>Ga0209087_1001763_pt1 | contig 12595 bp, 9 predicted proteins | sample S_130805_EF_Meta_FD_187321 | JGI IMG/M metagenome (GOLD analysis project Ga0209087, IMG submission 187321) | Freshwater microbial communities from Lake Simoncouche, Canada to study carbon cycling - S_130805_EF_MetaG (SPAdes) (version 2) | ecosystem: Environmental > Aquatic > Freshwater > Lake ...
TGTTTTAGAAGCTATATCTTTTTTCTGAGTATCTGATATATTCATACTATCTAAACCAGGCGCCGTAATATATTTAGGAATTCTTTTTAATTCTTTATTTTGTCCAGATTCGGGAGTAGCGCCTGAAAATACTCTGCCGTCATAAGCTTCATAATATTTTCCAGAATATGGTTTACCGTCTAAAGTAAATTCAGTACCTCCAGTATTTAAATTTGTCACTACTCTAAATGAAGGATAATATCTAATCATATATTATTAGATTTTATAAATTCTAAAATACCTTTTGCATAAGAAATTCTATTAGTTATATCAACTCCTGGTACTCCTTCAAATTTTGATGTCCATATATTTACGGCAAGACTTAATTGATCATCTTTTATCTGTTTTAAAGGATTTAGAGTAGAATTTTTATACGGACCCTTTAATTCTTTTTCTATTAAATATTTTATTTGTGTTTGTAAACTATCACCACCTGCTGATTGTTGATAACTAAAATAATTATTTTTTCTAGGTCCTACCCATTGAGCTATTCCATATGCTGTAATATTTTTTCCTTGGTATGTTAATTTTAATGGTGTGTAACTATCTATTAGTTGGCCTTTAGTAGATCCAGCAAAAATTTCTGTTTTTCCTTTTTTAGGACCTTCTAAAAATGTCTGTCCTATATTCCAAGCATTGGGATTTAATCCGGATTCTTGCATTAAACTACCTAATGCACCAGCTATTGCAGTATCTGATAATCCTAATTTTCTAAATTCAGAAACTGCTAATTTAATTTTATCGGCGTATTTAGTAACTCCAGTAGGTTTTATTGATTCATAATTTGGGTTAATTTCATTATTTTCACTTACTCTGAATGTTCTTGGTGACGTATCTAAAACTTGTGGTTTTCCTATAAATTCATTTTTATTTTTTAAAAATATCATATTGGCTTTAACACTAGTATTCCAACTATTATTTTCTAGAGTGTGTGATAATCCTATAATAACAAATCCTACTTTATTAAGATGATCTCTAGGAACTCCTTCAATTTCTCTTGTAGTATATGTATATGGAAGTAATTCTTGAGGAATAGTAAATCCTTGCATCATATTTAATCCACCTATACCATCTGTATTAAAATTAACTGAAACAGGTATCATAGCTGATGCTCTAGTAGGATAATCATCATTTTTGATTTTTGTCATCTTATCTATATAGTAATTTGTGGCATGAGCTACATTAGTTTCTGAAGGATTTATTGTACTATAGAATTCCATTATAGCACTATTGAATTGATTTGCAGAAACAATTATTGTATCTAAATTTGGTTTTGTTTCTGTTTCTACTTCTTGCCTATTAGTTATATACCTATCAGAATAAGATTCATTTATATATCCTACAGAATCTCCGTTAGTTGATAAAGTAGATTTATTTTTAAAATCAGGATTTGCAGATATAGCTAACATATTACTTAACTTACTACTAATTTCTGATTTTATTTCTATAGATTTAGCAATAGATGTCTTACCTATTAAAGGAATATTTGTTGTATTAGTTGTCGGTATTAAAAATTCTTTTTCATCTGGTGGTAGTAGTTGATCATCTACTATTTGAAGTGTATTTGATTTATCATTATAGGATAATCTAAAGATATTAAAATTACCCATAAATTTATTTAAATCAGATAATACTTGCTCTAAAAAAGGTTTTAAAAATACTTTATTTGTTCCGTCTTTAGCAGCAAATTGTTTAACAGAATCTATTAAATAATCTATATTAATTAATATATTCATTATTTTTCCTCTATAAGGATTTGTTTCCTTAAATAGCGGTAATTGACCTGAAAGTGCGTCTTCTTTTTCTGGATTAAATAATGGAGTAGAATCTTTACTTCCAGAAGTTGGTTGTATATTATCTCCATCAAGTATATTTTTATCAAATAAAGTTTTATAATCCATAAAATTACCTTGAAAAGGAATTAAAACTTTCCAAGGGTTAGTACTTAATTGATTATTATTACTCAAACAAAAATTTAATTCAGGATTAAAATCTATATAAACTAATGGAGTTTGTGAATTATCTTTTTTTGTATCATATATAGTACATATATTATTTAATATCATTAATAGTAAACCAAAAGGAATATATACTGGATGATTGGTATTAATTCCTTTGGTTATTTCTTGACTTATATTATAAGGTACTGTATAAGATTTTAAAAGTTCTTTATAATTTACGCGTTTTATATCTTCTATTTTTGCTGAATTTGACATTAGGCTTGAAGCAAATCCATATTTTGCATACAATTGCAATCTATTTCCTGTCGAATCTTTTATATTATCTTGTACTAAATCATTTATAAAATTACTAAAAATACCATTAGAAAATATTTGAGATAAAAATGTTTTTCCTTGTATTTCATCTTGTGGATTCCATAATTCATATGGATATACAGACTGCCCTATATCTAAAGAATCGCCTCTATTTTTAATAGCTTTAGTTAAAGAATGTACTTCTATAGTTCTCAATATAATTTCTAAAGCAGATTGATATTTTAATGATATATCTATTTGTGTATTAAGAGGATCTGCAGTATTATTTTGATCTTCAAGAAGTGTTGAATTAGTTACATTTTGTCTATTTAAATCTCTTAATTTTATAGATGTTGCATAAGGTGTTAATATTTCTGTATCTTTTGCAGGTTGCGCAGAACTAATAATACTACTGTCATTGAATTTTATTTTTATATTAGCAGATACATTAGTTGTTACACTTTCTCCATTTGGAAGTTTAAAAGTAGATTTATAAGAATACTTAGTCTGTAATTTAAATTCATAACTGAAAAATGGCCATTCATTTACCACACCAAACATTTCCGGAGTAAACTCTAGATTAGTATCTGAATATAAAATATCTCCATTAGAGATTATCTTTTTTATAATATCTCTTCTTTGAGTAGCTGACAACTCTAGATTTGCTTTTTTAGCAGTATTTTCATCTTCTATAATTAAATTAGGATCTATTTCTATAGTAAAATAATATGTTTTACTATATTTGTTTTTATATTGTATTGTGTATACATATTTTTGTACAGGAACAATATTTATTTCTTTATTATGAATTTCAGTTTCTGTATTAAAAATTATTTGATAAAAATCTTGATCTACAGGATACGACGCATTTCTTTTTTGTTTCAATCCTACAATATCTAATGAAATATCTGTATATTTTTGTTTTTTATCTAAAACTAAACTACTAGCCCCTATTATATATCTTTGCGATCTTTCCATCGCATAGTCTAATTGATAAAACTTTTTTTTATTTAAAGATGTATACTGATCTAAACTATCTATTTTAAAATCTGCAGATGAAGGAAATACAACTATACTATTCCCAGTTTTAGCAAGTTCCTCTCTAAGTCTTCTATCAGCTCTTTCGCTATCTAAATTATTATTAGCAAATGCTATAGTTTTTAATTGATCGGCTGTAAAAAATTTAGCTGGGATAACACCTGGAATATTTAAAGCCAATCCATCGACTAAATTAGCTAATATATCATTTGTTGGATCTGGTATAGTAGATAGTAAAGGATCAGGTGGAGCATCTACAGTTTGGTTACTTATCTGTATTAATGTATTATTAAGATTTATAATTTCCTCTTTTAGTAATCCTGGTAATACTCCTGGATTATTAATTTTTATAGAATCTCCTAAAACACCTAAACTCATTATTTTTACTAGGCAATCATATCCACCATCTTGATTATAAGAAAAATTAAAATTAGTAACTATTCCAAGCATGGCTTCGTAATTACCTTCAGAATCCCTTGAATTTTGTGTTATTTGATAAAAAATTTCTTCTTTATTAAGACCAGATTTAAATGGATCTATACTATATAACTCACTTGATTCTATTTTATTACTGTATGCTTTATAAAAAAATGTGTGCCCCCATTCTAAAAACATTGAGAAACCTAGTTTAAAATATAAAGCATCAATAATATCTAATTGATCTTTATCCCAACATTTAAAATTAATTGTTGCTGCTCTAACAGATCCTAACTTACCTTGAGTTTCAATACTAACATTAGTAATACCTGGCATTGGTTTATAACCATATTTTTGAATCTCATTATTTCCCAATATACCGTAAGCTCCATCTTGTCCCAGACCTGATCTTAGTCCATAAGAATTTGTATTTAGGTATTTTGATATACCTCCAAAGAGAACAAATTTTTTTGATAATTCTTCAGGATTTTTTAAAGTATTATCTCCTATTATAGTTTTAAAATATTCAAAATCAGATTTTTTGTTTATATTAACAGATGAAACTAATCTAACCCAAGCACTTTTATTTGCTAAGTATAGAATATTATCATTATCTCTTAAATCTTGAGTATTTTGATTAGATCTAGTATCTAATTGATTTATTACCCATTGAGGTATTTGAGTTCCTAATACATTAGATATTTTATCAGATGCCATAACTATCTTGTGTTATTTGTTAATTTGTATTGATTTAATATGGCTGTAATATCATTAGGAATACGAATTTGTAAACCCGGTTCTAAATATAAAGAATCTCCTGTAAGTGCATTTGCCGAAGCTATAATCCACCAGAAACTTGTATCTCCATAAAAATCAAATGCTAATAAGTCTAACCTATCTCCTAATGTAGCTATAATATAATTATCATTTTCTGATAAAGGAATTTCAGGATAAATATTATTTAAATAGTACTGATCTCCTTTATCTTGATACTTTGTTATTTGTATATTTTGGTATCTTGATTGCATTATTATATATTTAATTTAGGTATAGAAAGGAGACCACTCAATACTTCTTGTCTTTGCCTTTCATCTAAAGTATTTTCTTCAAATTGACGTTCTAGATTTACTCTTTCAGATATACTAGATTCTTTTACACTAAGACTTAATCTATTAGTTCCTGTTTTTATTATAAAATCTTCTTTTGTATTAGCTATTAAAGCTACATTTTCAGATACAGCTGTTTGTTCTGTTTGTGTAATTTCATTATCAGCAACTAATGGATCTTGATATGTTTTAGTACTTTCAACAATTCCAAATGTTGATCTTTTTGGAAGTATATCCATAATAGGTTTAAATGATATAGATACATCTACTACTTGAGGAAGTTGAGCAGAATCATCATCTAAATTAATTTCCCAAGGGGTAGTATTATCTATAGTAATATTTACATTTTCTAAAAATCCAGGGACTCTATATAAATAATCTCCTATAGTCATCCTAACTACCGGAGCTCTCATAATACCTTGCTTAGAACTATAATCAGGATAAACTTGGCTAATTAAATTATTTAATTTATTATAAAGGGGTTTTAATTCATCTTTAGATCCTACAGCTATCCTAAAAGAAAAACCTATAGTTCTATCAAAACCTTGATATGTATAAAAGTTTTCGCCTCTACCCATATACTTAAATGAATTTAATTGTGCTGAATTATTATCTGTTATTCCTGCTGTTAAAAATGCTCTAAAAAATATTGCAGTTGAATAATCTGGATTATCATTACTAATTGCTTCAAAAACAAATTTTATTATATCTTGAGTATTATCTTTATCTAATTCCCATGGAGCAGAATCATTTTTAAAAGCAAAAGGATATAATAGATTCATCTTATCTTTGTAAGAGCCTGCAGCAACATAGAATCTTTTATCTACTGTATTATTTCCCCAAGGAACATAACTTTTATTTAATTCAGGAATAGTGTTTCTAAAATCTTGTATATTAGTAGTAGCAATTCCATTTGTTATATTATTAATATCCTGAACTCTTAGTTGATCATAAACCATAGTTCTAGTAGATTTTAATCTAGTTGTATCTACTACTCTCTTAATAGTTGTTACACCAACTCCATAAGTAGAACCAGGTCCACCAAGATATTGGAACATAAGATTTCTATTTAATGATATCCCAAGAGTATTAATTAAATTAATATCAGGAATATTTCTTATGTCATTAAACTGTGTTGGTCCAGTAGACATTTTTAATGCTGTTAGATTTAATAATCTATTTGTAGCTCCACTATTATTTATATTTTGAGCATCTACTATAGCATAATAATTTTTTTGAAATGGATTAAAAGGAACTATTCCATGTCTAATAGCATGGACTCCTGTACCTTGCACTCCTACTTGAGCTAAAGTATTTTTTCCTAAATTATAAACTCTTGTATTTTCTAATAAACCTGGAAGAGGGTTTGATTGATTAAATCCTACTAATGTATTACCTGTTTCCATTTTAGGATTAGATAATTGTAGACCTACTTGTTTATCTATAAATGCTTTTCCTCTAGGAGCATCTTCAAAAAATTTTTTTATTCTTGATTTATCTATTTGACTAGATAGTGTAAATGTTTGATTTCCTATTTGAAAATTTATAGCACCACCTCTAATAGGAAAATCTAAATTACCAGTTGAGTTAATTCTATAAATAGGATTAGTATTTCCAGCTCCTCCAATAGTATCAGGATTTAATACTACTAAATTTGCGGGCGGTATATTAGTTTGAATATAAGGTTGGCCAGATGAACCACCTCCTGGTCTATCAGATCCGTATTTTAAACTTTTTAAATTTGTCCTTAAATCTATTAGTGGCATTTAATTTAATTTATTTTATCCTCCAGAAGTCTGGTATTTCATTTCTCCTGTTGCAGCATCATAGTATACTTGATCTACTACTACGTCTCCTACAGCTTTTCCAGTAATAGGAGTAAATTTGAAATTATTATTTACAACGGTCGTAGGAGCTCCCATTTTCATTTTATTTGATGTATCTGTAGCAGTTGTTGTTGCTACTACCTCTCCTCTTGCTTTATTATCTCCTACTGAAATTCCTCCGGCACCCATTGATTTAATTTGAGCTCCCATATTTTCTGCTCCAGATTTTATACTATCAATAAATTCATCTGGTATTTGACCTAGCGCGACGTAATCAAGTCCTTCTAATATATAGTATGCTGCTTTTCCAATAAATTCAACTGCTCCTGCAAAAAAGTCTCTAACACCTTCAATAACTTTTTTTATATTTTCAGGTTTAGAAAGATAATCCATAAAGCCCTCTATTTTATCTATAATACCAGATTTTTCTATAAAATCAGCAAAAGATTGTTTTATTTTATCTAAAAATGATGCAATTTTTTCTTGTGCAGATGCATTAGTTAGCGATTGATATGCCTCCTCTCCTACTAATCTTGCTATTTCCTCTCTTGATTTTCCTTGGGCTTTTAATGCATCTACTTTAGCTTGTGCATCTTTAAGATCCTTAGCTCCTAATTTAGAAAGCATTTCTTGCTGCTTTAACATATCTGCCATCTCATTTCTACTCATTCCCATGGCAGCAGCAATAGATTCTTGCTGAATTCTATTCATGTTTAGAAAATCAGCAGAATTACCAACTTGTTTTGTTATTTCTGCGGCAGCAGTAGCTAAATCATTATTTAAAAATGCTTCACGAGCTTTAGTTAAATTAATATCTTTTCCTGTTAATAATTGGGCTTCAAATTCTTTTGATATTGATGATTCGAAATCTAAGAAGGAATCTGCAATTCCGTCTAATTGTTTTAATTCTAGACCCATTGACTTAACTGTAACAAGTGACTTAGTTAATTTTTCTGGGTACTTTGCAAATGATAATCCTAATACGCCTCCTAATGAAGAAGCTTCTTTAAGAATTTTTTGATATTGAAAACTTATTCCTGTTGCCTGTTTTAATCCTACTACTTGAGATAATACTGATTTTGTTAGGCTTTCTGATGATTGTTTTGATATTGTAGAAGCCTCAACTATTCCTTTTCTAGTTTCTAAATCTAAACCAGCAATATCTTTTAATTTAATATCAGTGGCTAATTGCTCTTTAGTTAATCTATTTGTAACTCCTAAAGCGTCGGCTAATTCCATTTGGGATTCAACCATTTTTTGAGAAGTAACAAATAAATCTCCTGATGATACACTTAAGTCAGCATATTCCATTTTAAGTTTCCTAGCTTCATCTGTTGAAAGATTCATAGCTCTAGCAAACTTAACTGTTTTATCTTGTATTTCTAATATATAATCAAAAGCTGCTTTTAATCCTTTAACTAAACCACCTATAGCAGTACCAATTATTGGAATTAAAGTTAGTGGATCGGAGAACATTTCTTTTATACCTCCGCCGGCTGCTTTTCCTAAACCTTTTAATTTATCACCAAAAGTTAATTTTTTATTTTCTTCTTGAAGATCTCTGGCTTTTTCAACCATTTCTCCGTAATACTTATCTCCTATACCTAATTTATTTGCAAAAAATCCTAAAGCCTTTCCAGATATTCCTATACTCTTTGATATTTCTTTTTCTATATCTAGTTCTTCTTGTAATAGATCTTTAGTTTTTAAAGCTTGTTTATTTGCTTCTATTGTGGCCGCGTATCTTCTTTCATCAATGTTTAAACTAGATTCCATTGATATTATCTGACCATCTAAAGCCGTTAATTGCTGTCCTAAACTATTAATTAGTGATCTATTATTAGTTAATCTAGCTCTTTGAATATCATTTTCAAGTTTTTTTCTTTGCTCAATACTAGTAAGATAGTTTTCTGCATTTTGTTTTTCTGTAGATGATAAAGACTGTTCAAATTGTTGAAGTTTTGCAGAAGTAAGAACTTCTTTTTCTTTTGCTTTTTGAAGCTCTTTCTGAATCTCTTTGGTATTAATTGTCTCTTTATTAAGAGCTTTTACTTTAGCAATAGAAGTTTCTCTTAAATCATTAATCTTAGTTAATAGATTAATAGACTTATTTAATTCAGCGTTAGAATCTTGTTGAACTCTTCTAGAGTCTCTTATTGACTGCTCTAATTCTTTACCTATATCTAGTGGATCTGCCATTTATTAGTATTACCTACAAATAAATATTTACTTTTTAGTTTTTACTTTAGACACAAAGGTACTTTCTTCAGATTTAGATTTTACAAAATCTGGAATCTTTAACTTATTAGGATCGGTCTTTTCTGTTATCTTCTGTCTTGATTCATTACGTACCTCTTCAACTTTTTCAAGATATTCATTGATTTTTTTTAGATTGAATCTACGTTTAGGAACATCCATGTTCCAGACTTCAGAGTAAGTGAAGCCACCTCCGCCATGGTAGGTGAGTTCAAATACCTCTGTCATAAATTGGGCTCTATACTCCTGTGGAGGGAAAAAAGAATTCGGCCGTCATTGGCAGGCCTGTTGACACCTCCGTACTGTCCTTTAGAATAAACATAACATTCATATCAATATCTGGGGTTACCTTTTCAATCTGCCTACGAAGCTCTATTGCGTCTCTGGATAGTAAATATCCTTGATCGACAAAGTCTCTAACTGTTTTTGTAGAATAGTCTCCATTAATAGAAAGGATCTGATGTTTTAATCTAGTTGAAATTAAGCCGGCTTCTTGACCTACCATTTTTTTCATACCTTTGATCTCTTCATCAATTTTTCTGTCTTCAGCTACTGAAAGTACTTTAAATGTGACAGTATTTTTTGAGTATGGTAATACGAAGGTAAATTCATTCTTGTTATTGAATAGGGACTCATCTAATGGCTTATATTTAAGATCTTGAAGATCTACATTCACTACTTCTTCCTCGTCTGTATTCGAGTTCTTGTACTTAAAGGAGTAGTCTTTACCATAAGCTAGTATTCTAGCTGCAATAAGAAGACCATTTCTATCACCTAAAGTGAGATCATCATAATTAATAGGAGACTTAATAAGTGATTTAAGCATTTTTTCAATAGCAAGGCCTTGACGAAGTAGATTAACATTCGTAAGAATGTCTTCTTCTCTTGCTGTCATGTACTTCATTTCAATTTGTCCTGATGATAGAGGACTTTCTTTAGGGTAAATTAGACCTTTTGAAGGTAGGTCTATCATTTCTGTTGGAATCGTAAACTTTTGTTCTGACATAAACTATGTATTTATATATAAATATACTAATATTTAGTTTTTTAAAATAAAAAAAGCCCCTAGTAAGGAGCTTCTTTTTAAATATTTGTTTTTTTCTATTAGTAGTTAAACACTTAATATTATATCAGTAGTTCAAAACGCAATAATCCATTCCTATTGAGATAGTTAATTCAGTTGGATCAGATGTTGACCAGTCATAGCTTCCGAAAGAGGCTTCTTTAATGAAAGCACCTTTAATAATCCACTCACTTACAATATCACCTACTGGACCGATGATAGAAAGGTTTAGGTCTTTCTTATAAAAGTCAGAGTAACCATCACGACCAGTTACTGACTCATGGTGAAGACGTACCCATTCCATTACAGCTTGTTGTCCAGAAGGAGAAATAGGGTTATAAAGTGCTAAAGTCATGTCTTTCCACTCAGCTTTACCTTTGATCTTACGATAAACATTAATATGATCTAATTTGATCTCGTTTAAAGTAACACCAGGAGCATCAGCTTTTTTAATCATATAAGATGGAATACCATCTATATACATGACAAAGCGATTTGATACTGTAGGTTCAAACGCCGTAAACATTATCTCATTCGGATCGAGGACAGGCATATTGTTATAATTTATCTTGTTTAATCAATTTTGTGATGTATGACCTTGATTTATTTAAATATTTTGCTAGTTTATTTTGTGATTCAAATTCTATTCCTTCATAAACTATTTTTTTAGCAACCGAAGTAGTTTTTCCTTTCCAATACCCCTCTTTTCCAAAAAACGGATGTTTATCTCCAATTCTACCAAAACAAGGGTTATTCTCACCTTTCATTTTATCAGCGTGATCAGGCCTTTTTTTATTATAAAAAGGGTGATTCTCTCCTGATGTAACTAATCTACACTTTTCTTTTGTCTTATCTGTGTGTCTATATCCAACGGTACCTTCACCTCCATCAGTCATATTAACTAAAGTGCCAGCCTTTTTATCTCTTCTACCATATAGAGCTATAAACTCTACTTCTTTCTCACAGGCTTCTTCCCAACTCAGATCATTAAAAAGAACTTCTACGTCGTAACCTTTCTTTGATATATTTTTCCAAGCTCTTGTTCTACCTTTTGTTTCGTAAGCTCTATCTTCAGACTCTCCTATTCCTATGTAAAACGGCTTATTTTTATCTTTTCTTATATGTCTGTAAACTATTGGCAATCTACTTATAAATATTCGATAACGAATTATTTTATATATCCTTTTATTTCTATTACTTATTTAGCTAGTTGAATATTATCTTCACTAGCAGATGTTCCTCCACTTGTCCAAAATTGACCTCTTTCATCTTCTGGTTGAGTTAAAAAATACATTGTTTTACCGTCTTGTTTAAATGGTTTACCACTTCTAAGGTTAATTTTTCTAGGAGTTTTTTCAAATTCACCATTTACTTTAATATAAACTTTATCACCGTCTTTAAATTTACTTCCACCTAATCCAAATAACTCAGTTACCGCTGGTGCTTCTTCACCTTTTTCTGCAGCTACAATTGCTTTTTCAACTTCGGCTTTCTTTTCTTTAGGAGCATTTGATTTTTTAAGTAAATTCAAAGCACCTTTAATACCTATTTGTTGAACGAGTGCGGCAGCTGCAGTAGCTACTGGTAAGCCAACACCTAATGCTAATGTAAGTAGATCTAATTTTGGATCTACTCCGTAGTACTCATTGATATTTTCTTCTACATTTTCATTTACACCTTCCATTTGTTTAATCTTCTCATCAAGTTTAGCTTTAGCAGCTTTTAACTCTTCAAGACTACGAGTTTTCTTTTCCATTTCTGTATCTTTTGTTTCTTTTTTTATTCCACTTAATGCATCGCTAGCAGTTTTATCATCTATATCAGGATTGCTACCAGGTACATAGTCTATTTCTTCTACTTTCTGCATACCGTCTTTAGGAGTTTTCATTTTCTTTTCCTTTACTACAGAATAACCAGCGCCATAATTTTGTTTTTTGGCTTCATTCAATGTTAACTGCTCTTTTACACTTTCATATAAGTGAGCAGGTACTTTAATTCTTAGGATTGTATTATCGTTCATCTTAAATTTTATTTATTTTATTGGCCAAATGAAGTACCAGTTGGAAGAATGTTGAAATCAAGTTGAATGAATTCCGCAGTCTTTGTTGGTTGTAAATAGATTGTACCAACTAATTGATTACGATCTACTACGTCTGGTGTGTTATTAGTTTCATCCATAACTACTTGGAAAGCGTAAAGACCTTGTCTTTGTTGTACTGTTTCTAAGTAAGGATTAACTTGGTTTAAGAATTTATTACGAGTTACTTGAGTATTTGGCTCGAATACAATTGTCTCACCAATTTGACCAATATAACTTTTAAGGGCAATTAACAGGCGTCTTACATTTACTCTATCAAGAGCAGATGGCTTTTGTTGAAGTGTCTTTTGTCCATAGATTACTGTTCCAACACCTGGGAAGGTTGCTATTGGATTTACTTTACCTTGATAAAGCGTATTCCTATCATTAACAGTTAATTTTCTTTCTGGCTGAAGTACTGTAGATAATGAACCTCTGTTCATACCTGCAGGTGCAAACCACTCAGCAGATACTTTATCATTGTATTCATATACAGCTGGAACTAATGTAGAAGCTGG
>Ga0209087_1001765_pt1 | contig 12589 bp, 18 predicted proteins | sample S_130805_EF_Meta_FD_187321 | JGI IMG/M metagenome (GOLD analysis project Ga0209087, IMG submission 187321) | Freshwater microbial communities from Lake Simoncouche, Canada to study carbon cycling - S_130805_EF_MetaG (SPAdes) (version 2) | ecosystem: Environmental > Aquatic > Freshwater > Lake ...
TTCGGCTATCGCCATTGTTTGGCGACCAGACAACAAGATTATCCCCGCCAGAAAGCGTGGTCAGCAACGGGAGTTGATTGATTGTTGTCATTAGTTCGGCACTCTCATTATACGGAAATTGCGTCCGCAGCGTTGATGCTGCGGGCGACATAGCTTGAGCCGAGGATGGGTGACTTCATGCGTTATTCCAGTTCGTCGTCAGCGTCGTCTGGTTCTTCCAGCGTTTCCGGTGCGTCGCACCAGTTGCAAGGTTCACCGCGTTCCACGTTTAACCATGCCTTGTCAGGCTTGCAGTAGTGCGTCCACATCATGTGCGCCCTCATTTATTGAATCTCAATCACGCCGGTCAACAACAAACGATACCCATTGCCGGCAGGATAAGCATTGTCGTACCGCGTAATGGATACTGAGTTGCTTGTAGAAAGCACAACGCCTTGAAGCTGATTTCCGGTTACTGAGTTTTCGCGGCCCACCAAAACCTGATCGCTTGCGGATGTCAAGCCAGAGGGGAGCGTGGCAGTCACGGCAACTGATGCAGTTCCGTTTGTTGTGATGGCGATTGCCATTTCAATAAATAGCTGCTTTCCAATTTTTTGATACCGCCCTGACACTGTGCCGAGTGTGGTGATTGTCCCGCTTACTGCCGCTACTGAAGGTGTGTAGCTTGTCCACGATTCGTTTGCGCCCAAATTGTTGGCAACGATTACGCTTGCGCCGGTAGCACCATTCAGCAAGTTGGCCGTGGTGTTGCCGCGCAAATCATTATTCAGAATTTGAATGTTATTGCCGGTGCCACCAACAATTGCCACCCCGTAAGCGCCGTTGTTGCCAAGCCCTCCGGTGTTGCCAATGCGACAATCTTGAACCGAAACGTCGCTGACGTTGGCGGCAACCGCTACCCCGCTCAACGTATTTTGAGCGATAGAACAGTCATGCACGCGGGTGTTGGTGACGCCTGCATCAATGATGGAAATGCCGTTGTTGGCGTTCAAATAGATATGGCACCCGTTGAAGTCAGTGCCTTGAATGACGCCGCCGCCAGACGTTTCAAGCCGCACGCCTTCGTTTGCCGAACCGGAAAACCAGCATTGGTCAAACAAAGACCGGACAATAGACCCACCTTGGGCAAAAAAGTATGCAGCGCGTGTTGATGTATCAAAGAATGTGTTATTCGCCCAAAGCGAAGCAACAACTTGGCCCACGCCTGGATTGACATAAAGAGCCTGCCCGCAATGAATAAGGTTACAATCTTCAATTGTAACGTCGCCCACATTAAGGATATAAACGCCCGCAAAAATATTTACCGCTTGGTCGCTCAAAATGTCCCGAATAGACACGTCAAAGCCTGCGTCGATCCGTATCGCAACGGCGGTGCTTGCCACGCAGTTCAAAATTTGCCCGCGCTCAATGGTGCATGTTGCTACGGCTGCTGTTCGTATTCCGCCTATAGCGCCATCCATAGCAAAGTCAGATAGCCGAAAGCGATTGGCAGATGCAGCAACATCCACATACCAACCGGCGGTTTTTGTAACCGCAGAAGTGAAACGCATATTCTCAATTTGAACTTGTTCCGAGCCAGATACAGTAAAGGAATTGGCTGTTGCGCTGCTTGTGCGGATATTTGTTGCCCATCCGTCCCCGAAATACACGCCCGGCTTGTTGATAGCGATTGCGCTTCCGATCAAATAGGTGCCGGTCGGAAAATACAACCCACCCCCGGTGGCTGGCAACGAGTTTACTGCTGCCTGAATAGCAGCCGCGTCATTCGTCACGCCATCGCCAACGGCACCAAAATCTTTGACGCTTACCGTGTCGCGCATCTTATTCTGCGCCGTGCGCGTTACAGCACCCGCGCCCGCTTGCAAAAAGCCAACCGTGCTGGAACCCGTAGAAGCAGCCAATGCGGCAACAGAAACAAAGTCTGCGTCAATACACGCCGCATTAAATTGGCTCAAAGTCCCAATTAAAGTGTTGTTATTAAGATTAAACGTCTTGTTGGCAAATGTCCCAGGTTCGGTCAATGTCATTAGCCCGGCCCGCGTGTCAGCCTTAATCGTGCTGTAAGGCACGCGCCGGCTATCGCCGTTTTCGATTGACCACACGACAAACAGGTCGCCATCTATGAGCGTTGGAAGCAATGGGAGTTTGTTGATAGTGGTCACAATTAAAACTCCAAATTGCTATCAGGCCCAACGTCCAGCGGGTACTCACCCTGCGGCAGCCCCTCGTCGCCGTATACCCAAGGCTTGTTGCCTTGGCCCGCAGGCAGGCCAGGCGAGTAACGCTGTTCTGGCGGCATAGCAGCACGGCCAAGCAGCGTGTTAAAGCCAAAGCGTGCAGCCGTTAGCGTGTTGCCAGACACTTTCTTGCCATAGCTGGGCGCAATCTTGATGGCCAAGCCGGTGATGATCGCCTCGTTGGCACTATCAGGCACGCCCATGTTTGTATCGAGATCAGCAACGGCAATGCTGCCGCTGATGTTCGGGCCAAGTCGGATGCCGCGCGCGTTCCAATCCAGCAGCATGGAATCCAAACGCCGCGCCGCGCCCTGCAACCCCTCCGGTGGCACGTCAAACACGTAATCAGCCAGCCCAATTTCCTCGAAGGCTGCGTTGATAAACTGGCGGCGGGAGTAGCCCATTAGCCAAGAGCCTCTGCAATCATGGCGGCCAGCTTGGCATCGCCAGTCTTGTGATGGAACTCCAGGCCGAGTTCCTTGGCCTTCTGCACCAGTTCGGCGCGGGTCGGCGGTGCGTTATCGTCTACCGGCCAGGCAAACCAGCCTGCCTCAACGTGCGCGGCTAGTTCTGCTTCGTTGGCCACACCGGCATAACGCACCGCACCGATCCCCGGCAACGTCATCGTGCCATTGGCGTGCTTGCGATACACAAGATTCGGGAACTGCATTATTTCTTCTTCCCTGCGCGCATGTTGTCCACCAGATTAGGATAAGGTCGGCCAGCAGCTTTCGCCATAGCTTTCGCGCTGGCCTTCTGCTTGGGTGACAGCTTATCCGGCTTTCCCTTGGGTGCCGGTCGATCCCATACAGGCTTCGGTTTCTTCACCATTTCACCTTATCCGCCCAGAAGGCTGCGCTCATCTTGCCCTTGGCAATGTTGGCACCGTGCCGCGCTTTGAAGCTGGCCCGCTTGTCCTTCATTGCCTCGCTCTCGCCCGCTTTCGGCTTGCCTGCGGTCTTCGCGCCTTGCTCACCGAAACGGATCGTCTTAACCTTATCCCCCTCCTTGGCCACCACGACATGAGATTTAGTCGGGTGGTCCGGTGTGCGTTTGGGCTTGTTATAGCCCGAAACGCCAGCACGTTCGAGGCGGGAGTCTTTCTTCACTTCGGCTTCTTGGTCATCTTCATGGGCTTACCGGACTTCACAGCCGCCTTTTTAGCAGCCGCCATGCCCTTAGCATCGTAACCGTATTTCTTTCCGTTGACCATCGGCATGTTACTTACCCTTCTTCTTCTTGGCCCGTTCCGCCGTTGACAGCGCAATGGCGATTGCCTGCTTTTGCGGCTTGTTCGACTTCATCTCAGAACGAATGTTCTTTGATACGGTCTTGGCACTGTAGCCCTGTTTCAACGGCATACCAAATTCCCTTTACGGGTTAGGGGTGGCCACTCCCAAGCCACCCCATCCCCATTAGATGCGATACGTGACGAACGTATTCGCAGCGGTCTTGCGGGTCATGAAGCGCCCGCTGGTGCCGGCTGCCACAGCGCCAGCGCCAACAACGGTATGGCCCGATGCAGCGGCGGTCACGGTGAAGGCGTTCGAGCCGGTGTTGATGGCACTCCAGATAAACGAATCATTGACCGCAAACGTATTAGCGGCATCCATGATTGCGCCCGTATCAAGCGTGGCAACCACAGCAGCGGCAGTGGTGGACGTGACGAGGCCGCCAAAGATGAGGACACGCGTCAGCGTGCCGGTAGCGTTCAACGTGCCGGGATCGCCCTGCGCAACAAGGTTGCGCTCAGTGATAACGGCATCAGTGCCAACGCTGTACATCAACGGGCTGGCATCGCCGCCAACCAGGCTGATGGTGGAAGCAGCAGTGAACACCGCAGACGTGAATGCACCGCGACCAGTGAAGAGCACTTCTTCAGTTGCTACCTGATTGGCGTAATCGCGCTGGCGAACCACGCTATAGTTGCCGTCGCTGTAGCAAGCGATGCGGTTGGACGCGGCAACCGGGATAAGCGGCGAACCGCTCCAAGGGACGATATTCGACATAGAGAATCCTTATGCAGTTGGGGGAGAGCCTAAGCCCTCCCCCGGTTTCCGATTACGGGACTTGGTTGAACAACAGGACGCCGGCCATTTCAGGAGCCGTCATCACCACACCGAACAGAACGTCTACAGTGTAGAACGTCTTGAAGGTCGAGTTGTCGAACCGCTTGCTCATGACCACTTCGATGCCCTGATCGGTCGAGGCGCGCATCACAGCGACACCCTGATCGCCGGGAACCGCATAGCGGCCCGGAAGCAGTTCGATGGCCGGCTTTCGCCAGAACACGTTGTAGCCCGTTGCGTCAACGTTCAAGAACGTAACCGGAGCAGACGCAGCCGGGGTAACGATGCAGTTCTTGTACTCGTTTTCCTGGTCAGTGCCACCCTGCGCGCTGATGATCGGCGGGCTGATGACAACCGTGTTGGAAGCGCCAACGCTGATGACGCGGAAGGTCTTGGGCTGGCCCGTGCCTTCCTTCGTGATCTGATGCACCGCTTCAATGCCACCGACAGTGAAGCAATCGCCAGCGCGGACGTTGGTGTTGCTCGACAGGGTGATGGTCTGATAGCGGTTATCGACGTTGCCAACTTCGCCGGTCGAAGCCGTCGAGGTCGCCTTCGGCACCCAATACTGAGCAGCCGAGGTGCGGGTATCCATAGTGATCGAACCGCCACCGGCAGCAGCCGCAATACGACGGCCCACGTCCAGCTTGTAGGTGTCGAAACTTGCCACCATGCCGACCTGTGAACGCTCGTAAGCGGTCAGGGTCTTGCCAGCGACAAGATTCTGACGGCCAGCAAGGTTACCAGCCATGCCGTTGTAATCGCGGGTGTTCAGCGCCAGATAACGCTGATCCTGCTGCACACCCTGCTCGTTCATGATGGTGTCGCACAAGGCAACGTCATCATAGGAACCAGCGGCGGTCGTGCGGGTCACGACAAGCGTGGCCTGCTGCGTAGCAACGTCGAGGACGGCGCTGTTGATGGCGCTGGCCAGCTTGAAAGCAGAGCTTTCAGCCAGACGGCCTTCCTGCAACGCATCACGCATTTCTTCAGCGTCCAGTTCGAACGTGTCGTTCTTACGGAAGCCCAGGCGCGACGGCACGGCCAACTGCACGCGGTTGCGGGCAACCACCGGAGTGCCGACAACACGATCTTGCAGCAGGCCGATATACGGCTGCGGACGCCAGATGGTGTCGTTGGTGCGTTCCATCAACTGGCCATTGGTGCCGTAGGTGTTGACGTTGCGCGACATGATGAGGCCATCGGTGAAGCCTTCGAGCATCTGCTCGAATGCAACCCGCTCCTCCTTGGAAAAGCTATTAACCATTCTTCATTCCTTCGTTGGGTTATGCTGCACGCTTTTGCCGACGGTAGGCAATCACCTTACTGTAATCGCCCGTCTTTTCGGCATCAGCCCGCAGCCGATCAAGTGCTGCATCAGCCCCTGCAACGCCAACTGGCGCAGTGCCAGTCATTGGCTTCTCAGGGGCAACGGTTGATTTGCGCTTCGTCACCTTCAATTCGCTTTCCAGTTTAGCCGCCTTGAAGGTGAATTGCGCGAGGCTTTCAATCTTGGCCAATTCCTTGGCCCGTTCCGGGTATTTGCCCAACGCATAAACCAGCATCGCGGGATCGTCTGCACCATCCACTAGGATTGCCCACCGCATGTCGCCAAACAATTCACGGACGTTTTGTTCCGCATCGTCTACGTCATCAGCCGGCAATGCCTGCTTGCGCTCAGTGTAGGTTGAAAGCCGCGACTGCCAGGCTTGCTCCGCTTGTTCCTGCTGCTTGCGTGCAGAGGCTTCCGCGTCATCGGCGTTGCGTTTAGCGTCCTTCCAGCCGTCCAACTGGCGCTCAAACTCGTCTGCGTCGTAATCGCAATTTTCAAGCGTTGGCTTAGGCGGCAATGCGGTTTGCACCGGCTGCTGCCGTTCCTTGGCTTCCAGTTCCTTTAAGCGCTTCGTGAGTTCCCGGTTATGCTTGCGCAAATCTCGCACCCATGCAGGCGCGGCGGTTTCTTCCGGTTGAGGCGGCGCTTCCTCACCAATCGAAACGATCAACTCACCGTCATCATCACCAGACTCCGGGGCTTCTGCGTCTGTGCTGGCGGCTTGATTCTCACCAGCATCGGACGTTTCGTTCACCACAGAATCGGCGGCATCGGCTTCCTGTTGATACGTTTCATTCTCTGCCACGTTCATCGTTATCACACTCCCTCACAGATTTAAAGCCCCTGCGGTGGGCCTCCAGCGGCAAGAGCGCCGCCGATTGCTTGAGCGGCCTTGACCGCCGTGTCCAGTTGCTTGCCCTCAACCGTAGCCAGCGTCTCAATCGTCTGTGCGCGGGTTTTCTCAGTGTTGGCCTCGGCCAGGGCTGTATCAGCCACGGCCTTTTGTGCCTTGGCTTGCGCTTCCATCGCCATAGCGTTTGCAAGCACCGCATTGGGGTCTTGCTGCTGGCCCTGCTCTGCCGCAGCGGCTTCCATCTGTGCGCGCTCTTCGTCGTTCGGTTCAACTGCACCCATGCCGACCAACTGGCGGCGGTAGAACTGGCGAAGGTCGCCTAGCCCCTCGCCGTCCATGTTCATCATGGCAGTGGCCAGTAGCACCTTCTGATCTTGCGGGTCGTTGGCCATCTGCAAGAGGCCGGTGATTGCCCGGACGGTGGCGTCACGGCGCGATGTGAACGCCGGGCCAACGTCAACAGCCACGTCCAGCTTGGCGCGGCTTAGATCGTTCCTAAACCGCTGTTCGCCCGTGTTCTCGTCAATGATCGGCTGCATCAGCTTGACTTGCCCAACGCTGCCGTCCTCATTGAGCGACTTCATGGCCCGGTTATCGTCAACGTAAATATCCTGGGCCATCGCCAGCCATATCTCGCCGGCACGGCGCATGGCCTTTGCAAAGTTGGATAGGTAAATGAACGCGCTCTGGTCGATCCGGTTCTGGATCATCTCAACGGCCTTGTTGCTGATGTTCGACACCATCTTATCCTGCGCCGGGTTAAAGCCTAGCACCTCGGCCATGTCCTGCTCAGTCAACTGTAGCAGCGCAGCCATTGCAGGCGGCACCGCAGGCGGCTGCGTGTAAGCCAACGGGCCAGTGGGTTGCACCTGGCCATTGGCATCGGTGATCGGGTTGACGAGGAGATAGGGATAATTCTTTACGTTGTCCTCGGCCCACATAAGCTGGTGGCCAGCAACCTGTTCGGGCAGTAGGATTGGCTTCTGCACTGCCGACAGTGCCGCCGTCTCAGCCAGGCGGCTGATCTGCATGTTTTTGAGGCGCTGCGGGTCTTTCGCCAATCGCACTACGCCCATGCAACGCTCGATGTTGTCGATGAACCACCGCTTGCCATAGACCGGCACGACGGGGATGTGTTTGCCAGCAATGTAACCGGCATCCTCCAGCACCCGGCCACCGGACATGATGTATTTGCGCACCTTGCGGCTGCGCTTTGTCCATTCTTTAATGACATTACCGCCTAGCAACTGGGCCATGCGAATCTCATCGTATTCGCGGCCTTCCTCGCCGTCCTCGGCCTCGGCCACGTCCTCGGCTTCGAAGTCCATCGTCTTACCGTCTGGCATCTCGTAGCGCATCATTGGCGTGCGCTCGTCCTCCACGCGGTAATATTCCGCCACGTAGACCACATCAGGCGTGGCCCAATCAAACTCAATCGTGTCATTGTTCTTCGGCCAGCTTGCCGGATCATCGCCCCACTTGGCCATGTATCCGTTGCGCGTTACGCTATACAGCACCCAGCACTGCGTGGCGTCGGACTTATCCATGCGCTTGGCGTCGAGGTCGAAGTAGACGGACGTGTCAGCGTCGGCAATCATCTCAAAGCGGATGCGCTGGTGCTCGTTCTCATCGTCATATTCGTCTTCGTATTGTGTGCGCAGGCGGAATGCGCCGAAGCCACCGCTGGCGGCTTCCTCGAAGGCGTTATCGCAGGCTTCGTCGCCATTGCTGTCTGCGTAATCAGCCCGGAACAGGCCGTCGCATGTATCGGCAGTTTCGTCAGCAGCCGCGCCATCCTTCGGCACAAAGTCCACCATGACGCGGTTGTTGCGGTATTCACCGACAACGCGGTTAAGCGCCATCGCAATTTTATTGATCTCCATGCGCGGGCGATTGGCAAAGGCGTCTTCGTATTGCCCTTCCCACTGCGCACCGGGAATGCTGGCAAAGCGCCGATCGGTAATGCACTGCTTGCGCTCATCCTGTAGCGCCGACTGCGCACGGTTGAACTCGGACAACGCTTCAGCGTGGATGGTCGCTAGTCGTTCGGCTTTTGATACTCGCGCCATATGCCCTCTTCACCGTTCACAACGTGCGGCGGTCAGTTGTATCACCGCGCGAACGGGCTGGCAACTGGTAGCGGCACGGCATCAAACGGCTTGCGCACCGGAGCGCGGCGCACGGCCTCGCAGGCGTAACGCAGCGCGTCGATCACGTGATTGTTCTTATCATCCAGCACCGGCAGGATGCGCCCGGTCAGCGGATCGACCTTGTAGCTGTAGCTGGTCAACTCGTCGATGGTATGCTGGCAGCGCGGATGCACCACGATATCGTAGGACTTCAGCCACTCAATGCCCTCGGTGACGCTGTTCTGCCCTTTCACCGCTGACATGATGCGCGGGAATCCGTGATTGCGCAGATGGCTGATCGTCTCTGGCCTAGCGCTGTCTGCCACGATGGGCCACTTCTCGGCCTCTGGGATGGTCAGGAACAGTTCAGGCGTGTTGACAATCTCACAGCCGATCATGAACGCCTCATGGTCAACGTAGACGGTGCGCCCGATGATATGGCAACGCACAAGGACGGTCGGATCAACGGCAAAGCCAAAGTCGGCCCCGAAGCGATGCACCGCATCAGCCGGCGCTTCGAAGTCCTCCACGCGCCAGTTGCGGAACACGCGGGCCTCGCTGTTGGCCACGTAACCGCCCAGCCAGATGTGCGTATACTTATCCGGGTCACGCCGCTGATCGTATTCTAACTCGGCGCGGAGAACGTCGGGGAACCAGGGGTTATCCTTGTAGTTCACTTCCCGCACGATACTTCCAGGCGGCGGGCTGTCACTGCGCAGCAGCACCTCTACCGGATCAGTCGGTTCGTGCGGGTTCCATGTGAACCACAGTTCGGAGCCAGGCTTGCGGATCGTCGGGCGCAACAGATCAAGGCTGCGCTGCGAGAGGCTTTGCGCTTCTTCCACCCATGCGCAGTCCACACCTTCCAGCGACTTGATGCTGTCGCTGGTGTGGTTCTGCATCCCTTGGAACAGGATGATCCCATCGCCGTAGCGGCTCTTGATGACGCTTTCCTGCACTTCGAAATACTGCGAGACGCCCATCGCCTCGATCTTGAGTTCGAGCAGCCGCTTGACCGATTGCGCCAGCGATTTTTGAATCTCACGCACGCAAACGGTGCGGCGCTTCTGGTCGATCACGTGCGCCTCTATCACCGCCTCGGCAAAGGCGTGCGATTTGCCGGAGCCTCGCCCGCCGTATGCGCCTTTATAACGGCTGGGTGAGAGGAACGGCTTGAACCAGCGCGGTGTTTTAATCTTTAACGTTGTCATCAATAATATCACGTTGAATGCGGGCCAGTAATCCGCCGCTAATGTTCAGCTTCGCCGGCTCATTATAGCCATGCATCGCGTTGAGTTCTTTGACCGCTGACACCTTCACCGCACCGCTGCCTTCACGATACGCTTGCACCAGCGCCTTCACGGACATTTCACGCGACCAGAGTTGCTTTTCTTGGACGGCAGATCGCAGTTCGGCAACTCTAGCCGCAACCTTGCTGTTTTTCATTAACTCCGAGGCACGCGGATAGATCGTGTTGTCCTTCATGTCCTCCGCATCGTAAGCCCGCCGGTAAGCGTCAGCCTGGCCCAAGCCATCAGCAATGCCCTGACAGAACGCTTCTTGCTTTGCGGTGAGCTTAACGTGAGGCATCAAACGCTTCCCCAGTTTCAGCATGGACAGCCTGCTGGCCGGTGAAGTCCTGCCAGCGTTTGATGATTACGTCACAGTATTTCGGGTCTAATTCCATCATGCTACAGTTGCGACTTGTCTTTTCACAAGCAATCAAAGTGCTGCCAGACCCACCGAACAAGTCCACCACGTTCCGCTTGTCCTGCATGGAATAATAGTCAAAAAACCAAACAACCAATTCAACTGGTTTTTGCGTTGGGTGAATGCGTTTTTTAGCGTCATCCTTTTGCATACCATGATGCCCAGACCACAAAATACGAGCAACCATCCGTTTATGCTTTGCTTTTGACCAGCATAATTCAAACGTGTTGCCGACAACCTTGTCCATTTTTTCGTCGCAGCGTTTATCCCATACCACCCAAGAACCTTTGTTTCTTTCCGGTATTAGGTCTACATAATAATCAGCGCCCCAAAGGAAAATTTCTTTGCAGTAGCCAAATGCGGCAAACACATTGTTAATAAAATCTGGATTAAAATCTTCATGGTCGCCCTTGACGTTATCAAAACGCTGCCCTGTTTTCCGATGGGTCTTATCTTTCGCAAACATACTGTCGTAATCAGTGCTTAGAAACATTCCATAAGGCGGATCGGTAAACACCATATCCGCCTTCTGCCCATCCATCAACTTCTCAACCGCATCAATGCTAGTGCTATCCCCACACATCAGCCGATGATTGCCCAGCACCCAAACATCACCTTCCACCGTCACGGGAATCGCCGGCACCTCTGGCACCGCGTCCTCGTCGGTCAGCCCTTCGGTCGGCTCTGCCTCAAGCAGGCCATCAAGGAACTTGTCATCAAAGCCCAGCAAGCCAAGGTCAAAGTCCTCTAGTTTCAAATCCTCGATCTCTGCCTTCAGCATGTCTAGGTTCCACCCAGCGTTAAGCGCCAACTGGTTATCCGCAATCACCAAGGCGCGCTGCTGGGCTTTGGTGAGGTGATCGAGAACGATAGCCGGCAATTCCTCCATGCCCAGCTTACGCGCCGCCAGGAGGCGACCGTGGCCAGCAATGATGGTATTCTCGCCATCAATGAGGATTGGGTTTGTCCAACCAAACTCTCGAATGCTGGCGGCTATTTGCGCCACCTGCGCATCTGAGTGTGTGCGTGAATTAGCTGCGTAGGGGATCAAATCCGCAACGCGGCGCTGTTCAATTTTCGGCATCATGCCCCCCCATACCATTTCTCAACCATCAATTCCAGTGCCACGCTTGCCGGGCCTGTGATGCTCTGCTGGCCGCTTTCCCAGCGCCGGACGGTGCGCCGTCCTTCACTGCCCATGCGCAAGACTGCGGCAAGATCAGCTTGCGTCATGCCGAGGGACTGGCGATGGGATCGGACTTGTTCGGGGGTCATTTCTCTTGCTCCTGTTCAACCCATCCGCCCCACTGATCAGCCATCGCTGTTGCAATGCCCTCGAACGTGCGGCTGCGATCTTTCCACCTGTTCGGCCCCGGCGGCGCGCGATGCACCCATGACCAGGCGCGGTGATCGTCTGTGCCGGCTTTTGGCGCGGCAAGACGGTTCGTCGGCAGCAACGCCGGCAGCCCGCGCAAATACAAGCTGGTGGCCTTGAACGCCGGTTCGCCAAACCACCAGGGCTGCACAGTCTGTGCCGGCTGCTGATAATTCTTGATCCGCGCCTTTGCGTGTTTGTGCATCACCGGATTTTCGACGGCCACGCGCGGAATCGGTGCGTTCCAGACTGCACTGAACAGATCGGCGGCGTTATCAAGTTCGGCCCACATCTGATCCAAGGTTTTGCCTGGTGGCGGGGTGTGAAGCCAGCGCACTCCACTGTTGCAAAGCCGGGTGCAAGGCGGGTGAAAACATGCCAGCAAATCCCACCCGTCACTAAGTAGGTCGCGCACGTCACAGATGATGTGCCGATTGCTGCCATCCTCTGCCGGCAACAGATCGCATGACCAGGCATCGTGGCCACGGGCAGCAAAAGCGCGACGGACAATGCCGCTGGTTTCGCAGCCGATTAAAACACGCAAGGCGGTCACGCGGCACGCTCCAGATCACCAGTCCAGCACACATGCGGGCAATGATCCCTCTGGTAATCGTCCAGGATCACATCCGCATATTCCACGCCAGCGATGACGTAAACGTCGCGAACTTGGCCAGTGCCGTAGCGCGGGGTCTGCACCCGGTCGCCAGTCTTGATCCATTTGCGTTTCATGTTTGTGTTCCCTTTCGGTGGGGCGCTGCCCCGGTTGGTGTTGCCCCCTCATGGGGTAATTTCTCCTGACGTGCAAACGTTTATTTTGGGGAGGCCGGAGCCTCCCCGTTTGTTAGGCGCTTATTAGACTGCAAGCACAAAAGACGATAGCGCA
>Ga0209087_1001769_pt1 | contig 12577 bp, 9 predicted proteins | sample S_130805_EF_Meta_FD_187321 | JGI IMG/M metagenome (GOLD analysis project Ga0209087, IMG submission 187321) | Freshwater microbial communities from Lake Simoncouche, Canada to study carbon cycling - S_130805_EF_MetaG (SPAdes) (version 2) | ecosystem: Environmental > Aquatic > Freshwater > Lake ...
ATTTCGCCGCCGACCAGTGGACCTGGGCCAAGGGCGCCCTGCAGACGGTGGATCGCCCCTACGGCCCCCTGATCAACCTGCTCCACCACGGCATCGGCTCCACCCACGTGTGCCACCACGTGAATTCCGCCATCCCCCACTACAACGCCTGGCGCGGTTCGGCGCTGCTGACGCAGCAGTTCCCCGATCTGGTCCGCTATGACCCCACCCCCATCCACCGGGCCCTGTGGCGCGTGGCCACACGCTGCTCGGTGGTGCGCCAGCAGGCGGCGGGGGATGGGTATTTCTATGAGCCGCAGCTGACGGCGCAATCCACCTGGCGCGAACAGTCCGTTTGACCTTGAGCGCACCAGTTCTGCTGGAAATCCTCCCCCTGGCTCTGGGCGCGGCCGTGAGTCCCCTGGTGGTGGCCGGCGAGATCTACTGCATCAGTGAGCCGGAGGCGGGACTGCGGCGGGGCTGGCTGTTCACCGCCGGTAGTGCGCTGGTGGTGGGGATCTGGCTGGCGATCGGCCTGGCCATGGGCCACGCCCTGCCCACGCGCCCCGATGGCGCCGATGCGATCTCCGTGGCGCTGCGGCTGGCCATGGGGCTGGTGATGCTGGTGCTCGGCATCCAGCTGCTGCTCCATCCCCCGCGGGGGGCCACCGCTCGCAGTGGTCCTGGCCCCAAGCGCCCGGACCTGCGGGCCTTCGCCCTTGGCGTTGGCGTGATGGCCCAGAACATGTCGAGCCTGGTGCTCTTCTTCCCCGCCGTGGCCGACATCACCCGGGCCGGCAAGGCCAGCGGCGGCGAGGCGATGCCGTTGACCGTGCTGGTGCTGCTCACCCTCAGCCCCTGCCTGGTGCCCCCCCTCCTGGTGAGCCTCGGCGGCCAGGGCGGCCGAACCCTGCTGGATCGCTTCAACCGCTGGCTGAAACCCAAACAATGGGCCCTTGGCCTGATGGTGTTCTTCGGGATGGCGGCCTACCTGCTGATCAGCGGCATCCAGGCGCTCTGAACAGCTGCCTCCTCCGGACCTCGGCCAGCTCGGCCAGGCGTTTCCGCACGAGCTGCGCCTGGGCAAGGACCAACTGGAACGCCGTTGCGGATCTCTTTGACGCTCCCACCAGTGTCCGGATCGAAGCCCTTTCCCGAAGGTGGAACAGCGGGCCCTGGCCATCGTCGATTTCCGGTGCGCCGATGATTTACAGACCTGGGTGGAGACATTGGAATCCTGAGGGGTGCAGCCACAGCGCCCGCGAAGCGGTAGGGCAGAACGTGGCGGTGAACCCGGAGAGATTCTTCATGCCGCTGAATAGGGGCCAATCAAGCCAACCGTTGCCGAAGCCCATGCAGAGGATTTGCGCCCCGTGACCGGAATCTGGTGATCGAATTGGCAAGACCCTCGGATCAAGGCTCCCGTGGCGTCAATGGCTTGGCCCGCAAGAAGGCTGCCTACATAGCTAACGGCACACGGCTGGCCTGGCTCCTGGATCCCCAGCAGCGCTCTGTGGAGATCTCGCAGGCCGGTGGCGACGGGGGGAGGAGCCAGGCGAGCCCCTGAGGCTCGAGCCGGCGCTGACGGCGGTGAATGAGGCGCTTCTGCCGGGGTTAGGCCTGCGGCCGAAGAGATCTGGAGCTGTTGAACGATCAGCGCTGGGAATGGGCGCATTAGCCAAACCATTGCCCTAGGAAAGGGCCCATGACGAAGCTTTGCGATTGGGGTTCGCCCCACCCGCCGATAGGGATCTCAGCTGATGCCACAACAATTCATTGCTTGCGGTAGCAAGTGCCACTGTTGTCGCAACAGATAGTTACCGTGCCACCATTACCGTCTTTTTCTTGGCGACAAGTATCGCCAGCGAAGGAGGCTGCTGGCCAGCAAAGGGCAAAGCTCATGGCAGCCAAGAAGAAAGACTTCCGGGCAAGCTTTTTGGCATAGATATCGATCAATGAACCATTACCGGCAGGAACGGCATTGAGAGGTGAAGGAAAATGAGAAAGATAAGTGATCACAAGATTTGCCTCATAAATGATACGTCAAATTAAATAGTAACGACGAAAACTGGCTCGGCGCCAGGAGTCAAGGAAACGGTTGCATTTCTTAATGCTTGGCAAAGAAAAGGCTTTTCCGTTACTCTCCCTTCAGCATGATCTGACTGTCAAAGGTTGACCCGTTTTCGCAAGAAGCTCAAAGGCTTCGATTCCGCCACTCTGCTGAAGTGGCTCGGGGTCGCTGGCACAGCTATCGCTTCAACATGGACCATATGGTCTTTTTTCCTCAAGGAAATGGTCCTTCCCTCATTGACACCATCGAACATCAATATTGAAGCACAGTTCAAAAGATTGAGGCCCGTTCAGGCCGCCACGAATACCATAGATGGGCCGGCAAAAGCCAATAATCTCTACTCCTCCAAGGCAATCCCTATTCAGCTAAAGCTCAGGGTCACAAATCTAGGCGTTCATTCACTGAAGCTAGAGAACCCCATCTGGATGGCCTATGGGGTAACACTTGACAAGCCGATTACTGACCCAAAAACGATACAAGAAGCGGTAGGCAGCCAGATAGCCAACAATCTAGGCTACGACAAAGAATCACCAAGTCTATTTCGGTATAGCTCTTATACAGAGCTAAGAAAGCTGATGGGAATTGGCACATTGTTGATCGGCGGTGATATCAAGCCAGGAGAGGTGATTGAATCTCAACGAATCATTCTTTCGCCTAAAGATGCCAATTACGACTACCTTCAAGTGAAACTCTGGGTACCCACTCTTAAAAGCAGGTCAAAAGAACAGGAACTTACTAAAAGGATCAAGGTGATGGTATCGACTACGGGATATCCATATTACAATCCTAGAATTGAGTTTTGTAGTCCAGGATCACGCATCAGCCGTTCCTTGCTACAGCGCATTGGGTTTCCACATATTGACTCTCAGACCAAAAATGGTAGCAGCGAGACAACAGCCGAGCTTGACATATGCAAACCTAAAGAAGCCTTGACACCCAAAGAGATGAATCAATTAGGCGCCCAGTTCTCCAAGACCGAACATGAAATTATGTTAAATCCTGACTTTAGCGACGATACAAAATGAACGCCATGCAGCTCTACACAGCGATTCTTACTTCCACGATCCGAATGTGTGCATACTGGTTTTACCCAGCGACCACACTATTGCATCGAAAACGAAATATCTTGATCTTCTTTTGTGTGTCGATTGTTTTGATGATTGCCATGCGACCACTCTTGCAACTTGCTGCACAACCTTTCGTGAACTTTGCAAATGGCAGCGAAGCCATTTTGAACTATACTGGTTCGCAAATTAAGGATCTCGAACGAGCCGCATACGGCTTCGTTGACCTTGAAAAAATTATCCAGAATTATCGTGAAGCTTATCCAAAACATTTCGACGATATCATTACCCTGATTAGACAAAGCGATTTCGACGACATTGAGAAAGACCCCAATCAATCTGTCCTGAATGGAGGAGGTAGTAGCATATGGGCCCTAAAAAGAATCATCGGCAAGTACGAGCAATGGCACAACAAGGAAAACTCCACAACATCAGACGTTGTTGAAAAACTAAGGGAAAGACTTAATGCGAAAGACAAAAAGAATATAGACGGCACCCTAAGCATGCCCATCAACGAACTCTTCTCAGCGTTTTTGAAAGAACAAGAAGGACCTGCTGAAAATTCAGTAACTTACAAGCTAGGAGGCCATGATGCAGCCGCTTTTGAGATTGATCCCGCAACAGGCGAAGTTAGAATACGAGAAGAACTTGATTACGAACGAAAAAATAAATATGAATTTGAGGTGATCGCGCAGAAAGCGCAATCAGACAAGAAGGTGATAATCAAAAAAGAGCTCATAGTTGAAGACACAAGGTATAGCCCTGTCAGAGGAGGAAGCGACAATCAACCCCTGGACCCCATCAAAGAGACAGATCCCGCAGGAAAAGTTATCTACAGGCCAAAAACCGTTTCAAGTGACAGCACGAGATCAGATTCTAAGTTTCTCGGCTTCTTGAACCGTTTGCAATTTTCCGTTCATTGGCTACTATTAATAATAGGCGCACTGACGCCATTTATCATTGCGACCTTGAAATGGCATGACGAGACAATTAGAAACATCTTCGCTCCATATTTCTTGCTGCTATTTTCCGAATCCATCGCCCTTGTTATTGCAAAACTAGTTGACATCGACAGCGCAGCTGGCATCCTGAGCGCTTCTGAGTTATTGATCGGAATAATTTACACCCTGGCTAGAATTCTGCAGCTCTCGGGTTTCCTGATTTACAAGCGTCAGTTTTCGATACGTCGCTGGCTGCGGAACTTCCTGATCTGCCTGGTTGCCTTGTGGAGCCTCAATTTCATCGGGCTTCTGAACCAACCCTTCATCTATTGAGGATCCAGCAACCACATCTCACCCCAACTCGGCCAGGCGCCCCCGCACCAGCTCCGCCTGGGCCTGGGCCTCCACCAGGTTGGCCTGGCATTCGGCCACCACCTCCGGTGGCGCCTTGCCGGCGAAGTTGGGGTTGGCGAGGCGACCCTGCAGGCCGGCAATCTCCTTATCGACCTTGGCGAGGTCTTTCTGCAACCGCTCCTTCAGGGCATCGAGGCTCTGCTGGGGCACGGTGAGGCCCACCTGGGCGTCACTATCCACGATGCCCAGCAGCTGGCCAGCGGTGGGCTCGACCTCCCAATGCAGCGCCGAGGCACCCACCAGGCGGGCGATCTTCTCCTGGTTGGCGACCACAAACGCCTGGCGATCAGCGGTCGGGGTATGGATGCCGATCGGCAACTTCTCGGAGGGTTTCACCCCCGACAGGGCCCGCAGGTTGCGGATGGCGCGCACGGCGTCGATGCCGAACTGGAAGGCGCTTTCGTGGGAGGCATCGAGCCAAGCCGGATCGGGCTGGGGCCAGCGCTGTAGGGCCAGAAATGCACTGGCCTCGGCCCCGGTAACGGCATGCCAGAGGTCTTCGGTGAGGTGGGGCATGAGGGGATGGAGCATCACCAGCAGGGCCTCGAGGCTGCGGGCCAGCACCCGGCGAGCGGCGGTGCGGGCGACCGCATCATCACCAAAGAGCCGGGGTTTGGCCCACTCGATGTATTGGTCGCAGAGGTCGTTCCAGGCGAATTCGTAGAGCAACTTGGCGGCCTCGCCGAGGCGATAGCTGCCATACAGATCGGCGGCCTGGGTGCTGGTGCGGGTCAGGCGCGAGAGGATCCAGCGGTCTTCGCTCTCCAGTTCGGCTAACACCGGTTCGCCAAGGGAGGCCGGCGTCTCTCCCCCCAGATTCATCAGGGCGAAACGGGTGGCGTTGAAGAGCTTGTTGGCGAAATTGCGGGCGGCCTCCACCGTGGCGGAGGTGTCGGAGGTGCGGTCGTAGTCGAGGCGGATGTCCTGGCCGGCTCCGGCCACCTCGCGCACCAGGGCGAAGCGCAGGGCATCGGCGCCATAACGCTCAATCAGCAGCAGCGGGTCGATGCCGTTGCCCGCCGATTTGCTCATCTTGCGGTTGTTTTCATCGCGCACCAATCCGTGGATGTAGACATCCCGGAACGGCATCCAGCTGTCGCGGCCACCCACCGGCGTCTCGCCTTCCTGCAAGAAGGCGCCCGCCAGCATCGTCATCCGGGCCACCCAGAAGAAGATGATGTCGAAGCCGGTCACCAGCACGCTGGTGGGATACCAGGTGGCCAGATCGGCGGGCTCCTGGCCGGCCTCTCCCGGCCAACCGAGGGTGGAGAAGGGCCAGAGGCCGCTGGAGAACCAGGTGTCGAGCACGTCGGGGTCCTGCTCAAGCTGCAGAGGCCGCCCCGCCGCCGCATGGGCCGACCCGAACTGCGCCAGAGCCTTCGCCCACGCCTCCGCCTCGTCGCGGGCCACCACATAGGGCGTGGCCTCGGTAATCACCCCCCCCGTTTCACTCACCACGAACCAGGCGGGGATGCGGTGGCCCCACCAGAGCTGGCGGCTGATGCACCAGTCGCGGATGTCGGTGAGCCAATCGCGATAGACCTTGCTCCAGCGCTCCGGCACAAAGCGGGGCTCAGGGCCGGCGGGGTTGTCGAGGGCGGTGCGGCAGCGCTCGGCCAGGGGTTCGGTGCGCACGAACCACTGGGTGGAGAGCAGGGGCTCCACCGGCACCTTGCCCCGGTCGGAGAACGGCACGCTGTGGCGGTGGGGTTCGGTCTTCACCAGCAACCCCTCGGCCTCCATGGCCTCCACCACGGCCTTGCGGGCCTCGAAGCGATCCAGGCCGGCAAAGCGGCCAGCCGCCTCGTTCATCGTGCCGTCCTTGGCCATCACCGTGATCTGGGGCAAGCCGTGGCGTTGGCCGATGGCGAAGTCATTGGGGTCGTGGGCGGGGGTGACCTTGACGCACCCCGTTCCGAAGGCCGGATCCACGTGCGCATCGGCCACGATCGGGATCTGGCGGCCCACCAGGGGCAGGGTGATGCTGCGGCCCACCAGGTGGGCGTAGCGGGGGTCGCTGGGATTCACGGCCACGCCGGTGTCGCCGAGCATCGTTTCGGGGCGGGTGGTGGCCACCACCAGGTGGTCGATGGGGGTTGCGAGAGCCCCTGGGTCGTTGATCGAAGCCTCGCCAGCGGAGTCGGCGGCGGCGGCGGAGATCCCAGCGGCAGCGGCAGGTGCTGCGGCCTCCCCCTCCAGCGGCGTGAGCGGATAGCGCAGGTGCCACAACGACCCCTCCACCTCCTTCATCTCCACCTCCAGGTCGCTCACCGCTGAACCGGAGGCGGGGCACCAATTCACCAGGTATTCGCCCCGGTAGATCAGCCCCTGCTCATGCAGGCGCAGGAAGGCCTCCACCACCGATTTGTTGAGGCCCGGATCAAGGGTGAAGCGCTCCCGCTTCCAGTCCACCGAGTAGCCGAGGCGACGCAGCTGGCCAACGATCGTGCCGCCGCTTTGAGCCTTCCAGGCCCAGGCGCGCTCAAAAAAGGCATCGCGGCCCAGGTCGTCCTTAGTGGCACCCTCCGCCTTGATCTGCTTCTCGAGGATCGTCTGCACCGCGATCGAGGCGTGGTCGGTGCCGGGCAGGCAGAGCACGTTCTTGCCCTGCAGGCGCTGGAAGCGCACGATCGTGTCGATCAGGGCCGTGTTGAAGGCGTGGCCCATGTGCAGGCTGCCGGTGACGTTCGGCGGCGGGATCACCACGCTGAACGGTTCGCCGGGGGCTGCCGGATCCGGGTGGAAGGCGTCGGCTTCCTCCCAGGCGGCCTGCCAACGGGCCTCGGTGCCGGCCGGGTCGTAGGTCTTGGGCAGGGCGGCCTCGGGCGGGGCGGGGGCGCTGGCGTCCCCGCGCACGGCGGCAGCGGTGGCGGCGGGTTGGGCGGCCTCAGGCACGGCGGAGCTACAGGAGTGGCCCCATCGTCTCAAAGGCAGGGCCCAGACTTCAGCCCCCCTGATCGCGGCTCAGCGTTCGCCAAGCCCCGCCGACCGCAGCCCCTTCAGCGCCGCTTCCGCCAGCAGCGCATGAAACGCCATGGTGAGGTGGGCCCAGCTGTCCCACCAGAGGTAGCCGGCCGGGGCCGCAACAGGAGCCGGCAAGGCCGGGCTGGTGGCGGCAGCCGGCGCTACCGGGACCACACCCTCACCATCGAGCTCCAGCACCGGCCGCCCGATCTCCGTGAACCCATAGGCCGCCGGATCGGCCCGTACCGCCAGAAACAGGTCGTGGAAATCCGGCTGCACCACCACCAGCCCCCGCCGCGCCGCCAGGTCCTGCAGGGCCTCCTGCAGCGCGAGGTTCTGGCGGGAGATCAGGGCGTTGAGGCCCCGGCGCTCCGCCTCCCCCAGCCCCGGCAGCTGGATCGGGCTGAACCCCCAGGGCAGCTCACTGGGCACCAGGAACCGCCGCAGACCGGCCTCCGCCAGGCGCTCCACGGCGCTGAGCAAGTGCCGGTTCACCCCATCCCCGACGGCGGATGAGGGGGGTGCATCGAGGTAATCGTTGGCGCCGGCCCGCAGCACCACCAGGGCCTCGGGATCGGGCGGGGTGCAGCAATCGCCCTGGCCTGCCGGCCCCAGGGATGGGGCCAGATCGGCCACCTGCTCCAGCAGGTTGGGCATTCCCTTTGGCGAGAGGCCCGCCCCGGAACGGGCGCCGCCGTAGGCATGGTTGGTGCCGCCGGCCAGGGAATGGACCAGGGGAGGCAGGCCAAGCTGCCCAGCCAGCTGCTCCACCCACACCGGACCATCGCAGCGCCGGCCCCGCCAATGGGGCGGACACGGAAAAGCAGCATCCCCCCGGAGCGCATGGGCGTTGCCCCCATCGCAGAGGCTGTCGCCGAACACAATTAAAGAGGTCACAGCCGGCTGGTCAAGGCCGGCTGGTTAGAGCGCATCCTGGCGACCGGAAAACTCTGATACAGGGTCTGGATGCGGCGGCAGGCTTCGTGCAGCACCTTCAGGCTCACAAATTCGATCGAATTGGCATCGGCAAAACTGAAGGGATTGTCGATATCGAGGATCAGGCGTAGCAGAAAAATCAGGTTGAAGGAGATCACCGCCAGGAAGAACACCGCCTCATGGAGGGCGGCGGCGCGGGTGATGATCAGGCCCACGCACAGCAGGCCGGTGCCGAGGCTGGCCAGCCAGTAGACCAGCGGCACAAAATGGGTCTGGCGGATCGATTCGATGCGGTTGATGATCTGGAGCACATCGCCCATGTGACCCATCAGCCGCCCCTGCAGGGTGGAGGAGGAGAGCAACACGGTGACGCGCACCACCGAACCATGCACCTCGCGATGGAGGGCGATCAGCCTGGTGGTGGCCAGCCCCCCCAGCAGCCAGGTGTGGACGCCATAGGCGAGCCGCAGCACCGCCGCCACCTCTGCAGACACCTCGGCGGTGGGGTTGTGCTTCGGCACGGCCGCAATCTCTAGGGCGAGGTTTTCCAGCACAGTGGCGAGCTGGGAGGGCAGTTTCTCGCTCTCCTTGAAATCACTCAGCACCCCATTCAGCAGAAAACCCTGCAGGAACACGGTGGCCGCCACCAGGGCCGAGAAGAGGGGGTTGAGGCTGATGCACTCAAGGCCGAGCGAATGAACCATCAACTTGAGCAGCACGAGGGCCAGCACCGCCAGCGCCACCTTCAACACCAGGCGAAGCCGACGGCGGTGGCTGCCGCGGAACGGAGTGAGAAGCGGCCTCAGCCAACGCAGGGAGCGCGGACGGAGCACTGGGAACGGAGCACGGACTTCAGGCTTCGCTCCAATCAACGACGGTTCACCAGCGATTCTGCACCTTATCCAGGCGCCGCTGACTGCACCGCTGCCGCTACAGCGACCGGTGTTGCACAACACATGGCGGCCAGGGCCTTGGGAGCGTGTCGGAGCGCACCTCAGCTCACCGGAGCGCCTGAATGCACGCAGAGCCGGTTGCGGCCGGCCGCCTTCGCCGCGTAGAGCATGGTGTCGGCAGCGACCACCACCTCCTTCGGGGCCCTGCCCGGTTGGGCCAGGCACGAGGCAAGCCCACCACTGAGGGTGACCACCCCTTCGCAGCCGCCGACCCCGTGGGGAATGGCCAGCGTGGCCACGGCGCTGCGTAGGGTCTCGGCCAGCTCGACCGCCGCCGCCTCCGCCAGGCCACTGAGCACCAGCACGAATTCCTCACCGCCGTAGCGGGCGATGCGGTGACGCTCGTCGGGGATGAGGCCGGCAGCGAGGCTGCGGGCCACCCGGCGTAGCACCCGATCTCCGGCCGGGTGGCCGTAGTGGTCGTTGTAGGCCTTGAAGTGGTCCACATCGAAGACCACCACGGTGAGGGAATGCCCCCCCTGCCGGGCCCGGGCCCACTCCCGCTGGAGCACCTGCTCGAAGCGCCGGCGGTTGGCGATCCCCGTGAGGGCATCGCGGTGACTGAGGCGCTCCAGGCGGGCATTGGCCGCCTGGAGCGCACGGGTGCGCTCCTCCACCTGGCGTTCGAGCCGCAGGGCCTGGGCCTCAAGGCCGGCCACCAGCCGGCGGCGTTCCTGATTGGCCACCACAACGAACAGGGCGATGAATTGGACATAGATGACCAGCCGCTGCATGGTCATCAGGTCGAGCCCGTTGAAGCGCTCAACGCCGCCAGCTCCCACGTGGAAGGGAATCCAGAGCTCGACAACCGCGAGCAGGCAAACAATCACCGAAACACCGAGCGGCTGGAACCTGAAGGCCGCCATCACCAGGAGCGGCAGGATCACCACCATCGGCGTAGGCCGCAACAGAGGGATCGCCCCCCCCTGGATCAAGGACCAGCTGAGGAGCACACCAGCCAGAAGCAGCCACCAGTCCCAACGGCGGAAGTCTTGGAGCTGCTCCCGGCGGCTGGCATCCAGGCCGGCCAGCACCAGCGGGGCCATCGTGAACAGACCAACCATGCGACTGAGGGCGGGGGGCATGCCAGCAAGACCTCCAGGAACCACACCGGCCAGCACGGTGGCCAGCACCCCACCGAGCCAGCAGGCGAACAAGAACACCAGCAGCTTCGGCAGGGCATGGAAGACATCGCGCTGGTGCAGCCAGCGGGCAGCCAGCAGCACCATGAATGGGTCCAGACACAACAAACTGCCGATGGCGAGCGCGCTAGGCATCGCCTGGTTCAGCAGCGCCCCCAACACAGAGCCCAGCCAGAGGCCCGGCATCACGGACCAACCCCAGCGGAGCGCAAGGGCGCAGACCAGGCCCGTGGGCAACCAGATCGGCGGCACTCCATCGACCGAGGCGGCCTGACTGATCCAGAACAGCAGCACCACACCGACCGCAGCCGCTACGTTCCGCAGCAACGGCACGTGGCGGAGCATCAGGATTCAGGGCAGGATCGAAGCAGGCCGAGACTCGCCCCGCAGCCGGGCTGATTGGTGAAGGGAATCACGAAGCTGCCATGAAGAAGCGGAGGGGATTGCCATCGCCTCCTCCAGGTTAGGGAAGCTCTGGGCAATCGGGGTCTGAGCGGCCGCAGAGCTCAAGTAATACTGTTTGGTCCCTGATTTGCCTCCGATGTTGCCCGATGTTGGCTTTATGGGCTCATTCCCAGCCTCCTGGGACTGGTTATGGAGGCTGAATCCCGTTTTTTCAGCACACCATTCCCATGCTCAGGCTGCCGTGAGCAACTGATACCTGGCCTGGAAAAGGTTCGATAGTGCTGCCAGCACGTTGATCTTGCAGCGATTCTTGGCCAGACCACGCAGCCTCGTCTTCTGAAAGCCGAACTGCTGCTTGATCACTCGGAAGGGATGCTCACCTTTGGAGCGGATGTGGGCCTTGGCGGTTTCGACCAGATCCGCCAACCGGCCCTCAGGCGTATCCGGCAGAACCCGGCGTTTGCCGGGTCGCATCGCCACCCTGAAGTCCGTTGTCCTGCCTACCATCTCAGGCCTTTTGGCGATTCCCTGGTATCCAGCATCCGCGTAAACAACCTTCTCCTCGCCATGCAGCAGCTCGGCAGCCGGGGTGAGGTCATGCACGTTGGCGGAGGTGACGACCACCGAATGGATCAGGCCTGAGTCCTTGTCCACGCCTGCGTGGACTTTCATTCCGAAATACCACTGGTTGCCTTTCTTGGTCTGGTGCATCTCTGGATCGCGCTTCCCCTCCTTGTTCTTGGTGGAACTGGGCGCCGCGATCAAGGTGGCATCCACGATCGTGCCCTGCCGCATCGTCATGCCCCTTTCGCTGAGATGAGCCTTGACGGTCTCAAAGATCTGCTCCCCCAGCTCGTGTTTCTCCAACAGGTGGCGGAAGGTCAGGATCGTGGTCTCATCCGGGATCCGGTCGCTGATCAGCTCGATGCCGGCAAAGCGACGCATGGTGGGCACTTCGATCAGAGCATCTTCCATCGCGGGGTCGCTGAGGGAGTACCACTGCTGCAGTAGGTGGATCCGCAGCATGATGGCCAGCGGATAGGGAGGCCGGCCGCCTTTCTTGCTCGCTTTGGGGTAGTGGGGCTCGATCAGGTCGATCAGCACCTGCCAGGGCACCACCGCGTCCATCTCAGAGAGAAACTTCTCCCGTTTGGTCTGCTTCTTCGCCGTGGTGAGCTCGTAATCCGAGAAGCCGAGCTGCTTGCCGCCCATCACCCCAATCCTGGCCTGTTGATCACAGGACCATTGTCCCGCGAATGGCTCGGGTTTTCCAGGGTCTCCTTAGGCCTGTTGCGGGATACCGGCAGAGGCGAGCCGGAACACCCCGCCGTGGGCCATCCTGCAGCCATCCCTGCGGTGATTCCGTTCTGGCTCGCAGCACCGCCCGTCCCATGGCTCTTCCACCAGCGCGTCCGGAGACCTCCAGCTTCAGGCGGTGCTCGCCGAAGGCGGCTCGGTGGGCGTTGCGTCCAGGGCTGCTCTGCTCCCTGTTGTTGCTCACCCTGCTGGCCCCGCAGGCCCGAGCTGCCCCGGCGGCGGCTGCCGACCAGCCCCGCGCCACGGCTGGCACCACGATCGCCCCGCCCGGGCCCGCCCAGCAGCCCTCCGCCCCGGCCCGGCCGGCGGCAGCGGTAGCCATCGGCTCCTTATTGCCCTCCTTACAGCTTTCCGTTCCGCTCTCGGTACAGCCCTCCGTCTCGGCCCGGCC
>Ga0209087_1001770_pt1 | contig 12564 bp, 15 predicted proteins | sample S_130805_EF_Meta_FD_187321 | JGI IMG/M metagenome (GOLD analysis project Ga0209087, IMG submission 187321) | Freshwater microbial communities from Lake Simoncouche, Canada to study carbon cycling - S_130805_EF_MetaG (SPAdes) (version 2) | ecosystem: Environmental > Aquatic > Freshwater > Lake ...
TTCTAACAATCATGCGCTCAGATTCTGGCGAAAAATTAGCAAACCCCCAGTAAAAGAATGCCTGAAATATAGACTTACTATGTGTAACTGCAAATGTATGTAAATTAGGATATGTGAATTCTAATAGTAAAAAAAAGACCTTCCCTAGTAATCCAGCCACTGCTGGTGAACACTCTGACCAACTTATAAACCCTTCTTTCCAAGAGCCCTTTAAAATATCTATAAGCCCCAGTATAAATGGAGAACACTTTTGCATAATATCCTTTGAGTTCTCCAAGGAAGATATCGTTCGTATGGTTTCGATAGTAAGATCAATTATAATAGGAACAACATTCTTCTCTGGAATTTTTATTACGCTGGAATAAGGTGAATCTACCAGAGGAACAGGAAAATCAATAGTGCACCCCTTATTTTTCTCATAAACGAATCGAAAGGTTCCAAATTCTCGTGAAAATTCATTGATCTTGAGAGCAAGATCCTTACAATGATCCTCGATTGTTTTTAAGATTCGCTTTATATGCTGACTTTCTGGCACATCGATTAAAGGCTTCACTATAGATCCAAAAAAATGTTCTATTTGTTTAGCCTCCTTAGAACTAAACATCTTACCATGACGATCTTCTACGGTTGAAGCCCAGCCCCTATTAAACTTCACCTTCATTCCTTCCACATATAAAAAACTAAACTTAGAAAGAGCCTTATATATATTCTTTTTTAAGGTCTCAGGGGCATCATTTGCCAACTTTTCCAAGAGATCAATCTGTATCCCTTCCATCTATCTAAGATGAACACATTGTGCAACCCTCACCTGACGCTGCTGCCTCCTTTGCCTCCTTCACCGACTGCTCATACTCCTTAGATAGACGCTCACGCAGTGCTGCCCTCTCCCTCTTCTTCTTCTCCTCAGGCGTTAGCTGCTCAACCACCTCTGAATCAGAATCTGAGTCAGAATCGCTGGCGTCTACCTCGAGATCACCAGTAACCCTAGAATCTACTAGACCACTCTGTAGAAGACGAGGATCAACCGTAAACTTCTGTGCCATTACCGGAGCCTTTGTGCGCAAGTAGTAACATCCTGTCTTCAGTCCCTGCTTCCATGCATGGAAATGCATGCTTGTAAGTTTGGCATACGTAGGATTCTCAATAGAGAGATTCAGGCTCTGGCTCTGACAAATGAAGGCACCGCGCTGTGCAGCCATGTCAATAAGAACTCGCTGCTTAATCTCCCAGGAAGTCTTGTAAAGTGCCTGGACATCATCTGGAATCTCCTTGACCCCCTGGACACTCCCATTCCTCGCGATAATCTGCTGCTTGACTGCCTCTGACCAAATCCCACGCTTCATGAGATCATCAATGAGATACTTGTTCACTACTACGAACTCACCTGCTAGAACACGGCGAGCATAGATATTAGACGTCATTGGCTCAAAGCACTCCGTGTAACCCAGAATCTGAGAGGTGCTCGCAGTAGGCATTGGAGCTACCAGAAGGGAATTACGTAGGCCATGTGCCGCATTTATTCTCAGAGAAGCCCAATCCAGGATCTTCTCAGACTCTGTAATCGGCGTCACTGACCACATATCAGGCTGTAGGATACCCTTGGATGCAGGAGATCCCTCAAAGGTCTCGTATGAGCCCTCGATCATAGCCAGGGTAGAGCTAGCCTCCACTGCCGCATAGTAAATGTGCTCAAAGATCAGCTGATTGAGTCTCGTCGCCTCAGGAGACTCCCAAGGAACACGGAGCCTAGCAAAGACATCTGCTAGGCCCTGGACTCCTAGACCAATCGGCCTGTGACGCATATTCGAGCGCTTGGCCTCAGGAATCGGATAAAAGTTAATGTCGATCACCTTATTGAGTGCCTTCACCACAGAGGCCGTCACCTGGCGCAGCCTGTCAAAGTCAAAGGACTTGTTATCTGCAGAGACAAAGGCCGGTAGAGCCAGAGAAGCCAGATTGCACACAGCAGTCTCCTCTGGACTGGAGAACTCAATGATCTCCGTGCAGAGATTTGAGGACTTGATTGTGCCGAGATTCTTCTGATTACTCTTCTTATTAGCAGGATCCTTGTATAGGAGATAGGGGGTGCCAGTCTCCATCTGGGAATCCAGAATCTTGAACCAGAGCTTCTGGGCGGACACTGTCTTACGAGCGCGCCCCTCCTTCTCGTATTTCGTGTAGAGGGTATCGAACTCGTCACCATAGACATCTGCCAGACCAGGGGCCTCATGAGGGCAGAAGAGGCTCCACTGTGCATCATCCTCTACACGCTGCATGAAGAGGTCCGAAATCCAGAGAGCATAGAAGAGATCACGGGCGCGCTCCTCAGTCTCACCAGTATTCAGCTTCAGCTTGAGAAAGTCCTCAATATCGGCATGCCAGGGCTCCAGATAGATCGCAAAGGAGCCATTGCGTTTACCACCACCTTGGTCAACGTAGCGTGCAGTAGCATTGAAATTTCTGAGCATCGGCACAATCCCATTACTCGTGCCATTTGTTCCACCAATCAGAGATCCAGCAGCCCTAATATTATGAATATGAAGCCCAATGCCACCAGCGAACTTGGAAATACTTGCACAATCCTTCAGAGTCTCATAAATGCCATCAATGCTATCATCCTTCATGGCCAGAAGGAAACAGGAGGAGAGCTGGGGCCTGGGAGTTCCAGCATTGAAGAGGGTAGGGGTGGCATGAGTATAGACCTTCTGGGACATGAGATCATAGGTCTCGAAGGCCTGGTCTAGCTGGGCCTGCGTGGTGCTCTGGCCTGTGGTCCAGATACCTAGTGCAACACGCATCCACATGTGCTGGGGCCTCTCCAGAATACGCCCCTTGGTATCCTTGAGCAGATAAGACTTCTCCAGTGTCTTGAAGCCAAAGTAGTCAAACTCATAATCGCGCTCATATACGATACGCGACTCAATGAGCTCACTATAGGTTTGGCTGACCTGATGAAGCTCCTCCGAGACATAGAACACTGGCTTACCTGTATGCACTGAGATCTGATTTCTCAGAACGTTTATGACTTGAGCAAAAGTCATCTCAGTATTCTTGTGGTGATTGCTAATGGTGAGTCTGGATGCCAAGGTCGCGTAGTCGGGGTGGAGCGTAGAAAGACTGGCCGCAAGCTGACCTGCGAGATCATCAAGCTTGGAGCTGGAGATACCATCGCAGATCTGAGAAATGATATTCTGAGCCAGAGTATCCACCTGCACTAGAAGGCCCTTAGCAGCCTTCTGGATTCGCTTGAGAACCTTATCGAAAGAAACTGGCTCCTCTGATCCATCGCGCTTAATGATACGCATACTACGCTGCATGGTTAGTTTGTAAGAAACTATTTGGACGCGAATGGTCGTCAATTTTTTGACCCGTTAGTGGTTACCATCTAGGGCTACAATGACTATTATGCCCACCTGGACAATACTCGTCTTGCTTATAGCCTTGCTCCCGCTGCTCTTTTTTACAACATTCCGAATCATGGGTTTCTCTAGCAGAATGAGCCTTGATACCTGTCTGAGGATTGAAGTAGAGCGAGCAGAACTTCTTTCCACATTGCCAGCACCAGCTGCGACCACATCCTGCACCGACCTTGAAGGTCCCCTTTTCCTCTAAGCCACACGCAAAAATATAGTTGCACGCAGCATCCTTGAGAGACCATCGCTCACACCATGGACATTGCTTGGCATCATTCATTCTAAAGGTGTAGTGTAAAGCAAGGTAAAAATTGATAGTTCATTCAGCATGTATGGTCAGTATAAATGGCAGCATCAAAACGTATCGCAAAGGAGCTCGCCGACTTGAAGAAGGATCCTCCTGGCAATTGTAGTGCAGGGCCTGTAGATGAGAATGACATCTTTACCTGGGAGGCAGTCCTTTTCGGTCCTTCTGATTCACCATACGCCGGAGGAATTTTCAATGCGACCATCCAGTTCCCTATGGACTATCCATTCAAGCCGCCGCGAATCATGTTTGTCACTAAGATTTACCATCCAAATATCAACAAAGAGGGTTTCATCTGTCTTGATATTTTGAAGCAAAATTGGTCTCCGGCCTTGACGATATCGAAGGTCCTCTTATCAGTCATCTCGATGTTTACGGACCCAAATCCAGATGATCCTCTAATGCCTGATATTGCAAACCAATACAAGAAAGATAGGGCGGAGTATGAGCTGGTTGCGAGAGAATGGACCCAGCTATACGCCCAAGGAGTCAATCAGTAGAGAGTAGTTTAGGACTGCGGGCTACAGTAGATCCAGTATGATGAATTCCTTGTGATGGATTATGATGCATAACTTGAGTCGGCCTCACGTAAATTCGGGTATGCTCCATTTTTCCGCAGATATCCGGGACATCGAAATCTGTAATGCTGCCAAACTTTGCGTTACATGCAATACGTATAAATTCTGGAATCATAGAATTACCATCAACCGACACTTGATTAATATCAGCCCTTAGGTATTTCATAAATGAGCCGCATTCTTTACGCGCTTCTGGGGGAATCGATAACTGCTCCTCAATCTTTCTACGAATAACGCCCCACTGGGTTCCATAGAGATTGTGTTGAATGGATTTTGCCAAGTAAGCGAGCTTCTCCTGTAACATATTTGCAATACTTATGAGCACACTCAGAGACCCAAAAATCCATGCGAGCTGAAATCCATTAATTTGCACACCGCCAGCCATGATATTAGAGACACCACTCACTGCTATTAGGACATTGGTTGCAACTGCCAAGGCTCGTGCTCTCTTATCAAAAAAACCATGTGCTTCTGTATGCATCCACTCAAAGCACTTGGCCTCATCGCACCAGCCAGCCAACATGAATTCAACACCAGGATTCCAGTCCTGTTTAATTACTACAGAGGAATCATCATTACTGGATGACTCAGCCATATCTAATTTTTAATGGATATTAAATAGAAGGCAGATGGTTTCTGAAATTATTTCAGTAGTTGTATTTGCTACAGTGGCAATGGTGCTAGTTTACGCACTATACCCACCACTAAGAAAAGATTCATTTTTAAATTTCACAGAAAATACTGGATATCCTACACAGCAATTATGCAAGATGCCTCTAACAAGCCCTCTACCTGAATTATCTGGTCCGGCTGATGCTACTCTAGATGTACCACGGACTCCCTATCATCTTCTTGGGGATTATCTTGCACCTGCCGAGGAGAGACTTGCAAATATGAAATCCGAATGCGCCTATGTTGCAGATGGACAACGCCATATTGAGAAGACTGGCTCCTATGGTCAAATTACAAATAATTACAAGAAGGAAAAGCCAGATAATGGCTCCACGCTACTTAGGGAACTTTCTCTATCCTTTTATAAGTAAAATGCCTCCAGTCTACATGCTGAAACTGAATCGATCTGCAGATCGACAGAAGCCACGCGAATCATATTATGCACAGGGTATGAGTGCACAATGTATTTCATTAGAAAATGTAATACATTGGTCCATCTTGAAGATTGAATTTCCCTTTGGTAGCCCTGAAGTAAAAATACTTAATCGCCCATTCTTGACATTTCAACGCAAGTGTAGGGATTACTTTCGGTTCTTACGCCGTGTTCGTAGCTTGCGGAATCTGTTGCGTCGTGAATTAGGATTACCTCCATAAATTAATCTTGGAGTATTTGCATCCTGTGTTCTATATGACTTATCATATAGCGCTCGACTGGTCTTATGTATGGAATTTAATACTGGTAGTAATTTCTTTATTGAACTATAATCCGTTTCGATCTTTTGCTTCGTCCATTTTCTCGATGCAATTTCGGGTTTAAATACTTCATTCTTAGTCATCGCCTCATGGAATTTTTCTACTAGACGCTCATGTGTTTCCTTTCCAGTCGGATAAAATACCGTATTTTCAAAGATAAATACCTTATTTATTGCGGGTATAAGTGCAGTATATAATGGCATATTTTGTATAAAGACCCTCTTTGGTAGCGATTTAATGAAGAAATTAGCTAACGTTGTATTTGATATATGAATCTTGTATGCTTCAACATTAATGTAACGATTACCTAACTTTGTTTTTAAATCAGTGTGCTGCAAAGAATCATCCAGAAACCACAGATCTTCTGCAGGTATAGTCTCATTCAAGCACGATTGTATACCTGCTAGTGATTTCTCTCTGAAGTTAACAACCTTTGGCTCCGTATTTACACGACATGTGCTATCTATATAAATCCGGGGTGTTAGGACATGTTGGCGTCCATCTTCCCAAACAAGATCCTGGTCATTAATTGAATACGGGGCCTTTTTTATAATAAGTGCTAATATATGATCAATTGCGTTCAAAATTTGTAGGTAGCCATTATTACTGTAAATAAACATATGCTTGATTTTTCCTTGCTTTTTCTCCCGTATTAGTTCAGCAATTAGTTTTACGAGGGATGGTCTGAAAATAGTAGGGGACGCTATTTCATGCGCGGCGACTAGATCATAAAAAATGTCTCTAGACTTTTTGATTATATCTTGTGTTTCTAGATTAATTCCTCTCAGTCTAGTTTCAAAAAACAAGATAAATGGTACTAAATTAAATGCCTCAACCAGACATTGATCCATATCAAAACCAATGCTTGGAATCATGTTCCCTTACTTCTATAAGATATTTTATTCTAACTCGCAGATGGCTACGGTTTTTAATTCCTTAAATTCTAGAGGCACCGAATCATCAGAGCTCTCATCATCTATCATACACACTGCCTCCTTCTTTTTTCTACTACTTTCAGGTAAGACAAATTCACCCTTCTTAGCCTTCTCAATATCTAACCAAAATTCCTCAATCTTTGGCATCAGCGATGCAAACCATGCCTCGTCGCGATGAACGCGTTCATGATGAATGTTTTCACAGGCCCATGAGTTTATTTCCAGAGTTTTCTCATTTAATCCTAGATCGGGTATCCAATTCAGATCTCCTAATGGTCCATATACATATTTGCAAGGCAACCAGTCTGAATGAGCCTCATTAAAGCAGCCGACAACTGCAAGATTTCCAAACCATCCTGTCTTAGATTCTGTCGCCTTGAATTCTGTCCTAGAAATGAACTCAAATTTTGCCTCCACATATTCGCATGCCCGCACTCCTGTTACCTCAAGCTGATGCTGCATCTGGTAGAAATACTCCATAGGAATCTTGAGACCAATGGTCCTCGATTTCGGACACTTTATCTCCAGAAGATGACCACCCATTTCGGGAGTCTTCAAGGATCGAATAATAAGCCCATCAGGACTCGCCGCCAGGCGCGTATCTTTCAAATGAACGAAACGGCCAACATCATGGATAATGGCATTCCAGTGGGCCTCCAGAATTTGTTTCACTACTGGCTCAAAGCAAATTCCCCAATCAAAGGGACTCATATTTTGTCTAAGAACAACTGCGGATGAAGCACGGCTTGATAATTCAATGAGGCCAGCCTTCTGCATAACGAGGATACCGCGTTCTCTTACTGACCCAAAGACCTTGAATACTTCACTGGCGGTTAGACATCGCTTGAATTCCAGATACCAGTCTGCAGTTCTCTGGGTTGTCTGAGGCCGCTGCATTAGCGCATAGGTCTTCTCATGCTCAACTGCCGTGGAATAATCATCGCCATCCCATTCATTGTATGCTTCAATTAGCCCGTAAATAATTGAATCAACAATTGTATCTTCATCGCTATTGATAGACTCCAGATACTCCTTCATTTCATTTGTCCATTGTCTCCTCAAATCCGAATGTGTCGGCCTAGGAATATGGGCCTCCCATTCTTCTAAACATTGCGCTACATGGTCAAGTGTAGTCATTACTTTTTGTGGCATTAAGGATTGTTTCATTTTTACTGGCATATCAAGCGCGCTACTCATTACTATTAGTCGGGGTTTCTTTTACTCTCTTCTTCTGAGTGGTTCCCGGTTTCTTCTCAAGAAGCTGGTATTTGACCTGGCCAGTAGCAGTAGTATGAGCAACAAGTCCCTTTACCTCAGTAATCTGCTCTGCAGCAAAATCATAGGTTACCGCGGCCTTGCTACTCAGAAGCTTGCGATCAAGTCCCTTGCATAAGAGCTTGAAAAGCGCATCAGAATCTTCGTCGCTGAGAGTCAGCTTGAGCTTCTCACGTGCAACGTATTCACGGAGACGCCCAATGCGGAGTCCGCGCTCTAGCTTATGCCATGGTCTCTTTAAGGCGTTTACGGCGTCGTTGTTTAGGGTTTGGAAGGTTTTCTCAGAAAACCCGAGTGCAAGTGCACCACTCATATCGAGAGCATTAAATGTATTTCGTTGAGTTTTATTTCTAGCGTCGTCACTCATTCTATGTATATATATAATGAATCCCTTAGATAGAATAGCGAACCATATGAATTCTAATAAGCTTCATGAATGGAAAAATAGTGCGACACAATTAAAAGATACGATTAATACATTAATTGATCAATATACTTACGTATTAAATAAATACGCAGATGCACGTGATGCTGCAGCTGGAAATGATGAAGAAAAGGAAAATGTTGATACGATATTTATGGAACTTACCAATGCTAAAAATAAGCTATGTGTATTAAATGGTGGTAGGCGTAGTTCCAGTAGGCGCAGGTCCAAGGCCCTCAAGCGCACCAGAAAGAACAGGGGTTAGCACTGGTGCTAGACAAGCTGATTTCCAAAAATGCTCCTTAAACACAGGGCACGTCCATAGGGCTGCAGGAATCGTAAAGATTCGCCAAACATCTTCCTGCGCCGTTGCGGGATCGACCTCATCCCACATGTAAAACCCACTCAGATTGGCCTTCGGGTCAATAGATGCTAACAGTAGCCCAGCCTGCCTTTTCAGTCCTAATACTGGAAAGCCATTCTCCTTGAGCATCTTCAGAATTGCCTTATCCTTATCCTTGTCGTCTACATTCCATAGCTCTCGCCCTCCTGCAGACAAGAAAATGCCTAGCTTGAACCAATTAGGATCGCTAGTATCCCAGAAATAAGGTGCGAGTATCATCTAATTATAACAACCGCATTAGAGTTTAGATGTCTGTAAGTATCCCTACTGTAGAAATTTCAGCAGTGCCCCTCCCTCAATTCATTCCACGTTCTCGTCGTGAAGATCTAACACGTGATACAGCAAATGCGAGAAATCTAGAGCTTCAGAGATCATCTGCGCCTATTCAACAGGCCTTCTTCCGGCCAGAACCATCCACGTCAGGATTTGGTCCAAGGGTCGCTATGCAATATAGTGACCAGAATGGACTTGCCTCTAGAAATCAGCAACCTTTTTCAACACCTGCACCGGCATTTGATCCAGCAGGACCCAAGTTAGTCGGCAATGTGTTTTTTGACCAATACGCACCCGAATATGATCCGCGTAATGTGGTGCGTGAGCTTCGTGGCTCAGTCAAAGAAAATAAGGCAGTGCGTGGAGAAGAGGAATCCAAGCGTATCTTATCACGGGGATTCTCAAGTCGTTATGTTCCTGAGGGATTTGCAGAGCAGCAACAATTAGATAGCCTTCAGGCCTTTGAACAGCTGCGGCCGAAAATAGACGATGTTTCCAAGCAATATAGACATTTTGAGTAAGGCGAACTATTAGAATAATTTCTTCTGAATAAGTATAATGGCCAAGACAAGAAAGATGTCCAAGGGAAGAAAGGGCACTCGCAAGATCAGCAAGTGGACTGCATTCGTGAAGAAGATTTACACTGAGATGAAGAAGAAGAATAAGGACACAAAGCTCGGTGATGCCATGAAGGAGGCTTCCAGGCGTAAGGGTGAGATGAAGTAGGCGTTTTACAGGCGAAGCTTTTAAAAAAGCCAGCACCCCTACCTTGATATAAAAAGCTTAAAGCCAATATAATACATACCTGTATTTTATTGTCTTTAATTAAGATGCTAGCCGAAGGACTTGTGCTATTAAGCGAAATCACATTATCTGCCTACCCCATTCTAATCAAGGCAGTCCCCACAAATCTATGGACCCAGATTGTTTCGCGATTGCTTGTCTACAGTGTGATGGCATCATCTGCTATGGTTGCCACTGGTAATTCAAAACAATTCGCTAATATTTCCTGGCGTAATATGGCAGGTGCAGGTCTTCTTAACCTGGCACATATCAGTGCGAGCTACAAGGCATTCAGTGATTTGTCACCAGGAAATGCCATGGCCATCTTCTATACCTATCCCATCTGGAATATCATTGGTGCCTGGTTCATCCTTGGCGAAGTGATTCCCTTGGCCTCTATACCCTGGATTCTCATGGCTCTCATCGGTATGATTCTCGTAGTGCATCCTGAAAAAGGAACTATCCTGGATCTAGAGAAACCCATTGGAACCCTGTGCGCCCTGGGTGCTGCACTCACCGAGACAGCCATCTATTTCTATTTCAAGCTGATGAAGGAGAAGGAGGGAGGATTCAAGGGACTCTTTGAGCTCTATGGTGGCGCTGGGCTCTGGATGTTACCTGTGGCGATTGCAGGGCTCGCTGGGGCAAAGCCGGCAGGCATTGAGATTCCCAAGGTGGATTTCTCGTGGAAGATCTGGCTACCTATGATTCTGTTCAATACCTTCATTGGCTTTACTGGTTACTCCATGAGAGTGACAGCAATTCCGCTGATATCTACGGCTGTATTCAGTATGCTGAGTTTCTTTGGTGTTGTTGCAGCCTTTGTCTTTGGTTACATGTTTAATGGTGAGAAGCCGACGGCCATGGGGGCACTTGGAGCTCTGATGATTACTGTAGCAAATGTGGTTTTACTGTCAAAATAGGGCTTTTAAACTTTGGAATACCGTTTTCAGAGGAACTGATAAACTCACTGATGTAGAACCAATCATTGTAGATGCTTGAATTCTATGTTCATTTATTGAAATGGCGCCGCCTTGTTGGTCATAAGAACTAGTCGCCGTGCCAAGTGAATGCTGCTCCTTGAATTTCACCATATTTTGAGTGCGCATGGACAGATTACACGTTGCACAGATGGGTCTCAGATTCTCCACGGTCGTAGGACCCCCATCTGCCTCTGCGACCACATGACCACAATGAAATGAATTCATCTTAATATCATTGACGCCACAACAGAGACACTTTGTCTTGGCTATATGATCGCCGACCCACTTTTGCCATGTTAGATCCTTTAGGATTTTAGGGATTGATTTCTTTTTCATACTACTAATGGATAGTTATAAGTCCGTAAATATGGGTGGTTTACCACCGCCCCTATAAAATTTATATGAACGGGGTCATAGGGGTGGTTTACCACCGCCCCTATAAAATTGATTTCAACGGGCCTCATAATTAGTTCAAGCAAATGTCCAAAATGAGTATCACCCAAGGGCTTGCAGAGCTCAAGCTTCTGGACAAGCGCATCAACAAGTGTCTAGGATACGCGGTTGATTGGGCTCAACTAAGAACCAAGACAAATAAGGTGGATGAGGATGACCTAAAGAAGACTGCACAGTCCGAATACCAGTCCTACATGGATCTGGTGAAGCGCCGTGATACCATCAAGCGTGCCATTGTCCTCTCCAATGCACAGACCCAGGTGACCATTGGAACTGGTCCTAAGAAGTGGGTAGGCACAGTTGCAGAGGCCATTGAGCACAAGTCAAGCCTCACATACAAGAAGAACCTCCTGGAGAAGATGGTGAGGAACATTGACAGGATAGATGCAGAGTATAAGGAGGCAACGGAGGCTCTGGAGAAGAGGCTAGATGGACTTCTAAGTTCTGAGCTCGGAAAGGATGTCAAGACAAATCCTGAGACAATCACTGCACTAAGGACCAGTTTTATGGAGACAAATAAGATTGAGCTGGTTGATCCGATGGATCTTAAGAAAATGGCAACGGATCTGGATGAGGAGATTGATGCCTTTGAGACTAATGTGGATTGGGTTCTGAGTGAGGCCAATGGTAAGACCATGATTAGCCTTGATGAGCCGAAGGCGAAGGCGAAGGCAGCAGTTGCAAGTAGGACTATTCCTAAGATTGTAAGGACGTATGAATGGAGCAATGTCAATTTACCTTCGTTAAGTGAGATTGTAGAAATGGCTACTAAGACTGAAGAGAGCGAGGGGAGCACGGAGGTAAAAGACACGTCGCATGATAGTGGATGTTAAATAAAAGGAATCTTAGGGACTAGGATCTTAAGGAACGGGGTCATAGGGGCGGAGCCCCTATAGGGGGTCTTAGGGGCGGAGCCCCTATCCCTATCTTGGCGAAGAGCAAATTGACCGTGGCAACAACGATAAGTTGCACAATTATTTATATCCCAATTCAGCACACAGGCTTCAAGCCTCAGTGTTCAATGATCAATTAAGTGTGCGCAGAGTTACCATCGCTGTGCACATTCAACTATAACAGTTAGGATTCAAAACATTGCTGAGGTATGGCTTAGTGGTGTTCAACTCCCAACATTCGATTAAATCCAGGATAAAGGTAATAGGAACTGTCAAATCCTCGCGAACCTCCAGGCTGCCAAGATAGGGATTTTTTTACTCCCCAGAAAGCAGCTATGGCCCAGTGCCCAATATGCCTTGAAGTATTTAAAGAAGATGGCGCCCATGTTCCCGATTTACCCTGTGACTGTTGCCTCATC
>Ga0209087_1001779_pt1 | contig 12540 bp, 22 predicted proteins | sample S_130805_EF_Meta_FD_187321 | JGI IMG/M metagenome (GOLD analysis project Ga0209087, IMG submission 187321) | Freshwater microbial communities from Lake Simoncouche, Canada to study carbon cycling - S_130805_EF_MetaG (SPAdes) (version 2) | ecosystem: Environmental > Aquatic > Freshwater > Lake ...
AACAGTAACCGCGGCGGTTTACACAAAGCCACGCGTTGCACCAATGACTTCAGGACAATATCTTGAAACAAGTATCAAAGCTGCAATGGGTGATGAGAACGCTCGTCAAACAATTCTTGCAACAGATGATACAACTACAAACACAGGTCTTACACTTGCACCACACTTAAACGAGTTCATTACAAATACATTAGATGTTCGTCCCTCAGTTGACGCAGTATCTCGTGGCGCTCTTCCAACTTCAGGCATGTCATTTACAATTCCTAAGTTAACAACTGCACCTTCAATTGATTCAAACTCAACAGAGGGCGAAGCACTTGGCGGAACTGAGATGGCTTCAAGCTTCATCACAGTTGATGTTAAAAAAGCAGCGGGATTACAAACAATATCGTGGGAATTGCTTGACCGCAGCCAACCTGTCTTTTATGACGAGCTTATCCGTGAGTTAAATCGGGCATACGCTAAGGCAACTGACGAAGCAATGTTCACACAATTTGTAACTAGTGGAACAGCTGGTACAGCTGTTGCAACTGCCGACGCAGACGGACTGCAATCATTTATTGCAACTGAGGCTGCGGCTGCTTATGCTGCAACAGGTGGTTTTGCAACCAATCTAGTTTCAAACGCGTCATGGTGGTCTGTTCTACTTAATGCGCAAGATTCAACAAAGCGTCCAATTTACGCAGCGGCTAATCCTGTTAATAATGCTGGTATTTCTTCACCTCAATCTGTTGTTGGTTCTGTACTTGGAACTAATTACTATGTTGACCCTTTCATTGGTTCAGGAACAGGCGACGATTCAATGTTCTTAATCAACCCTTCAGCAATCACATTCTACGAAGCCCCTAAAACAACTTTGAGAGTTGAAGCACTTTCAAACGGTCGTTTACAGGTGTGCGTTTATGGATATTATGCAATTGCAACAAAAATTGCGGGCGGTATCCGTCGTTGGAACAAGTCCTGATCTAATTAGTTAGATCAACAGCGTTAAGGGGCGCAGGAAGCCTTCGCCCCTTAACTTTTAAGAGAGGAACTAAATTGGCTGCTACTTTCGTTACTGAAAATGAGTTAAGAACCACACTTGGAATAGGAAATTTATATTCAAGTTCTGTGGTTGAAGAAGTCTGCCAATCCGCACAAAATATTGTTAGTGATTATCTATGGAAAAACCAAGCTTTTAATTCTGCACATTCTCACATTGTCGGTTACGGCACATTATATTTTGATACACCTCATGACTTTTTTGTGGGTCAGACATTGACAATAAGCGGTAACGGCGCAACTTTTAACGGAAGCAAAACAGTAACAAGTTTAGATACATATTCAATTACTTTTGTTACTTCACATTCAACAGTTGAACCAAAACACCCAACAAGTCCTTTCGGAACAGTTGCAGCAACAGATTATGTTACATATTCAACAGTTCCTGAAGTTCGTGAAAGTTCTTTAATGATTGCAGTTGATATTTGGCAAGCAAGACAAAGTAGTAACGCAGGTGGAATATCACCTGACTTCCAACCAAGTCCTTATAGAATGGGAAACACTTTACTCGCAAGAGTCAGAGGTTTGTTAGCAAATAACTTATCACCTAATGGCTTGGTTGGCTGATGACAGTTGCCGTTACAACTCTCAGATCAACCCTTGCGACTGCGTTAATTAGCGCAGGGGAGTGGCAGGTTTTTTCTTTTCCACCTGCTACTCCCATTGCAAATTCAGTTATTGTGCAGCCTGATGATGTGTACATTGAACCGTCAAATAATATTTACTCAAGTGTTGCACCTAAAGTTAATTTTAAAATAGTAATGATCGTGCCAATGTTTGATAACCAAGGTAATCTAAACGGCATTGAAGATATGATTGTTGGTGTGTTTAATAAACTAGCTGCATCAACAACATTAAAAATAAGTGTTGGCAATATATCTGCACCAACTGTTTTATCAGGCGTTGCAGGTGAAATGCTTACGAGTGAGATGTCCGTCTCAATCATGACAAGTTGGAGTTAAAATGAGCGAAATTATAGATGTTCCTTCCGAGGACAAGGCTTGGCTTGAAAAAGTCGGGCAGATAACAAAAACAGAAAAGCCAAAACCATTACTAAAGAAAGATGAGGAATAACCAATGGCTGTATTTCTAAATAACAAGGTCGGCGTAAAGGTTAATTCCGTTGACCTTTCTGACCATGTGACCGCCGTCACACTAAACCGTTCATTTGATGAGCTGGAAGTTTCCGCAATGGGTGATACAGGTCACAAATTCGTCAAAGGGCTCGAGGCTTCGTCTGTGACGATCAGCTTCCTCAATGACACCGCTTCAGCCAATGTTCTTGCAACACTTCAGGCTGCTTGGGGTACTTCAGTTACCTGTGTTTTTCTACAGGAAAAAGGAACTGCTGTTAGCGCAACAAACCCTCTTTACACAATGACATGTTTAGTAAATAACACAACCGACATTAACGGCGGTGTTGGCGATCTAGGTATGCAGGATGTAACATGGACTGTTAACGGCGCTGTTGCCGTTGCAACCACAGGTACATTCTAAGGAGAAAAAATGATTAAACTACGAGTGACTAAGGCTTCAGGGGATGTGTCAGATTACGACATAACCCCTGCACTTGAGTACGCATTTGAACAGAATTTTAAATCAGGATTTCATAAGAGATTTAGAGATGAAGAAAAGCAGTCGGATGTTTATTGGCTTTCTTGGGAAGCTGAAAGACGCGCTGGTATAACCGTTGCACCATTTGGAGACAAGTATTTAGAAACTCTATCTCGTGTAGAGATTATGGATTCTGACTCCCCAAATGGGTAACGCGGTATGACTTTACATATTTAGTAGCACAGTTAGCCTGTGAAACTGGCATACCGCACTCAGAGTATTTAAACATGGATAGATCATTGTTCTTAGCAACAATTGCCTATTTAAAAGACAGAGCAAAAAAGGTGGAAAATGCCAGTAGAGGTAAAAGGTCTCGTTGAAACTAAAGCAGCCTTAAAAGCATACGCACCTGATCTCTTAAAAGAGATGAATAAAGAAATTAGGATTGCATTAAAAGTTGTAGTTAAAGATGCGCAACAAATGGTTACTCCAAATGTAATTGGTCTGTACAATTGGCAAGACCAAGGCAGGGAAGTTAAGTCGCGCACAAAAGCAAAAACACCTTTAGCACCGAACTTACGAGCTTTTCCTAAGTACAATCCTTTAGTTATTCGCAAAGGTTTAACCTTTAGCCTTGCAGCTTCAAGACGCAATAGCGCAGGTTTTGTCGGAATTTATCGTTTGTTAAATCGGTCTGCTGCTGGAGCAATCATTGAAACTGCTGGTCGCAAAAACTTTAACGGCGCTTCAGATTCACAAAGTAATAATCCTCAAGCAGGGGCGCATTTTAATAGATCAATACAGGGAACTTATGGCGGATTTAAGTCTATTGGCAACCGTCGCGAGGATAAAGGGCGGTTGTTATATGCCGCATTTTACAAAGACCAAGGCAAGGTTATTGACGCAGTTTTCAAAGCAATTAATAAAGCCGACAGTACATTTAAGTCAAGATTGGGATTAGCAGCATGACAATTGATATTCCAATTGTAACCACCTACAAAGATAAAGGCGTAAAGGCAGCTCAAAGTGGTCTAGATAAATTAAGCGGAAGCGCAAAGAAACTTGGCTTGGCTTTAGGTTTAGCATTATCAATTAACAAAATTGTTGCATTTGGTAAAGCATCTGTTAAGGAATTTACTGATTCAGAAAAAGCAGTTGCATCATTACAGAATACCCTTAGAAATACGGGTAACCTTTTAGCATTTCCTGATACTGAAGCAGGTTTGAAAAACCTAGCAAAGTTAAGTGGTATTGCAGATGATTCTTTAATTCCTTTGTTTAATCAGTTATATTTATCAACTGGCAATGTTAATCAAGCAACAAAGGATTTAAATACTGCAATTGAAGTAAGTCGCGGAAGTACCAACGAATTAGCTACAGTTGTTGACGCATTGAGCAAAGGTTATGCAGGAAATACAAAAGGACTAGGTTCACTTAATGTTGGTTTAAATAAAGCATACTTAGCGTCTGCTGATATGGCTGCAATTACAAAAGAATTAAACAGTACATTTAGCGGTTCATCTGCTGCATTTTTAGAAACTTATGCTGGAAAAGTAGCGGTATTAAATAATCAATGGAGTGAGACTAAAGAAATAGTCGGTCAAGGCTTAGTTATGGCTTTTGAGACCGCAACAGGTAATCGCGGCGCTAAGGGTATGACGGACTCAATGGAAGAATTCGGTTATGTCGTAAGTGCGGTTGTAATTAGATTAGGTCAATTGACTAGCATGCTTGGCACGGATATACCTTTAATTAGTGACCTATTAAAAAGAACTACCGACGGCTGGAAGTTTTTACTTGGCGTTGATGAAACTCGTCGTGAAATCTACAATGAAATTCTAAGAACAAATACACGCCTTAATTATGAAGCAATGTTGGCTGCCGACGCTCAAGCCAAGCGCAATAAAGAATATTTAGCATTTTTAGCAAGACAAAAGAAACTTAGTGAGGCTTCGGCAATAGCAGCTAAGAAACGCGCTGAGGAAGAAAAGAAAATTGCTGCTGAAAGAAAAATATTAGATCAAGTTGGCGGTCTGTTTGACTTAGATCAAATTCAAATCTTTGCTGCATTACAGAACAAGATTACAGATCAAGAGAAGTTAAGACTGTCTTTACAATTGGCTTTGATTCAAGAAAATGCTTCAGAGGCTGCTAGGTTAGCAACTGACTTAGTCAAGTCTCAATTGCAGACTACTAACCTTGCTGAAGCTATTGCTAAGTTACCAAAAGCCCTTTACCCGTTTGATGGTTGGAGTACAGACATTGACAATCTAATTAAACAAATTTTGTTAATGATGAAACTGTTACAAACTATGCCAACAAAGCCATTAGGTATGCCAACTGTGGGAACAACTACTTATTATACAGATTTAGCAGCAACCTTAGTAAACACTACAGGTTATATCGGTATGACTGAATCACAAATTGCTAATGAAAGATTTAGAGAAAGCGCTGGTCGTTATGCAGGTAGTGCAACCGCGCCTGTCACAGTAATTAATGTTAATGGCGCTACTACGGATTTATTAAACCAGTTGCGTAATGATTTAATTAATTCTTCCGCTTCAGGTTCGTTTTCGTCAATTAACCCAAATAGATAATATGTCATTACCAGTATTAAATATTTCTTTAAATTTTTCGTCGGGCGCGACTTTCGGAAACGCATTTACTTTAGATGACCCTATCAATGGTGTATTAGGTACGGGTTTATTGTCCGACGCTTCAGCACCCTCATTAGTTTTAGATTTAACAGATGTAACTAGACAAATACAAGTTAGGCGCGGTAGGAATGTAGGGCGCGACACTTACGAGGCTGGAACTTGCACGGTTAGAATTTTTGACCAAAACGGTAGATTTAATCCTCAAAATACTAGTTCCGATATTTATGGTTATTTAACTCCATTAAGAAAACTGCGTATATCTGCAACTCATTTAGGAATTACTTATTATTTATTTAGCGGATATACAACAGATTATGTTTATACATACGATCAAGCAGAAAATGTTTCTTATGTTGACATTAATGCAAGCGACGCTTTTAGACTTTTTGCAATGGCAACTATTACCTCAGTTACTGGTCAAGCGGCTGGTCAAGATACTGGAACAAGAATTGCAAAGATTTTAGATACTGTAGATTTTCCAGTTTCAATGAGAACTTTAAATACTGGCAACACTCTAACTCAGGCTGACCCTGCAACAACTAGAACCCCATTGGCAGCAATTAAAAATGCCGAAATTTCAGAACAAGGCGCTTTTTTTGTAAGCCCTGAAGGTAACGCAATCTTTAAAAATAGATCAAATACAATCTCTTCAGCAGGTGTAACACCAATTGCCTTTAATCAAAGCGGCGGCATACCTTACAAAAACTTAATTTTTGCTTTTGATGACAAATTAATTGTGAACCAATCAACAGTAACTAAAATTTCAGGTACGCCTCAAACATATACAGATGCAACTTCGTTGGCTCAATACTTTCCCCATGTCGTAAACTTTAGTGATTTGATAGTTCAAACAGATGCTGAAGCCGCAAACATAGCTGCAATTTATGTTGCAACACGCAGCACGACAAGTATCCGCATTGATAACATGACTATTGATCTTTATGACCCATTAGTTCCCAATGACACTATCCTTGGTCTTGATTATTTTGACAATGTAGTAATAACTAATATTCAACCCGACGGGTCAACTATTACTAAGAACCTGCAAATACAGGGCGTAAGTTGGGATATTAGCCCGAACTCATTTACTGGAAACTTCGTTACACTTGAGCCTATAACAGATGGGTTCATAATCGGCAATAGCACTTATGGCGTTATTGGTGAAGATATTTTGTCCTATTAAGATATAATTAGACACTAAGGAGAAAACAATATGGCAGCAGGATTAGGTTTTAAGACATTTAATACAGGTGATGTATTGAGTGCAGCCGATACTAACGGTTATTTAATGCAGGGCGTTTTAGTGTTTGCTGACGCAACAGCAAGATCAGCAGCAATAACTTCACCTCAAGAGGGTCAAACTACATATTTAAAAGACACAGATGTAATTCAAGTTTATTCAGGTTCTGCATGGGTTACTAAATCAGGCGGCTCATCACCATTAACAACCAAGGGTGATCTTTACACTTATTCAACTACTGACGCTCGTTTAGGTGTTGGTACAAATGGACAAGTTTTAACGGCAGATAGCGCTCAAGCAACTGGATTAAAATGGGCTACCGCAGGTGGCGGTGGAAAAGTGTTGCAGGTAGTAAATGCAACAACAACTACCTCAACAACTATTGCAAGCACTTCTTATACTGACACAACAATAACAGCAACAATTACTCCAACATCAAATACAAGTAGAATCTTGATTCTAGTAACTGGATTAGTTCAAATGTATCGTGGAAGTGTTTCAGGAAATCAACAATCAATGAAGGTTCAAATTGTTAAAAATGGATCAACACTTAAAGATTTTGGATTTATTAATTGTTTTGTTGCGGCAGGTACTTTTGAGTTAAACAGCAGACAAACTTACTCACAAACTTATGTAGATAGCCCAGCATCAACAAGTGCACTTACATACAAAATACAAGCAGCCGCCGAAACAACTGCAAATAGTGGCGCACTTTATTGGCAATCCTCAGCTGGCAATGAATCTACAATTCAATTATTAGAAATAGGTGCATAATGAGTAATGATTTAGCAAAAGCAATTAACAAGTTAAAACCTAATTCAGAGTTTTCTTTTACAGATGATGATTACTCTACTATCAAATGGGATGTGCTAGATGGTGAAGCACCTACTCAAAAAGAAATAGATGCTGCTATTAAGCAACTTAAAGCAGATGAACTTGCCGAAGCACAAGCAAAAGCAACTCAACGCCTAGCACTATTAACTCGTCTTGGAATTACAGCCGAGGAAGCCACCCTACTACTTTCATAATGAAACCTTGGTTATCAAAAGCTGCAATTCAATTTCGTGAACAAGTAGATGATTCCTTCTCAAATCGTTCTAAGCGCATGGATGGATGGATTGGTGATCTGCGTCACTCAAAAAGAGTTAGTCAACACAATCCCAATGAACACGGAGAAGTTTGCGCGTTGGACATTGACGCTGGCTTATCTGAAGAACAAGGAATTGCAATCTATTTGGCAGATCAAATACGACTTGCAGCAAAACAGGGTGACAGACGCATTTTATATGTAATCTTTATGGGCAAGATTTGTAGCGCGAAATCCTTTTGGCGTTGGGTTAATTACAAAGGATTGAACCCTCATAAAAAACATATACATATTAGTTTTAAACCAAATCAAAATAACAAGTTTTTTAACATACCACTACTAGGGGGTAATTCATGAAACTATCAATCAAACACAAAGCGGCAATTAAGTCTTACGCAAGAGCCGTTGTTGCAAGTGGGATTACCGTGTTGTTAGCAATTGCTGGAGACATGCGCCCTGAGTATGCAATTCTTTTAGGTTCTGTTCTTGCCCCGATAATTAAAGCTATTGACCCAACAGAAACACAATACGGTTTAGGCAGTAAAAAGTAATGTCAGCCCTTGAGTGGGCTGGCTTCGCTGCTGGAATAACCACAACTTTAATTGGAGTCCTTGCAGGACTTAGATACTTAGTCAGAGGTTGGCTAAATGAACTTCGCCCCAATGGGGGAAATTCAATGAAAGACCAATTGACTAACTTACAAAAAGAAACAACACACCTTTCAGACAGGATAGATGAACTCTTTATTGTCATAACTAGGAAGTAAACTTAAGACATGGCACAAAAGAAAAAGCGCAAGATTACTAGACGCGTAGGCAAGTGGCAACATGACAAAGTTATGTCGCAGCTTGATACCTACGCAATTAGTGTGCGTGAATACTATTTGGCGCTTAGGAAGGCTGGATTTCCTGTTGATCAGGCACTCGCAATAATCAATGACAAGGCTTCATACCCTGATTGGTTAGTACCTGAGACACCTGACATAAATCCAATCAATCCTGACCATGACCCCTACGAGGATGAGGACTAATCAATTAAGCGAATCGTCTTAATTTCAGATTTACAATGCCCCTATAATGACCCAATCGCAACTAGAAACCTTATACGCTTCATTGCTAAATGGAAGCCGCATCAAGTCGCAACAGTCGGAGATGAAATTGATTTACCCCAACTCAGTAAATGGGAAAGGGGCTTGGCTGGAGAATATGCTGGAACACTTGACAGAGATCGGCAGCTTACTAAGCAAGTCCTTTACGACTTACAGGTAACTGATATGGTCAGGTCTAACCATACAGACCGATTATGGAATTCAATCAAGACTAGACTTCCAGCGTTTGCATCTTTACCTGAGTTAAGATTTGAAAATTGGTTAGGACTGCCTGAATTAGGCATTAAGTTTTGGCGTGAACCAATGCCTATTGCACCCAATTGGATTGTTCTTCATGGAGACGAGGGGCAGGTATCTCAAAAAGGTGGTCAAACAGCCCTAGGATTGGCTTTAAGGCATGGTAAGTCCGTAGTGTGTGGTCATACCCATCGTGGGGGTTTAGGAAGTGTTACAGCCTCTTCAGGGGGCAAAATAGGGCATACCTTATATGGTCTAGAGGTTGGCAATTTAATGTCATTCTCATCCGCGAAATACCTAAAGGGTGGGTCAGGCAACTGGCAGCAAGGATTTGGCATTTTATATGTCAATAATAAAAAGGTCTCGCCTGTATTTATACCTATTGAGAAAGACGGCAGCTTTATAGTTGAAGGAAAGTCTTATGGGTAGTCAGACTGATTATGAGCCTAGAACCATAGATGAACAAATTGATGAGTTTGACAGGCTCAATCTAATATAACAAAAGCGTTATAGAACACGCCATACATGCCGTTGTAAATGTCGGCTCTTTAAGTCACAATTTCCTTATCCAAGTTAACGGAACTTGGTGTAACGGAAAGGCTTTAAATGAAACTAAACGCAAACGACTTTGATCGTTTAACTGAGACTCAAATGGAATGGAACTCAGTCGCTGATTGGAAAGACCAAGCGCCTAGGTTTGAGGATACAATCAATTGGAATCATAAGTTTATATTTTGGACTGAAAACTATGCTTCCACTTTACTCGCAACTGAATACTTAAACCAACAAGGTCATGATTACAGTATTTCTTATGATGAAGCTATGAATCAATATTGCTTCACAACTGATTACTCAGGTTCTTGGTACGGCGCAGGGGTTAAATCATGAGTCTATACGACGCGGGTTTACTGACTATTGCTTTAACTGTTCTCGCAATTGGTTTAGCAGGAACTGTCATTGGTATAAGAGACAATGCCTTTCAAGCAGGATATTGGAAAGGTCGCGGAGATGGCTGGAGAATGGCTAACCGTCACCGTGATTTAATTGTCAATGTAAAGGATGAGGTATTTGATTATGACAAGCAGAATTAAATTACTAGAGGAAATACAGGTAACTCTAAATGAAAGAGGCAGCGTTTACGGAAGCAGTCGCACAAATCATGAACGAATCTCAGAACTGTGGTCAGGTTACCTTGGAGATTACATATCGCCTATGCAAGTCTCAATGTGCATGTTGTTGGTCAAAGTCTCAAGACTCACCGAGACTCCAAATCATAAAGACAGTATTAAAGACCTCATTGGTTACGCGGCAATATATAACGAACTCTTAGACTCTTATGAAGAGGATTTTGGGGTGAGTGATGGCATTTAACATTAACGATTATGAAACAGTTGAGGTGAGACTTGGAAAGTTTATTGCTGACTACCCTGATTTTATGGTACATACCGAGCTTGTTCAGGCTAGTGAAACGCGGTTTATTGTCCTTGCAAAGATTTATAGGACATGCGCTGACACGCAGCCGTTTGCTACTGGTCTTGCTTATGAAACCGTTAGTGATCGCGGCGTCAATTCAACTTCTGCATTGGAGAACGCGGAAACTTCTGCAATTGGGCGCAGCCTCGCTAACGCGGGTTACGCCGCTAAAGGAAAGCGACCAAGTCAAAGCGAGATGGCTAAAGTCATTGCAGCAGAGACTCCTAAAGTTATCTACGGCGCACCCAACTCCAAATCAGCAGCAGTAGAGACTGCATTAAGACAATCTTTTGCTGAAGATAAAAAAGAGCCTGAATCGGTTGCATGGTCAATAGGTGATGTAGTTGACTCAATAGGTTCAAAGACTCCAGCAGCTCAAGAATGTCAACATGGTCTAATGCGCCTTAAAACAGGAATTTCCAAGGGCGGGAAACCGTACTACGGGTATCTTTGTATTAAAGGATGCAATCCTGTATGGGCAACCATGACTGCTAATGGCAATTGGTACTTCCCCAATGAGGATGATCGCACTCATGGCTGATATGGAGATGATCTACCCTGACGGGCTTAAAAAAACATTTACTGACAAAGGTATTGAATTAGATTTAGTGCCTTTATCAGAGTGTTGTGAAATGTGTAATGACCCTCGCATGGTCAATATAGATGGTGTTAAAACATGTATTGTTTGTAATAACATTAATCATATTGATTTAAACAAGCATGCCGAGATATGATTTCCTTTGTGAGTTCTGTGAGAGAAGCATAGAACTTACATTAGCGGTTGACCAGCAAGTTCCTAGGTGTGGCACATGTTCGGGGAAACTTAGCCGTTTATGGTCAACCGTACCAATACACTTTAAAGGTGATGGTTGGGCTGGCAAAGCTTGAGCCAACACAGGAAACACAGAGGTTATAGAACTCAAAAGGTAGTAGCAGAGTATTTAAAGACTTGGTATCCGTTCGCCGAGTCAACAGGGGCAGGGCGTCAAGGGAGTGATGTATTAGGTACTCCCTTTGACATAGAGGTTAAAGCAGTAACTAAATTCTCACCTTTAGCATGGATTAAGCAGATTAAAGAGCGTAAATCAGATAAACTATCCTTCATAGTATTGCGCTGCAATGGGCAGGGTGAGAAAGTAGAGGATTATGTTGTGTTACTTCCTATGAGTGATTTCATGAGTCTCTTAAATGACTGAACCAGTAGCTCGTTGCATCTGTGGCGATTGGTTGGCGGAAGGTAATGTTTGTCAAGTATGTGCAAAGATCAATGCCCTGAGTGTTTAAGGTATAACACTAACACCACTAAATACAATGAAGATTACTTTCATGACTGCAATGATTGTGGGCATGAATGGTCTGAAGGTTATGGTTAATAATGTATGTGAGGTAAATCACATCTCACATAATGAGATAGGAGAATAAACTATGCTTAAAGGATTTGACATGCTGAGTATGCTTCAAGCAAGCGACGCGCCTAAAAGCGCGAACGCGAGCCGCTTAAGCGGATTGCTCGCGAGTTCGTGGCTTGTAGCATTTGGGGTAACCCTTGTCTTAATAGCATTAAGTCTTAGCTCTAAAAAGATTGATTCCGTTTATGCTATATCATTACCTTATGTTTCGGTTAAAGAATATGCTGCTAAAAAGATTGTTAGCAATGAACAATGGGTGTGCCTGTCACGCCTGTACGGTGCTGAGTCAGCGTGGGATTTTCGCGCTATTGGCAATCTCAGTGGTACTTCCCCTGTATATGGTATTCCACAACTCAAAAATCCTTTAATGCTAGAGAAGTCACCTTATGAGCAGGTGGACTATGGGCTTAAATATATTAAACACAAATATAAAGTAGATCAATATGGTTATGTTAATGCGTGTAAAGCTTGGCAACACTTTAAGATTAAAGGATGGCATTGAGTAAGAATGAATTAGGTAGTGGCAAATGGAAGTCTTTGCGATTGCGTGTGTTGGCTAGAGATGGGTGGGTGTGTACCTACTGCCACAAACACCTAGAGGGTGCAGATGCAACGGTTGACCACATCACATCAAGAAAGCATGGCGGCAGCCTATTTGATTTAGACAACCTCACTTCAGCGTGTAAGTCGTGCAATTCAAGCAAGGGTAGCCTTTTTTTTAGGCGCGTTTCTAC
>Ga0209087_1001780_pt1 | contig 12535 bp, 8 predicted proteins | sample S_130805_EF_Meta_FD_187321 | JGI IMG/M metagenome (GOLD analysis project Ga0209087, IMG submission 187321) | Freshwater microbial communities from Lake Simoncouche, Canada to study carbon cycling - S_130805_EF_MetaG (SPAdes) (version 2) | ecosystem: Environmental > Aquatic > Freshwater > Lake ...
GCCGATATCGAAGTCGTTATTCACCTTGGCAATCGATTCAAGAGCAGCATTGACTTCGGCAAGGTCCTTGATGTTTTGCATGTCGGATTTGTATTGCTCCAGCTTAATGCGTTCGCGGTTGAGTTTGTCCTTGGACGAACCGACAAAAGCGGCCGCCTGCTGCACTTGCTGTTCGAGGGAGGGAAGCAGTTTTTCAATTTGAATGGCGCGAGTCATGGCCAAGCGGGCGCCATCGTCTTGGCCAGCTCTTTGGGCCAAGCGCGCTTGCTGCTCAAAGGTCTTGAGCTCGTCGATTTTCTGTTGGTATTTGGACTGGGCCCGTTCGTAGGCTCCCACCTGCATGGCTACCGCCTTGGCCAGCTTCTGCACCGACTCCTGCATGGAGATCAGGGACTCCTCCGCCACGGCCACCGCCACCTTGCCGCCCGCTTCGACGGGCCTGCCCCATAGCCAATTCCAGCTGCCAACAACGACCCGACCGGCCCGATCGCCCATGAGCCAGTAAACGAATTTCTTCACTGAATGATCCAATCCTAATTAATGCTAAACCGGCGCTGGAGTTTCGTCACCTGGCAACAGCCCCGCCAGCCCCTTGGCAACAGCCAACAGCCTGCTGCCACCTTGCCAACAGTCAACACCGCGAATCTCGATGGCGACAGGCCAGAATTTGTTCCCATTGCTTGCACCGCCATGCTGTTTCGATTGCTGGCCAGGCCGTTGTTGGCCGGCCTGACGGCGCTCTGGCTGCTGCTTGGCACTGCCCTGCCGGCCTGGGCCGAGTTCAGCCTGCCGCCGCTGCCCTATGCCGCCACGGCGCTGGAGCCAGCGATTGATGCCACCACGATGACGATCCACCACGACCGTCACCACGCCACCTACGTGGCCAATCTCAATGGCCAAATCGCCGCCAATCCGGCCCTGGCGGATCTGAACCTCGATGCCCTGCAGGGGAAAATCTCCGAATTCCCAATGGTGGTGCGCAACAACGGCGGCGGCCACTGGAACCACAGCCAGTTCTGGGCGGTGCTGGCACCCGCGGGCCAGGGAGGCACGCCCTCCCCTGAGCTGCTGGCAGCGATCAACAAAAACTTCGGCTCCTTGGAGGCGATGCAGACCCAGTTCAACCAGGCGGCGGCGGCACGGTTCGGCTCGGGCTGGGCCTGGCTGATTCGCAAAGCCGACGGCAGCCTGGCCGTCACAAGCACCGCCAACCAGGACAACCCCCTGATGGATCTCCCCGGCATCGAACGGGGTATCCCTTTGCTGGGGCTGGATGTGTGGGAGCACGCCTACTACCTGAAGTACCAGAACCGCAGGCCTGATTACATCAAGGCCTGGTGGTCGCTGGTGAATTGGAATGAGGTGAATGGGCGGTGGACCGAAGCAGCAATGCCTAATTAATTGCATCTGACATACTATAATACAAACTAGATTTAATACCTTTAAATTCCCCGCAACATCCGAAAAATGTACGTCATCATCATTGATACCACTGGCGATACCACTGCTGCATCTGGCCTATCTCCTCGCTCTGCACCCGAACCCTGGCCTGTTGCAGCACACGCCACCGGTATAAGCGGTCCTTGATTCAAGATTAACTTGTAGCATAATCCTGTGATTTAGAAGTAATATCTTTATAAGATTGAGAAAGTTTATCGATAAAGAGGGATACTTCCGACCCGCCAGCATCAGATCGCAAAGTGAAGGTTCACCAACAGGCAAAACATGCACCGGCTCCGCTGCCACTCTCATCGAAAGGACCCAGCCGCTCGACGGGTCGGCCGTGGGAGATCACTATCATCCTCTCAACTCTATCTGCCCGCTTAAGCAGGGCCAGGCCCTCCAGGGGGAAAGCACCTGCCTGAATCACCACCATCAGCCCCAACTTCTCCACCCCAGCGACCTGGTTCCGTTTCGGCCTCCTAAACGATAGTTGCTAGTGCGCCGGCTTAAGCGCCTGCCCCGAACCTGGATTGCTTATGCGTTTTTGGCAAAATGGCAAATTAGGAAAACATTTTGCTCTTCTCTGTCTTCTCTGGTGTTCTGGTTAGCCCAAAATTGCCAGAAAAGTGCAAAGTCTCAAAAAAAGATTAAAAAAAGATAAATTTTTTAATTAGCTCCCGCAGCTGTGCTAACTTTTTGACTAATAATTGATTTTTATGAAAAAACTATTTTAGCCTCAGATTGTACCACAAAATTATCTTGAATCAAATTATTTTTATACTCTAAACCTTGCCTTGATTTCCTACCCTATCCACAAAAGAGTCATGGTATCACAACGGTTTAACTGCAGCTTTGTTGCCAAGACCAAAGACCGAAGAAATTCGGCAAATAGCCAGCTTGATGGCAACCAGTCCCAAGTCAAAAACAACATGTTTACAGTTAGTTTTAACTTCCGCAAGTTTCTCCCTGCGGTGGCTTCCCTAGCACTTCTTGCAGGCGAAGCTAAGGCGCTGACGGTGTCCCCCTCTTCGGATTTCAATGCTCTTGCAAATTTCTTGCTCGTGGATGGTTGGGATCCAGTACCTGGTTCGGTATCGGGCACCCTGGCGGGAGCTAATGCAATCGGTACTTTTGACAACGCCTCTGACATCGGCCTCACTAACGGTGTTCTATTGACTACCGGGACTGTTTTTAACGCACTTGGACCCAATACCTCTAGTTCAACGACAGGACCCGGGGCTCTATCCAGTCTCAGTTTTGATTTCGTTGCTGTTTCGCCAGGCATTTCTTGGCGGTATGTATTCGCTTCTGAAGAATACGAAGAATATGTTAATTCCTCATTCAATGATTCATTTAGTCTTACACTAAATGGTGAAAATCTAGCGTTGATTCCCGGAACTTCTACGAATGTTGCGATTAATTCTGTCAATCAACTTTCCAACACCGCCTTCTATCGCTCTAATACTGGTGCGGCGCTGAATAACTTCAACACCCAATACGATGGCTTAACTACACTCTTAACGGCTTCTAAAGGCGATTTGGTTGTGGGAAATACATACAATGTACAGTTCACGATTACTGATGTAGGCGATCAAGCTTGGGATTCAGGTGTCTTCATTGGAGCCAATTCAATAAGTTTTGATGGTGGCTCGCCCGAAACCCCCTTGCTGCCCGAAACGCCCACTGATCCCACCGATCCGTGGGTCTTCCCTGATTTCGAAGTATTTGACCCCGACTTCACGTGGTGGCTCGATCCTGATGTTGCTGTTGGTTACATCTATAATGTTACCGGCGGACCTAAATTTGCCTCGTATCAGGCGCCCACTCTTCCCTTCGACAACGACTATGAGCTCTTCGGCTCAAGCGACTCCTGTTCCACCTTCACCAACTCCCTAGGTCTAATTACAGGAGGTATTCAATTCTCGTTCGGAACCGCAGTTGACTGCTTCGCGATCAAGGGGATTGATGTGGCCAACATGCTGGATCCCACCAATACAATGGCCTTCGTCGCTGGCGTCACCTTTGACTCCATGGGCATGGTAAGTGTTACCCAAACCCCAATCACTCAGTTCGTTGATCCTGCCTCCGTACCTGGCCCCTTGCCTTTGTTCGGAGTTGGAGCAGCCCTGGCTTGGTCCCGGCGGCTCCGTCGGCGTATCAACGCCTGACCAGCTCCCAGTGGTGGCTGACAGCAGCGACCCGCCCGCGGACACCTGATTGAAGTCGCTAACTACTGCATGAGCCCCACCTTATTGGTGGGGCTTTCTTTATGGGGTGGCTAGTTTCGGCTGCGCAGGTTGCTGGATGGCCCATCTCAATGCCCTAGCGACATAGCAGGCGCCCAGCTCAGTGCTGGCGCAACACCACAGCCGACCACGCCGGCAGGCTGAGCATGTTCTCTGGACCTGCCTCAGGCTGAGCCGAATGGCTGGCGAGCACGGGCACGGCTGAGCCCATGGCAAAAAGACGCTCGTCGCCGCAGTTGACGAGCAGTTCAAAGTCGCCGATCTGCCAATGCCCCGCCCCGCCTCCGTCGTCCAGCCAGCGGAGCTTGGGCGGATGGTGACAAGGCACCACCTGGCGACGCAGCTGGATCAGATCGCGGTAGTACTGGCGCAGCTCCAGGTCCCATTGATCGCGGGGGAGCATGGGCAGCCGGGATTCCTCCAGGCGCCCCAGGGGCCGCTGCTGGCTGAGCCCCACCTCGGTGCCGTAGTAAACGATCGGCGGTCCGGGCAGCAGGAACTGCACCATGGCCGCCAGCCGCAGGCGCCTGATGTCTCCGCCCGCCGCAATTAGGAAGCGGTTCATGTCGTGGTTGTCGAGGAAGCTGGGCAGCAGCAGCTGCCCGCCGGCGTAGGTCAGATGGCGCTGGAGGTTGCGGGCGAAGGCGGCCAGCGGCATCTCACTGCGGGCAAAGGTGGCCCGCAGCAGCTCACACAGCATGAAATCCAGGCAGCCATCAAGGCGGCCCCCATAGCTGCGCACCAGCTGGGGCGTATGGGTGACCTCCCCGAAGCAGACACTCTCGGGCGCGGCGCGGCGGGTGGCCTGGCGGAACTGGGACCAGAAGCCATGGCTGAGGCCATGGGCGTAATCGAGGCGAAAGCCAGCGCAGCCCTGAGCCAACCAATGGCTGGCGGCGGCAATCAGGTGCTCGCGCACCTCAGGTTGCTCGCCATCGAGTTCCGGCTGGTGGGGCTGGTCGAAGAAGCAGCCGTAGTCATGGGGCCAGGTGCGAAAGCGCAGCCAGGGGCGGGTGGGGGCATCCGGCGCCAGCAAGGCCTGCTGGAAGGCCGCATGTTGATCAGAAATGTGGTTGGCGACGAAATCCAGCACGATCCGCAGGCCTCGCACCTGGCAACTACTCACGAGCGCCTCCCAGGCCTCCTGCCCGCCCAGCTCGGGCGCAATCGCCAAAAAGTCACTGACCGCATAGCCGTGGTACTGGGGCGAAGCGAAGATCGGCGTCAACCAAAGGGTGTCAATACCCAGCTCGGCAATGACATCGAGTTGGTCGACCAGCCCCCAAAGGGTTCCGCCCAGGCGGGCGTTGAGATCATCCACCGGCGCAAAGCTGCTGCCCGGGGTCGGCGCAAAGCGATCCACAAACACCTGATAGATGACAGCCTGCGCCAGCCACACCGGTGGCTCCAGCCGGTCGACAACAACCGCCGCGACGTGGGGCGTGCCATGGCGATCGCGATCGGGCCAGGGACAGGGAATCAAGGCTCCCGCAGCATCGATCCCTATCGCCACATAACGCAGCAACGTGCCTTCGGTCTGGACCGGCAGGTCCAGCTGCCAGTCCTGGCTGTAACCCCAACTAAGGGTGTCCCAGGCCGGAGCAAGCTCTGACGCTTCGGCCACCAGCGTGCTCCCCTGAGGTTCCAGGGCTTCGTCCCAGGCTGGAGTGGAACCGTCGCTGCTCCAGAAGACCAGCAGCCGCTGGATGGCCGTATCAACGCCGCAGCGGAAGCGCAGTCGCACGGGCTGGCCAGGCAGCGGATCGAGGGGTTCAAGCAGGGCCAGATCAAAGAAGCCGCTGCCCTCCTGGCGCGCCTCGGCGATGCGGCCTGCTGGCCTGGAGAGGGGTCCGAACAGAAACTCCTCCGCAGACGATCCAGGCGCCGACTCGGAATCTGGGGCTGTGATTGGGTTTGCTTCAGGGGGTGGGGCCGAATCCCGGGAGCCGCTCATCCCAGGATCACCATTCCCGCCGGAGGCAGGTCCAGCCGCACCCAGGCCCGCCCATCGTCGCCTATTTGCACCGGCACGGTCTCGTCAGAGGGGGGCTGGCGCAGTTGCTCGTCGCTCCAGTCGGCCCGATACAGCACCCGCAACAACGATCCAGCTTTGTGGATGGCCGCATCGATCGTCACCTCGGCGCCGCGGGGCTCCAAGCCATGGGTGTTGAGGGCCATCAGCACCTCATGGGCCGCCAGCACCCTGGACCAGGCAAACAATTCACCTGCAGCAGGCAGGCCGAACGGGGCCTCGCTGTATCTGGTCTGGCGGGGATAACAAACACCCATGCGCAAAGTGCGACCCACGTAGTCATCGCCCTGGCGCAAGCGGGCGATGGCCGCGATACGCAGGTAGGTGGGGTGATATGGGTTAAAGAAGTGGCAGCCCGTCGTCACCTCGGCACCAAATGGCCCGCCAAAAAGGCATTCGCGCACATAGCGATCCTCGCCAAAGCGGCTCGGCTCAATGCTGTAGTCGTGGTTCTCCTCGTTGCCCGTGAGGCCCTGCTCGGTGCCGTAATAAATGCAGGGAATCCCCGGCACGGTGAGCTGGACAGCGACGGCATGGGCCGACTGCCAGTGTCGATGGGGAGTGGTGTTATGGGCAGCGAAGCGGGCCTTGCGCGGCCGGCAGGACATGTCGTGGTCGTCGAGCACCGTGACGTGCAAACCTCCAATTTGGATATAGCGGCTTAGCTGGTTGTCGGTGCGGAAGCGACCGAAATAATCAAGGGGGGATTCGCTGCCCCGCACGGCACCGGCCAGTTGGTCGGGGGACTGGTTGATGTCCAGCACGGCACCAAGGGCCCGATCAAAGATGCTGCCAAACAGAGACAGGTAATTGATTGCGATCATGTTGTCAGTGATCTCGCCCACCAGCAGGAAGTTTCCCTTGCCAATCGATTGGGCATAGCGGTAGATGGCGAAGCAGAATTGCTGACAGAGGTGCTTGGGAATGTGCTTGGCGGCATCAATGCGGAAGCCATCGCAGTCGCTGAGGGCAATCAGGTGCTGATAAGAACGGATCACCGCCTGCATAGTCTCGGGGTCGTAGCCATTCAGCTTCTTGAGGTCGAAGAAATCCCCCCGGCGATACTCGGCGTTGGGGTCCAACGGGTCGGGACTAGACCAATCACAGATGGCGCCACAGCGGTTGTAGGCCTCTAGTCGCTGCAACTCTGTTGGCCAGCAACCGTCCTCGCGGGAGGAAATGGCGGGGATGCATTCACCTGTTCCCGATCGCCAGCCGCCAAAGCTGTATGGGGGTTGGTAACGGTAGGGGAGCGAATCCTCAATGATGCCTGTGAGATCGGGCCCGTAGAACCAGTTGTTGGCCGTGTGGTCGATCACCACATCCAGTACGACGACCATGCCCCGGTCGTGGGCGTCATCGATCAGGTCGCGCAGGTCCTGGAGCGTGCCGAAGCGGGGATCAATCTGCAGGAAGTCCTGAATGGCGTAGCCGTGGTATGTCTGCAGATCGGCCCGTTGTTTCAGCACCGGATTGAGCCAGAGCCCGGTGATGCCAAGTCCCTGCAGATAATCCAATTTGCTGCGGATGCCCCGCAAGGTGCCGCCGTTGAACCGCAGGCCCGCTTCCATCCAGGCCCGTTTGTCGCTGGCACGAAACGCCTGGGGTTGAGCCGGGTCGTACAGCGGTCGCCCGGCCTCGCCGCCATCACTGAAGCGATCCGGCAGGATTTGGTAAAAAATGTGGTCGTTCCAGTGCACCGGGCTGGCCATGACCCGGCCCCGGGGCTCCAGATCCAGCTCCTCGGCACTGGCCGGGAGGTCATTGCTGACAGGGGTGCGGGTCATCGTCATGGCTAGTTCACACTGGTCCCAGTGTGGGTGAGATCTGGCGAAGCGGCCAGCAGGGGATGGCGGTGGGTCTGGAGGAAATCTGAGCGAAAACGACAGCAAGCAAGAGCGACAGGACAAGCCAATCAAAACAGATTGTACAAATCAATAAACAAAATCCGTATTCAATACATAGTGCTGTTAACCACAATCTGTAAACACTTCAGCCAAGAAAAATTCGATATTAATGGTCCTTGGTGCACATTCAGAAAAATGGCATAGATGTGCAAGATTATGCCTCGATTGCCTATTGTCAACATTCTTGCTGGTTCCCCATAGCCCGAACCTCCGGTGGCTGCAAAACCGATGAAGAAGCATGAAGGCTCTGCAGCGATTCCGTAATTTAGACTAGACATTCAACAGAGGACGCCAACAAGCAACTATGCCCAACACACCACCACCGGTCCCTGCTGCGGTGCGTTTAATTTTTGAAACCGACGGCAATCAGGTTCGACTGATCAGCGAACAGCCCGTGGATGTAGCTATCCCAGGCTTCGATATCGCCCAGACGTCTGATCCCGGCTATTACATCGATACCCGTGATGCGGGGGGCAATACCCTAACGCGGGTGGCGGCCAGGGACGCCTTCCCACCCAGTGTGGAAGTCTTTCCTGAGAAAGCGGGAGACCCGATTCAACGCATCGCCCCACCTGTGAGGAAGGGAGCTTTCAGCGTGCTTGTACCAGCAACCCAGAAAACCAGATCCGTGAGTTTGGTTAAACTTGAAGTTGGCACTGAAGCGCCAAGGGGCCTCGCTGAAGGTACAAGTGGCCCCATCCGCAGTACAACCAAGATAAAGGAAATCGCTAATTTCCAACTCAAGAGCATTGCCAAGCAAGGAGAACAGCCATGAGTACAACCGATGGTGCCGTGATCGGCACAACCCAGATCTTCGGTAGCGCCCCTCAAAACCGGGGCTTCAATGTGGTGCTTCTTGCCGAGGGCTTCACAGTTGCTCAACAATCCAATTTCGATGCGGCATGTACTGCCTTTAAAAATCAGTTTATCGCCACAGCTCCCTTCGATGAACTGCAGCCAGTCATCAACATATTCCGAGTAAATGTAAGGTCCACCGATTCCGGTGCCGACGATCCCGCCGCCACCGGTGGCACGGGCGCCAGCGTGCGTACCTACTTCGATGCCACTTTCGGCGCCGGCGGTATCCGACGGCTGTTGGTATGCAACAACAGCACTGCCCTGCTAACAGCAGCTGCCCAAGTACCGGCCTTCACAGTCGTGTTAGTGGTGGTGAATTCCACGGTGTATGGCGGCAGCGGTGGATCGGTGGGCACCTTCTCCCTGGCCGGTGGCGCCAATGAAATCGCCATCCATGAAATGGGGCATACCGCCTTTGGGCTGGCCGATGAATACGCCTACTGGGCCGGCGGCAACGAAACCGGCCGCGATCGTCATCCAGCCGGTGAGCCCAGCGAACCGAACGTAACTCTCAATACAAATCGCGCCACCTTGAAGTGGGGTTGGGCCGTGGCGGCCGCAACGGCGCTGCCCACGATGAGCAATCCAAACTGCAGCCAGGTGGATTCCCGTGCAAGCACTGCGGCCGCCGGCACTGTCGGTCTGTTCGAAGGGGCCCACTACTACCACTGCGGTGCCTACCGCCCCGAGTACGACTGCAAGATGCGCAACCTGGGGGTGCCCTTCTGTCGGGTCTGCCGCCAGGTGATCTGGAACCGACTGGGTCCGCTCGCCACTCTTCAGGCTCGGACGAAAACTCCACTTCAGGTGATCGCCCGCTACCCCGAGCATCTTGATGTCTTTGGTGTGGCTGCCGACGGGCGCACGATGAGCAACTGGTGGGATCAGAGCAGTGGCTGGGCTGGTTGGTTCCAGGTGCAGGGTGGCATCGCCTCTCCCGGCGGAATCGGCTCCCCGATCACGGCAGTTGCCCGTTATGCCGGTCACCTCGATCTATTCACCATTGGCACCGACAAACGTGTCTACAGCTGCTGGTGGGATGGGGCCAGCGGTTGGCATCCCTGGTTTCCGATCGGGTCGCTTGTCTGCCGCGCAGGCTCCACCGTGAATGTGGTGAGCCGGTATAGCGATCACCTTGATCTGTTCACCACCGCCGCTGATGGCAAGGTGATGTCGACTTGGTGGGATGCCAGCACTGGTTGGGCCAGCTGGTTCCCGGTGATGGGTGGGGTTGCTGCGGCCGGTGCACCTATCACCGCCATCGCTCGCTACCCATTTCATCTAGATCTGTTCACAGTCGGCACAGATCAACGTGTCTACAGCTGCTGGTGGGATGAACGGGGCGGCTGGCGGGGCTGGTTCCAGGTTGGTAATCTCACCTGCCGGACGGATTCGACGATCACCGCCGTGGCGCGACATCGCGATCAGATTGACCTATTCACAACCGCCGCTGATGGCAAGATCATGTCCACTTGGTGGAACGTCCGTTCAGGCTGGGGCAGCTGGTTCCAGGTGGCCGGCGGTGTGGCTTCGCCAGGATCGCCGATTACTGCGGTCGCTCGCTATAGCAATCACCTTGATCTGTTCACTCTCGGCACCGACAACCGGGTCTACAGCAGCTGGTGGCATGAGGGTCAACCCTGGGCCGCCTGGTTCAACGTCTCCGCTGGAAGCGGCATGGCAGGAGGTCAAGTGGCAGCGATTTCGCGCATCGCCGAACATCTGGACCTTTTCACTGTGGGCGGTGATGGCATTGTGTACAGCACCTGGTGGGATGCCAACGGAGGTTGGGCCGGTTGGTTCCAGCTGGGGGTGAGTTAGCAGCACGGCCTAAGCCAACCTTGGACAACAAGCCTGGCCATGGGGATGGCTGCCACATCCATCATCAAGACTTACGGGGCCAGCAAAGTAGTGCAGCCGTTTGAGTCATTTACCCGCCTGGGCCGCCCGCAGCATCTCAGGTTCCGCCGGCGGCAAATTCAGATAGCGGGGCGCAACGTCCTTCTGGTTTGATTCGCAAAGATGGAAATAGAGATCCTCGGCCTGGCCGTAGGGATCTTTATAAATATTCTGCCAGGAATAGCCATCACTGGATACGTTGAAGGTCTTGTTGGTGCAGTTCATCACCAACCAGGTGGTGCGCACCGCCTCACCGTCTGATTTCAGGGCCCGTTTAAACAACCCCAGGGTGGCCCAATTTGCCGCGGTCGACACGACGGGAATGTTGCGGGCAAAATCCTTGGCAGCATCGCCACCGGGCTTGATACGACGCTTGACCCGCACAACAAAACCATTTTGAGTGCGCCGGGCCGACATCAGATTCACCCCGATGTTCTGATAAGTCCCATTCCAGTCGCCATGGGGCTGGGCCTCCGTAGTGCCGTTCAGGAGAGTGCCGCCTGCAGATCCGGAGGGAGGGAGGCCCGATTGGGAGGCCTGGGCGCGCACCGCATCAGGTAGCAGCAGGGATGTGGCGAGAAAATACAAGGCCCAAGGCAGGTTAGCGGCCATGGTTGCGGTTGTAAATCAGTTAATACTAGCAGAGGGATTGCTAGCTAGCTCTCCCAGCAAGAACCGCAGGGTTGGCTGGGTCGTCCCAACGGCTGGGCCTTACCAAAAGCAGGAGCAGTGGCGACCGTTCCTTAGCAAAGGACCCCAGGCTGGGTACCGCCAGCCAGTCCGCTTCTCATATCTCAGCCGCTAAGGCTCCCATCGCAACCAACCTCTGCCTGAGATGCAAACTGGTATCTGACCACCTTCAAGGATTCAGCAGGAGTGCAGCAATCAAAGCAATGTGAGTAACTGAAGTCATCAACAAGATATGCAATATTTCGGACTCTGTATTGAATATTGGCAGTGCTCTCCCTTGTCTTTCGCTATAGAGTCCCAATCCAGTCGTCTTCGGTGGTGGCCAAAGTACGCAGTCCGGCCGGACAATTCCTAAGCAAATTCCGGGCCTAAACTCCTGCATTCTTCCCCCGCGAACTCCTCCTTGCCGTCTTTGCTTCATACGCTACCTGTAGCGTGACAATGGCTCTCATCAAGGAGACACTCACGAGGCAATGTCCATAGGTGGATGCCTTAGACACAACAATTCCTGCCGCGCGATCCTTCAGCACTAACGGCGAGTAAGGCTCCAATGGCGCCCCAACGAGCTGATTACACCCTTAAATCCAGAAGCCGATCCCTGTTCCACTTAGGTTGCCCTTGCCTCAACTGGCGTCATCCCCTAACCCTGGACGATAACAATTCTTAACTTAGCCAAATTTTAATCAGCTTGTAGATTAGCCATGGAATGACTATTAAGAATAAAATAAGAAACTTAGCCATCTCTAGAGCCAAGGCTATGGGGAAATGGGTCGCGTCGGATTCGAACCGACGACCGATCGGTTAAGAGCCGACTGCTCTACCGCTGAGCTAGCGACCCACTCAAAATCTTACAACCCGCCCCCAGCCTCCCTCGGTTCAGCCAAGCCCCCAAGCTCAGGACCCGTCGTCCTGGGGGGCCGGCAGCAGCGACTCCGCTGCGGCGGGGAGCTGACCCCGTTCGGCCAGCAGCGTTGCCACCAACAGGGCCAGGGTTTGGCGGTTGCCACCGGCTTCCCGCCAGATGGCAAGCCACTGCTGCAGCAAACCAGCCGGCGGATTGGCATCGCCAGATTCCGTTCCTAGCCGGTCTGCCGATCCCGCCAGCCGCTCCAGGAAGGCGCTGGCATCATCGAGGCATGAATCGCCGGTGCCGAAGCCATCGAGGCGGGGATCGAGGGCCGCCAGGAGTGTTTCGAGATCGGAGCTGCTCAAGCTGGGCAGGGGGTCTGGACTCATGCGGCCGCAGTCGGGCTGGCACCAGCCCCAAAACATTTGCTTCCCAGCATGGACCCGCACCCCTCAGCGGCGCCGGGAAGGGGCACCGGCCAGGTGGTGCACGGCATGGATCACCACCCCCCACAGCTCCGCACCGCCGACCCCCTCCGCCTGGAGTGGAATCGGCAGCGTGGCGCCGTCACTGGCCAGCAGCCACAGACCTCCCTGGCGCTGGGCTAGGCGCC
>Ga0209087_1001781_pt1 | contig 12530 bp, 19 predicted proteins | sample S_130805_EF_Meta_FD_187321 | JGI IMG/M metagenome (GOLD analysis project Ga0209087, IMG submission 187321) | Freshwater microbial communities from Lake Simoncouche, Canada to study carbon cycling - S_130805_EF_MetaG (SPAdes) (version 2) | ecosystem: Environmental > Aquatic > Freshwater > Lake ...
AGCTAGAACTAAGTGAATATGTCCCATCCTTGTATGCCGATACAGCTACCATACCAAGTAGGTTTGGGTCTTTTTCTTCAGTCATCTCTTTTCCTTAAATTGAACACCAGCCACAAGAAGAACTGTCATCAACTTTATCAGAAAATGAACCAGTTGCTAACAAGTGTCGTATATCTCTTGTTTGATGAATTTTAATCAGTTTACGAGTATTACTTGTGTCCGCAGTAAACCTATCTTCTAACTCAATTAACTTTTGAATATGTTCTCTTCCTGTTTCGTCTTTTGCAGCCATCTCCCAGTCAGCCTTCTTAGCTAAAAGACACGGGAAACAACCTACTCGTGCAGCACCTTTAGCATACAGTTCATTGACTTTGTGTCCACGCTTAGCTAACTCTTCAAATACTTGCTTCTCTGTAAAAGAAACAATCGGCAGCGACACAGCCACTTTGCTAAACTTCTTTCCATACTTACCAGATAAGTCAGACAAGCTAAACACATCCTCATTGTTTAGGTCACCATATTTTGTGCTACGAGCATTGCTTTCGTCAGAACGCATACCCATCCAAATAAGACAAGCGTTCTCAGCTAAGAAGTTGTTAGCAATAAGCCACTTACCAAAGGGAACTTGTTTAAGTTCTCCAGTACAAGACCTAGCAACATTGTTTGGAAAGTATTGTTGCTTCTCAATCAAATCAAACACATCTTTATACTTATCTGATTGTGTATACTCAATCTTAATATCATAAAACTCTTCCATCCAATCTAAGTGTTTATAAGTAAGCGGATGGTCGTATCCAGTGCTTTGATGCACGGCAATGATTTTATCTTTTGGAAACTGTTCTAGTGCCAATGCTAAACAAAGTTGTGAATCCTTTCCACCACTTACAGGAACAATAATTTTTTCATATTTCATCAATGTGTCTCTTTCCATGAGTTACCTACCTTGTATTCACCATCTAAAGGACAGCGCATTTTCAACACTATACCAGCTTCTTTGATTGCTTGCTTACCTAACTGACCAGCCTCATCAGCACGACTTTCTTCTACTTCAATCTGCCACTCATCGTGAACATTAGCGACTATCTTAAAATCTATTTTAGACTGTCGTAGTTTCTTATGTAAGATAACTACTGCTTGTTTCATAACGATTGCACCAGCGCCTTGCAATAGCGTGTTGAGCGCCGAGTGCTCCGCACGAACGAGTAGCTTGCGTCCGTCAAGACCCGGTAGCCATCCTTCTTTAGCGTAGATACGAGCCACTTTCTCTCTAAGAGCTTTAAGTTTCGGTGTGTTTCGTAGAAAAGAATCAATGAGCTTTTGTCCTTCTTTCGCAGAACCTCCAACAATCGACCCGATTTTGGCACTTCCTGCGCCATAAAGGAAAGCATAGATAAATGTCTTAGCTTGATTCCTCGTTTGCAACCCAGAAGCGGTTTGGTTCGCTGTATGTATGTCGCCTGATACAACTTCATGTGTATATACATTGTCATTCATATAGTGAGCCAACATCCTCAACTCCAAACCTGAAGCATCAATGCCAACTAACTTATATCCTTTCTCTACTGTCCATAAATCCCTACACTCATGTCCGTAAGGACTACCACTGTTAGGTACTTGTGCCATGTTAGGTTTCATGTGTGTCATACGACCTGTAACAGCTCCGTTAGTAATGACACGACCATGAACCCTACCATCCTTACCAAGAGCTTCTAGCCAACTATCAATCTGTGCTATCCGCTTCTGCAACATCATATACTCTGCTAAGGTTTTTGCTTCGGGGAAGTCGAGCGTTTCGAGGACGGCTTCATCGACGATGACGCTACCTTTTTCGGTGTGCTTCGTGGGTTTCCAACCTTTTTCGATGAGCCTTTCTGCGATTTGTTGACGACTGCCGGGATTGAACGGCTCGATGATGTCTTTGAGCGGCTTGCCTGTCGTTTTGTGGGTTCTGCCACTGGTGATTTTATCTGGAAAGATTGTAGCCATTTCAACTTGAATAGTGTCCAGCTTAGTTTTAAGTACAGAAAGTAATTGTAAAGCTGCTGCTTCATTGAGCTTGAATCCGTTTCTTTCTTGTTCCGCAATGATGATTGCGACCTCATGTTCGAGTTTGATACTTTCTTTCGAGTAGTCATTTTGCATCTCCTGAGTTAAGTGTTCATACAGCTTTTGTGTTACTAATGTATCTTGAATACAGTACTCCAACATTTCGTCTGTTAGTCCGTTGTCAAAGTCTTTAAAGTCACCCTTAGCAAATCCTAAGCGTTGACCCCATGCAGCAAGGCTGTGTCCATCTTCCAAGCTGGGGTTATACAACCTAGACAATACCAGTGTGTCTACCACTTGTGACTTCTTTACAGTGATTCCCCACACTTTCTTCAAGAATGGAGCGTCAAAGAAAATACCATTGTGCATAATAATTTCATCAGCTACAGACAAATACCTTTGTAACTCTGCATCGGTATTTTCCCAATGACGAACAATTCCATCATCAATATCACGAGTAACCACACACCAAATCTTATCGTGTGCTAGGTTAGTTTCAATGTCAAGAATTATTCTCATCCTATCATTTTACCATAACTAAACAAAAGCTCTTTACGAATGAGATACGCTTTTTTACTGACTGTGTCCCCTTTTCCAGTAAACACACGAAGCGGTATTTCATTTAACATAATACATTCAAAGATTCTTCGAGGTTGAATACTCACAAAAAGATTATCGTCATGGAATACCCAGTAGTCTGCTGTCGTTGTTAACAGTGCTGACGGTTTGTCATACATCCAAACCTCTACAACAATATTTCCCGTGGTGTTGCTCATAGGGTCGTACTTGACTTCAACGCTTTTATGTGTTTCAGGAATCCAAATATCATAACCTTTATACTTATCAATTAAACTTGCTGACGGATAAGTTTTCTTTAGGATAGATAGCACCTTTTGTTCAACATCTATTCCTCTTTGTAAATCTTGTTTAAATGTAGTTACAACCATAATTTTATCAAGCCTCCTAAGTACATCAATACTGCAACTGCTTCGACAACAAACAAAGCATAGTCTTTTTGATACACCCCTGACCAAGCCCATAATCCACTACCGATTAAACCAAACCACAAGTTTAATGGAAATATGTTAAGGCTAGTTAAAGCAATTCCAATCAGACAAAGAGCTGTGCCAGTCCACTTAATCATTCGTTTCAACATCATCCATGCGTTTAATTTCATGGTCAACTAAGTGCTGTGCTGCTTTTATAGCCAAGCTCAAGCGTTTCATGTCTTCTAAATGATACTCAGCCATTCTTCCTCCGGGAATACGATAAGCCTCTAGCGACTGTCTAACAATTTCTTTTAGCGTTGTTTGAAAAGACACTGGTTCATCAGAATCACCAAACCAGAAACCATAGTCAATCGCACCATTCTCGGCAATCCAAGCATAGCCGTCTAATTTAATATTCTTCTTACTCATATCTTCTTTCCATTTCCAATGATTATTCCAATTATAAAGGTGAAGCGGTGGACATTTCCAAGACACTATTTATTTCTCCAGTACCTATCTTTAGGGTTAGCCAACATAGATTTTAACAATTCATCAATCGACCTAAACCACTGAGTCACTTTCATGCCATCATGCTGCATGATTGTAAAACTCACTTACCCTCCGCAATAAACTTATCAACGGCAACATCAATCTCGTTACCAATCATCCAGCGCCATTCACTCATGTCGCCATTACAGGCAATCACAGACGGAGCAACCAGTTTAGTATCGACATCCCAAGACGCACTGCGTAGCCAACGATAACGCTCTGCATCAGCATAGATTTCGGTGTTGTCCTGAATACGACCAAAGACATCCTTGTTCAATGTACGCAATCGGTCTATCTCTAAACATAAAGCGTTGATATAATTGCGAGTAACTGAATACTCATCCTGTTTCGCATACTCTCTTGCTGCTTCTACTAAGTCTTTATTCATTTGTAATTCCTAATCTTAAAAATAATAGGTTTGCTTTTATACCAAGCCATAATCTCAGCGTGTAGTTTTATATAATATTCTTGTTGTTCTTTTGTCATAGTGTATCCTTAATTTCTAACATTCGTCCAGTTTGTCCATTATACAGCAATGCTCCACAATTACCAGTGTAGCCACTAAAGCGGTTCTTTAGCACACGCACCGAGGTAGTGTTACGCTCAATCATATCCATCGCTTGTCCGTTACGCTCTAATCCTATCACAATGTCAGACAACTGTGCAATAGCACCTGAGCCACGCAACTGTGCTAAGGATGTCGCAGCCCCTTCCTCATGTCCCTTGCTATCAGGACGCTTTAGGTGACTAACACAAATCAAAGCAATGCCTGTTTCCTGTACCAACATCCGTAACTTAGTCATAATGGAATCCAAGGCTTTACGCTCATCACCAACATCGCCCCCACTAACAATAATGCTAAGATGGTCAAGAAAGACATAACCACAATTAAGACCTTTAGCCATATAACGCACTCGATTGATAATATTTTCGAGAGAAGTACTACCGAAATGGTCAAACAAATAAATGCGGTCACTTCCGAGTGTTCTATCAAAAGCATCTTTAAGCTCCTCTGGTGATACATCAACATCAGGTAAATGAATAGGTTTGTTTACTGCCAAAGACATGAGGGAACGAGCAGTTTTGCGGACTCCTTCTTCAAGAAACATAAGTCCGATTTTGTCAGTTGTCTTGTTAAGTATGTGCCATACAATCTCTCTAAGAAATTGAGATTTGCCAAGTCCACTTCCTGCAGTGACCATGACAAGTTCCCCCTTGCGTATGCCGTATGTGAGTTTATTAAGTCCCTCGTAAGGGTAGTCGCAATCAGCCTTTTCAATAGGCGCTGACACAATGTCCCAGAGGGTATTACCTTGAATAATTCCATCAGGTACATACGACTCAGCAGACCACCAAGTATCAACAAATTCTTTGCTAGAACCATTCTCAAGATAATCACACGCATCCTTATATCCTTTCTTGTGCTTCATTACTTTAACCTTACCACCAAACAACTCCGCTACTGCCTGTGAAGCCTTAATTCCCGGCTCATCAGCATCAAAACATAGAACAATATTCTCAAATGAATCAATCCATTCGTATTGTGCTTTACAGTCCTTTAGAGCTGCTTGTGCGCCATTACGAACCGACACGCAAGGGTACTTGCTACCTTGCATCTGATAACTCGCTAGTGCATCTAATTCACCCTCGCAGATAGTCAAGTAGCGACCCGCTTTAGTAAATAGATTCTGCCCAAAAAGCGTAGCATCCTTAAAATCACCAGCAATACTAAAATCTTTGGTTTCAACTAGCCTAGTCTTAACTGCCGTCATTACTCCATCAGCATCAAAGTAAGGATAGTAGTGTTTGCCGTTATCCTGTCTTACTCCGTAGGCTATGCAAGTAGCCGAAGTAATGCCACGACTAACGATAGAAGTAGAAGTGCTATTGTCATAAAATTTTAAATCCTTATTCATAGGTTTAACTGCTTTCGTATGTGTTGTTGTACCATCCCCAGCAACATAGGTTTCACAAGCAAAACAGTATTGGTGGTTATCGTCATAGAGCGAGTTCGCATCTGTGCTGCCACAACTGTCACAGGGTATGTGTTTAATGTACTTAGAATCCGTCATATTCAAACCCACCAGCAATCTCTACTTCCATATCGCCTAAGTCTTCCTCTTTAATATCCGTAGGTGCTAGGTTCTCTGCCATGATGTAGCAATCCTCTTCTGTGTCGCCATAACAGGTGACATAGTAAGTCTTGGTTACTTTAAATGTAGCTGTCAATCCTCTTGATTCTGTTTTCATTTTCTTACCTCAATTATTCCTTGTTTAACTCGATAAGGATACCTAGACTCAACCCAAAAGCATCTAAATACCCCATCCTTAACACTCAACCATCCGTACCATTCGCTATTCTTTTCAGCATAATTGCCACAAACCTGATGGTCTAAGTCAATCATAGCGATAGAATACCCCACAAACGCACTAAAACACGCTACAAGCGCATATCTCAGCATCGCCTATACCTCGATATCAACTACTGGTATTAAACGGTTTATAGCTTGATTTAAACGGTTTCTAAAATCATCCATTGTTGGCTCGTATCCGTATTGCATACACAATGCCACCATCTCTTCCAAAATGAAGTGCTTGTGCATCTCTTCCTGAGCATATTGCAGCTCTAATCCCGTCATCTCATCAAATTCCAGCATATAACCTCCGTATAAAAGACAAACTGTAAACCTAAAGACAAAATTGTCAATAGATAAGACAAAAATAAAACACTTGACACAATTTCAAAAATTCATTACAATGCCTTAACACCATTGCTATCGTTGATTGTTTCTTAATGGTAAAAACTATTAAAACCTATGCACAGTAACAACATAGTCTATATAGGTCAATATTAGCGTTCTTGCCAGTATTCATCAATCCCATCATCGTTTAATTCCTCGATGTATTCATCATCATCCAATAGCTCACCATTACCTGTATCGCTTTCACTTAACAGGTCATTACGCACCTGTAAAGGAATGTAAGCATCAACTGAGCGTAAACAGGTCGAGCACATCTCTAAGAATTGTCTAGTAATTCCATGTCTAACAGTAGATTCATAATCATTTAATGCTGTATTGCAACATTGACATCTCATATCGCCACCTCTGCTAAAGTTAATTTTTGATTAGACCTATTTTCTCTAGTTGAAATCCAGCGTACTGCTGTATCAAAATCCATCGGAAATTTAGCAACCAATACCACAAAATCTTTTTTCATGTTATAGGCTACTACAATATATTTCTTTTCTTGTGTCATTTAAATCCTTTCTAAGCCCTTTTAGGGCATTGGTAATAGGTAGGTATCCAGTATAGTCTAAACTCGGCTATAAAGCCTGTCTAATGGCTCTTAAAAGCCATATCATAACCTGAGTATAGACTGTAATGCCACACAACCAATAAAACCATTTATAATTTTGCATAATTAGACCTTTGTGCATGATGGAGGCATATTCGGACAAATATAGCAAGATACAATGCCCTTATCAGTCACAATGGTTTGAATTGTGCATGACTGAGCGAATGTATCGCCAATGTATAGCAATGTTGCAATTAAACCCATAATTTTAAGCATAAGTACAAATCCTCATAAGTAATATTTCTTTTAGATAATTCAATTCTTACCTTGTTTAGTGCGGACTGCTCCAACTGGCTTACCCTTTGGTGACTAATACCCAACTCTGCGGCAACCTCCTCTAATGTCATGTATTAACCTCCTCACTAGACCATAAAACAAAGGTATTCGTATCGCCGTACGCATCGGCATCAAATACTCCCTTATCCTCAATAGAGGCGATAGCATCCGCCCCGCTTAAAGCCTCAACACAATTAAAGTGTAAGGTAATCGTTTTTACTAAGTCAAATTGTGGCATTTTAAAACCCTCCCGTAACATAGACATAAATTAGCATTGGAATGGTAAAGCAAATAAGACCTAAAAAACAACCCTGTAAAAATTTAAGCATTTGATACCTCTCTTTTAACCATGTAATTGAAATAAGCCTCAGCTAAGTCTAACTGAGCCTTGCTAAAGCTGGCGATTGTCTTTGAGTGTGTGCCGACATTTTTCATTACATCAAAGCCTGTATTACACTTTAAAACCCAGTAAGAGCCTGATTCTTTGATGATATCTGATTCTTTAATCATGATTAAGCCTCCACGATAGAATGATTAAAACAAAAGACATAGCCGTTTTTTACCCCGCCGTATGTCATTCCATCCAAATTCCAGTCTAAATTGTGCTTTTCTACTAAGGCTTTGACCGCTTTAAAATGCACCTTCTCATGATTCAAAGCATAATCATAAGGAATGGTTACTGTGAAGCCTGTTTCCGTAAAGGCTTTAATGCGTGAGCCTCTTGTGTTTGTAGGGCTAATGTATTTAGTTTGAATTGCAATCATGTTAATTCTCCAAAGTTAGGATAATGCGTTGTCAATGACACCCTTTCGAGTGTTTCGGGAAATAATCCCATCATCAGATTGACTGTAAATTCTGACCCCAAACTTGTGCTATGTCAATATCTGAGACCAGCTCATCAAGTGACTGATTGTCTAATCCCTCTAATATATCCTCCTCCAGCATCAAGAGATTTTCTAGGAGCTGCTCCCTTGTAAATGTTTTCCATTGTATCAATTCACTTCTGAGAATGGTTTGAATCTTTTCTTGCTTGGTCATAATATTACCTTTCTTATCTACTGTTTGACTAATACCCTTTTCAGGGTTTCGGCTATTAAAGCCTCATCAGTTAGTCTTTGTAAGCCCATTCTAGTAAATCGTGCATTGGCTCGTTATCGGTGAAATCTGCCACAGTTTCGTCAGGCTCTAAGTCAGGAATAATCTGAGCCCATCCGATAATATGGCTATCGTCCTGGGAGCGAATCCGAAGTTCTGCAACCTCTACCGATTCAATACAGTCCTTGATTTCTTTGTAGCTTGTAGAGCGTTTTACTTCCCAACATTCCCCATCGTGTACCGAGATTAGATATCCTTTAGCTAGTGCGTTCTTGATTAGTTTTAAATATTCTTTTTGCATGGTGTTGCCTTTCTTATCTACTGTTGATTGAAACTACACCACCAGTCTGAGGCTTGTTTGTAAATCCGTCAAGCGATTTCTAGTGTTTTGTTGTATTTATTTCTATATCTTTTAGTTATATAAAACCCAGTCTTTATACTTAGGGTTTACCCTCGAAAATCGAGTTCTCAGCTCAGACATACTAAGACCTCAACTTAGACTAAAACAGCTGTAATCGCTTAAAAACACCCTTAGAATTGATTGCTTAATATTTAGGCAATATTATTGTGTTAGTGTCTACTAACTTAATCCTGAGCTGTGAAATGTTAGTGATGACTAACTTAGTCTTACTGTATAGATTCACAGTACTGTATAGATACCCAGTATAGGTGCATCATCGTCACCCATACTTGTTAGTACAGACTAACATAGACATATGCGTGTATGCGTATATATGCAAGTATGTAAGCACTAACATAGCCTATGTTGCATAGATACAACACTGTGGTATAGAAACAACGCTGTAAGTTGACATAGGGGGGGAGGGGGTTGATGTTATAGTATAATATTGTGGGAGGCGCTATAGCACACAAAAGAGTAAAATAGGACTTATGCTAATATAGACTTAACTGATTGATAATAAAAGATAAAATAGACAACATTGTCAATAATGGAAAATGCTCACTGCGAAGCAGGTCTGCGGAGGTCAACAAAGTTATGGTAGCCCCGCTACGGTAAAGACATAGTAAGTGTAGGGTCTATAAAATAATGCTTGACAAAATCACGAAAGTATGCTAAAATCGCTTTACAAGAGTTCAGCAACACACTATAAAGTAATCGGGACAGTCCCCTTCGGGACGACAAGTTATAGCGTACTGTAGCATGGGGAACGAATAACCGACAGGTAGTTCCCCTCTACGATAGCGAACAACGGTCTACGACAGCACTCTATAGTATTAGTAGGGCTTTGAATTTTTTTGTGTCTCCTCTTAGGATAAAGACTTCATGTCGGAAATTGAAAAACAATTAATGGTAGTTGATGCACAGTCTCCTGAAGAGGGTGTCAAAAAACAACGACCAAAGATTAAAAGACGAGAAGTAGTTAATGGTAAACCTAAGCGTGGTCGCCCAACGAAGGCGGCTATCGCCAAGAAAAAGAATCCCGGCATACTGGGCAGACCTCCCGGAGATGCAGCCCGGATAGCCGAGTTTAAAGCAAGGTTGTTAGCCACTGCTGGCGATACTGTGATTACCAAGATTATTGAAACTGCTCTTGCTGATGGTCATCCAGCACAGGGTGCAATGTTAAAATTCTGTGGAGAACGACTGTTACCACTGTCTAGTTTTGAGGCAAAGTCTGGTGGCGGTACTCCGCAGATTAGTATTAATATCACTGGCATTAATTCGCCAACGGTAGAAGCTGCAGAAGTAATTGAGAATGAATATACTGATGTAGTCATAAAGGATATAGAATAATGGCAGATTTGAACTTCAGTCTGCTAAAGTGGCAACAAGATGTATTTAAAGACACTACTCGCTTTAAGGTTATTGCTGCGGGTCGTCGCTGTGGTAAAAGTAGATTATCTGCAGTAACCCTATTGATTGAAGGGTTAAATTGTCCTGAAGGTTCAAGTGTGATGTATGTTGCACCAACGCTAGGACAAGCTAGAACGATTATTTGGGATTTGTTGATGGACTTAGGTAGACCGATTATTAAGTCTGCTCACATCAACAACTTAGAGATTACTTTAGTTAATGGTCGTAAGATTTTAGTTCGTGGTGCAGATAACCCTGACTCGCTTCGTGGTGTCAGTTTGACATATCTGGTGATGGACGAGTGTGCGTTTATTAAAGCAGAGATTTGGGAAAAGGTATTAAGAGCATCTTTGTCTGATAAAAAAGGTAGAGCCATGTTTATTTCTACCCCTTCTGGTCGTAATCACTTTTATGACTGGTATCAGTTAGGACAAAATGGTGACGATGAAGAGTGGAAGTCTTGGCACTTTACCACTGCAGATAACGAAACCATTGACCCTAAAGAGATTGAAGCTGCTAAAAGGACATTAAGTTCCTTTGCGTTTGGACAAGAATATTTGTCTTCCTTTAACAACGCTGGTGCAGGTTTGTTTAAAGAAGAATGGATTAAGTTCGGAGATGAGCCTAAGTCTGGTAGTTGGTATATTGCAATTGACTTAGCTGGATTTGAAGAAGTGGCTAAGAACGCTAGTGCCTCTAAGAAAAGATTAGACCAATCCGCTATTGCGTGTGTTAAAGTAACTGATGATGGGAAATGGTTTGTTGACAAGATTGAAGCAGGTCGTTGGGATATTGAAGAGACATCGACTCGAATACTTAAGAATATCGCCCAGTACCAGCCGTTGGCAGTAGGAATTGAGCGAGGAGCATTAAAGAACGCTGTATTGCCTTATTTGAGTAACTTGATGCGTCAGCACAATTGCTACGCTCATATCGCTGATTTAACGCATGGAAATAAGAAAAAAGTAGATAGAGTGATTTGGGCTTTGCAAGGCAGGTTCGAGCATGGTCAAGTTAGTCTAAACGCTGAAGGTGATTTTGATGAGTTTGTAGACCAGTTGTTAATGTTTCCCACAAATCAAGTTCACGACGATTTACCTGATGCTTTGTCTTACATCGACCAACTAGCCGTAACAACCTATAGCTTTGACGATGCTGATGAAGAATATGAATGTATGGATATTATAAGCGGATATTAACAGGGACTAAAATGGCTCAAATGAAAGACAACAACGAATCAACTCAGTGGGATGAACCTACTGAATCAGATAAAGAGATTATCTCATTCGTTATTGAACACACTGACTTATGGAGAGACTATCGTGACCAAAACTTCCTAGATGATTGGGAAGAATATGAAAGAATCTTTAGAGGTGAGTGGGAAGCTCAAGACCGTACTCGTGAGTCAGAGCGTAGTCGTATTATTTCTCCTGCAACGCAACAAGCTATTGAGACTCGTCACGCAGAGATTATGGAAGCTATCTTCGGTGATGGCGAATACTTTGACATCGAAGATGACGCTAGTGACGACCAACCTATGGATGTCGCTGCACTGAAGATTCAGCTACAAGAAGATTTAGAAAAACAAAAAGTTCGTAAACAGATTGACCAAATCGAATTGATGGCAGAGATTTACGGTACTGGTATCGGTGAGATTGTAGTTAAAAAAGATAAAGAGTATATTCCTTCTACTCAGCAAATACCCGGCTCTATGCAAGCCGCTTACGGTGTCACTGAGCGTGAGTACACCTGCGTTAAATTAAACCCAGTAAATCCTAAGAACTTCCTCATTGACCCTAACTCTTCTACTGTTGAAGATGCACTAGGTTGTGCTGTTGAGAAGTTTGTGTCTATTCACAAGATTGTGGAAGGCATGGAAAAGGGTATCTATCGTAAGGTCAACATCAGCTATGCTTCTGATGACACTGCCTTAGAGCCAACTCAAGAACTTAAACAGTTCCAAGATGGTAAAGTTCGTCTATTAACTTATTATGGTTTAGTTCCTCGTGAATACATTGAACAGTTGGAAAATGACGGTGAAGAAGTTGTTGACTTGTTCCCAGATGACTCTGTTGCTGATGATTATGCTGACCTTGTAGAAGCGATTATCGTCATTGCTAACGACTCTATGCTTCTCAAAGCAGAGAAGTCTCCTTACATGATGAAAGACCGTCCTATCGTTGCATACCAAGACGATACAGTCCCTAATCGTTTCTGGGGTCGTGGCACTGCTGAAAAAGCATACAATATGCAAAAGGCTATAGATGCCCAGCTACGCAGTCATTTAGACAGTCTAGCCCTCACCACCTCACCAATGATTGCTATGGACGCTACAAGGCTTCCTAGGGGTGCTAAATTTGAAGTTAAACCCGGTAAAGCAATCCTTACTAACGGTGCTCCTT
>Ga0209087_1001782_pt1 | contig 12529 bp, 13 predicted proteins | sample S_130805_EF_Meta_FD_187321 | JGI IMG/M metagenome (GOLD analysis project Ga0209087, IMG submission 187321) | Freshwater microbial communities from Lake Simoncouche, Canada to study carbon cycling - S_130805_EF_MetaG (SPAdes) (version 2) | ecosystem: Environmental > Aquatic > Freshwater > Lake ...
ATCAGGAACATCATTAGGGCTGAACAGAGTGATGTTTCCACCAGTCAGAAGTCGCTCATACATCACCTTGTTGAACTGAATGCCGTAATCAAGATGGCGGATACGGTTTTCTTCGGTTCCCTTGTTGTTCTTCAAAACAAGCAGGTCTTCAACCTCTAGATGCCATACAGGGTAGTAGAGGGTTGCTGCTCCACCACGTACACCGCCCTGTGAACATGACTTGACTGCTGCCTGGAAAAGCTTGTAGAAAGGAATGACCCCAGTATGAGAAGCATCGCCGTTCCGAATAGGGCTCCCAATAGCACGAATCCTACCTGCACCAATACCGATGCCGGCTTTCTGCGAGACATACTTGACAATCGAGCTCGTTGTTGCATTGATTGAATCTAACGAATCATCTGTTTCAATTAGTACACAAGAAGAAAATTGGCGCTGGGGTGTTCGTAGACCAGCCATGATAGGTGTAGGCAGGGAAATCTCGAACGTAGATACTGCATCATAAAATTCCTTTACGTACTTCAAACGGGTTTCTTTAGGATAGCGACGGAAAAGAGTCATCGCGATAAGCATGATTGCCATCTGCGGAGTTTCATAGAACTCACCAGTGACGCGGTTCTTTACAAGGTACTTACCACGAAATTGTTCCATACCGGCGTAAACAATGTCAAAATCACGGTCATGGTCGATTTGCTTGTTAAGCCAATGTAGATCCTCTACGGTATAAAAATCGCGGATTTCCTTATCATAATAACCTTTCTCTACAACGTTGTCGACGTGAATGCCAAAATGAATAGGATCAGGCTGACCATACACTTCCTTGCGGAGATTGTAGTTGATCAAACGAGATGCAACGTACTGGTAGTTTGGATACTCTTCTGAAATCAATTCAGAAGCTGCCTTGATCAGAGTCTCATGAATATCTGTAGATTTGATCTTGTCGTAGAACTGAACTCGAGACTTCAATTCGATTTCGCTAGCGGAAACGTTATTAAGATCTTCACAAGCCCAAGCCACGACGCGATGGAACTTGTTTAGATCTAATGGCTCGAGTTTGCCGTCTCTTTTTGTTACTCTGATCATGTATTATTATCTTTCTGTTAGAAACTTGAAAAGAAAAGTCAGCTCATTCCAAGCGGACTCAGCTACTTTCCTATGCTCCTTCTGTGTGCCGTTTTCCATACGCAACTCGCAGTAATGTATCCAGGAACGAAGAGTTCCGTTCATATACATACGAGAACGGGTCAAACCTTCCGGAAGCACTGCTCGGGCTTGTTCCTTAGCAATACCGTTGTCAATCGCCCATTCGTATGCGTATCTGGTCATTACAATAATGTCTTCTTGTAAATGATCCCAGTTGTTTTTCAACTCGCTGTTATCAGTTTCAATACTGTTCTGACGGTTCTTAGTATCTTGAAGTCTTGCTTCTCGATTTACGAACCCAAGATCCTTTGTAGGATCAGCATACCGTTGTGAAAATTCTTGAAACGAGAATGAACGATGACGTAGAATTTGTCGAGCAATGTCACGAGTGGTATCTATCTCCATAACTACATTAACCATCTCGAAAATCGAGAAGTGTTTGTTCTTTATACAATATCTAAGCAGCTTTTCGGAAGTCTCTGTGTTCATCTGGTTAGATGGATTAGAGACTCGTGCCGCGTAGGCGATAAACTGATCCGCCGAACCAACACCTTCGATCAGAGGGTTGGTGATTGCGACTATCTTTGCTGTGTTCATTCAGGAAATACCCTCCATACTCTAGCCCAAGTGCGATGCATCTCATCTTCCTTTACAATCTCTTCAGCCAACTCTTTTGAATGTGTCGTACAGACAACACACTTGAAATCTGATTGATCTTGAGCAATCGACCAATATTCTAGGACAACGTATTCAACTGCCCACTCAAGACCTTTCGGTGGTTTTTTGTAATAAACCAAACGACCCATCACACTTTGCTCCATGTATTCAATGCCAGCTTGGCTCGTAGGTCATTATATGTATGAGTGTCAATAATGTATCGAACAAAATCAGTACTGAGACCTGCCAAGATCATGTCATTCACATCCTTATGTTCAAGGTTAGATGGCCATATACATACATTATACCCGTTAATGATGGCTTTGTCAAGCTTTTTCTTTGTGTCAACTGATCTTGGTTCGTTATCGTATACAACTACCAGATTCTTCTTAGGAAGATCTTTCACTGTTGAAACAAGATCGCCACCAGCAGTAGCAATGCTGTTCGGCACAAACATAGAATCAATCGGACCCTCGAATACGTATGTTTTCTTATTGAAATCAACTGAGTCTAGACCATACACCTTGGGTGTCGTTTCATCGTTGACAATAGTTATATAGCGCGTCTTGCTTTTACTATCAAGAGCTCGACCCTGAAACGCATGCATGTTCTTTTCCGTATCAAAGAACGGAATCAGTAACCTAGGTTCGTCATAGAGCAAAGATACAATATCAAACTTACCTGGAATGATCTCGTTCGTCCAAGTAAAGAACTTAGGACAAAAGAACATCTTTGCGTGATATGGATTGGGGATTTGGCGGTTTGAAACAAAAGCTTTACAAGGATGATCAGCGCTCAGCTGACTTACCTTCTTCAAACCCTTCAGAGGACCAGACTGTAAGAATACCGGCTTCTTCATCTTCTCGACGAAATCTTCAAGTTCTTTCTGCTGAGGAGACTTCTCATCCTTCAGTTTCTCAAGGCTGAACTCAGAATACAGCTGGAAGTCCAGGTTCTTTAGGAAATTGTTGAAATTGTAAGTAAGCTCGCAATTGTGACAATGAAACATTGTGTTACCCTTTTTGGTATACACATAGCCACGAGCTCTCTTCCTATCAGTCTCCGAGTCACCACAGAATGGGCAGGAAAAGCAATAAAGTGATGATGACTTACGCTTGTAGTTTCGAAGTCGATTTGATACTAAACTGATGTACTTTGACTCTAACCAATGCATCTTCCATATCCGTTATCATTATCACATTACTGATTATACCCGGATTCTGGAAAAAAGCAAGGATTATTTTAGTGTAAAAACTTATTCAACAATATAGGAGCTGCCCAACTTACTACTGTAGCAGCGCCGACAGCCATCCACATTGTCTTTTGAATCGCTTCGATTTTGACGTTCTGTTCAATGTGTTGTTTTGTAGAGCTTTCGCGAAGCATATTGGTTTCGGTTCTAATCGTGCTGTAAACATCTTTCAAAATGTTATCAACTTCGGTTCTACGTTTGTCTATTGAAGCGACAATGTTGTCCGCATTTTTTTCTTGTTGAATGATTCTGTGTTCATGAACCGCCAGCATTTTTGAAAGATCAGAGGCAACTATCGCTAATCTAGAGATTGCGTCATCGATTTTGTCTATACGGTCTTCTGACATTATTTTATCAACTTTCTTTTGAATAATGGAAAAAGCTGACGAAGCTTCTTTTTCTTCGGATAAACGCCTGGTTCGCCTTTCGGACCAACGCCAATACCGTCGATTGCGCCACTACCCGCTCCATTCATAGCACCAACCGATGCCGTATCTTCTTCGATCTTCTTATTCATTATTGATTTTCCGTAATGCTGAAACTATAATGATGTCAAGCGGGATTCCATCAGTGTAAACTTTCTTGTGTTCGCCAACATTATTTATAACTTCAGGTAATGCATTGATCATAATCAAAAAGGGTTTAATGTGATGAAACTGTTTCTCGGCTTTTAGGAATAGGATCTTAGCCAGATGAACGTTGAAACAATTGTGGAGAGTGATGATATGGTTGAGAATCAACCGCTCCTTCAACTCTCCAGTTTCTTTGTATCTTGTAATCAACTTCTTGATGTACTTTATCCTGTCAAGATCTTCCATAAACTCGTCTGTAGAAGTCATACCAGGATTGTCATACACTTTCGCGCAGTAAATCAAAAAGTTCTCATCAGTCAAATGTTCATTCATTAGGTAGTTTCATAGATGCCGGAAATATCAAAATGTGATGTATTACCTGTAGCCCAACCTACAGGAGTGGTGTTTTTCCAGGCAAGATCTGTTGTTGATCCGCTGTAATACAAACCTAAAACAGAAGCGTTTGACGTTATATCGACAATTCCACCAATATGGTATATTGAAGCGGTGTTTACGTTATGAAGTGAACCACCTCTGATTGAAATTGTTGCAACGGAAGGAAATGGAAGAGTAATTTGATATTGACCACTACCATCAGCAAATGAGGACACGTTAGCATAATTCACATATACACGAAAGTAACAAAGATTTCCTGTTTTAGTATAATTTCCGGTTTGTGTCATTCCAACAAGAACGTTACCGGTGTTGGTTGTAAAGTTTGGATTAAATGATGCGGTTGATGTAGTAAAGGCTGTATTTTGAGTCGTATTATCGTTAAATCTGATGCTTGTATTTACAGTCAAATTATCGGCAACGATTGATTGACTGTAATCAATAGCGTTTAACGATGTGCCGGTAACAGTTGTATTAGTTTTGTCATATACAGAATGAAGAATGGAATAAAATCCGCCCAAACTCATTCTTGCCACATTTGTTAAACTAGGTATCAACACTTGGGAATTATTTAACGTCAGCACAGAGCCGGCACTCTGAGTTATTGCATTCGCTGTATTAGCTGCGGCATAAACAATGGTGTCGGAAATTTGCAATGTTCCGGCAGCTAAATTCGTCGGACCCATAGTAACAACTGCTTTAGCCAAAACTCCGGCAGAAGCGTTATTTACAACAACAGTACCATAATTACCGCCAATCATGACCGTTGTGCCGCTACCGCTGATATTCAACGAAGCCGATGATAAATCACAACCTGTAAAATTTACATAAGCGTTTGACGTTTTTGTTGCCGCTGTTGATACAGTGCAGCCAATAATATCAACTGATCCTACTGACGAATTTGCTGTAATAACAAGGTTGGTCATTTTCAGACCATCGATAGTGCAACCGGTAGCAAGAGTTAAAGTACCGGTGAGCGTTGTATTTTTACCTATTAATTCGTGTGTAGTTAAAACGGTATATTGAGTGTTAATTGTTACATTTTCTGGATAATCACCCGCATGTAGAATAATTGTTTTTCTTTGACCGGCAGCTGTAGTTTCGAAAGCGGCAGCAGCTAATACTTGCGCTCGCGCAATTGTCTTGACAGGATCTCCAATAGTTCCGTTACCGCTGTCATCAAACGCGACAGGACTTACGTGAATTTCTGAACTGTATCCCGTGATATAAGGACTTACGGCGTCTAAAGCGTTACTGTACGTAATTTGTTTCGTTGTTTCGTTGTACTGCAAAACTCTTTTGGTGGCATACGCAGAAGTCGCGCCGTTTTGAGATAAAATGTAATTGTTTACAGAAAGGCTAGCATTGATTATTACATTTGCGCTGTGGGTGTGAACACCACTGATTGTATACGCACCTGCAGTGTTAACATAAGAGGTTGATAACACCCCGCCAAGATATGAGGTATTATTAGCCGTTAAGTTATTAGCAAAATTGGCTACGGTAATGGTTTTTGTATTAGCTGCGCTTGATGGACTTGATAAGATAACTACCCTGTCATTTGCAGACAGGGTAGTTGTTACTGCTAATTCACTTACTTTTTTAGCGTCATTTGCCATAAGAAATACTCCTAGTTTTTAGTAGTATTTATTATGATTCGTGGAATACGATATCGTCGTTACCGTCAGCTGTTGTTGCCGGAGTACCATAAGCGGCAGTCTGTGCACCAAGTGAACCCATGGCTACAAGAGTTTCGTAGTGAACACGACCAGCGCGACCGCCAGTACCTTCTCTTCTTAGAACCCAACCAGCGTGTGCAACACCGCCATTCTTTGCACCACGGGCAATGACAACACCAGTTGCTGTATCGCCGGTCAATGTATGGGTTTCGCCAGCTACTGCAACAGTCGTTGCGATATCCACGTTTGCACCACCAAGAGTTGTTGACAGAGCAAGAGCAGTAGTGTTAGCAAACGTTACGTAGTAAAAAGTATTACCCGTCAGATTAGGAATAGCTGTATTACCAGCTGGTACACCATAATACAGTCTATCACCAGCCTGGAAACGAGAGTTGGCTGTCGCCAGAATTATAGTGTCTGTCGTATTGCTTACGCCAGTTGTGTTAGCTGTAATATTCAGAGCAGATGGTGCCGAGATAACGATTGTCGGATCTGCAATATAACCAGTACCGTTTGCAGTGATATTGATTGCAGTGATCTTACCGCCGTAACCGGCAGTTGTATTAGCAAATGCGTTTGCGGCTGCAGATGATCCGCCGTTTACTACAGTGAAAGTTACAGTTGCGTTTGCACTGTAACCAGTTCCACCATACACTACTCTAGCAAGACCGATTGGTCCGCTGTTCAATCCCATTTCTGTTGCGTCAACACCAAATACGCCGACAGCCTGACCTGTCAAGAACGCATTTGGTGTGTTATTAACAAACATCTGGAGATCAACGTTCGCGCGCGATCCAGAAGTGTTAGCGTAGTGAGCATTAGCGCCACCACCAAGCTTTACTGCTGTGTAAGTGCCGATAGGGGCACCGTTTGAAGTTTCAACGTTAGCTGATGCTGAAACAGATTGGTCGTTTCTACCCCACATTTATTTGTACTCCTTGATGTAAGTTTTTTCTATTTATAAGTTTTTGATATTAGAAGTGTTTGCTAACCGCTGATCTCATGGAGTCGCGATTTGCATGCAGTTTGTTAGCGAAATCATCTTTCTCCTGAGTTGTTTTCATAGAGTTATGAGTCATCACCATGTGTCTAGCTAGATGTCTACCGACCTTGGTCTTGGATCCGTCTTTGTGTTCGTAATGAGGCTCTCTGCCTTCGATAGAGTGAGCGATTTTTTCAAGCTGCTGCATTGGGTGCTTGTGAGTGTCGTCAACTTCGGCTTCCTGACCTGCTGGTAGAGGATTCTTTCTTGGACGACCGCGACCTTCCTCGAGCTCAACTTCTTCCTTGTGAAGTTTGATCTGTGACTTGGGAAGTGTTACAGAATTGGATCTATTGTTGTAGTCGACAGTATATTTCTTTTCAGACTTTTTGTGTAGACCATGGTCTATTTCGCCTACATTACCAATAACTCCGTGATAATCCTTGCCCGGAGCATGCACCTTTACTCTAGAGCCTATCTTGATAGCCTCCTCGAGATCAACTTCTTCCTCGGTCAGCTTGTCAACTGCCTTGTCTATTCCTCTAGCTCTATTAGAAGATTTTTTAGAAAAATATCTGCGATCATCTGAAGTATATCCTGGTTTGTTCAAGGCATCGCTATAACCCTGACGATTTTTTACCAACGAAACCTTAGCTTTTTTTACGTACGAACCAAGAGTTGACTTCTCCAGCTCATCAAGCTCTTCAACTTCTTCTTTAGCAAGACGGTCGGCTGCTTTAACAATACCCGTTTGACGATTTTGCATTTTATTTAATATTTTATCTCTCGCGTCTGGGTGCGTTTTTGTGATTTGACCAAGATGTTCTAAATCTCTAGGAGAACCAGAACTTGTTGCAGCTTTCCTGACATACGAAGCCAGAGTTGACCTCTTCAACTCATCAAGCTCTTCAACTTCTTCCTTACGAAGCTTCTTCTCATCAGAGATCGTATAATCAGCTGTTGAGTTCTTTGTATTGAAACCGCTCTGATCCTGATTAGCTCCGCGAGTTGGAGCTGAGGTTACAGTTGGCTTGGCTTCGGCTAGCTCGGCAGCAATGGCTTCAATGCGTTCAATCTCTTCAGCTGAGAACTCAACTTCTTCGCCCATTTCTTTCTTGGACATACCAGCAGCTTTTACTTTTACATCTTTAGAGCCGATAGACTTCTTTAGAGCGAGGTCCATACCCGCTTTGCGCTGTCCGCCCTTTGTTGGGTCCATTCTTTCAGATTTAGCTGAATGCATGTAACGCTGAAGCGTGTCCTTCGAAACTTCTTCAAGATCTTCAACTTCTTCTTCCTTCACCACACCACGACCGACTAACACATCCTTGTGTGTGATCTTGTCCTTTGGTGAAGCGAGAGCAGCAAGCTTCTTCTCCTTATCGGTCTTTGGAACCGTATGAGATTTTGTTTCTTCCTTTACTGCTTTCTTCTTGCCCTTTGCTGCGGCATCATCATCATTTTGCTTGTCATCTGTTTCTGGATCAGTGTCAACGACAGTCTTCCCGCCTGTCATCTTCTTTGGATCCTTTTCGTCTTCGTCTTTCTTCTCGACGATTTGACGAACTGAGTCTATAAGGCTCTTCGGAAGCCCAAAGTTTGGTACTGACATAGTTGGTTTTTCCTCTACGATTTTTGTTTTGATTTGACCGGTTTTGCTCAAAGTGGATTTTTCTGATGTAGGTTTGGCGCCATCCATACGAGCAACATTCTCGATCTCTTCGCGCTTCTCAGTATTGGTTTCTTCGCCTAGAGTGTCAACCTTCTTTCCATCAACGTACAGATTGTGTCTGATCTTTCTGTTCGGATTAAGCTTTGTTATATACTCGTGCTTCTTTCTGGCTTCTTCTTCTGAAGCGTGATAACTTTTCGCATCATGCATTCCGCTCTCGTTTCCATCTTTCTTGAGAGAAACAAGCATAGCTGATTTCTTTGCGTCTGAAGCAGCAGATCTAAACTTTCTAATATCGCTGGCAGCGTTCTTCCAACCCTTGATTGCTTCGTCAAGATTATGTTCAATCACTGCTCTGTGTTTTGGACGTTCGACCTTGATGCCTCTTTTAGCAAGTTCTTTTCTTGCTTTCAATTCGTTATCAATCTGATCAGCAAAACCTGGGTGACTGTATGTCAGTTTTTTATTATTCGGATTGGTGATACTGGCGTGAGCTCTTTGATGAATACCTCTGATGGTTTCGGTATCAACATTAGGTCCGATATTAGCTTCAACAACCGTATCTTCGTGTAAACCCTTGTATTCGATAGACTTCACGCTATGAACTCCGAAGTTCTTCGCAGCATAACGAGTGGCTTTATCTCTTGCTGTTCTTGTATCGTGCGCCGGAACTGTCAACTTGATTTTAGTGCCCTTGGGCTTGGCACCAATAGGTTCAACAGTTTTATCATCAACCATTTTACCAAGTCTCGTATCATCCGCGTGTAGATGAACATGAAACACGTGCTTGGCTTCTGTGACTGTTTCTTCTTTAGACATCTTCATCGTTTCCTTTTGGCGCTGTTTAGCTTCTCTATTACGTTTCTCAACTTCATCTTCGCGCTTTTCTGCTCTATCGGCGGAAGCTTCTTTGGCTGCGCGTTCACGATCGTGAACTCTATTAGCTCCGATATTCAAACCGCTTTTATCGTTCGAAGATGATCTATCTCTAAAAGAAGATCCGCCAGAACCAACTGTTTTACCTTGGCTCACAATGCCTTCGAGAATGGACTTGATGTCTCTCATTTACCTGTAGCTTTCAACATCCAGCCGTGTTTTGCGTGAATGTCAATACGGTCCTGAATGAAGTTAGAAAGACCAGGCTTATTCGCGCTTTCAGCCAAACGATATGCTTTTGTCAATTCCGACATAATCTTCTGGTTATCTGATTCCAACTCTGCGAACATTGCTTTTGCATTTGGGATATTGATTTGATCATCGACGACCGAAAGCTGGGAAAAACGACCCAGACTACCAGGAGCGTAAGCATCAAGTATTCTAATGTGTTCAGCAATAACATCTACAGCACCCCAAACTTCGTTATACAAACCATCAAGAAAAGAATGATACTGAGGGAAATTCGGACCCTCAATATTCCAATGAAAATTGTGAGCCTTTAGATAAAAAGCGAAAGAGGAAGCTAGGACCACCTTCATTTGCTGAACAAGCTGATCCATTACTTCTTCGCCTTTCTTTTAGTAGCCTTAGCGACTTGTTTAACTACTGCTTGTTCGACTTCGACAGCTTTCTTTTCGACTGTAGTTGCAACTTCTTGCTGGAAAGCTTGCAGGTCTCTCTTTGCGAGTTCCCAAGCTGCATTATCTTTAGCGATAATTTCAGCTTCTTTCTTCAGAACCCATCTTGCTCCAAACCAAATAAGACCACCTACGGCAGCAACAATACTAAAAAATATAAAATATTCCATTTTATTCTCCTCCACTCCCACCACCTGAGCTTCCGCTCTTTCCTGGTGGATGTTTTTCTATTTTACCAGATGCCATTCTAATCGCCACCATTGGCGTAGAAACTTCTTTACGTTTACCAGTTGTTCCAGCCGGAACACTCAGTTCGTTTAGTCTGAATACATGCGTCACATATGATCTGTTTTTACTAGCTCTACTCTTTTGTTCGCGATCGCGACTACCAGACTGCGAAGCCAGTTTGAAATGACCTTTCTTAACCAAGTTGTGAGCTGCTTCCAACTCTCTGTTTTTTCTTGGGTTGTGACTTATTTCATGAGTCACTGATACCATTTTTTGTGGATGACCGTGAGCTCGATCAAACAAATCTTTTTCTGTTTTACTTAGTGATGCTTCATTCAAATATTGTTTGAAACTCAACATTTCCAGGCTCTTCTTGACCAGTAATTCGCACTTGTTTTCTTACCCAGGTTGCCTTGACCGCCTGAACGAGCGCAATATGAACGTTTGCGCGCTGGAATATTCTTCTTGATGCTAAGATTCTTATCGCCGAAGTTTACCTTTACGACGTTGCCTTTTTCATTTTTAACGTAAACTTTTGACTTCTTTACGTCACCAGCCATCGGCTTGTTGAGAGTAACTTGACGACCCTGATATTCGGCTTCTGTGATTGGAGGCTTTTTACCACAAGTGCAGTTACCATTACACTCATAAAGAACTTCCTCGATAATCTTCTTTACGATCCTGTGTGTTGACTGACCTGGGGTGTCTTTTTTGTAAGTGCTAACCAATTCAGGGGATCCTTCAAATCTAGAAGATGGCTTCATTTTATTTTTTGAATGAGGCTCGGAAGCTTCCATTTGAGTTTTTTTATAATAACCACTTCCGATAGTATGTCTGAGACTCATTGAGCTCGGTTTATCGCTGTAGTCGCCGCCTTGTCTGTTATAATCTTTATAAGATCTTTTTGGTTCGTCTTCGGAGTCTGTTGTACGTGAAGAGTAAGAGGCTAATTTGTTTTTATGTTGATTTAGATATGCATCGCGAGCGCGTCTTTCAGCTGCCGTCAGATTTCTCGTTGTTACAATTTCGTCAACTTGTTCGACCGATTCGTTTGCCGACTTTGGTTTTTTGCCAGCCTTTTTCATAGAGATAGCAATAGCTGCTTGCTGTGCTGGTGAAACTGCTTCCGGAACACAATTAGGGACCATTCTGTTTCCCTTTTTCTTCATACCAACTTTCTTGTATCCATCCCAGCATGCCTCATCGACGCTGTCTTCTTTCATTGCAGCCATATTGTCAACAAGATTTGGATATGGACGACCAGCTGCTCGCGCGCGTGCTTTCGCGCTCTTTACTTGAGAGCTAGACATACTTTTCCCTTTAGATGGGACTTCTTTGTTCCAAGGTTTGTCTGACATTGAGGACTCCAGTTTTCATGTATTTATAAAAAACGATTGGTATAGTTTTTGTATGCTATCGTGATTGCAATCTACGAAACACTCTACTCAGCAAATCGTCAGTCTCTTCGACTGTTGTCGTTTCTTCTTTGATAGCTTTCGGTTTTCTGACTGGTTTCTTCATAGCTTTCATACGCTGTCTGCGTTCAATCTCAGCGCGAGCTTTGACTCCGATTGGGTCATTACGTTTAGCGTAACGTGATAGTGATATACCAGAAGTCTCGGGTCCAATCTGAATGTCCATACCTTTACGAACATCATTGAACATCTCGCGCGCGTGCTCGGGGTGGACATGAGGTGGAATACCTTTCTTGAACTCACCGAATTTGTTTGTTATAGCATGGGCGCGCATCTTTGATGCCGACATACCTGCTACACCTTCAGCGTCCGGATCACGTTCGCCAGCTGAAACAACGTCAATCTTTTTGAAATTGAATTCGCCGTTTGGACCATTGTATCTATCTAACAGCTTCTTATATTCATCGACACGATCGGAACCAGCAACCATGGTCGCATGAGTCACACCTTGTTTATGAAGTTTCTTCAGCTGTTCGATGAACGTGGGAGCTTCGTCATCAGCAACCGAAATGTTAGCTCCTGGGAAGAATCTTTTTGCATGTTTCAGTTTCTGCTCGGGAGTCAGGGGATTCTTCTCTGGTTCTTGAGAGTGAGAGATAACGATAGAATGACCTGCTTTCTTAGCAGCCGCTAGTTCCTTGACTTTATCAACCAGAGCGCCGTGACCAACCGTCGGAGGATTCATTCTACCAAACGCGAAGACATGATGCTTTTCGCCTTCTTCGGGCGGAGTCTCGTCTGGTTCGCCCTTACCTCTGTTATTAGCGAAGTTGAGTCTACTGAACTCTGCTCTATCAACCAGCTTCGTAGGTTTACCGTCTCTAATTGAAACAAATCCTTCTGGCTTGACCTGTTTACCGCCGACGGTGTTTTCAAACTCTGTAGGGTTGCCTAGAACTTTTACC
>Ga0209087_1001785_pt1 | contig 12523 bp, 20 predicted proteins | sample S_130805_EF_Meta_FD_187321 | JGI IMG/M metagenome (GOLD analysis project Ga0209087, IMG submission 187321) | Freshwater microbial communities from Lake Simoncouche, Canada to study carbon cycling - S_130805_EF_MetaG (SPAdes) (version 2) | ecosystem: Environmental > Aquatic > Freshwater > Lake ...
TTTCACGATCCAACTCAGCAAATGCGCGTTCGCGTTCTTGACGCTCACGCTCCAATTGCTCCTGCCATTCGCTTTCCTTCTGCTTTAGAAGGTCACGAACATCCATATCAGCTTCTGCCTTTGTACGCTCTTCAGCGATTCTGGCTTCTTCTTCAGCACGTTTTGCTGCAAGTTCTTCTTCGCGTTGACGTTTAATCTCTGCAAGTTCAGACTTTAGTGCATCAATCTGTGGGTAAAGCTTATCTTTTTCCTGGGTGCGTACCTTAGACAAATCCTCGTCCGTATAAAACTTGGTGTTTGCAGATGGTGCATCAGTTGAAGATACTGATGTAGCAATTGACGCATCAGCGTCAGGCGTTGCTACTGTTGGAGCTACCCCTGCTTCTGCCTGGAAGGCTTCTGCATTTGGTTGTGAATCTGTTGTACTCATGTATATCCTTAATTTCTCTAGGGCGTTTTCCGAATGTGTCTTTCGACACGTAGCACATATAGCCGCACGTTATGTTTTCAATATTAAGTTTTACGCTTTCTACAGCGTTTTTGTTGCTAAATATGAATTATTTTTCATAATCTTGCGGAACTTGTCTTTGTGGTGCTCTTGTTCCGTAAGCTTCAGTGACTAAGCGTGTTCTAAGTTGCGCTTCGCCAAGTTGTAGGTTGTCCATAGTTTCAGGGTCAAGGTTAGATGCTGGAGCAGCTTCTGGTGCAGCACCGGCAGCAGAGCCAGCGGCTCCTGCGCCTGGAGTAGCTCCGCCACCGGCAGTTGTGCCGTCAGCTGGGGCCATCTGTCCAGTCATAGACATAATCTCTTGGTCAATCTCAGTTTGAACAAGGCGTAGAGCACCGTCAGCAACTGCGTCATCAATAAGTTCTCTACGAATCTCTTGTAGAACTGATGCAGGGAATTCTTCACCAAGTTCACGCAAAGCGCCTTCTTTAGACTGCAGTCCAAGAGATAGCAATGATTGAATTTCGTTCAATACAATTAGCTTGTCTAGAGGTAGTGGTGGAGGGAAGTGGCAGTAAGTTCTGTAAGTCTCTGGGTCAGCAGGGTCTAGCTGAATAAGCTGTTCTGGCTCAGGTGTACCCTCAACATCAGGATTTAAGGTAAATGTCTCAGGTTCTTTAAACGCAAGGGTACGTAGGACTAGTTCATTAATACGCTCTAGGCCGTGAGAATACTGAACAATCTTCTGGTGGTAGCGGTTCATCAAAGGCTGGAACTGGATAGAAAGCGCAACACCAGAGGTGTTAGAAATAGGCTGTGCTTCACCAAGTGCGGTTTTAGGGACACCAGTCATCTCGTGCATAGCTGTTTTTAGGCGGTCCATGAAGTCCATAGCACCTCTTAGTCCCTGGCCTCCACCTTCAAGGTTCTCTACACGAGCGTCCTTTGGCAGACCACCCCAAACCTTATTAGCACCCTTTTCTAGCTGGCTAGCCTTAGCACCAATAATTACAGTTACAGGAGCAGAGTGGTAGTTAATGATGTCTGCGATGTCTGTAGCAGTTTCGTTATAGACACGGTTAATGCTAATAATTTCGTTACAGTCAGATAGTCCCCAAGGAGAGCCCGATACACGAACGTTAGGGATGTGGATAACAGGAATAATACCCAGTGGGTTTGGGCGTGAGTCAATCATCTCATCGTTGATGTACTCTTCAATAGTGTCATCAGTGAGAATCTCAGTGTAGGTGTAAACCTGGCGGGTACCTTCAAGGGATGTTCCCCAGAAACGGTATTTAAGCTTAAATCTAATTAGACGCTCACGGTCGTGAGGGTGGAACTCAGGGAAAGCAAATGAAGAGTTAAGTGGTAGAATACGCACACGGCCAGGGTGAATTCCTCCAGCAGAGTCCTTATATCCTTCTTCGTAAGCTACCTTAATAAAGCAGTCACCAGAAACACCGCCCTGCTGACCAATTTCCCAAAGTACAGTTGCTTTATTGTTGTCTACTTCCCAAACACGCTCAAGGAGGCTAGGGACAATAGCTTCAGTAGCCTTAACGCTGCGGAACTGAACACCTTTGCTAAATGTAAAGTTAATAATAAAGTCAGTGATAGCGCGATAGTAGTTTAGAACAACAGACGGTTCACCAGCCTGGCGGCGGAAAGATGTGTGGTGGCCAAGGTACATAGCCCAGTTAAGGCTGTAACGGTTTAGACGAGGGCCGTGGACCTCAAACTCTTCATCAGCAAGCTCTACAAGACCCAGAGGTGAAATGCTGATAGTAAGATCAGACGATGCAGCTCTATACGAGGGAGGTGAAAAGTCAATTGACATGCTATAAAGCGCCTTCAGTAAGTTTGGTAGTAGTTATAGTGTACCGCATAATTTAATTATTTTTTAATATTTTGTTATTTAGCAATTGGTCTAGTAACTTTTTTAGTTACTTTCTTATTTACGTCTTTTCGTATAGCAGCTTTTTGCTGATCTTCTTTTTTATCCATCTCTTCTTGAGCACGGTCACGCATACGAGGGTCTACATCTTTTGCAGAGTCTACAAATTGCCCGCCAAGCTGAATATACTTAGTGTGTACCCAGTGAGCAGCTGCTGGAGATGGGTACTTAGAAAAACGAGTTTTTGCCTGAGTAGTAATCAGGTTCCAGAGACGCGGGTTTGTGGGATATTGATGTGGCGTCTCTTTTACTTCTTGACCCTTAATTAGAGCCATAATACACCGCCTTAAAAGTCTTCAAACCACCCGCACGCCACTATAAGTGAGGTGCGGGGGTTCGAGAGCCTGTTACCTAGTCCTGAACCTGAGCAGGGTTTGGACGCTGCTGGCGTGAACCGTTACGAGTTACTTCTTCGTAAACGTTTGAGCCGTGGTCTTCAAAAGCTGCGCCTGAGAATTCACTTAGGTAGTCTGGTGCTTCCACCCAAGCAGCTGAACCAACGTGAGCACGCTCACTCATGGTCTCTTCAGCAGTCTTAGTGTGGACAGCGGCGTTGCGGTTTGGGCGACCAGCAGCTGGGGTGTAACCCTGCTGTGCTCCGAGAATAAACTCGTCTGGTACGTCTGTGTCAGTGCCGATACCTTCTTCGAAACGAAGTGGTCCGCGCTGACCTGGAACTGCTGCAGAAACCTTACGGTCGTAGGTTAGTGAAGCACGCTCTGGGAACTGTGGGTCTGGTGCAAGTGACATTAATATCTCCTAATTAAAAGGTTGAGGCCTCTATACAAGTTTTATACTAAAACCGACTTTTTGCAGGATAAACGTAATTTATCTGAAAAATGGTGAAGATGTTACTTCTACAGATGGCATGGTTAAATCAAGGGTTAAGCTAATAGCAATAGCCAAGCTGTCGGCATAGTCATCGTGGGCGTGGGCTTCTTCAGGCGCATGGGCAAGGAAGTTAGGGCCTTGGAACTTAATCTCAAGGTCAGTCATCTGCTGGTAGAACCGTTTCCATACCCTAGACCTACGGGTCTCAGCGTGCGCTGGCCAACCAATTAGTTTACGTTCAATAAGGGTCTTTAGATGCTTCCAACGTTTAGACTGCTCTTGCTGGCTGCTTCCTACTGAGATTACCTCTGCTCTAGGTAATAGCAAACGAAGGCGCTGCGCTACTGCATCACCTACACCGTTAGCGTCTACACCTACATACAGGATGTTATAGTTCTCAAGGAAGCTAACAATTTGGAAATACTGGTCTTCCCAGTCATCGTTTTGGATTTCAAGCCAGTTAAGTATGCGATGGTCATAATAGCCAAACTCATCAGGCCTATCCCAGTCCACCCAAATAACTGTTACTACTGTCGAGTCCATTTTACGGGCAGGGTCAACACCTACAATAACTGGAGTACGGTGCCAAGCCTTTACAGTCTTTTGAGAAGTATCTCCAAGCTCATCCATAACGGTAGAAGACACAAACATACCGCGCTCTAGCAGCCACTTGCAGTTATAGGCCATCTGGAACTCATCTGAGTCCTCACCAATACGGAGCATCTCTTTACGGACGAACTTACCGTATTCATCGCTAGTCTTAGCTACGTCACGCCAGTCCCACTGGAAGTGGTTTTGCTTTCCGCCACGGCCAGTAGAGCGGCGTTTGTTGAGTTGAATAGCGCGATAGAAGTTGTTTTTATGCGTAGTAGGGGTACCAGTTTTTACCATAGTACCGTTTGTAGATGCAAGCATCGGACCAATAGACTTGGCCACAATAAAGTCATCGGCTTCCTGACACTCATCAATAACGATAAGATGGAAAGTCTTAGACTCAATCTTTGCTCTAGGGTTAGCAGTCATCATCATAACTGATGAACCAGAGTTAAGAAGTTTAACTTGCTTAGTCACACCAGCAACCTTTTTAGCCTCATCGTCAATCTCTGGGTCCTCTAGTACAGATAAAGCATGTTCGCTAGTAAGACGCGTAATAACACGGGAGAATAGAGTTTCTGCCTGGCCTTCAACAGGAGCAAACAGCCCTACCCATAGTCCGTCCTTAAATCTACCGAGCAGGTCTGGGTACATCTTAGCAAGGCGTGGAAGAATAACCATTAGAGCGGCCACAGTATCAGCCACGGTTTCAGATTTACCCGACTGACGAGAAGCAAGGGCGGTAATCTCTTCACCTTCGTTAATGACCACAGATTCAATGATTCTACGAGCTAAGGGCTTTTGATAAGGGCGAAGATCATGACCTACCAAAGCCTTCATAAAAATCATAATTTTGTCGATTAGCTGGTCAACAAATTCACGTGACAGCTCATCTAAGCCATCATCGTACTCTTCAAACTCGCTATCAGCAGAGTCTTCATACTCTTGTAACTCTTCGTCTTCGTAAACTTTGTCATCATTATTCATATATTGCCTTAAATTAAAGTAACCCTGAGCCGGTATGACTCAGGGTTACTAAGTGCCACACGGGAGAGAAGGAAGGTTGGCATATCCATAATAGCACAAAAAACTATTAAACCCTAGATATTAATATTAGTTCTAGTATTTAATTCGTTAATTACTGCATGTAAGGCTTCTGTAGCCTCTAAAAGTTCTTTTAGGGCAACATCAGTGCGGTGGCGTTCGTAAATGCTCATGAGCTTGCCTATCTCATAAACAGCTTGATCTGCCCATACCATTAGGTCATTAGTAGGGATACGGCGTACTCTACGCGCTATTTTTTCAGAAAATGGCTTATCCCAGGTTTTTTTCTTAAAAAAATTTACCATTTTCTAATCTCCTTAGCCTCGGTTTCTTTTACCTTAAAGACCTTACTAAGGGCTTCATCTTCATCAATAGGATTACCCCAGATACCGATAGCATAGCCACGACGAATGAATGGTACCCAAAAGACAAGGCAAGTAGAGCTAGCTCTAAAAGGATATTCAGTTTCTTGACTCCAGCCCCATTCAAACATAGGGAAAACTGGGTGCTTTAACTTGATGGTATTTACGAATAGTGGGCCGAATGATTTCACTTTATTAGTCCTTTTTTCCTACGTACATATAGTCGGTAAACTCTTTAATGTTTGACATCTGAACTCTACGGTGTTTAGGCATAGTGTTGATATTAACTGGGCCCATGTCTGCCCATTCATCAAGACCTGACTGCTTAAGAAACTTACCTTTAGACTCAGCTGCTAAGAAATCATACCACATAAACTCGGGTACACCGCGGTACTCCCACCAGGTGCCGTCTCTAAATACGACTATTAGCTTTTCTTCTTTAAAGTCGTAACCAGCTTTAACGGTTCTAGGGCGTTCTGGATTTGTAGACCCAGTAGTAGCTAGAGATGGAAAACTGGTGTCGCTGTCTACTTCAAACTTATCGTCTTTAGGTTTGTCAATATCTGGGTTTTCCTCGTCAGTGAGGACATCTAACCAGTACTTAGTATTTTTAGTCTGGCTATTTCCAGCAGCATCATCACTACTTCTGCGGTTATTAGACCAAGGATTATTACTCTTACTTGCCATTATTCTTCATCTTCTTCTTCAATAGGCTCAGTGCCTTCTTCGTATATCATTTCAGGCTCATAAAGAATCTCATAATCAAACGGAGTGTCATCTGGGTTTACATGATAAACGTGTTTAGGGACTGGATGCCCTTGGTAAGCCTGTCGTTTAGTTATGCGCATTAACTAATAATAGCAGATTTAATTAAAGTTCTCTTTAATGTGCTGCTCAAATTTGCCCTCTAATGTGGCAACGTCTACTTTTACTTCACCAATATCTTTTTTAATAGCCAAAATGTCGTCTCTAAGTGATGAGCCGTGGTTTGGCTTAAGCTCTGACAAATAGTCTTTTACAAGGGTGCTTACTATCTCGCTGGTATAGCCTTTAACTAAGCGGGCGACAACAAAGCCACCTAAGCTAAGAATGGTGCAGAGGGTAGCGATAAGCGCAATTAATTGGTCGGTAGTCATAAGTTCCTATTATCTGTACCCATGCCAAGCACGGCCAGGGTTAGCGTATGAAAAAGTGGTTGGCTTTTCCTTCTGATTCAAATAGATTCTTCTAACACCAAATCGCGTATCTTGTACCTGTGCAGGCTTAAATAAAGCCTCTTTTTTAAATTCTGTTTTACGTTTTAAATTCGCCATCTGTCCCACTCTTTCATGTGAGTAGGAATACCGGCTATAGCATGGTCGCCAGCACGTGTTAAAGCGTCCCTAAACTCCCTAGAACGGCCTGTAGGGCGTTCATCCTGCTCATACACGTCAGTAGACGTAATGGCCCCTGAGCGACGCGCTAGAGGCCCTTTACGGCGTATGTCTACTTTAAGCTTTTTTTCCACGTGGCTTAACCGTAGTAGTGGTTAAATCTGCAGAGGTCGGCTTTACTTTAGGTGTTCTACTAGCTACTTTTTTATCAATTGCTGCGCCAATTTTTTCTCCAACTTTTGCGCCCGTAGCTGCCCCTGTGCTGGTTTTAGTTGTTGCTCCACCAATTACAGCTCCAGCTGCTTTACCAATTGCTGCGCCTTTACCACCAGGCTTAGATTGCTGCTGGCTGCCACCTTGACCACCAGGACCGTAGCCAGTTGGGCCAAGTCTCTTTCTCTGGATTTCTCTCTTTAGGTCTCTGTTTTTAGCCACATCTTGCATATCGGTTTTGTGCTCTAGGGCCTTACCTTCGCGGTAAACTTTTTTGTCTTCTGAGTCATTGTGAAGGCCATAGTGGCGCTCTTGCCAGTCCCCGTAGTTTTTGTAGTCTTCTGCAGTCCAACCATTTCCGGTTTTACCCTTGCTTGACTTACTTGATGTACTTGAGCCACTTTCAGAACTTTTGTTATTGTAAAGAAAGTTATTTGCAATGTAGTCTAAAATTCTACCTTTGCCGTTAGAGCCTGACCCGGATAGATTTTTTGCTCCAGAGCCTTCTACGTTATCGTTATTGGCCATTATTAAATCCTATCTTTTTAGTAATTGTAACAGTTCCAATAATAAAACCCCGGCCAAACGACCGGGGTTTTATCATTATTTAGTTATTAAGCCCAGAGGCTGTAAGTAGCAGTAGCAGTTGTGGTACGTGTGTTACCGGCAGGAGTTGTAGCGTGTACAGTTCCGACCTTACCGATAACAGTTCCAGTTCCACCAGATGCGGTTGTCTGAACGGCGGTTGAGTTAGATACAAACAAGAAGTTTGTAGCATCGATTACATATAGAACTGTGTAATCGCCATCAGCTACACCAGTGATGCTGGCAGCGGTAAATACGTCACCTGCAAGTAGGATGTGGCTAGCGCTTGTGTTAATCTGAACAATTGCGCTTCCAGCAGTTCTCCAAACACCCTGAGCAGTCTTGCTTACAGCAGTTGTTGCAGTTGTTGCCGAAAGAACAATACCGCGGTCAGCAAATGCGTCTACAGCAACCGCTGCGGTCTGACCAAGAACGTTAGGCACTAGGTAACCGAAGGTACCAGCTGAGTAACCGCCGTCTAGGTTAGCTAAAGCAGATGAGTACTCAACCTTACCAATTTGACCAGTAACAGTTAGACCAGCAGTAGATGCAGTCTGACCAGTTAGAGTGAAGCTAGTTGCAGTTGCAGCAGCAACAGTCTGAGAAGCAACGTTGAAGGTGCTGTTAGTTAGACCAGTGATAGTTACAACGTCACCAACCTGTAGGTTGTTCTGAGCAGTGTAAACATACTTAGTGTTTGTAGTTGCATCAACAGCAGCAGCAGTAACGTTGTAGTTAGCAACACCCCAACCGACAACCTGTACAATTGCGTTCTGACCAGTAACTGATGTTCCTAGAAGAGCGTTAGTACCAGCAACTACAAAACCGTCTGCATTAGCAGAAACAACAGTAGCAGCGGTTACGTTTAGGCCGGCAGTGGTAAAGCCAGTAATGCTTACTGTAGTAGTTCCTACGGTAATGAAGTCAGCCAAGTTGTTTGGGCAAGTTACAAAAATGTAAGCAGAACCTGTCTTTGAACCAACAGCAGCAGCAGTTGCTAGGAACTTACCTGTGTTGAATGCAGGGTAGCCAGCAAAACCTGAATCTACAATCTGACCGTCATAAGTGTTAGTTACGTAAGAGTTTGCGTTGATTGTAGTTGTAAGAGAGCCTGTGTTTAGACGTGCGCTCTGAACCTTAGTAGTAGAAGCTGTTTGATAAGCACCATTTAGGGAATTCCAGTTTCTGTCTCCGACAACTTCTAGGGTAGCAGTCTTGCCTGTAGGGTTGACTGAACCAATGTTTGGTAGAGAATCAGCAACTGTGAAAGTAGTTGTTGAAGGAACGGATACTACAATTGCGTTGTTTACGTCAAAGTGGTTAACAGCAACAGAACAAGCTGTGGTTGTAGCCGCAGGAGAAGCAACAGCGGCAACTGCGTTAGCGACTACTAGCGTGCTGCCTGTTGTACCCTCCAAAGCTGTAAAAGTACCATTGTAAACAGCAGCTGTAGTTAGACCACCAGTGATTGTTACAAGTTCACCGACGCTGATGTTGTGAGCAGCAGAAGTAGCTAGGGTTACAGTCTTTTGTACTGTGTCAGCAGTTGGAGTAGCGGCTGCGAGAGTTACAGTAGAAGATGAACCTGTCTGTGCGGATACTGTTGTACCTGCAACTGGGGAAGCAACTGTACCGCCGATAGCATAGATACCAGTGTTTACAGTCTGGCCTACAACGATTCCGTGAGCGGCTGCGGTTGTAAAGGTGGTTAGCTTACCGTCGCTGCTTGCCGCTGAAATAGTTGTAGTACTAATACCAGTAGGTGCAAAGTTACCAGCAGCAGTGGTTGCGCGGTCATCGTTCGGTGCAATTGCGTGGTTACCCCATACAAAGTCAACTTCAATTGACTTATCAGATAGAGCAGCAAAGTTTAGTGTTGCGCCATCTACAAGGTTAGCTGGACGGCTAAGAGTTAGTGAAGTGCTGTTGATTGCTGAAACAGTAGTTGCTGGATTGATGCCGTTAGCGTTTGCGATACCAGAACCGGTTACAACCTGTCCTACTACGATAGCTGCGTTTGAAGCTGTTAGAGTAACGGCAGTGCTGTTTGTGACCGCTCCGCTTACTCTCTGGGTGGTAACAGGATATAGCAGACCGCTGTCCTGAAAATTACCTACGTTGTTTGCCATTGAATGTACTTTCTCTAGAGATTAATTAAAAGACGTTTGATCGGAACGCCATAATATTAAGTATGGCGGGAGTTGTTTCAGATTTCTTATCTAACTTGAACTATTTTTGTTTTAGCCGATTTTATAAGGGTCTTTAAGAGTACCGCTTCTAACGATGTTCTGAGAGCCGCGAACAAGGCGGTTAACTCCGCTGTGGAGTACGCCTTTGTTACGCTCTGGCTTCTGTGAGGCAGCATAATCAGCAGACTCAGACTTTAGCTGTGCAGTCATTTCTGCTTTACTAGCCAGCTTGAACTGTGGGTTCTTTGCTTCCATTATTTGTCATTCTCCTTCTTGCCTGCACGATGCTTGTTCTCTTTAGCGGTGTTTTTACCGTGCTTTAGGGCACGTAAGTTCCCAGCTTTATCATTTGAGTGGTTATTGTCCTTGTGGTCAACATCCACATCTTTAGGAAGCTTTCCGTTCTTTTTCTCGTACTGGTAACGAGCAGCTGAGATAGATGTGCGTGAGCCATCTTTGTTTACAACAGACATCATAGGACGTCCGCCATTAGATTTTGAACCCTTAAATGGGCCGTAAACCTTCTTGCCGTCAGAAGTCTTACCCGCTAGGGTCTTAGTATTCTTACCGGTTGCTTTTTTCTTCTCAGCCATTATTTCTTTTTCTTGTCCAAGTCTTCTTTGGTAGTAACAGATGGTAGGCTACCATCTCTAACTCTGCGAACTGCGCCTCCACGGACAACAGCTACACCGTGCTCCTTGTCGCTGTCGTGAAGAGCGTTGTACTCTTTGTCTAGGTCCTTGACACTCTTATGCGCGTTCTCAAAGGTGTCGTACTCAGCCATGTTACGCTCAAAGGCAATAGAATCGCCCTTCTTACGGGTGTCTAGGCCACGGTTGGCTCTTTCCCTAGGCATTACCTTAAGGATTGACTTCTGTAGACGGCTAATGCCTCTAAATTGCTTTTTTTGCGGTTCCATTACTTTTTTTCCTGTTCTGCTTTGAACATTGCGTTTCCCTTTTCCTCAGCGGCTTCAGGGGTCTCGTAACGAGGGTCATTTGCCATTGCCTCGTTATATTCGTGTTCGGTGCTTGTAGTGGCTTTACTGCCCGCTACAGAGGCGTGTAGGGCCTTTACAGCAGCTTCCTTCTCAGAAGAAGACATGTTGGTGTTGCTGTAAATGTCGGCAAGGCCTCTAGTTAGTTTAATTGCGCTATCGAGGTGGCCCATGGTTTTTTCATGAACTTCACCGAATTGCTTTTCATTTGGAATCATTGTGCGCTCCCGTAAAATGGTTAAATAGTTTCTAATACAGTATACTGCCGATAAAGACATTTTGTTCTACAATATTAATTAATCACGACGACCAAACCTTGATTTTCCTATTCTAAGCATCGTACGAAGAAGCCACTGTCTAGGATGAGGTTTGCCTTCAGATAAATCACCGGTTTTTGAGTCTACTTTATGATGCTCTATATTTTTTACATCATGGTGTGTGTTTTCATCCAATGAATGTGTGCCATCTTTATTTTTCGTGGTAGAGTCACTATCTGTATCAATGGTGACTAAAGACCTATGCCCATCATCCCAGTCATACAAATGCTTACTTTTAGCGGTCTTTGGGTGGTACTTAGCATTTGCAGGGTCTTTTTTAAAAGCGACATCATGTTTCACATCTGATAAGGCAGCTTCTTTACTTTCATGCCATCCTTCATGTACGTCTTGACTAGGGTCATAAGAAAAACCTTTTTTGCCAATATCTTCATCAACTAGATCTGAAGGGTGGTTTCTAAATGCTTTATAGAGAGTTAACCTTTTCCAAGGCCCTTTTGCTTTGTCACCTTCTTTATCGTAAGACTCAGTGTTTTCAAAAGAACTGGGAGATGTTTGAGCTGGGATGTGCTCTTTAAACGTACCTACTTTAGCATCTTCTTTGATACTCATTGGTGCGCCCTTACCTTCTTTTTTATACCCTGCGTTAGAGCCAGGGGACGCTCTGTGCACGGTGACTGGAAGGTGAGTAACTCCAGCTTGTTCAGCGGCTAGTAATCTGTGATGCCCCTCACGTAAAACCCCCCATTTAGAATCATGGTCATAATGAATTTGTAACGGGTTTTCTAATTCGCCTTTATCAATAGTTTTTGCTAAACTGGCAATATGTGTTTGTGGGTCAGTATGGGTGCTTTCTTCAGAGCTTAGTCTATCTACATGCCTGTATTTCTTTATGTCCTCAACCGCCATCATTTCGGTATGAGGTTTGCGCATAGCATTTGGCTGAGCTGAGTCCTCTAAACTCATTGTGAGCTCCCGTAAGGTGTTTGTGCAACATCTGTTGCTTGTCCAGAAACAGTATAGCGTTGGTAGGCACCTTTTGGACCAGTAAAGATACCATCATTAAGTCTAATGGCTCCCATGACATTTAGTCCTAAAACGGCATTATTTTGGGTGAATACACCTAGCACTTGGTGTAGTTCCGGCGCACGACCTTTTGCAAACTCCTCTAATAGCCCGCGTGGCTTCATTACTTCTTCTTTGCTTTACTAAGGAATCCTGACTTAGGACCAGGATTATATGCGTCATCAGTACGCTTATTCATCTTAGGGGTTAAATAGGCGTCTAGTCTAACACCTGCATTAGTCATTCTTCTATTAGCAAGGTTAGTCGCTTCCTCAAAGTTGCCGCGCCTACTTGCAGCGTCCTCACGGTCATTATTTCTAAAAGTAGCCTCTAGGCGTTGAATTGATTTCTTACTATACTTCTTATCAGCTGGTGTTGCAGGTTTGCTGAGAGTTTTACGCTTCTGTGACTTCAAAATGCCTTTGTGGCTAACAGATGCTTCTTTAGCTACTTTTCTAACTGGTTTAGGAGTATTTGCCATTACTTCAGTATAAAGCATAAGTTGGTGATTATAGCATTAATTGCTGAGAATATCTAGAGGGTAACTTTTAGCATAAGCCGGCGCAGCTAGCACTGCTAAATAAGTATTATAT
>Ga0209087_1001786_pt1 | contig 12520 bp, 27 predicted proteins | sample S_130805_EF_Meta_FD_187321 | JGI IMG/M metagenome (GOLD analysis project Ga0209087, IMG submission 187321) | Freshwater microbial communities from Lake Simoncouche, Canada to study carbon cycling - S_130805_EF_MetaG (SPAdes) (version 2) | ecosystem: Environmental > Aquatic > Freshwater > Lake ...
AGCGACGCAAGGTATGCGACGACGCTGGCATCGGATGCTCTTATGGCTTCCACGCTGGCTCGTTGGAGTACGCTCAGTCCTTCGGCGGTGGGGAGAAACGCATCGTGATCGTCAAGATCAACCCCGCCGATGTCGTCAGCGTCCCGACAGATTGCGATTGCCAAAAGCTACGCACCTGTCAGTACGAGGTTGTCGACGAGTTCAATGGTGCTCTTCGGAATACCATTGCTAACGACGAGAACCTGTACGAGGACGAAGACGAATACGGTGACGGTGATTCCGTCTCCGTAACTAACAACGACAAGATTGAGGAAGCCCTCGAGGGCATCCGAAGCATCTTGTCCAGCCTCGCTAACCGATAACATAACCCGAGCCCCGTCATAGGTTCATCCCTGTGGCGGGGTTCATATTCTTGAAAGGAATAACCAATGAAACTATTACCCATCGCCGTTAAATCTGGAGCGTTGGCGAAGCTCCTCAACAATCACATTGTATTAGACCAAGTACTCCCATCCTCAACCTTGACCAATGAGTTCCCGAACAAGCAGATAACTATCCGCCAGCTAAGATGGCAACTAGATTCCAAGTCTGTTCGTCTAACATATAGGAATTCACAGCGAGTTAAATGCCCCAATGCTGGTGACTATGATTCAATAACCACCTGTCACACCGACATCTCATTCCGAGATAACAGGTGGAGGATGACACCAGCCTTATCCACGGGTGCTTTAGACTTCGAGACTTACGCTAACTATGTAGGCACGGCTCAGTATGTTGCGGAAGTCATCCGAAGTATCGGAGACAACACACAACCATCAACATTCCAGCAATGGAAAGAAAGGTTCATCAATGCTTAAGTTCAATAGAGGCAATGCCAAACTCGGCAACGACATCTTTACCTTCAGTCTGCCAGCAGGTTACTCCTGCCCCGGCGCTAGGGAATGTTTGTCCCGAGCTGGACGCAACGGAAGCGGAATCCAAGATGGATTGGAAACTAAGTTCAGATGCTTTGCCGCATCGGACGAAGTCCAATACAAAAATGTCCGCGAACAACGCTGGTACAACTTCGACTTGCTCAAGGGCAAGACGACGGAGCAGATGACACAACTGATCGAGGCCAGCCTTCCCAAGAAGGCCAACCTCATCCGTGTCCACGTATCGGGTGACTTCTTCAACGAGTCCTACTTCGATGCTTGGATGGAAGTCGCACGGAAGAATCCGTTGCGTACTTTCTATGCCTACACCAAGAGCATCCATCTATGGATTGCTAAGTTCGGTAAGATACCCAAGAACTTCGCCCTCAATGCTAGCCGTGGTGGTATCCACGACTGGCTGATCGACGCCCACAATCTCAAGTCTGCCGAGGTTGTGTTCAGTCACGAGGAAGCAAAGGAGAAGGGGCTAGAGATCGACCACGATGACAGCCACGCTTACAAGTCTGGCAAGTCGTTCGCCCTCCTCATCCACGGTGTACAACCCGCGGGGAGCTATGCATCAAAAGCCTTGTCAGCCCTACGAAAATTAGGCTGGACGGGTTACAACAAAAAGAATAAGAAAGGAAGCTAATAATGAAAGTACTTATCGCTTGCGAGTATTCTGGTACGGTTCGGGATGCGTTCATCGCAAGAGGACACGACGCTATGTCGTGCGATCTTCTCCCGACCGATAAGAAAGGACCGCACTACCAAGGTAGCGTGTTCGATATCATCAATGACGGATGGGACTTGATGGTCGCTCATCCTCCCTGTACTTACCTGTGTAACTCTGGCGTAAGCTGGTTGTACAAACAGCAGGATAGGTTCGACAAGATGCGGGCTGGTGCCGAGTTCTTCAAGCAGTTGCTTGAGTCCGACATCCCCTACATCGCCGTCGAGAATCCTGTGATGCATAAGTATGCCAAGGATATCATTGGCCGTGGCCCCGATCAGATCATTCAGCCTTGGATGTTCGGCCACAAGGAGAAGAAAGGTACTGGCTTGTGGCTCAAGGGATTGCCCAAGCTTGTGCCAACTACCAATCTTAAGAAACAAACCGACGCCCTGCCTATCGCAGTCCAGCAACGGATTCATTGGCAAGCGCCGGGGAAAGATCGTTGGAAGATTCGGAGCACGACCTTCAAGGGAATCGCCAAGGCTATGGCAAAGCAATGGGGTGACCTTGAAGAGTACGAAGACCAAAACGACTACGCCGGCATGGGCTGGGTAGGACAGGATGGTAGACCATGAAAAGAAACTTCAAGGTATTCGCACAGAGAACATACACAGCCATCGAACCACAATGGGATGTTCGCCCACCCGATTCTTCGGGTGAGCCAGCATACGAACGGCTCGAGTATAAAGGCTGTGATGTTTACAAGTATCACTCCAAGGCAAAGCAAGGCACAGACATCACAAGCTACGGGAACCGAGAGTTCCTTGGCCACTTCGATTCGATTGACGAAGCTAAAACCTATTACCCGAAAGGACTAATCCAATGAGATTCTTTTATCATTTCAATAAACCCTTGTCTCTGCAACGCAAGGATGTGTGGTGGACGATCCACTACCAAGGCCAATGCGTTCCGATTCAAGGGTTCGATTGTCGTGTAGCGACACACGATCGCAAACGCAAAGCACAACCCCGCGCTGTTGTATGGGGCGATGCCCGTAGCATCGTCATCCAAGACAACCGAGCGATCATTACATAAGGAGAACACATGAAAGTATTAGTAGCTTGCGAGTACTCGGGAACAGTCCGTGATGCTTTCATTGCTCAAGGCCATGAGGCCATGAGCTGTGACATCTTACCCACGGATGTCCCCGGCCCCCACTACCAAGGGGACGTGAGAGATGTGCTTGATAACGGATGGGACTTAATGATTGCCCATCCCCCTTGTACCTACTTGTCCAACGCAGGAGCTAGGTTCCTGTATCCAAGGGGCAAGCTGAACAAGGCTAGACTCAAGCTGGGCATGGAAGGACGTGCGTTCTTTATGACACTATGGAATGCTGACATCCCCATGATTGCCATTGAGAACCCCACGCCATCCAAGATCTTCCATCTGCTACCCAACACCCAAGTTATTCAACCCTACCAGTTCGGGCATCCCGTGCAGAAACGGACGTGCCTATGGCTCAAGGGTCTGCCTCCGCTGAAACCAACACGGACGGTTAAGAACCCGCAGAGTAGCAAGATTCCTGGCAACTGGTTCAACAAGGGTGGTAAGGACAGACAGAAGAACAGAGCAAAGACCTTCGAAGGTATAGCAAAAGCAATGGCTTCCCAATGGGGAGTCTTACAACCAGAAAGGAAACAACATGGAAACAAAATCACTACCGCTAGGAGAGCTGTGTGTTGACTGCCGAGCTGGGAATTACCAGTGGGTCACAAAAGATGACTTTATTGCAGGCATCACCATTAAAGATTTGCGGCATCAGATATGCGACAACTGCGGCGAAGCCGTCTATGCAGCGCCAGCTTTAGAACGCATTAGCCGTGAAGTAAGAGAACATAAAGAAAGGAAACAACAATGAACCAAATAGAAAAAACAACAAAAAAATTCACAATCAAATTGCAACGCAACCAAATCGCCGAGGTAGACGTCGAGGTGGAGGCCACATCAGAGGATGAGGCCACAGACAAAGCCTTGGGACTGGCAGAGAATTGTACTGACGCTAGTGGCTTCGCCCTAGAATGGGATGAAGTTGATTACAACTTTGAAGTCATCGAGATTGAAACCGAAGACGAAGATGAACCCAGCTAAACCAAAGAAAGGAAACAACATGAAAAAGAAACTAGATAGAAAAGATAAACTGATTATGGAATTCAAAGAAGAAGTAAAAGGACTAATGGAGAAGTTCGACGTCTCGAACTTCCTCACCTGTCTTCGAATACACAAGATGGCCTTCATCTTGGACTACAACAAGAACGATAAGGAGTTCATAAAGAAACACAAGAAGATGTCTCCAGAAGAACATTGCGAGTTCCTCGACAAGAGGATCCCCCCGTTCTTTACTTGGGAGAAGGAAACAAGATGAGTCTATTAAACAAGGCAGCGGTCAAACGATCGGCGTTGGACTTGGCTAGTGCTAAGTTCAAGGAGCGTAACAAGACAAGGATGGAGATGGGCATCGCTCCGCTGAAGGCCGCGCCTTCGCGGGTCAGCGGTGAATTCATCGACACCTTCGAGGCCAAGGTGATTGGTCTCCTCAACACAATGGTATACGAACACAAGACAGGAGCAACACTATGAGATACAGACTATTCGCAGATGACATTGAGGTTTGGAGAGGGGCGGTACGACCAACCCAAAACCTAATCAACAAAGTCTACGAATCCGTTAGTAACGATGGTTGGAATGGAATAAGCCTAGTATTATACGACGGGTTCAGGTTTGTTGAAGAAGTAAAACTTGATGAATACGAAGGAGCAACACTATGAAGAAACCTAAAACAAACTATTACCTTGGAGAAGTTGAAGAACACAACGGAGAGTATGAATACAACATTAAGTATGTATTCAAAACTTCAGGCGATCCAAAGAAATACAACGAGCACGTAGCAAAGAATTGGTACGGCGAAGACGCAGTGAAAGATGAATACGGATATTCTCACGGCGATGTTATGACCTGCGCCGGACCAGTTCAGAAATTATCTGAAGACCACTTCAAAGTAATGAAGCGATACTTACTCGTAATATAACTGAAAGGAGCAACACTATGAGTATTGTGATCAACAAGAAGGAAGTCGATCAGAACTCTATAGAGATTGATCTAGTTCAATGGATTCATAAGTCAGCATCTTTTGTTGACGGAACTCCTTTAGACGAAGATGATCTCTGTAAGCTTGACGAGATTCGTGAAGCTGAATTAACGGAAGAAATGCAAAACTACAGAAGGGAATAAGACTATGACATATGCAATCAAACGTTCGGACGGTCTGTACTTAACAATCGATGACACTTGGACAGAGCTAATGCCAGGACTGAAAGCCGATAACATCCGTGGCTACACGGAATCGGAAGACGTCTTCAAGGAAGCTCGGCAGGTCAGCGGGATAGTCGTCGCCCATCCTTGGCCAGCAGGTAAACAGCGCGAGCTGTTCCCGTTATGGGCTGAGCTTGGACCGGAACAGAAAGGACAAGAATGAAGTATAACTTTGTAACATATCTACAAGACCCGTGGTCAAAAGAACACAAGGTCTTCAAATTCAAAAGCCTTGAGGTCGCGTATGACTGGTTCAACAAGATGACCAGCATCAAGACCGGGCGAACAACCAACCGAAGAAAGATCACGTTCAACTCGAAAGGTCTGGTGACCGCACGGGACGGGGCTGTGGTCGGAATGTGGAGGACATGCTAATGAAAGAAGTTAAAGGCGAATTGTTATATGTGTTTGCAGATGACTCGTACATCGTTCCCTATAGCGGGACGGTCAGAGGCGGGGTGATAGTCGATATGGAATACGATGCCCCGACTGCGTTGATGGAAGCTATGCAAGCTCCGTTGGCCACCGAGGTTCACGAGGCGATCATGCGGGAGGCCAAGGCGTGACAACGTCCGAGGCTATTGAGATTGCTATGGCGGCGATTACAATCGCCAAGCAACAAGCTATCCAAGAAGCTGAGACCTACAATGAGAAGCATCTGGTCCCGGCTTTGCAGGAACTGGAACGGGAGAGTGGCGTACGTTGCGCTATCTTGAACGACCCAGAAGGAATTGTCCTTGACGAAGAACGTCCTGACAATAAGTTCAACGAAGCCCTTCAAGTTTTGGGTATAGCCTTAACAGAGTTCCAAGACTTCGAAGAAACATTAGGAGAGGAGACATCATGGGAATTAAACGAACAATCATATTAATACTTGGTTCTTTGGCATGGGCTTCGTCCTATGCTGAAGATGCGTATCTTGGTGTACTCAACGCAAATGCGTCATACATTAATTCGATATCCAATACATCGGGAACAAAGACTGGAGACTTCTCAACGGCTTCTATCTTTGCACCGGAGGAGAACGCTCAATGGGCAACGCACGGTCCGGTAGTCGTGGCGGTAGATGGCCAAGTGCTTGGGACTCTCAGCTCGTTGGAGACGGATACCCACTCCCTCTTCAATGAAACGATCGCAGTCCAAGTTCCTTACACCTACCTCTGCGAGACTTGTACCCACAGTTACAACAATCAGTTCTCGACCTCAGGCCCTAAGATCTATAACTCTCAGGCGTCTGAGTACGAGGATAAGATCGGTAGCCTAATTGGCAACGAGATAGGTGCAGACAATGAGCGACATTAGTTACGACTCGCTGCGCCAACGTGGCGATGTTACATTCGAATCTATGCAGAACGGTAAAGGCGACTCCCCTCGGAACATGTCTGATCGGTTCTATAAGAACTATCAAGCGATTGATTGGGGGAAGAAGAAAGCTTCTCCCAAGCCGGGGAAGAAGCAAGTATTCAAGTACCCTAGTCCAAGAGGCTAGGATCTAACATGGCATCGTGGCGGAAGTTGGTATCGTAGGTAGCAAACCTTCGGGCCAACTCCCGCCTCGTTGCTGCGGCTTGTTTGTCTAGTTCAACGATTGCTTTTTCTAAATCTTCAGCGTACTCCTCACCATCCTCAATGTCTTGGAGCACGGCTTGGTGTTCAACTCTTAGCCCGTCAACATCCTTACGTAGCTTAGAAAGTTTTGTGACTTCCTTCTTGAACCAAGAAGAATACTTCACGGGTTTTTTCACACCCTCAATATCCATATAGAAAAGATAGTTGGCTAGTGACCAACTATCAAATTATTTATTGAAAGGAACAGCTTCGTTCAAAGCCTGACGACGCCCGGAACAAGACCAACACCCTTGAACATTCGTACCTAACGCTTTATCTATAGCCCATGCAATTGGCTGGGCAATCGTATGAACCAAGTCTCCTAGCCCACGAGTTCCTTCTGAACACGGTCCATTGTTATTCGCTTTGCAAATATAGGCGTGGATAGCGTCTACAATTTTAGCGTCTACTTCTAAACCATTAGTTCTACGATGAGACACAACACCAGAAACTAAATCAGTAAAACTACCAGCAGTTATAATTTGTTTTGTGTCCTCATCTTGGTACACAAAACCAGAAGGCGGGTGAATTGAAGTATCCCGAAGATAATACTGGCTCACTTTTTCTTAGACTTACCAGCAGCTGACAAAGCAATAGCGATGATCTGGTTACGGGGACGGGCTTTACCCATAGCTCCTTTATCCTTACCACTCTTCTTATTGTCTGCGTATAGCTCGCTGATGTTCTTCGAAACGTTACGTCCTAATGGCATATATTATCCTCCTTGTGCATGAGCGTTTATTTACTATGCTAACCTCCTATTGGCAACCTAGTATTTACCCTTACGATTAGACGGGCTAGCCTTGGTTGACCCACCAGGACCAGCCCAAAGATTCTTACAAGCCCAGTACCTAGCCCCGAGCTTACTCCCAGCGTTGGCACAGTTATGCCTAGCTCTGAAAGACTTACGGGCAGCTGCCGAATAGTTATGGCCATAACCCTTAGCCCCAAAGTGTACAATCTTTTCCTTGCCGTTCTCGCAAGCTTTGACCACCTTCTTCTTGCCAGCAATCCACGATGCACGGGGTCGGTTGCAAGGCATATCGTTTTTAGATGCGTGTCCTAATGGCATATTATTTCATCCTCTCTAGTCCAGCACCATATTTTAACCCAGATACTACAGAATCAAGCGAGGGAGTTTTCTCGCTGGGTTCAGAAACACTAAATACTTTTTTTGGGTAGTGTACCATATCTCCTTGCGATTTCTTACTAGGATTAGTAACACGAAATACTTTTCTTGGGTATCTTGTTGCAGTTTTACCATCAACATTCTGGTTAATACCCTCGGGAAAATCTGGCATTGGGGTTATGGCTGGAGGATTATCAGGACTACCACCCTCGCCTATTGGTGCGCTGGTTGCTCCAGCCAAATCAGCTTGGCTCATTGCGTTGATGAAAGAATCACCAGCCTCTGCCACTCCGCCTTTCTTCTTTGGTTCCGCGTTCCCAAACTTCTGCTTCTCCAAGATCCTACCCAGCTCCATTGTATCACCTTTGAAGAGAGCTGCTTCTGCCGCACGTCTGCGAGACAGACCTTCTAGTTCTTTACCACCAGCCTTGTTCCATTTCTTAAACTCTGAAGCCGCCCCCTCGTAATCCCCGGCGTTAAGTTTCTTGACCAAGGTACTGGACGAGAAGTGAGTAGGCCCGACGTTGTAAGCAAAGCTAGACAATGCGCTGTACTGTTGATCAGTTAGAGGAACTTTCACCTTCTCTCGAACAGTTGCTCCATACTTTGTCTTGACTAGATCGGGCAACATTTGCTCGGCCTTAGCTTTGTCCATTGAATAACCTTCTCGCAGTTCGGGAATATCATTCTTCGTGAACCCATACCCCACGGTGAGCGTTCCACGTTTCTTCTTGTTATCTAAATCATAATAGGATGTAGGCTTGAACGACTCAAAAGTCTTTAACAAGTCCATAGCTTCTGGCACGATGGCATTACCACCGGTAGCTTTGTTGTTTACTGCGTCGACAAATGAATCAGCCATATTATTTGCTCCTCCCTAAACCTTTCCAACTAATTCTTTCTGGTCCAGTCTTCTTTTTAGAAGCCGATGTACACATAGACTTTGTAGGACGGCAAGCTGGGTAGCTTCCCTTGCTAGAGTCGGAACGACCACACGGTCCTCCGGTCTTGCAGTTGATCCACCCCTTGCCGTTGTTCCGCTTGAACCATCCGCGAAGGCCATACTTCTTCTCGAGTTCAAAGCCCATGTTCAGTCCTCATCGCATCTTGTGCATGCTGTAGAGTTGGCTCAGTAGAATTCCAATCCGACCAACCCTCTTCCTCAAACTCCCAGCACCCACTCATACCCAAAGCAATTGCTGGGATCAGGATCGACCACCACCATTTCATTTGGATTTACCCCAGTTTTTCGCCCCGACCTTACGGCATTGAACCAAAGCCCCGCTGGCATAAGCCGACGGCCAGACTTTATACCTAGCCTTAACCTTGCTATAGCAAGCGTCTTTTGATTTAGTTTTCCTACCTAAAGGCATACTCTCTTATCTCCTACAAAAAGGCTGGACAGTCCAGTCCCAAACCCCTAACAAGAAAGGTACATTAACCATGAGAAAGAAACAAAAAGAAAACCCAAAGGTAGCAATGCCGGGGGACGCACTCCGAGAAACATTCACCAGTCTCCCTTCGGCAGTTAAAGAAGAAGCTTCTGACCCTACATTCTGGATGGCTCTTCTGGTATTCATCGGGTTTCCTACTGTGTATTACGTCGGGGCGGCTGTCGTATTTACTGTCATTCCCCACACCATCTGGTCACTATTTTTTCGCTGACCGGATCTGAGTCTCGATCCTTGAGGTTGCGTAATCCCTAGCCCGCTGGGCCAAGTCTTCTAAACGTTTCTGGGCAGCGTCTTGGTTTGTCTTTGCAATATTGGCTAGAGACTGAGCCATGGCGGGAGTAAGCACTCGTTTTAGATATTCCCCGTCGTACTTCGAATAGTCGTAGTATTCCTCGCGGGTCATCTTGCGTTGCTCTAACTTGCCACCTTTAAAGTCTTTGATTTTAGAGTTGATACTGACGCCGGGAACAAATAGCCCAGATCTAATGAGAGGAGTGAACACGGGATGTTCTTTTACCTCGGGCAGGAATCCAAGACGCTTAGAAGTGGCTGTCCAAGGATAGTCTCTAATCTCTTCACCCAACCGGTTGAGCATCGGCTTCCCGAATATTACTGCTAGAGGTGTCTGCCCCACCAACCACCCACCCGTTGTCGAGTTAAGCTCTTTGTAATCCACGACTTTAACCTTACCGTCCGACCCAATGTTTAGAGTCTTGGTCAGCCACCTTGCCATTCCTGGGTTGAGGTATCCTCCGGTGTAGCTCTGAAGAAGTCTCTTGGCCTTGTCGCTAGGGTCTCCACCTTCGGAGACTGCGTCGAACAATACCTTTGCTCCTGACAATAAATTTTTATCGATGATTGTATTGCCAACCGAAAGGGCGGCAGTTGCCGCGACAGTCCCGAAGTCTTTCTCGGATAACTTTCCGTATCTCCATTGGTCGGAAACCAAAGCAAGAGATCCGAATACAAGGTTAAGTCCGGGGAAATCAGTATGCTTAAAGCGTAGCGGTCCGATCTTAACTGTGTTCTCTGTCCATCCTGATTGGCGAAGTTGTTCTCTCTTGTTGGCATCCGTAGGTCCACGCCCCGTCACGGCAAAGTAAGCCTCGTCCCAATCCTTATCCATATCCTTCATCGCCATTCCGATAATCGAGAAAGTGACTAACGAACCGAAGAACGCTTTGGCTTGGAGCTGGTGATACTCAATGCTCCCCTTCTCGGGCTTCTCAAAGGCGTAAGTTGAGTTGCGGATGAACGGGCTGAGATTACCCAACGAGAAACCATTAGCTCTCGCCCAACCATAAGGAGTGTAATCCAGACTTGAGTTGATGATATTGGCAATCGTGCGAGGGAACGCAGCAAATGGGGTGAGAAGCTTTGTCTTACCAGCAATTTGCCCGATCACGGCTTCACCCAAGTACCCGATCATTCCTGTGGGTTGGTTGTTGAACGTCGCCTTCTGAGTAAAGTTACGGATCTTGGTAACGCCCTCGTTACCAATCTTGCCCTCATCCGCAAGGTATTGTTCCCGCAACTGCAAGTAACGCCGGCGTCTCCCGGCCTCAATCTTTCTCTTCTGACTTGCGTAATCCGTGGTGTTTGGTCTAAGACCAGCCAATGTACCGAACTGGCCAGCAGATTCTTCCTTGTTAACTTGATCTTCGATGGCTTTCATTGCTGGGCTGTTGGCGCTAAACAATTCGTCCATCTTCTTGGTTGCTTGCTCTGAATTTAAACCCTCTTTCATCAATGCGTACCTAGTTGCCATTCTGGTCTTGGCTTCGCTCGCGATGACGGAGTTATAGGTATCCGCAGCGGCCATGGCACGACCAACAATCTTCCAGGCAGCGAGGTAGTTCTTGTAGTTCCAAGGTTTGTTCTGGTCAAACTTGATCATCTCCAAAGGAGAAAGCTGTGATTGCGTTTCATTACGGAACCGAGAAAGACCTGTAGCAAACGCATCGCTAGCTTGCTCAACCCCCATCTTTCCGACGGCTTGAACGTAGGCGTTTAAAGCATCGTTAAAGAATTCTCCGAACGTGGCTTTCTTGCCCGTTGCTTTGGATGCTTTGTAGTACGCCCTAGCCTCAGTCAGAAGTTCAAACAAAACGTTAAGGTGGGTGGCCCCCAAGTTGACTAGCTGAGTTGGCGGACCAGACAACACTCCCGCTTTCCAAATAGCAGCGGCTACGTCAAGCTTACGTCCGATAGCGTCCCAACCCTTCTCTTGTTTATATAACTCTTCAGCAATAAAAGCTTGTAGTTCGACGCCCTTAGTTGCTCGTTGATCGGAACCTTCCGGCATTCTCTCCATCTGATCTGCGATACCCTTGATCTTATCGACAACGGCTGGATCCCAAGTCGGGAGATTAAACCGATCCGCGATAGCATTGTAGAATTTCTCTTGATCAAAAGCGCCAAGATTAATCAGCTCCATAAGCTGTTGCATCGTGCTCTTTGGATCACGAGATGCCCTCTCGCCAACACGTTTAACAATGTTTTCAAGTTGTCTCTGCCCATCCTTCTTAACAATCTCTTCGTAGCGCTTCGTCATCTGAGCAGCTAGGTCGTTGGCCTGTTGTTCGGATAACTCGGGTAGCTTCTCTTTGATTAGGGTTAGGATGGATTGGAGACTTGCCCCACGCTGGGTCATGTGCTTACGGGCTTCGGCTTTAAAGTCGATCATCTTCTTGAGTAGGCCATCCACACCAGCAACTTTCCCTGCGTCGAACTTCTTTGCTACCAGTTCTTCTAGGTTCTTACGTTGCTCGGGGGATAGACGTCCTTCGGCACCCGCGTCAATGATTCGGTTGTCTTCGTTGAGCTGACCTTGGAGGTTAGTTTGTACCTCGTTGAATACCTGTTCCGCCAGCTTGATCCTCTGCACCATGTCGAGCAGTCGCTGTTCCGCCGGACGAGTATCTTCCGTTGCCGCCTTCTTGGGATCGAGCTCTTGCTTGAACTGAGCGTTCACCATCTTGCGAACTTGGTTCTCCAGCTTCTCGAAAGACCCCTTCGGCATGTTCTCTTTGGTGACGCCGAGCGAACGAATAACCCTCTCGGTAATTACATCCGAAGCATACTTAGCCAGCCGGACCAGCGGGGGGAGATTATCCTTGGCCGTCTCAACCGCTTCTTGCGACGAGGGTTTCTCGCTCTGGGTTGTGTTAAAGAAATCAAATACCAACTGCAAGGCTTGGTTGCGTTGCTTGAGGGCAGGGGCGTCCGCTTTCCGCTTCGTGAAGTTCTCTTGAACAGCAGTTGTTTCGGAACCCCTATTGGTCTTGAGCCGAAGGCTGACAAGCTTGCTGAATAGATTCTTATCCTTGGCCAACAGTTTCTCGATAGCTTCGGAAGCGGATAGCTT
>Ga0209087_1001790_pt1 | contig 12500 bp, 10 predicted proteins | sample S_130805_EF_Meta_FD_187321 | JGI IMG/M metagenome (GOLD analysis project Ga0209087, IMG submission 187321) | Freshwater microbial communities from Lake Simoncouche, Canada to study carbon cycling - S_130805_EF_MetaG (SPAdes) (version 2) | ecosystem: Environmental > Aquatic > Freshwater > Lake ...
CAATTGTTAGACGCTGGCACATGGGCGCCTGCAGCAGAACAATCTACTTCATTCAAAGTGATTCAACTTTGGAGTAAGTATAAGAAAGTCACTGCCATCGCAGCTTCTGTAGGAGGATTCATTGCATTGTTTACTTCTGCCATGGTGCTTTTCTTTTTCCCTAGTATCAATGGCAATCAAATTTTAGAATTAAGCAAGGCCGTTGAAAAAATCGAACAGAACCAAAAAGTTCAGGGCCATATTTTAAACGAGGTAAAAACCAAGGTTCCAGAAAATTCAAAATTAATTAGCGGAGGCTCTGGCTTCTTAATTGATACCAAAGGCTTTGTCATTACCAATGCCCATGTCTTAAAAGGAGAAGGTGCCATTGTGGTGAATAGCTTAGGTCAAGAATTTAAGGCGACCATTGTGTATAGTAATAAAAATTCGGATTTAGCATTATTGAAAATCGAAGACGAAGACTACAAACAAGCTAAGGCATTACCATTCACCATTCGTAAAAAATCAAGTGATTTAGGTGAAGATATTTTTACATTAGGATTCCCAAGAAACGACAATGATATTGTTTACGGCAGAGGGTACTTAAGTGCTCAAACCGGATTCAATGGAGATAGCAATACTTATCAAATTCAGATTAGTGCGAACCCTGGTTATTCTGGTGCGCCTGTTTTCAATGACAAGAGCGAATTGATTGGTATTATGAGTAGTCGACAAAAACAAGCCGAAGGTGTTGCGTTTGCGATTAAGTCTGATAAACTATTTGATTTGGTTGAAATACTAGAGGCGAATGAATTAACCAAAGACCTCAATGTAAAATTGAACAAACAGAAAGTGAAGGGATCTAAGAATCGCAAGGCACAGATCAATAACTTTAAGAACTACATCTATAGCGTTCGTGCTTTTGACTAGAACAAGAAAGTAGCAGAGAAAAGGAATAATTAATTACTCCAAAGATTTCTAGGATACACGTTCGCATCCACCAAAGCATCAATACTCGCTTTCACTCCTGGCGCATCTTCTTTATACGTTACACCAAACCATTTTGCATTGGTAGGAATCACTTTCACAGCCCCCAAGTTCAATGTCTTGAACCTTCCTGCTACAAAAGGAATATAAAATTCAGATTTCAAAGCCTGTCCTTCTCTTTCTAAAAAGAGGTTGAATTCAGATGCACATAAATCAATAAATCCTGGAGCAAAACACATAAAGTTCATACTCACTCTTGTGTCTTCTAGAAGTGGGGTTTCAACACCCTCCTCTTCAAATACAATTCCATCTCCTTCTTTTCTATAAATTTTTGTACGCTCATTGATTGCAGTTAAATAACCTGCAGCATCCAAATTACATACGCCCCTACTCACAGTGCCATTCTCACTTAAGGTGTTCGAAAGTTCATAACCTAGTATACAATATTCTTTTTCAGAACATGCTGTTGTTAAAAAAGTATGCGCTTGAACAAATGCTTCTTGTCCATAATAATCGTCTGCATTGATCACGGCAAATGGTTCATTCACCACACCCTTTGTACATAATAATGCATGTGCAGTTCCCCAAGGCTTAGTTCTTTCTTGAGGAATTGAAAAGCCTTCTGTAAATTGATCTAATGACTGATATACATATGTAATCTCAATTTTGCCTTTTAATTTTGGTTCTAACACGGCCTTAAATGCTTCTGCAAAGTCTGCTCTAATAATGAATACCACTTTACCAAAGCCCGCTCTTATGGCATCGTAAATCGAATACTCCATAATCGTTTCTCCACTTGGACCGAAACCTTCGGTTTGTTTCATGCTGCCATATCTACTTGCCATCCCTGCTGCTAAGATCACTAATGTCGGTGCACTCATTTTTCTTTATTTAATTGTAATTTCACAATCCATTAAGGTGGTCAAAATTAGTTGATTTATCTTAAATACAAAATTTTGCATATAAAGCCTCCTATACAATCCATCTTATCCTATAGTCAATCCCAAAAGGTAGATCTATTGAGACTAGACAGCTTGCATCCAATTGTAAGTGGTAATAAATTTTATAAAATTCGATTTTATATTGCAGCAGCAATCGAAAATGGAGTTTCGAAGGTGGCTAGTTTTGGTGGACCTTATTCTAACCATATTGTTGCGTTGGCCTTTACTGCAAAGGAAGCTAGATTAAAAAGCATTGGTTATATTAGGACAAATGCCGATGAACCCACCACGCCTAGCTTAGCCGAGGCCAAGCATTATGGCATGGAATTGGTCTTCTTAGGCAGAACAGATTTCCAATCTAAAAAAGCAAGTATTTTAGAAAGAAGTGCTACCAAATCTGATACTTATTTGATAGACGAAGGCGGTTATGGAACCATTGGCGCAAAAGGTGCTGCAACTATTTTTACAGAGAACGATACAGCCCATTACGATTATATTATTTGTGCAGTTGGAACAGGTACCATGCTTGCTGGTTGTATCAATGCTGCAAGTCCCAATCAAAAAATAATCGGCATCCCTGTTTTAAAAAACGAAGGCAGTATCGAGTCGGAAATCAATGCATTGTTACTTGATAAAAATGATCAACCCTATACTTTACTCCATCAGTTTCACCAAGGGGGCTATGCCAAAACCAATCCAGCAATGATTGATTTTATGAATAGGCTTTGGGATACAGAAAAAATACCAACAGATATCGTGTACACTAGTAAATTACTTTTTGGTGTTGAACAATTGATTCAAGAAAATTATTTTGAAAAAGAGGCATCCATCTTAGTCATTCATAGTGGAGGTTTGCAAGGGAACCGGTCTTTGCCAGTGGGTACTTTAAAATTCTGTTAAACTAATTCACAATCAAAGATGGATTCAAAATGGAATTTTATTTTTTGCTTCACTTCCTCGTAATCTACTTTCTTACCTAATTCTTTTTCCAAAGAAGTTACGGTCTTTCCTTCTATACCGCAGGGCACAATAAATTCAAAATGAGATAAATCGGTATTCACATTTAAAGCGAATCCATGCATCGTGATCCAGCGACTACACTTAATGCCAATGGCACAAATTTTTCTCGCCACAAATGGATCATGCGGATCTAGCCATACACCTGTTTCTCCAGCACTTCTTTCGCCTTTCAATCCATATTCTGCCAATACTTGAATAATCACTTCCTCCAAACTTCTCAAATACCAACCCAAATCTGGCTTGAACTTGTCTAAATCAATAATAGGATAACCCACCACTTGTTGTAAACCATGATAAGTGATATCTCCCCCTCTATTGATATGATAATACTCAATACCCAATACTTTTAATTGTTCATCTGACACCAAAACATTGGACCTGTTGCCATTTTTACCCAATGTAAAAACAGGTGGATGTTCTACCAACATAAAACGATGTTGGGTCGCCGCCTCATTTGCTTCCTTACCTGCTGTCCTGGCTTCCGTCTTAAGTGCCACAGCTGCTTTTAATAGCTGTTCTTGGTAGTCCCAAGTTGGTTGGTAGGATTGAATGCCTAAATCTTCGAAAATTACTTGTTGGCGCATGGAACAAAGTTACAAACTATGCTGCAATAACTTACTTTTGCATCATGTCAACTGAAGAGCTACAAATAGAAAATGAAGATGTGTATGAGAAACTGACCTTTGTCGTAGATAAGGGACAGGAACCTATGCGTATTGATAAGTGGGTTCAAATGAGAATCGTAGGATTAACTAGAAGCAAATTACAAAACGGAATTGAAGGCGGTTTTTTAACGGTGAATGGCAAAGTGATAAAAAGCAATTACCGCACCCGTCCGGGAGACGAAGTGGTGTATATGAGCTATGTCAATCCTGATTACACCGAATTGAAGCCAGAGGAAATGGCCTTGGATATTGTGTATGAGGATGATGCAATCATGGTGATTAATAAACCATCTAATATGGTGGTGCATCCTGGTATTGGAAATTACTCAGGCACTTTACTCAATGGTGTGGCTTATCATTTATTACAACAGAATCCAAATTTGAATGAAGAAGTGCTGCCAAGATTTGGCTTGGTGCATCGTATTGATAAAAACACCACTGGCTTAATTGTACTTGCAAAAACACCTGAAGCTGCAAGTCATTTAGCAAAACAATTTTTCAACCATACCGTTGAAAGAAAATATGTTGCCTTGGTTTGGGGGAATATGGAAGAAGACGAAGCCACGGTGAATGCGCACATCGCAAGGCATAAGACTTTTCGTAAAATGTTTGACGCCTACCCTGAGGGAGAAGTTGGGAAGCATGCCATCACACATTACAAAGTGATAGAGCGTTATAACTACACCACCCTTGTATCTTGTGTTTTGGAAACAGGTAGAACGCATCAGATACGTGTGCACATGAAACATATTGGACACACTTTATTTAATGACCAAGAGTATGGAGGGGATAGAATTTTAAAAGGCACGATTTATACTAAGTACAAACAGTTTGTAGACAATTGTTTTGATGCTTGTCCTAGATGTGCATTGCATGCAGCGACGCTCGGTTTTATTCATCCAACCACCGAGGAGATGATGCGCTTTGATAGTCCATTGCCTTCGGATATGGAAGCTGCCATTACCAAATGGAAGAATTATAAAGCAGCAGCGCATACTTAGTTTTACTACATCTTATTTTAATTAGAAAAGATTTATTTCAAAAGAAAAGTTGACTCCTAAATAATATACGACAAAAAAAGCCGCTTCGAAATCGAAGCGGCTTTTTACTTTAAAATAAATTCAAATTATTTTTTGTTTTGACTTGCAGCCATTGGCGATAATCCAATTGATTGACCTCTAGAAAAACCTTTTGACTTGAATAAGGCAAATTTACTTGGCGCAGCTACATTTGGCCATTTGTTATTGCTCTCATCAATGTCAGCAGTTTCACGCATTGGATCTAATTGAATCGACACCGCTTTCTTACTTGTCAAGAACACTTTTGTTACTTTGTTCTCGTTCTTTCTCCAGATTTGTGCTGGTAAACGTTGTGTTTCTTTAGTACCATCTTCGAAAGTAAATTCAAGGATAATTGGCATCACTAGTCCACCTTTATTGATGAAACTTACTTCATACAAATTAGCACTTGCATATTTTGCTTTCTCTGCATCTGTTAAACCTTCTGCAGCAGGCATTGCCATAGCTGGTTGCTTCGTAACAGAATCATAAGGCTCTAATCCTCTATCATATCTCCAATAGAAATCACGTAAGCTTTGATCTACATCTGTTAAAAACACAATGGACTTATCGTTTCTATTTCTAATTTTTGAAATATCCTCAAAGCTATTCACTTCTGGTTTTGACAAACCTCTTGGTCCCATTGTTCTAGCTGCCGGAACTGCTATTGTAGCATCATATACTGCATGCTTTACTGTATCAATTGCAATATCTACAGGATCGATGCTGTAGAACCAGCCTCTCCAGAACCAATCTAAATCTTCGGCACTTGCATCTTCGATTGTTCTAAATAAATCCGCAGGTGTTGGGTGTTTGAATGCCCATCTTCTTGAATATTCTTTAAATGAATAATCAAATAATTCACGACCCATAATGGTTTCACGTAAAATATTCAAACCAGTTGCTGGCTTCGCATATGCGTTTGGTCCAAACTGAATAATATTTTCACTATTCGTCATGATTGGCTCTAATTGATCTTTTGGCAATTTCATATAATCTGCAATTGCAAAAGCAGGACCACGACGACTTGGAAATTTATTGTCATATAATTCTTCTGTCAAATATTCAACATAAGTATTTAAACCTTCATCCATCCAAGACCATTGACGCTCATCACTATTAATAATCATTGGGAAAAAGTTATGTCCAACTTCGTGAATGATTACACCTAGCATACCATTCTTAGCTGCTTGTGTATAAGAGCCATCTTTTTCTGTACGGCCATAGTTGAAACAAATCATTGGATATTCCATACCATTAGATGCTTCAATACTTTGTGCCACAGGATACGGATAAGGAATGGTGAACTTAGAATATGTCTTAATAGTGTGTGCTACCGCTTTAGAAGAGAAAGGACGGTATAAACCATAAGCCTCTTTTCCATAAGCACTCATACACATTACTTTCTTGCCTTCTACATTTGCAGCCAAAGCATCCCAAATAAATTTACGGCTTGATCCAAAAGCAAAGTCACGTACATTTTCTGCATTGAACACCCAAGTTTTTTGAGTCGTTGCTTTTGTTTTTTCTGCATTCTTTGCTTCTTCTAAAGTCACGACCTCCACTGGTTCAGCTGAAGTTTGTGCTTTATTCCATCTGGCCATTTGAGCTGGACTCAATACAGCTGCATAGTTTTGACAAGCACCTGTTGCCATCACAACGTGGTCGCTAGGAACAGTGATCGCCACTTTATAATTACCAAAAGTCAAAGCAAACTCCCCTCTACCAGTAAACTGGTGGTGCTGCCAACCTTGGAAATCAGAATAAACTGCTAAACGTGGATACCATTGTGCCATAGTGAATAAGTGGTTGCCATCTTCTGGGAAGAATTCAAATCCACCTCTACCGCCAATGGTCATTCTATCTGTAATTTTATAATTCCAATCTACTTTGAAAGCAAATTTTTGACCAGCCTTCAATGCAGTTGGCAATTCAACACGCATCATTGTCTTGTTCACTGTGTACTTTAATTTAGCACCTAATAGGTCTGTGATTTTTAAAATATTCACACCTAATCCATTATCGGTTTTTGCTTCTTCTAAATTGTCAATCATTGCAGGACTCATGCCTCTTCCCAATGAACTGCCGTCTGGGTAACCTGCATTTTTTGTTGTGCTATGTTCGTTCTCATCCAGCTGTAACCAGATATAGGTTAATACATCAGGTGAATTGTTGAAATAAGTAATAGTCTCGGCACCATGTAACATTAAATTCTTTTCATCTAATGTTGCTTTAATGTCGTAGTCAGCTCTTTGCTGCCAATACTTTGTTCCTGGAGCACCACTCGCCGTTCTGTATTCATTTGGCGTTGGTAAAATAGTACCCAATTGTTCGAACTTGTTTCCATGGTTAGAACCTGGGTTGTTGCGGATATCTTGCGCCATAACTGTCAATACAGTCAAACACATGATACCAAATGACAATAATTTCTTCATTGTTGTTTCTTTTTCGAGGTTTAAAGAGATCCGAATCGATCTATGATCATACGTAAAGATAAGCATATCACTAAGATAGAACCATACCGCATATACATTTTTCTAGGTATTTTAAGCAGGGATACCAAGCCATAAGTTAGGCCTAAAATTACCATCACAATCAAAATTTGACCTATTTCAAGGCCTATATTAAAGGAAAATAAGGGCCCTAACAAAGAATCCTCCTTCCCCAAGAGGCTTTTAAGATAATTACTAAACCCTAGCCCATGGATAAAACCAAAAAAAAGTGCCAACCCATAATGGGCAGAATAACGCTGCTTAAACTCAAAGTCCTTCACCCAAAAATTGGAAACTGCAGTAATCAAAATGGTCACTGGAATTAAGAATTCAATCCAATTGACTGGTATATCTATCAAAGAAAGCGTGCTTAAGGCAAGCGTTAACGAGTGGCCTATCGTAAAAGCGGTCACTAAAATCAAGATCTTTTTCCAATCCGTCCAAACATAGCGCAGGGTCAATGCCAAGACAAATAAAATATGATCTACCCCTCCTAAATCTATAATGTGCTTGAAACCAAGTCTTAAATACAAAAACAGCTCGTCCATAAATGAATTTTTCTGGTGTTAAATTAATGAAGACCTTTGTAACCACAAAATAAACTACTATGGCTTGGATTGGTTTGAAACATTGGATGGTATGGATGCTAACTGCCATGCATCCCTTTTATATCTCAGTGGTAGAAATTGAACACAATGCAAAAGATGCCACCATTGAAATTAGTGCCCGCACTTATACAGATGATTTAGAGAAAATGATTCAAAAAGAATTCAATGTCAAGTTGGATTTGAGTCAAGCAAATCAAAAAGAACAAGCCAATAAATACATCAACCTGTACATGCAAAAGAAACTGGCTTTACAAGCTGGTGGTGTAAAATATAAGATGGACTTTGTAGGCTATGAGATTCAGAAAGAAAGCACTTGGAGTTATTTTGAAATCAAAGAAGTCAAACAGGTAAAACAATTGAATATATTTTGCGAGATCTTATTTGGGATAGATCCAAATCAAATTAATATTCTACATACTACGGTTGGCGGTGTCAGAAAAAGCTACGAATTGGCATCACCTAAAAATACGACCAAGTTCAATTTTTAAGTACTGAATTATAGAGCCCTACGAAATACCTTCTGCTGCTTATTATTTTTTCAATTCCATTGGACCTACCCATTTTAAATAGGCTTTTGCCATGCCACATCCTGATACCAATCCAATAATAGTACCTCCAATAATGTCCAATGGATAATGTACCCCAACATAGATTTGAGCAAAGGCAATGACACCTGCCCATACAAAAAAGAATTTTGTAAAACGTTGTTGTGTCATCCCCCAGGTGATGAAAATAAACATAGCGAGTCCAAAATGATTGGCAGCATGTGAAGATGTAAAACTAAAGCCGCCAGAACAATGGTCTAATAACAATCTAGTTTTTCCCAATAATGCAGGATCATTACAAGGTCTTAAACGATGAAAAAAAGGCTTGAATACGCTACTACTTATTTGGTCTGTCAAGCCAACATTGATCAAGGCAAACAAAAGCCATTTCAAGGTTTTCCAACCTATTTGATATCCCAACCAGATCAATATTCCAATATATAAGGGTATCCAGTTGTTGGAATGCCTAGTCCAAGGCAGGACATTGTCCAATACAGGATGGTGCCAGACCCCATTTATTTGGTGAAACAATGCCTGATCGATGTCCTTAATTTGTTGAAAAATACTTAGCCCCATGCCGTAAAGATACAAGGAATGGAAAAATTTAAAGTAAATTTGCATACCGATTTATTTTAATATTTAGCTATGTCATTAATCAAGAGCATTTCAGGTTTTAGAGGCACCATTGGTGGTCGTCCAAACGATAACCTAACGCCAATTGATATTGTAAAATTTGCATCTGCATATGGTACCTGGTTGATCAGAAAATCAGCTGGAAAAAAGAAAGTGATTGTGGGCCGTGATGGAAGGATGAGTGGCCTCATGGTAGAAGCCTTGGTGGAGCAAAGTTTATTGGCCCTAGGTATCGATGTGGTGCATTTAGGATTAAGCACTACGCCCACCGTAGAAATGGCAGTAGTATTTGAAAATGCAGATGGCGGCATCATATTGACAGCTAGCCATAATCCAAAAGAATGGAATGCACTTAAATTATTAAATGAAAAAGGCGAGTTTGTAAGTGGAGAAGAAGGAAAAATAATTTTAGCAATAGCAGAACAAGAAGATTTTATCTATGCACCTGTGGATGCCATGGGAGAATTAATTGGGGATGACAATAGTTTATCAAAACATATTCAAGCAATTTTAGATCACCCATTGGTGGATATTTACGCCATCAAGAAAGCTAATTTTAAAGTAGTGGTGGATGCGATTAATAGTTCTGGTGCATTTACGGTGCCTGCTTTGTTAAAAGCAATTGGCGTAGAGGATATCGTTGTTTTGAATGCAGCAATGACTGGAGATTTTGCACATAACCCAGAGCCCTTAAAAGAACATTTAACTGAACTTTGCGATACAGTTGTAAAAGAAAAAGCACATATAGGTATTGCAGTTGACCCTGATGTAGATCGTTTATGTTTTGTGAGTGAAGACGGGAATTTATTTGGCGAAGAATACACATTGGTAGCCATTGCGGATTATATTTTACAATATACCAAAGGTGCTACAGTGAGTAATTTATCTTCTACTAGGGCATTAAGAGACGTCACCGAGCAACATGGTTGCACTTATTTTGCAAGTGCAGTAGGTGAAGTGAATGTAGTAACAAAAATGAAAGCAGAAAAAGCGGTGATTGGTGGAGAAGGCAATGGTGGTATCATTGTGCCGGATTTACATTATGGTAGAGATGCTTTAATTGGCATTGCGCTATTCTTATCACATCTTGCAAAAGCAGATACAAGCTGTTCCAATTTGAGAGCTGGCTACCCTGCTTATTTTATGAGTAAGAAAAAGATGGACCTGAATGCAAGCCTTTCATTATCTAAAATTTTTGAACAATTAAAAAATGAATTTGCAGCATTTCCAATGAATGATGTAGATGGATTGAAGATAGACTTTGAAAACGAATGGGTACACTTAAGGTCTAGCAATACAGAACCAATTATGCGCATTTATACTGAGGCAAAAACACAAGCAGCCGCAGATCAATTAGCGGATAAGATTATTCAGCTGATCCTTAAAATTCAGTAATTTAAAAATCATGCAGAGAATTTATTTTGACAATGCAGCTACTACCTCGCTTGCACCTGAAGTGCTTGAAGCGATGATGCCTTATTTGACCGAAAAATTTGGTAACCCTTCCTCGATTTATAGTTATGGAAGAGAAACAAGATTGGCCATTGAACAAGCCAGAAAATCTGTCGCAAAAAACTTAGGCGCCAAGCCCGCTGAAATATTTTTTACAAGTGGTGGCACAGAAAGTAGCAATACTGTTTTAAATGCGGCTATAACCGATTTAGGTTGCAAGCATATCATCAGTTCTCCAATCGAGCACCATGCCACTTTACATACGGTAACGCATTTAGCTAAATTGCACAACTTGAAATTAAGCTTTGTAGCAATTTTACCTAATGGACATATTGATATGGATCATTTAGCAGGATTGCTAGCCGAAACAAAAGATAAAACAATTGTTTCCATCATGCATGCTAATAATGAAATTGGGAACATGATAGATATGAAAGCTGTAGGTCAGCTTTGTAAACAATATCAGGCTTATTTTCATAGTGATACTGTTCAAACTGTGGGACATTTCCCTTTTGAATTAAGCCAACTGCCAGTTGATTTTATCACTGGGGCTGGACATAAATTTCATGGACCTAAGGGCGTTGGTATTTTATATATCAACGAAAATATAAAAATTAGTCCCATGGTACATGGCGGCTCTCAAGAGCGCAATATGCGTGCAGGTACAGAAAATTTATACGGGATTGTTGGTTTTGCGAAAGCACTTGAATTAGCTACCGAAAAATACCAAGAAGACCGTGCATATATCCAATCTTTGAAACAGTATTTACATGATCAACTGATTGCAAAAATTCCTAGTGTGCATTTTAATGGAGATCCATTCGGAAATAGTTTATATAATTTATTAAGTGTCAACTTTCCAAAAAATGAAAAGACCGAGATGATCTTGTTTAATTTAGACATGCATCATATTTGTGCCAGTGGAGGAAGTGCTTGTTCAAGTGGCGCCCAACAAGGTTCACATGTCATTAATGCACTTAACAAAGGCTCCGAGATGGTCACTGTTCGTTTTTCTTTCTCAAAACACAATACAAAGGCCGAAATTGACCAAGTTGTGACAGCCTTATTAACAATGCTAAACTAATTTATTTAAGGACTTTAAATAGTAACCAGATTTAGAATAACTAAATTCAACTAAATCAATAATGATTTAAAAAAAAAGGCGCTTCAAACGAAGCGCCTTTTTTTAGTAGCTCTATTTAAATTAAGGCTGAACTACAGGAGCACCCTTTTCTAAATTTTCAATCACACTGATCAATTGATAACAAGTTAAAATATCTTGAATAAATGAAGCTTGTTTATTGTTAAATTCAGTGGCTTTGTTTTGATATGCATTCTCTGCATTTTGCATAAACTGCGATTCTGACATTGGCGTACCCAAAGATTTATAATAAGCCAATTGTTGTTTTAAATCCTTCACAACAGCTGCACCAACTCTTTTACCTAATTCAGTATCCCCTGCAGCATAAGCAGCCTGTAAATATAAATAAGAGAAGTAATTATGTTGATTGCCTCTATTAGATGACATTCCATAAGGGAAATTTTTAGTACTAATCTCCTTGTCTAACTTTCTTAATACTTGAACCGCGCTGTCTTTTTTACCCACTGCAACTAAAGCTTGTGCAATCTGAGCTACATTCAATCTCAATGAATTCAAATGTCTTCTGTTTTCTTCGTCATAGTAAACATTAGGCTTACTTGAATTTTTGAAATCAAATTTAGTCATTGTGTTTTTGAACGCTGCGTCCGTATCCACAGATGCCCCTTTTACAGGAACCAATTGATACGCTAATCCAGTTTGACGTACATATTGATCCAGTCCTAAGTCTTTTAACTCCTGTGTAGATGTAAAGCAAATTGGGCGCTTAAACTGTGTCGTCGCAATGATTGCATAAATAGCCAACTCATTTTTGATCATGTATTGTCTATTTGGATTGAAATCAATCAACATCTCAGACTCAATATTATCTGTTGGCTTAACAATACCAGAAGCCAATGCAAATTCCTTATTGATAGGTAATTTGAATTTATGTGTTGGGAAGATATTCACTGGGCCTTCCTGCGTTGAAGCTTGGTATTTACCAGTTTGATCTCCAACTACATACCTTAAGATTGAATCT
>Ga0209087_1001791_pt1 | contig 12495 bp, 9 predicted proteins | sample S_130805_EF_Meta_FD_187321 | JGI IMG/M metagenome (GOLD analysis project Ga0209087, IMG submission 187321) | Freshwater microbial communities from Lake Simoncouche, Canada to study carbon cycling - S_130805_EF_MetaG (SPAdes) (version 2) | ecosystem: Environmental > Aquatic > Freshwater > Lake ...
TTTTTTGTGATTAAAAATATCTTTAAATATGGCTTCATAGTTAAATTTATGACCACAGTTTAATTTAACGTAATTATCTTTTAAAGGCACGTTTGTAATTAAACATAGTTCTTTATTTTCTGTATCATTATTATTATTATTATCTTTGTTATCAATTGTATCATTATCATTTAAACAACTGTAAAGTTCTTTATAAAAATCTATATTATTTTCAACATTATATTTCATACTATTATTTTTTGAATAGATAAATATATATCTTTAAGTTTTATCTTTATATTTTTTTTATTTACAGATATAAATAAATTATGTCGCCACCGGAAGTTTGGGGACCACCAATATGGACATTTTTTCATACATTAGCTGAAAAAGTAAACGAAGAATATTTTTTAGGTATAAAAAATACTTTATTTTTTTTTATTAAAAGAATATGCAATTTTCTACCATGTCCTGATTGTTCTCAGCACGCAAATCGTTTTTTAGCAAAAGTTGATATAAGTAAAATTAAAAATAAAGTAGATTTTAAAAATATGTTATACGTTTTTCATAATACCGTAAACAAAAGAAAACAAAAACCGTTATTTAGTTATGAAAATGTTAATATATATAAAAACTATAATGTTGGAGTTGCATTTAATAATATGGTAAGCGTTTACCATACAAAAGGAAATATGAATTTAATTGCAGAATCGTTCCAAAGAAATTTGTTGGTTAAAGAATTGAAGGTTTGGTTGATTACTAATCATAAATATTTTAAATCAAATAAAAAACAGAGGCAACCTCACCCACAAACGCAAAATGAAGCTAATGAAACTGTAAATAACAATCAATAACTATCTTTATAATTACAAATTACCAATTAATTCGCCGTTTTTATATACATTGCACTTAAATGTTTGATTTTTTGGCATGCTACATACATCTTTATTACTTTGGGTTTCATTAAAAAATAAATATTTACTTGAACCACCTGCATACATCAAAGTTACAATTAATGCCGACGATGCTAATCCAGTCAATACATTCAAAAATAATTCACTCATTTTAATAACACACCCTTTGTATATTTTAATGAACACATCTGAAAGGAAATATACTATCAAACCGCTAAATATCCAGTAATTTACACTTCCATTACTAAACATAGGAATACTTAAATACATAATAGTAAAAGCAAAAACAAATGCACTAAATGTTGAATTACCATATTTACTGTATTGAATAGATGTACAAATTGTTCTGTCATTTTGACTTGCAAGTGATCCATTTAACATATAAATAAAATTTCTTAAAACAGAAACTCCTATTAAAAACCCTAAAAATATAAACCCTTTAAAATTTTGAAAAATAAAAGATAATGCAACCATTACTATGGCCAAAATAATGGGTGAATAAAAAGATAAAAATACAATAAAATTAAACGGTTGATAAATTAACAATGGACTATTTCCTCCTATGCCTCCTTTGATATCCATGTTTTGAAATTGGTTGCTCATAATATATTATAAACTTATTAAATTATTAGAAATTTTATAATATTATATCAAATTATTTTTTTTATCCAAGTTTACTACATTTCAAATGCAATATTAATAATTTGTATATTTATTTAAATCAGCTATAATGTGTGATGTTCTTTCACTAATATTTTTTTCTTCAAAAGTTTCATAATTTTCAGCTATATTTCTTGTAATCTTACTACTACTTTCTTCATATGATTTTTTTTTCTTGGCATATGATTTAGAGCCAAGTGAACTATTGCCTTTATGTCCATTATCACTATTTTTACCTTCTATTAAAGTCAAGTTTCCTATACTATTCATTAATGATTGATTTGATAAATTTGCTTTATCTTTTTGACAATAAATATGTTCAAGAGTATATTCTAAAGGAACTGTATGTAAATCAGTATTAATACACGTCTCTAAAAATAGTAATAAATGTGTCGCATTTGTTGATTTAAAATTCATAACATTTAATTCTCGTGAATAATTTTCATCATTAATACAAATATCTTTATTTTTCGTTAGACAATCTGTTATTTCTTTATAGTAATTATAATCAATATCTTTTAGAAGTTCATTTGTTATTTTAATAAATTCATTAGAGTAACACAGATTATTAAAATTTCTAGTTTTAAACTGAAGATTTCTAAAATACCATTTAGTTAATAATTTAATTAAATCACTATTAATAACTTTAGTTTTATAAAATATAGGTAATAAACACCACATATATGCTTCCCAATTTAAACAAATTCTAGGTGTATTATTAATTATTCTTCCAAATTTATCATTACTAATTTTATCCATAATTTCAAATAAATTTTCTACAATTTTAAAGAATTTATTTATTTCTTTATAAGCATCTGTACTATCAATAATAGGTTTGAATAATTCTTCGTGATTTATTGTTCGTTTAATTTCATTATTATATAATTGAATAGCAACATCAAATATTTTTTGTCCAAAATTCTTTTTATATATATTATTGTCTTTATGCTTTAAAGATTCCCATCTGTCGTATATTTCTACCTTTTTATCGTTTGGTATTTTGACAAGAATCGGGTTTTTAATTATATCCAACGTTTCTACATCCTTTCCTCTATTATTTTCCCAATCAAATATTCTACTAACATATTCTGGATCATTACAATCATAATATTGAATATCAATATCATGCAATATAAATTTATATAAGTTAATTAATTCAAGTTCATCATATTTTTTAATAGCAAAATAATTATAAATTTCTATAAAAGCATAATGTAGTTTAGTATTTGTATTTGGTTTAATATAATCATGCTTGTTAATTATATGCTTTTTAAAATCCGATTTTTTAGATATTTTATTATTACATACATTACAAATATGATCTGCATCTTCATCAAGCGAATCAAAATCTTGTATATTAGATAAATATTCTACCCAAGATTTAATTTTATTATTGAATATGTTTACTAAACCTTCCATATCAAATGGATTAATACAATAAATTTTTGGTATTATATTAACATCAAATTTTTCTTTAATTTGTTCTTGTTCGTATGTTAATGTATCTATTTCAGTATCTACTGTTAATAATTGATTGATTTTACCTTTTAATTTCGGTGATAAATAACCAATTACATTAAGAATTAAAATTATAGTTAATATTCTCTGCTGACCATCATAAATATCATTATCACTATTATAATTCAAATTTATAATTGCACCCATTTTTTCAACATATTTATTTTCTTCAAAAATTTTAAATATATCATCTAAAAATTTAGATATTTCTTCCTCTTCCCAAGAATATTCACGTTGATTCATGGGAATTCGTAGTTTCTTTTGGAGTATAGTATTCCATGACTCTTGATTGGTAGTATATGGTTTGATCCTAGACATTTTTTTATCTACAATGAATATTATATTATAAATCAAATCATTTTTTTTTAATTGGGCGTTTGAAATGTAAAAATGTGCAAATAATAATCTTATAGCATTACCACGTTTTCGTTATTCTATAATCAATTCAAGCGCCTCTTGAATGTTAGATACTGGATAAAAATGAATGTTTTTATCTTTGACTAAATCTGTGTTGCCATATTTATCAAAAAATTCTTCAAAATCTTTCTTGTTTTCAGCTGGATATATGAAATTTTTTACACCCGCTTTAATACCGTATATTATTTTTGTTTTCAATGCACCGATTTCACCTACTTTACCGTTCAAATCACATGCTTCACCCGTTACCGCAAAATCATGTTTTATTTTTTTATTATTCAATAAACTATACAATAAAATAGATACTGCAATTCCTGCGGATGTCCCCGATTTTTCAATGCTTCCATCACCCATATGTAAATGTATACCATATTTTTGAGGTCCGTCAAATTGTTTCTTCAGTTGTTTTTTTCTCTCTTCGCTTGTCAAATTAAAGGCCACCGTTAAGGAAATTTGAAAGGATTCCTCCATCATTTTATCTAATAACCCGGTTAATTTGAATGATAAATAATTGTTAGAAGGGAAAAATTTTGCGCTGGCTGATAAAATACCGCCTATATTATATACATTGGCCCAAAGACAATTAATGATGCCGACACTATTATCAGGATGTATTTTTTGTAAACGCATCTCTCTTTTATCTTTAAAATAGTTGTTTTTAATATCATCAATAGTCACTTGTATAGGAATTACTAATCCATTTGTATAATCAGTATAATTAGTATTTTTTAATATATTCAAATTAATTTCCCCGATTATCTCAAACAATTTTTCTTTTAATTTTCTCACACCAGGTTCCAATGTATATTCTTCAATAATAAATTTAATTGTTTCATGTGAAATTTCAATCATATCTTCCAAACCAATATTTTTATAAATTTCCGGTAACAAATGTTTATTTGTTATTTCTATTTTATCTTCTATAGATAAACTATCAAATTTAATTCTATGAACACGATCTAATAAAACTTTATCTATAGCATCAGGATCGTTATATGACAAAATAAATAACACTTTTGATAAGTCAAGTTCAATTCCAGCAAAATATTTATCCTGAAAACTGTCATTTTGCGTTGGATCCAATAAATGTGTTAAAATGCCGGTTATCTCTTTACCGTGCTCCGTGCGGCTGATTTTATCAACTTCATCTATTAATATAATAGGATTCATACATTTTTTATCAATCAAAATTTGAACTATTTGACCCCATGTACTACCAACGTAAGTATATGAATGACCAACCAAATGACTACCATTGGAATCGCCGCCCATCATTATTAAACTAAATGGACGTGAATTATTATTTTCATCTTTTAAACACTCTGATAGTCCACGCGCCAACGTTGTTTTACCAACTCCGGGCGAACCTTCAAAACCAAAACAGTTACCTTTCTGTTCACCGTTAATCCATTGACTTATTATCCGCTCTATTTGTTTTTTTGCATTATCATGACCATGAACACATTTACTTAAGGTTGTTTTAACACCATTCATGTATTCAGTTATTTGGTGCATATTTTTTTGAATATTATTTAATTCATTTGTTAATTCATTTTTATCGTTTTTATCGTTTGCATCATTGTTAATATTCTGGTTATTCTTGTTATGTGCAACTTTTTGTATTGAATTTTTTAAATAATACTCATTCAAATCAACTAATAAATCACTATTTTTTATGGAAACAATAGAATTTATTAAAAGGGTCAGCTCTTCTTTCAATTGAAGTTTATTTCTTGACTTATAATTATTTATTTTGAGAGAAAGTAAGTTATGTTTATCTAACAAACTGTTTATATAGTTAATTTTACTTACAATTTGTTGTTTATCTCCAACAATAAGCGTCTTTTTAAAGTCATCATTCAATGTTGTTGCGGAACTACTATTTTCATATTTTTTTTTAATCAAAGAAATATATTTTATTATTTCCAAATTTGTGTATTTTTCTTTATTTGGAATTTCAGGAAAATTCAAACTAATATTATAATTTTTATATAGTATTTTAAATTGATTTTTAATTGTTTCCATCAAATATAAAATCGGTTCTTTTTTATACACTGAAAAAGGTATTTTCAATAATCCGTCTAGATATTGACGTGCCTTGGAACCCGAATCCTCAGATTTTGCCTTAACCTCTTTTAATTTCAACATAGCTTTTTCTTTGACATCGTTATTTGCTTTCAATAAACATATCTGTTGCTCAAGCGGGATTTTATTCATATCAAAGTTAGATAATTCATTTGTATAATTAATCGTATTTTTCATAGCCTTTTTAAATATTTGCTTTATATTCCAAGGAAAACTATCAAATAATACTGTTTGTTCTTCACTATCAATAGTTCCGTTTACATCATTTGAGAGAAGGTCATATAATAAATAAGCCAAATATTGGTTTTCGTAATTCTCTGAGTTGATTAGTAAATAAATCAACGTATTTCTTTTTGAAAATAAATCATCTGCAATAAATTCTTTTATTATTTGGGTGATTGTTTTCTGTTTCAAAACTTTATTCTGGCTTAGATATCCTACAAATTTATCATAAAACCCTTTAACATTATTATTTATAAAAAAATCTTTTAATACCAACGATGAAATAAATCTATCAAATGATTCAGTGACAAATTTACACTCATTTGGCAGATCTTTTTTTATATTTTCCATTTTATCTGCTAAAAAAGTATTATCATATAACAATTCTAATAATATGTCATCTACTATGCCATGTATTATCATACCCTTTTTAAAATTACTGTTATAAACATGTAAATTTATTCCATGAACTTTAACATAAAATTGTTTATAACTATTATTATTATTATTAATATCATAACAATCAAAGTTTTTTTTTACTTCATGTTCAACCTTATTTAGTATTTTATAACTAATTGGATGAAAATACTTTTGTAATAAATCAAACTTCAAATCGTTTTTATTATTTATATCATTACCAAAACAAATTACCAACAAATCATTCAGTTTATATGTTCCATAATTTTTTATCAAACTAGATAATTCATTATTGATGTTTTGCAATGCGTTTATTTTAATTTCAATGTTTGCGTTCGTAGTAGTTAAAAGTTCTTTAATAATATTACTCAATTCACATAACTTATTTGTACATATATTTACATCAACAATTGATATAATCCCTAATAGTTTATTTTTATTTATATGAAACAAAGTTTTTTCAATAACTTCTTTAAAAAAATCTAATTTTTTTTCTACGATAAGACCTTTACTAAGTGTATTTTTATTATTATTATTGTTATTATTATTATTATTATTATTATTTACAATTTGGTCTTTTTTATCTTTCATCCAAATTCTATTTCTATTAAATACAAATATAATTATTTTCTAATATACATGAGGAATCTATAGGATTTCTTTAAGTTCATATTTAATATATATAATTCAATGTATTAAACATAAAACGCCAATTAACTATAGTTATACTTGCGCTTATAATAAACTATACAAAATGGGAATTCCAAGTTATTTTTCATATATAGTTAAAAATCACCCAGCTATTTTAAAGCAAATTCAACATAGCAAATTGAACGTAGATAACTTTTACTTAGATTGTAATTCTGTCATTTACGATGTGATTCATAATATTGATTTTAAAGTGATAAAAGAAGAAGAAACTGATTTGATTATCAAAAACGTGTTTATTAAAATTGATGAATATGTAAATGTAATTAAACCAACAAATAATTTATTTATCGCGTTTGATGGCGTTGCTCCAGTTGCAAAATTGGATCAACAACGTGAAAGAAGATACAAATCTTTATTTCAAACAAAAATTTCTCGTGGTATTTACAAAGGTATAAAACCAGACCCATGGAATACATCTGCAATCACTCCAGGAACAATTTTTATGAGTAAATTAAATGAACGCGTGAAAATTTATTATAATGACCCCAAAAAATATAATTTGAAGAATATTATTATTTCAACGAGTGGTAATTACGGTGAAGGGGAGCATAAAATATTTGACTATATTCGGCGATTTCCTGAACAACACAATCCGGATACGACGACTATTATTTACGGACTTGACGCTGACCTTATTATGTTGGGTATAAATCATATACCTGTCTGTAATAACATTTATTTGTTCAGGGAAACGCCTCATTTTATTCAATCTATTAACAGCGAATTGGAGCCAAATAAAGAATATATGTTGGACTTGCCCGAGTTGGCAAAGAATATTACATTGGACATGAATAATGGCGAAGAATTGAATACTGAACAAAAAACAAATCGTGTCTACGATTATATTTTCATGTGTTTTTTCTTGGGCAATGATTTTATGCCTCATTTTCCGTCGGTTAATATTAGAACTGGTGGGATTGATAAAATGTTAAATGCATATAAAGCTGTTATTGGAAATACAAATGAAAATTTATGCGACGGTAAAAATATATTTTGGAAAAATGTTCGTAAATTGGTCAAGTTTTTAGCAGACAATGAAGAAGAAAATTTCAAGAATGAGATGAAATTGCGAGACAAAAGAGAGAAATATAAATTGGCAGATGAGACCCCTGAAGATAAATATAAGAAGTTTGATAATATACCTGCTTATGAAAGAAGTTTAGAAAAACATATTAACCCTTTTAACAATAATTGGCGTGCAAGGTATTATGATACTCTTTTTCATGTTGACAGCGAAGACGAAGAGCGAATAAAACAAATATGTATTAATTATTTAGAAGGTTTAGAATGGACTATGAAATATTATACAAATGGATGTCCTGATTGGAGATGGTGTTATAAATACAATTATCCACCGTTGTTTACGGATTTAATACATTATGTTCCTTATTTTGACACTGAATTTATTGTAAATAAACCACCTCAACCAGTAAATCCGTTGGTTCAATTGTGTTATGTACTTCCAAAAGAAAGTTTACAATTATTGCCTACCGACTTATATAACAAATTGATACAAAAATATGGACATTGGTATGACAGTGATTGCGAATTTGTATGGGCTTATTGCAAATATTTTTGGGAGGCGCACGTTATGTTGCCTCATATTGATATAAATGAATTGGAGCAATTTGTTATGGAGGAATATAAGAAATGAGATGAGTATAAATATTAAATTTTATTAGTAAATTATATATTTAATGAACAAAACATATAATTTACCTGATTATAAAAATAATATTAATCTTTTAGCAAATGAAATTATTCAAACATTTTCAAATAACTACGAATTTATTATAATTAAAAATAATTCAATACTGTCTCAAGAAAACGAAATAATGAATTATTATAATAAATTGAATAATTTACTAGGGGAAGTAAAACTTGTTGATAAAAATAAATACAATGATACAAATCAAGATGATTATTGGGTAGACGTTGAATATAATTTACAATCTAAAAATGGTAATACTACAGAAACTAATTTACAACCATGGAAATCAAACGAACAATTGATGTTGCACACAGATAATACACTTACAGATAAATCAAATTTTGCAAATGTAACAGAGTTGGTTTGTATTAAACAATGTGATTATTCAGGCGAAACTGTTATAATATCAAATAATAAAATTATAGAATTGATTAAATATTTAGATGTAAAAAATGACACCCAACTGTATGATAATTTAATAAAAACTAAAATTTATCATAAATCAATTGAAAAAAATATATGTATAAAAAATAAAGATACATATACGTTTAATTTTAATATAACGCAAATTTTAAAAAGTGATTTGAATACATATGATAATTTAACCGTTGCAAATAATTTTTTAAAAATATTGGAAAATATTATGAAATCTAGTTTAGTCAATTTAATAAAATTAGAAAAAGGGGATGCGTTATTATTCAATGACACTTTAGTAATGCACGGACGAAAATATGTTTTTGGAGAACGTTTATATAAAAAAGGTAGTATTTTGATAATTTGATAATTTGATAATTTGATAATTTGATAATTTGAAATTTTTTATATTTGTTTATAATAAATGTCTTCATTTAATGCAAATGAAAGTGCTGTTGGAAATGCATATACTTCAACTACACCATCTTATTTAGTTAGTTCAACCTCATCCGCAACTGCGTCTTCTAGTTTATCTCAAAAAAATGCTGAAAAAAAGGCCAAAGAAATCGCTAAACAAGTGGCAAATAGCGCAGCACAAAATGATGCACACATTATTAGCCAGGCATTAGCTTTATCACCTGCTGGTGTAATTGATCAATACAGCTACTTGAATATATCTTATGCTATCAAAACAGCAATAAATGGTCAAGGAGAGTTTGATGGCTTAATAAAGCCACAGATTACAGATGAAACCGTTCCTGATGCTTTAATCATAACAGCTAAAAAAAAAATTTTTGATTCAACTACTTTTAAAGAAATTCCAAACAGTGAACAGTTAGCTACAATCAACTCAACTTTTTATAATTATGGAGGAATATATGGAGATAAAACAATTGAAGGTAAACTATTTAGTTCATTAACTCCTAAATCAGTTGTATCAAGTAATAGAATTTCAAGTACGGTAGCACCTGTTATAATAAAAAATGTTTCGTATAAATATAAAATTAAAATACTTACACGTCTTACATTTTATCTTGACAAACCAGTTACAAATTCAACAGGGTATATTGATTTGAATAGAAACGTATATGGTGTAAAAGTAGATTCTAAACATTTAACAGGCTTAAATATTATTAATGAAACCGATAATACAATTACTACATATACAGGTGCTACTATTAAAGAAACCTATACACCTGATAATCAATGGAATATCATTAGTTTAGATTTATCAAAAGCTTTTGCGGGTTCAGTAATCCCAAATATTTATCCAGTTGATATTATTACAGTTTAGATTTTTTTCTATTGTGTTACTATAGAACAATTTATGGATAATAACAGTTGCAAACCCGATGAAGAAATATTAGAAATGATAGAAGACGTAGAAAAATGTATGTTAGAAAATGATTACGAGAATGCATTTTTTTTATTTTTGTTATATATTGGGAGATTAGACCCTGATGATAGAGACTCTTTTATTATACACTTCAAAAAATTGGCTATAAATATGTCTTTCTCAAAAACACGGACACCAGGATAAAAACGAGTTTATATTATTTGAAAAAAATAATATAAAGAATTAACACTGATATAATTTGGAGCAGCAATGCTCAATAGTGGTCTTATAGTGTAGCGGTTAGCACCCGGCACTTTGAATGCTGTATCATGAGTTCGAATCTCATTAAGACCATAATAATTATAACAATAATTATACTATAAATAATATAAACGTACACATCTATATTATTTATATTTATAAAACTAAACATTAGGATGAACAGAGTTGAACAAATGAAAAAGATTCAAAGCGATGCACTTGCATTATTTACAAAGAAAAACATTGATTATGGCGACGCATTTGCAAAATTTGGAGTTATTGGCGTATTAATGCGTATAGAAGATAAAATACAACGTTCGTTATCTATAACCAAAAATGGTGTAAATTTGGTAAATGATGAGGGAATTAGAGATACATTGTTAGACCTGCATAATTATGCGGCAATGGCATTGATGTTACTAGATGAATAATTGCAATTTGTAAAATTATATTTATATTAACATTATATTTATATTAACATTATATAAATATATTATCTTAGTATTATATAAATAATATAAAACAACAAATTTATATAATGACGCATGAAATATTCAAATTATTTTCATTTACATTATTCTATTATCAATTAAATAACATTCTAAAACCTTTTGTATATGATAGATTCGCATTATTTCAAGAAGAACCTATCATATTCTATCCAATTATACAATCTGCCAACATATTCATATTCTATCTTTTTATTTTTTTTACTGCAAATTTATTTCTTTTTTCAAAAATTAAAAACTATACCGTATATGCATTAGCTTTTATTTATATGAAATATGTAATGGATACTATTTTGGAAAGTAATTTGATTGGTATATATCAATATGAATTTAAACGAACAATTATGTGGTTATTTACTACACCATTGATTTTGAAACTATATTGCGATATAAATAATTTAAAATTGGTAGATGTAAATGCTCAATATCATATTATCAGTAACTGTGCTCATATTGTATTATATCCTTTTCGTAAATCACATTATAACACATACATTATAATATCATTGACTCTATCAGAAACTTATTTTATACATAAATTAATAGAACGAAAATATCAAAAATATACACAATTTATTATATTTATTTGGTGTTTATTTTCATTTATCAATATTATTGAATTAACGAATTTATTTAATATACACGATATTCAAATATGTTACCTATTAAGCGATATGATTGCAAAATTAACAACTATGTTGATTGTAAATGATTTTGAAGAACAGACGTATCACATAAAAACCAATGTTGATTTACAATCTATAACTTTATTAACGACTATTAAGAAATCCATGAAACAATTTGAAAAAGTTACTAATATTACGCCCAAATGCAAATTGATAATGAATATAATTGACAATAGATTAACCGCATTTATTCCAACGGATACAACAACTTTAAAATTGGAACTTTTGAAAAAAATACTACCATTGGAATTAGAAGACCGTTATTTGACACAAAATAAAGAATACAAACCATATGATTTTATTTGTGTTTTATTTACAGATATTGTATCTTATACAGAATTGGCGAAAAAATATGAGGCGGATGTCATATACAAATTATTGAATGATGTGTATACACGGTTTGATGATATTGTAAATCGTTATGGGAATTTGCAGAAAATAGAGACGATTGGGGACGCGTACATGGTTGTTAGTGACATATACACAAATGATCAAACAAATAATGTTAAAAATATGATTCTATTTGCACTTGATTTATTACGAGAAATCAAAAATATTCCTACTCCTGATAACAATCCATTACAATTGAGGGTAGGAATCAATTTAGGAAAGGTTGTTGTAGGTATATTAGGCATTGAAATTCCGCGATTGTGTG
>Ga0209087_1001794_pt1 | contig 12488 bp, 7 predicted proteins | sample S_130805_EF_Meta_FD_187321 | JGI IMG/M metagenome (GOLD analysis project Ga0209087, IMG submission 187321) | Freshwater microbial communities from Lake Simoncouche, Canada to study carbon cycling - S_130805_EF_MetaG (SPAdes) (version 2) | ecosystem: Environmental > Aquatic > Freshwater > Lake ...
ATTTCTACGAAATCTTGTCCCTTCAAAAGCCTATCTCCCAAAGTTCCTTCCGCACAAAATCCCGCAATCAAAATGGTATTGTCGTCATGACCCACATTGTTTCTCACGTGCATTTGAATTCTACCACCTTCAACCATACCCGCCGCTGAAATAATCACACATGGCTCAGGAAGTACACTCAAAATTTCACTTTGACGCTCATCTTCAATTACATGCAACAAAGGAAAATCGAACAAACTGCCATACTTCGATTGAAACTGCTTCGCTTCATCGTTCAAATATTGCAAGTTGTATTGATAAACCTTGGTGCTTTTTATTGCCAAAGGACTATCGGTAAATATTTTAATATTCGGTAATTTTCCCTCTCTGTACAATTGATGAAGCGTAAAAATAATTGCTTGGGTTCTACCCACACTAAATGCAGGAATAACAACCTTACCACCTCTTGTTACACAAGCATCTATCACTTCCTCCAAAATAAACTCCTCTGCCAATCGGCTGTCAGTAATATGTCTGCGGCCACCATAAGTACTCTCAGATATCAAATAATCCAAACCTTTCATTGGAATAGGATCTGGAACCAACTTCGATCTGTAATTACCCAAATCGCCCGTAAAACCAATGGTTTTGGTTTTGCCATCTTCTTGTATTTCAAGCCTTACACTCACCGCTCCCAAAATATGCCCTGAAGTATGAAAACTGATCGAAACGTCATCGCTATAGGCATAGTTCTCACCAATTTCAAGCAAACGGGCCATCGACAACATATCCATGATATGCTTTTTTGCATACAATGGCTGTGGCACATTGCCAAACTTGATACCGCCCTTTTTGCGAGAACCCATTTTTCGTTTCTTATGAATTTCCATTCGTTGAATGTTTAAACTATCGTGCAATAAAAAATCACTCAATTCTAATGTTGCACCTGTGCAAAGAATTTCACCAGCAAATCCCTGCTTAATCAAATTAGGAACATTACCAGTGTGGTCAATATGTGCATGTGTAACAATCAATAAATCAATTTCTGAAGCTTGAAAAGGGAAATTTGCATTCTTATTTTCAAACTCCTTTCTATTTTCATAATCCAATCCGCAATCTATCAATATACGTGTGCCGCTAGATAACTCAAGCAAATGCATGCTTCCAGTAACTTGCCTAGCGGCACCCCAAAATGTCAATCTCATTTTACAAAATTAACGCTATCTAGTTGATTCATTAGTAAATGTATATAAATGTTTACCCCCACCTATTCAACAACCAAACAATTTGAGTTTCGTATATCAATTAATTAAATACATATCAATTATTTACAAATATTTTCTTTGTAGAAATACCTTCATTATTTTGTGCCTGGATAAAATAAATTCCTGTCGATAATCTAAAGAAATTCCTTCCAACCTCCTTTGTAACCGATTTTTGAACCAATTGACCACTTACATTAAACACATTCACAGCAACATTCTCACCTTCAATTTCAAAACCATCGGCAATGGGTTTGATGAAATCTAAATTAATTTTGTCAATCATATCATTATTTCCATGTACACTAGATTTTAATCCATGTCCAAAATCAATATTTTTAGTAGGATCAACGCAATCCAAGAACTGATTTCTGCTCACTACATTTCCAGATAATTTCAACGGAATATTCGCGCCTCCAGAAAGATAAGAAACATCAACACAGTTGGCATCTACAGAATCAATATTGTACTTTTTGCTATTGTTAATCCAATAATTTCCATTCACGTTAAACTTTGTAAATGTATTGTCCCAATAAGGCAAATTATAATCCATCACAATGGTTCCGTAAATTTGCAACTTGTTCTCTGTATGCGTTTTGGTATATATGAAATTATTTCCTCCATCCAAAAATGGCATCGCCTCTTGCATGTAAATGGAAGCAACTTTTTGATTTAAAAAAGCATTATTTCCAGCTACCACAGACGCCTCCAAATAATCACTGTATTTGTAAAACTTGTTTCCCAAATACAACTTTGCATTGCGAATATCAATGCCAATCTGATTCAAAGAAAATACATTGCACTTCGACAATAACGACTGTTTTTCCATTTTTAACGACACATTGTTCTTATAAAAACTAGTACCCGTAACAAAAGCAAATGATGCATTCAAATATCCATTTTTTACATTCAAACCCACTTCGCTATTGTTGCTGATATCACAGTCTTTTAAAATCAACTCCTCAGTTAAATTTTCAAATACCGCCCCCACTTCATTGTTCGTAAATTGAGAAGCCTTAATTTCTATTCCACGTCCTCTCGAAATCATTCCAACCGCACATTCTTCAAATACGTTGTCATTTAAATGGTTATGCATCGATGTTTGTCTTGTTGCAATGCTCAAACCCGTATCCAAACTGCTAAAATTACATTTGTTTACCACCATTTCATCGCCCAAATAACAAACGCCTTTTCCAGAACCATTTGCCCAACTTACCGATTCAAATTTGCTATTGTTTAATCTTACATTGTTTCCACATATCAATTGACCTGATCCATCGAATAAAACATGACAAGAATCTAAATTTAATTCATATAAAGGATAATTATTCAATGATTTATGGTATGGAAAGGTAACCTTACCCTCAATCTGCAAATTACTTATTCCCCTTTTGCCATTTCCTACAAACTTCATCGACGCGTTTCTTCCCAAAACCTTAATGTTTGCATCGCCATATCCATAACCCACATTGGTGAATTTCACCATTCCCATTTTGGTCATCGAACGGGTTTCGAATTTCAAACCAGAATCCAAAACCAAATCACCCTTAAGATGAAACATTGCGTTTTCTCCATTCAAAAAGATTTTACTTCCTCTTTTCAAATAAATCTTGGCACCACTTTCAATAAGCAATTGAGATTTGTCATCTAAAACCAAACTGCAATTTTCTCCAATGATACATTCTGAACCTTCGTTTAAAATCATTTTACTTCCCGAACGAATGCGTAAGTTGCTTCCCGAACTCAATTTGAAAATTCCACCACTGTTGATTGTGAATTCAGTGCCGTTTTTGTAATTGCCAATACCAAAAGTTGAACCATTGGTAACGTTGTAAGTTGAATTCATGCAAGTAGATGAATAATAATGGTGAATTTCCAAGCTGCGCTCTAACAACGAATCCTCCTTTGAAATAGCAGGAAATCCTCCCAAACCATTCAGTTCAAACACTGCCCCATTTAACACTTCCATTGACTTCACTTTAACTGCATTTGAACCCCTATAATTGTAATTCTTATCAACCACAGTGCTGTGATTTACATCCGTAATTTTATTTAATTCCCTCAATAACCACATGGCATTACCGCCAGCAGAGCTATCTAAATATGCATGCTCCTGGTTCTTTTGAGGGATAAAAACACGCTGAAAGGGTGTTTTGAACTCAGAACCCAAAGGCATCATTAATGAATTTGAATTAACAGTCAATGCCATGTCATGGATATTTTGACCGCTATTAGAGAGTTTGGCAAACTTCAAATCCAAAGCACTTACCGTATTCACAAACGTAGTTTTGTCGGTAAATCGAACGGCCTTCAAAAACAAATTCCCCAGTCTTCCAAAATCATTTACCCTGCCAATGGCATTGTTCCAACTTCCATTAATATGGTCGTGCTGTACATTGCTTTTATCACTCTTAAAACAAGATTTCGACCCAAAAAATCCAAACATTTTTGCAACAAAATAACTTGAACCCGCTGACTTATGCGCCGCATAAATCGTTGCCACATTCGTTGATGTCCACCATGGAATGTTTTTACTAAATGGTCTTTTGAATTCAATTTCAACCAATACATCAGCTGGCTTTAAAAAGTTACCATCCAATTTTTTGATATATCCCTTGCTTCCCAATCCAGAACCATTGGTTATGGCCAATAAAGGCATGTTACTCGGATAACCGCCGATTAATGTATCTGTTCTCACCAATTTTCTGCGCTCAATGTCACAACCCGCGTTCACAGATTCATGAAGTTCTAACAATTGTCTCGCAGCAGGCCTTCTCAACATTTTTTCTAAAACATACTTGGAATCATCGCTCACTTCGCTCAAATAACTGACAAATCTTTGCAACCCCAAAGGAATATTTGCCCCTTGATGAGGTCCATCAAAACTGGTAAAACTAGCAACACAGCTATTTAATTTTCTGCGCTCCATTTTCTTCAAAGCCATCTTAGCCACAATACTTCCCATACTCACACCAACCACATGAATCTTCTCACCACACATTTGCGATTGTATACTTTGTATCACCTTAATCACCGTTTCTGAATTATAATCCATGTCGTTTGCACCGTCGTAAAAATCAACATAAAGAATGTCATAACCAGCAGCCTTGTATCGCTTTAGAATTTCTGGAACTTGGGCAATGGATTCACAACTTTCATATTTCTGAGTTTCAACATTCCATTGTTTCCCTACAACCATATCTCTGTAACCCATGGTGCCACATTTAAAATCTCTCTCACCAAATCCATAAGATTTGTAACCAAAATCAATTCCCTCAATAAAAACCAAAGGTTTCTTGATACACGTATGAATTTTATTGTTGTCTGATCCATAATCCAATGTCACCAAAGCCTTCAAATCTGGCAATCCAGGAAAACCATCTATGGTTTCTACCCAAATTCTTTGAGCAGGCACATAAACAAAATTACCACTCACCTTATAATGATCAAATCCATCATTAGGCAAATCATTGCTACTGCTGCTACTGCTGCCACTAACTCCGCTAGAACCTGAACCTCCACTTTGATTCTTTGGCGTTTCAGCCCTACCCAGAATTTTGGTTTTTCCTCCAGAAACAGGCCAGGGATTTTCAATCAAACTTACCCTTACATCCGTTTCTGGAACCACATACCCAATTTCAACTTCCAAAAGCGTATCGGTCATAAATGGAACATTTATAGGCACATTGAGCTGAAAATCTGCCTGAAAATTTCCAATTTTCAGTTTCCAAACCCCAGAAGGATTCAATGCAATATTCGAAAGCATCAACCTTTCATCAACAACAATTCTGTTGAAATCTGTTCTTATTCTTTCCAACGGAAATGATACACCAAACGCATATTTATCTTCATACAAACTGCCATGATATCCAACGCCGGTTTTAAACTCGTATAAACTGTCTTTTGCATTGATTCCAATTCCATTCAGCTTTTCTATCGAATCGTGAATGGCTTGATACTTGTAATCAACCAAGGTAACAGGAACAATGTTCTGCTTTATATACGACTCTTCAATGTCACCACGAACGCTATCAATTTCATGTAACTCAATTTCATCATTTGTGTTCAACCACAAAATTTGTCGAACCAAATCCTTACCGTTCAAAAAATTCAAAGTATCCGCATCCATTCCGCCATTTGTTCGGCTGGAATTATAAAAGGGCATCGTGCTTTCTATGATTTTTGAATTTGGAGGTTGAATCTTTCTGAATTTTTCAACCCACTCACTGCGCAAACTCTGCCCCTTTAAGCCAAAAGACAACAAACCAAATGCCATCAAAACAAGCGTATTCCTTTTCATAATGCACCCCCTCTCGCTAAAATAAAATCCAAGCCAAATCCCAAAAGATTTAAAAACTTCACCGCTGTTTTTTGTGTAAACCACGTTACACCAACAAGCTGCTTTTTAAGAATAATAAGTATTTTCATAAGTGTATCAATTTTGATAATTCAAAGTTGACGCTTGCTAAGTACTTATCCTTGGCGTTTTTGTCCAAAAATCATTCCCCCTAATTTTATTTTTTGCATTTTTCGCAAAACGATTGGGTGCAAAATCACATTATGTTGTATAAGTCATCGAAACACTTAAAAATCTCAAAACTTATGATCGACACTTTTACAGAAATTTTAACCCAAAAAACTAAAAAAATGGGTTTACGCACAGCAGCAATGATGGCTGATCTATTAAACATTTCAGAAGATTCAGCATACAGAAGAATCAAAAACCCACAAAGTTTGAAAGCCGACGAACTCATGAAGTTAGCAAAAGAGTTCGACATAGATTTAAACACGCTGGCACAAACAAATCTCAATTGGTTAAGTGGACAATACAAACCACTCAATTTTGAAACTTACACTTCTTCAGATTTCTATAAAGAATTAGAATTGAAACTCGACCGCTGTATTCATTTGCCGCATTCGCAAATTACCTATGGAGCCAAAGAAATTCCTTTTTTCTACTATATGTGGTTTCCCGCTCTAAGCGCTTTTAAAACCTTTATCTGGAACAGAGAATTTATTAAAAATCCAAGATTCCATTCCGGACCATTCACCTTTACAAATGGACAAGAAAGCTTCCACATCAAATTGGCAGAAAAATACCTAAAAGTAGCTTCCCACGAAATTTGGAGCTACGAAACACTCTATTCAACACTCTACCAAATTCAACATTATAAAGAATGTGGGATGTTCGAAAACGAAGAAATCTATAAAAAAGTAATGCACGAATACGACATGCTTGTTGAACTCATACACAATCAAGCTGAAGCAGGGGTGAAACTCAATCCCTACGTTCCCAACCTAAAAGGTGCAAAATACAAACTCTTCTTTACCCCAATGATCAATGCCGACAATAGCATGATTTTTCATACCGTGAAAGACAAAGTAGCCATTGTTTGCTCTCAAATGAGCGGCGTTGTTATCAGTGAATGCTCAAAATGGGTTTGCTCAACCGAACATTGGTTGCAAACTTGTAAAGAAAATGGGACCTTGTTAAGTCAAACAGGACAGGGAGCCAGAAATAAATTTTTGGTTCAAGATTACAAAACCAAAAAGAGAATGCTCGACCTCTAATTGCTTAATTATGCACTTGCAACACTGGCCCTTTGCGCATTGCGTGAAGGGTCATTTACGTACAATACATCTATCAATTGTTTTTGCAAACCACTGACCATTGATGTAAATACGTCTTTAGATGCTCGGGTTTTTGCAATTGCATAACATCCATGCAATTGGCCGATAAGCAAGTACGACATTGACCTAGAATCAACGCCAGATTTGATTTCATTGCAGTTTTTACCAGCCAATATGGCTTTTTGTAATATTCTTACTTGTAACTCCAATACCTCTTCAAGCTTTTGACGGAACTTGGCATCTACCCCGCTCATCTCTAACATCAAATTATACAACACATCACCGCGAAGAATCTTCTTCTCTGTGGCATTGTTTTTCTCAGATTCAATTAATTCGTAAACACTATTCGCTATGCCCTCAGAACGGTCTATCAAATCCGACCATTTCTTTTCGTACATGGGTTTAATAATTTCATCAACCATTGCATACCCAATGTCTAATTTGCTGGGAAAGTAATGATACAATGCACCTTTTGAAATATTTAAATTCAAAACTTCTTTATCAGCGCGCAACGCTTCAAACCCAACAACCTCCATCGCCTCAAAACAACGTTGTAATATTTTTTCGCGTGTAGTATTTTTTGACATAACACAGCAAATATACCAACTAGTCTGTTAAAATGTGAATAAAAATGTGGAAAAGTTGTGAAATTTTCATTAAACAAATACAAAATAAACATTATCAATGTTTTGCAATTGTTAATATCGTATATTTATTTTCAACATTATAGATGTTTCACGAAAAATTTGCAAAGAATTAGGTGCCAATTACAGCATAAAGTACTTATTTCTTCTGATTCAACAAGGCTTCTTTCCGCAATCGTTTTATTCGGAAATACATCATAATGCTAAACGCAAATACAAAAACCATCAGCCAAAATTCAACCGATGTGAAATCACCTTTTGTGGTGTAATAAACTGCCAAAAGCTCAATTAAGCTAATACCTGCCGCGACCAGGCACAACAGAGCGAGGATGTGGTATTTTATCATGGGGTACATTTAATGTGCCAATTACATTCAAAATTTCCCAATCGGTAAACGATTGGTTACTCTCTAATCCTTGGCCCGTAATTATTTGATCTTTCGAGGTAATCTCTACAAACTTGTTGGTATATATTCTGCCCGTTGCCTGATCCCACATTAATTCTTCTGTATTCAACCGCTCACCCTTCACATTCAAAATTTCTACATCCCTCCGAACAATCACTTTTTTGCTATCGGGATAGCTAATTCCATACTCAGCAGTTAAATAACTCTGTATGTCGCCATCAGCCTCATAAAAGTCTACCTTCAATCCCTTTGGCATCTCCATGTATGGCTTTCGTACCTGCTTTACCGCAACCAACAACGGACTAAATACCCTTGCCCTGATTTTTCCAGAATCGGTATAATCAATGCTAATTTTCTCGGCAAACTCCTTCGTTACAATAGAATCCCTACGCTTATTTCTGTAGGCCGTCGTGTCTAATTCCGTACAACCCAAAAGTCCCACAAAAACAAACAAAATGAGAATTCTACCCAACATCGCTTAATCGTATTTGCGCTTCGCAAACCAAATGTCACCAAGCTGTAATCCTAAGCCCAATACCAAATATTGCTCACTTGGCATGCCACCAACCTTGAAACCACGGGTCAAATATTGAATGTTCACATTCACCATATTCGTAATCACCGAATTGTCATAGTAACGTTGCACAAACGGCAAGCCAAACCCAACCGACATGCGCTGCTCAATCACCTGATGCTCAGCACCCGCATAACTATATACGTTTTGGGTGGTTGAATACACATACCCAAAACGAATTGGTGGCTTCATTTTGCGCTCATTCGGCGCTTTTTCATCAACCGGATTCAATACCAACGACACGCCATAATCCATTCTGTCTTTGTGCTTCGTTTTGTCAAAGAAGGTATTCACATTTCCCCAAACTTGCTTCCGCAAATCGAAATTCAAAGAAAATGCCCTTCTAAATTGAAAACCATAACCAATGCCAATCGCCGTTGGCATTGTAAAATCTTTCTTTACCCCATTGTTGATATAAATGGTGTCCATGATAGAAGTGTAACCACCAAAAACCTCAAGATTTCTAGTTAGTTGGTTTTGAGTTCCACTCAACCCCGAATACATTTCATACGATAAGCCTATTTTATGATACGTACTATCCAACTTAAAATTCGCCAACAAACCAAATTGCTGCTGTATCCCTCTAATTACATTCACCTTAGAATCTTCAACTACACCCAACGACAAACTATCAGGCACCGAAAACAAAGAATTCTCTTTTAAGCTTCCGAAAACATAGCCCAGTCCATATCCTATGTTTAACTTATTCGCCAATCTGAATCCCAAATTCCACTGAAACACATCTATGCCCCCAGTTCCCCTGTAGGAAGTTCTCGTTGGCAAAGAACCCTTATCATTGTCTAAAAAATAAGCATAACCAACCGTTGTCAACGGTTTCAAAACCAACGACGAAGCTGCACCGTAAGGAACATACTTTAACCGCTTCAGTTTCTTGGCACTGTCATACCCAATTACTTCCTTCTTTAAATATTTCCAAACAGGAAATGCCAAACTCAAATAATTCAAACCACCACCTGTAAATGATTGCTGCTGACTACCCGAAGTTATCAATCCCTCCTTATATCCCCCACTCAAATCCAAAGTCGTATAACGCACACTGCCCAAAGTAGCCGGATTATACAAACTATAAGAATAATACCCAGAATGGGTATTCATTGAAGTGTTGGCCTGTAAAAAGTTAGAACCCGTCCATTCCCCCAACCCATAACTACTAAAAGGAGAACCCGTAAAGTTCTGTCCACTTGTACCTTGTGCATTCAACTGAACACCAAATGTTACAAGAAATCCTATACTAAATAAAGCTTTAAGCTGTTTGAATTGCATGATATAAACCGTAATGTACTAATAAAGGTTCTACAAATATCTCATATTTAATGTGTTTCGCCAAGAACTTGGCATCTCCACCCGTGAAAATAACGATAGAATGATCATATTTTGCCTTGAATCTGTCAATGCGGGCATTCACTTCATCGAAAAATCCATTGACAACCCCACTGTGAATGGCCCCTTCGGTATCCATACCAACGTCGTCAAAATTTTCTTGGGCTTCATTGGTTTTGAGGTGAACGCATTCAACGCCTTATATCTCATGCCTATACCATTCGAAATTGCACCCCCCAAATATTGGCCATTTTCCAAAAGATAATCATAGGTAACACAGGTTCCCGCATCAATGACCAAGCAATTTTTACTGCCAAAAAGAAACTTCGCACCCATCACCGCCGCCAATCTGTCTTTTCCCAAAGTTTCCGTATTTTTTAACAATATTTCAATGTCCCTACAAAGTGAAACAGAAAAGGCAATTTTATCAGCCAAATGTGCGTTCATTTCTGAAACCACCGAGGAGTAAATAACCTGAGCACCTATATAACTGTTCAAAACATCCACAATTTCGCAATCAGCACCAGCCTCTAAAACAGAGCCATCTGCACCAAAAACGGCAAACTTCGTTCTCGTATTCCCAATGTCGAAGGTAATTACAGAACCCATAAAAACTTAATTATCTACGAATTACCGCACCCGACTGCTCAAAAGCAGTCATTAATTTTTGCATCACCGCATCCGCATCTTTGTCCGTCAACGATGCATCGGTCTTGTTCAAAAGAAACGACAATGCAATGGCTTTTTTGCCTTCATCCAAAGGTTTTCCCTCGAAAACAGAAAACACCTTGGTTTCCGTTAAGAAATGGATCTTTTGTGCTTTGATTATCTTCTGAAGTTCACCAAAAGTAACCCTGGTATCCACCACCAAACTCAAATCCCTCCGCATGGTAGGGAACTTTGGTGGAGCCACATATTTCAATGCCTTTTTGCCCGTTTTCAATAGCTTTTTCAATGGAATTTCCACCGAAAATACAGTACCACTCAAATCGGCCTTTTTCAACCAATTTGGCATAACCAAACTAATTTCAATATCTTCAACATTCAATGCGCTATCAATCACACCCAACGTGCCTTTGAGCAAGCGTTTGATATCAAAAAAATCAACCCCGCGTTGCTGCGATTCCCAACTCTCCACCGTGTTTTTACCCCAGAAAACCATCGTCAAAACCGGAGTTTCTTTGAATGATTGTTCTGTTTTTTCATATGTGCGGCCAATCTCAAACAAAGCAACTTTGTCAGCCTGTCGGTTTTTATTAAACGCCACAGATTGCAACAAACCTGGAACAATGCTCTTGCGCATCACGCCCATGTCTGAACTCAAAGGATTGCTCAATTGCACCAAATTTTCATCGCCTTCCCACCATCCAGAAGTGGTTAAACTGTTGGTTGAAGCCTCAAAAACGCCCTGCGACACCAAATAAGCGCGCAACTTGTTTTCAATTTTACGCTTGCGCATTCCCTCAAAATTTCCCAAAGAAACTTGCATTTTACCGCTCATCGGAATTTTGTCGAACCCGTAAATGCGCATCACTTCTTCGTATAAATCAACAAGTTCAGAAACATCGTTCCTCCAAGAAGGAACCGTAACCAATATGCTATCAGCATGTTCTGCAACACCAAATCCCAAGTTTTTCAAAATTGAAGCGGCTTCATTTTGAGGGATTTCAATGCCACTGAATGCATTCATCGCCGCAATGCTCAGCGATATGGTTTGAGGCACAAACGGCACAGGATAAACATCCAGATGTGCCACAATATTTCCACCTGCAATTTGTACAATCAAATCTGCCAATGCACGTCCGTATAATCCAATATTGTCTTTGTCAATTCCCCTTTCAAACCTGAAAGAAGCATCGGTATTGATCACATGTCGCTTCGCAGTTTTGCGAACCATTCCTGGGTGAAAATGTGCAATTTCAAGAAAAAAATTGGTGGTATTTTCAGAAACGGACGAATTTTTACCGCCCATCACACCCGCAATTGCAAGCACAGTCGATGCATCTGCAATTACAATGTCATCGGCGTTTAGCTCTTTTTCATTTCCGTCGAGCAAAACAATTTTTTCGCCTGCAACTGCCTTTCTAACAGAAACATTGCCCGAAATTTTGTCGGCATCAAACGCATGAACCGGTTGTCCAACCGAATGCAAAATATAGTTGGTGGCATCCACCACATTGTTTTTAGGCTCTATGTCAATGGCGCGCAATCTATTTTGCAACCATTGCGGAGAAGGTGCAATTTGAACACCTTCAATTTTAATTCCATAATATCTTTCGCACAGCGCAGAATCAGCAATTTGAATGTCTAATTTTTCCGTTGTATTTCCAATTTGAGGGATATTTTTTTGAGGGATAGACAATCCCAAAAGTCCCGCCAAATCTCTTGCCACACCCAAGTGCGAAGCGGCATCACCGCGGTTGGCAGTAAGTCCTATTTCAATCACGGTATCGACTTCCACCCCAAAATAATCAGCAGCCGTTGTACCCACTTGAACGTCATTTGGCAAAACCAAAATTCCATCGTGGTTGCTGCCCATTCCCATTTCGTCTTCGGCGCAAATCATGCCTTCGCTTGCTTCACCACGAATTTTTGATTTGGTAATGACAAAGGGTTCTTTTCCCTTCATGTTTATTTCGGTTCCAACAGTG
>Ga0209087_1001795_pt1 | contig 12487 bp, 17 predicted proteins | sample S_130805_EF_Meta_FD_187321 | JGI IMG/M metagenome (GOLD analysis project Ga0209087, IMG submission 187321) | Freshwater microbial communities from Lake Simoncouche, Canada to study carbon cycling - S_130805_EF_MetaG (SPAdes) (version 2) | ecosystem: Environmental > Aquatic > Freshwater > Lake ...
CTCCACCCATACGGGTCATCTTGCGTAGTTCACTCATTTACAACCCCAGAGCGTCTTTGAGACGCAGTGATTTCTCATTCCAGACATTTTGCCTTTCTTTCCCAGACTCTTCACCCTCTATAGCACCCGCTGGTCTGTACGCAGACAGAGCGTCTGCCAGTAATCTAGCAGGACTTGCACCCGTGATTATAGGCTGTCTACTTCGACGAGGAGTAGGAACACTTGTAATGGTCGGGTATAACTTTTTGGTTTCTTTTTTAGGTTCTTCTTTTTTGGGTTCTTCTGCTTTTACTTCTGTTTCAGCAGGAGTTTTTGTAAAAGCCTGAACGGTAACGCTATCCAACCTGTCGGGAAGAGGTTGATATTCCTCAAATCCAGCCTCTGGCGCTAGTGTTGTTGACGAAACATCAGTAACAACCGGAGCTTCCTCCTCCTCTTGACCAGGAATCGGAGTAATAGTTGGTGTCGGGAAAGGTTGCTCTGGAGTAGGAGTGGCGACCGCAGCCGTAGACGGGACTGTCTCGCTAGTCACCCCTGTTTCAACAGGAGCTACGTTACTGCCCTGTCCTTGAACAATCACTTGCTCTAATGCTTGTGGAGTTACGGTAGGTTGCTGTTGTTGTGAAACTTGTCTAACCAAGTCTAAATCTGTGACTACAGGCGAGATAGTCGGAGAAGTAGCAGTAATTGTCTGTGTATCAAGAGTTGGCCCGCCCGGAACGGTAGCGTCAGTAGGAACAGGCGTTTCAGCCTCAGTCGGGGTTTCTGCTTGAGGTTCTAAAGAAAACCTTTCGGGAACAGACTCTGCTTCTGTTGGAACGGCCATAGGCTGACCTTCGACAATAGGTGCTTTCCGATCACCAGTCTTGTTCCACGCACTAATTTCAGAAACAGCAGCATTGATTAGCGTTCGATCTGAGACTTCTCCGGTCTTGATCAAGTCACGAACAATTGTTCCTGCTGCTGGTCCCAGAACACCTTGCACTCCAGCTCCCGCACCGGCAGCAACAGCATTTACTAGAACTTGATCAACACTTCCACCTTGTATCGCAGACCCAACAAGCGATCCGGTAGCAGCACCGGCAACTCCACCGCCCATTCCGACGTTGATGCCCGTAGCAAACCCCGCTGTAGCAGCACCCTTGAGTACATCATTAAAACTTCCGCCTTGTGCAGCGGTGGACCCAGCCGATAGAGCAGCAGCGCCAACACCGGCCTCTACAGCAGCAGTTGCAGTCGTAATACCAAGTCCTTCAAGGATTTGTGCACCAATCATTTCTCCCAAACCGGGAACTGCAAGCGTAGCTACAGATAAAATTATTGATGTGACTTGATTAAATGTGTTAAACCCCGGAGGCGGAGCGGCCTGCTGAACCCTGAGAATGTCAGGTGTTTGAGCAGTGGTTACAACACCACCAGTTCCAGGTTCCTGATACCTGTTGGATTCCTCCATCTCATACTCGTAGCTTCCCGGCGAGTATGGGTTGTAGAAGTTACCATCTGCATCTATAGCCATTACATCTCTCCTGCCAGAGCGCCCATAGTCGCAAGCGCAGCCAAGGTCATGTAGTTGACTTGTTCTGGTAACTCTTTCTCTGTGAGGATCTGTGCGCCCAACAACTGTTCACGCAGGAGAGCGTACAGGCTCTGGTCCCGTATTGCTTCCTGTGCCATCTGCCCTACAGACGCCATAGTCCTAGCATCCAGCCCATACTGCTGCATGAACTGCTGGGTTGCGGCCTGTGCTTGTTCCAGTTGTGGGTCCATTACAGTCCTAATACTCTGACAATCTGTTGATGGATGCTTAAATGTACCCCTATCCAATCATAGAAGTCATCTTCTACCTGCCAGTCTGCGTTGATCAACTGAAAAGGATTGTCTAGGTTCAATTGACTTGCCAGTCTTTCATGCTCTTGGTTGTGAACAAACAACCAGTCATCTAGGTTATCCGGGTCTGCATCTATCAAAGGGTACTGAGGAATGAGTATCCCCTTGTCAGCCAACTGCTCGTAGAACAACTTGTGCTGCACACCGTTCTCAAACAACATTACTCCCAGACCGTCTACGTCTCCAAACTCAACGTAAGAAAGGTCGTCCATATTCATTGTTTGTCTCTCATCTTGTTGATGATTTCAAACGCAGACTTGACTTTTTCTTCAAGCACAGCAACTCTCAAATCTAGTTTTGACAACACAATTATGAGCGTAACCAGACCCAGTAGAATAGGCCATGCTTTTAGGAAAAGTTCAGCTATTTCCATTACTTCCTGGCCATGCGATCTTCAATAATGCTGATATGCTTTTGATTGTCGTGAATCATGTCACGATTTCGTTGTATTTCTTTCTCAAGTTCTTGCCGCAATTTTTCCCGCGCAAGTTCAGCCCCAGAGTTAACGGCTTGCTTGTTGTCAGATGTAACAACAAGGGAGATCTTGGCGTTAAGCACAGTAACTTCATGCGTGAGTTTGTCCAACGCACTCATCAGGTAGACAACGCAAGTAAAAAGAATAGGAAGCACCGCAAACGCGGTCTTCTCAATAAGTTGAGACTTGGCTTCTAGTTTCTCAGTCATAGCCCTAACAACTTTTTGACAAAGTCTGCTGCAACACCCGGACCAAACAACACCGCTACCATCACCGCGTAGAGTAGATACTCAATCTTGGTCATGCGCTTGTCGCCTGCGGATAACGAATCAGAAATTTTTCCGTATCTCTCGGAACAAATAGCTTCGTGCACGGCTAGTTTGGTCTCAGTAGTATCAGACATCTACCACCCATGATGTAGTGGCCTCATCCCAGTGATAGATCTGGTTGTCAGTGGGCATGGGAACCGGCGGGTCCCACAAGCAAGTATCTTCGTTTAATGTCCAAGACTGGAACGGTTGCGGAGGGATAAACGCATCGCGCTGTGCATCGTACTTGTACCCAATGCCAGCATAGTTTTTACGGATTTTGCCGTTGTAACTGGTTTGTTTCCAATTGCTGTAGCCACCGCTCCATCGAATCAAAAAAGCTACGCCCATAGTTTCTGATTCAGAACCATCAGCGACAAGCATTTCAATATTGTTTATTACTACAACGTCGGTGACAACATTGCCTTCATTTAATTTTGCAAAGTGCGCCATGTTTTGCCTTAGAACGTAATTGAACCGCTTCCGGTAAACGTATAGTAACGATAACCACCTGTGTTGGTTATAGTAGGTGCTCCGGTTGTAGACACCGCCAAAGCATAAGTGTTTGAATAACGAATGATAACAACACCAGAGCCGCCATTTCCTCCATAAGAATTTGCGCCCAAGTTTAAATTTGATCCACCGCCACCGCCACCGCCGGTGTTTGCTGCTGCTGCAGATCCAGCAGAAGGGTAATTACCGCCATTGCCAGTGCTCCCATTTCCTGCAAGACCCCTTGTGGCTCCAAGGCTGGTCCCACCGCCACCGCCACCGCCCGAGTAAAACGTCCCAAGAGACTGCCAATTTGACCCCGACCCTCCGGCTCCCGATTGAGAACCTGATCCATTTGCGCCAACTGCGGCCGCACCGCCACCGCCACCTGATGGAAATGGGGTCGTTGTGTTATTAACTCCGCCTGCAAAACCTTCTCCAGAATTTCCCGTCCCCCCCGTACCGACAGCCAAATCGTTAGCTGCGGCTCCTCCTCCTGATCCGCCTGCTACTCCGTTTAGTCCTCCGTTATAAGAACCTCCTCCACCACCACCAGTTGATGTTATTGAGGAAAAAACAGAATTTGTACCATTTGATCCGGCCGCTGCGCCACTTGTTGCTCCAGAACCAGCCGCGCCCACGGTAATTGTGTAAGAATTACTAGGAGTAATAGATAAAGTACTAGATTTATACCCGCCTCCGCCTCCGCCTCCGCCTCCAGAATAACCGCCTCCGCCTCCGCCGGCCACAACAAGATAATCAACCGATGGTGGTGGATTTGTTGGCAAAGTGCTAGACCAACTCAAATTTCCTGCTCCGTCAGTAACTAATGCCTGACCGGAAGTACCGTCTGTAACCGGCAGCGTCCACGTTACGTTGGCAGCAACAATAGCGTTGGCTTTGAAACCTACATATCTAGTAGAAGTCAGGTTTGCAAACCTGAGGGTGTTTGCAGATCCGACGGTGACGTTTGCACCGTCAGTTGTTAGGTTGGCCGCACCTGCAAATGCACCACCGTTGTTGTACTGAAACTGTGTTGTGCTTCCGCCGGGAGTCCCGCCGCCACCAACAGCAGCGTTGCTAGTCCATACCCCACCAATACTTGTCAATACGTTACCGGCTGTTCCGGCAGCAATAAAACTTACGTTTGGAGCAGTTCCACCGCTAGAAATGACAGGAGATGTAGCGGTAACAGCCGTGACTGTTCCGCCTCCACCGCCACCAGTAGCCCCAAGAGTAGAAACAGTCTTTAGAACCATGTTACACCCCGTCTCCTGGTGTGATGTATATCACAGCACTACCGCTGCTGGTGATCCCGGCAAAGTAAGCGTTAGGAGTGAACGTCAAGATCTCGTCTGTGCCTGACAGTAGCGGGATAGATGACTGTGTGCTCGTGACAACCACAGCGTTGGCTACTGCGCTGGCATTGGACTGCCCATACCCCATGAACACCGTTACGTTACCGCTGTTGATGATTCGATATTGATTGCCACCAAGGGTTGTAGACGCGGCTTGGGTGGACGTAGTTGGAGAACTGCTGGTAGCCGTGAAAGTTACGGTGTTCCCCATAGGGGTAAAGGCTTGAATTCCCATTTTTAATTAGCCCAAGGAAGCGGTGGTGAAACGACAGGCGGGTTGATCTGATTGTCAATCTGCGCCTGCACAGCGGCCTCGGCAGAGTCTTTGTCCACACCAGATGCCCAGATCCATTGAAGAACTTGATTTTGCGTCAGATCGGCAAACGGCGTGTAGGGCGTACCAGCTACATAGGTAACTGAGCAGGTCGAGTAGACCGAGCCATTGTAAGTTCCGTCTGTGCCGGAACAGGTCCAGTGAACGGTAAACACTACGTCCGTTTGCCCTTCTGCTTGTGGGTAGCAGTCAAGTTGCGTGACAGTCCATGTGAAAGTAATCATGGGTATTCCTTAAACAGAAGTAATTGTTTCCCAAGCAGCGCCAGTGTAAACACACAGTTTTGACAGCGTAGTATCAAACACCATCAAACCGGCAGCAGGACTACTAATCGCATTTTTTTGCGTTGTAGTCATGTTGGGCATCCGCACGCCCTTGGTAGTGCTTTGAGCGTCTAGGATTGCAGATGCGTTAGCCGTGGTTCCAATACCAAGGTTGCCGGAGGAGGACAACTGCATATTAGTTGTGCCGCCGTTCAGGAACTCAATGTTGCCTGTGTCTGCTGTGTTGAAGTAAGAGGCAATACCAGCTTGAAATGTGCCGCTGCTGTTCTGCCAACGAATTGAGTTATTGGCGATACCAGAGCCAGTGTTCTGCAAGATCTGATTGCCACCAACGTGCAATTTAGCAGCAGGCGAACTCGTCCCAATACCCAGACCTGTGCTGGTCAGGCGCATTTGTTCCGTAGATGAAGCATAAAATCGTTGTGATGCCGTGCCAAATATTGTTAGGTCATCACTTGTCCCGCCATTGATGCCGCTGTCGGTGCCAATAGTCCATTTATTTACGCTGTTACGTTGAAACTGAAGATACGAACCGTAACTTGAAGCATCGCTTCCATTGAGTCGCAATACGCTATTGTTTGTTCCTGTACCCCCAGCCCCTGAAACCAATGTGCCAGCGCCATCAAACGTCAGCGCAGACCCAGTGGTCAAGACCTTGGAACCGTTGAGATAGGCAACACCACTGGCTGTACCGCCGGACAAAGTGACAGCCCCGCTAATTGCAGCAGTTCCAGTTACCTCCAGTTTGTATCCCGGCGAACTCGTCCCAATACCCAGCCCCGTGCTGGTCAGGCGCATTTGTTCGGAGCCGTTAATACCGAACAGCAACGGAGTTGCGCCCAGCGTAGTGAAGTTGGTTTCCGTTGTATTACTGGTAATTCCTGCGGTACGAGAAGCATTTACTCCAAAGTCAATACCTGAAGAACTACCTGTTGCAGCATTGATTTCAAAGAACGCACTTGACGATGATGTCAGCCCAACACTACGCCCATAAAATCTGCCAAACGGATCTCCACTTCCACCAACACCTAAATTCGTACCATCGAACGTCAGATTTGCAGAGCCAGCCAACGCATTAGAACTGTTGTACTGAATTTGCGTGTTCGCCCCGGCTGCTGCACCACTCACAGCGACATTACTGACCCACACCCCACCGATGCTGGTGAGAACATTGCCCACAGTTCCTGGTGCTACCGTCGCAATCCCTCCGGTTCCATTACCCAGCAGGACGCTGTTGGCCGGGAAAATGACTTGTCCAGTACCACCGCTAGATACAGACAATGCGTTGGTCAGAGCCAGAGTGCCAATGTTGGCACTGGTAATAAACGCGCTGGCGACATTTAGAGTAGTCACGTTGGCAAGCGTTGCCGTCAAGTTTGTCACGGTGACGTTGGTCACGTTGACGTTTGTGACATTGCTCGTGCCACTTGTTATGGTGACGTTGGCAAGCGTGAGGTTGTTGAGCGTGGTGACTGTGTTGCCCAACAAGACAGACGTATTGCCGATGGTGATCGGCGTGTTGAAATTGCTGTCTAGTTTGGCGAGAGCGATGTTTCCGCTTAGATTTGCAAATGCGTATGGGACAGTCATTAGAACCTCGCTCTCAATTCGTGTTCAAATTCAAAAGTGTTTACTGTGTAACCGGCGCTGTTACTGTTGATGGTCAGGCCGAGATACTTGCCGTATTGTTGGGCATCTGATTTGTACAGAGCATACCCGTAAGATGTTTCCCATCCAACCGTTTGTAGACTATTGTTTTGCCAAGTAACTGGTTGGTAAAAGTTGTTTAACCAAACAACTGAGTTGTCTATAGTGTAAGCACCAGTAGACCCAATACCTTGTTCATTGTCTACGCTGACTAGGAGCGTAGATGCTGCTTGCAACTGTGCCTCTATCCCAAACTTCAATGCCTGCTTGGTCCGTATGGGATCACCCATAGGCATCAGAGCAGTCTGGATCATTGTTGCTACATTGGACGTGGAATTAGCATAGAGACGGTAGAGGCTTGAGCCTGCGGTCCCATAGAGGCGAATGACCCCCGCTGTAGGGACGGAAGTGATGTAGTCCAACGCTCCTTGGGAGGTTAGAAACCACTTCTTCTCGAAGAACACGGCTTGGACCTTTCTCGCTCCATTTACCGGGTCGTTGTAAGTGAAGGAGAATGCCGCGCATAGTATGTTGTTCAGTAGGACTTGTCCTCCGCTGATAGGCGAAGCAAAGTCTATGAGTTGGAACACCCCGTCTAAAGCGTCTGACAACTTGCTGGTGGTAGAACCAACTAGAGAATAGATCCCGTAGTCGTTCATGAACAGCACAGAGCGGAAGAACGGGTAGATAGCGTAGATACGCTTGGTTCCTACGCTTGCAGATACGTTGGTGTTGGTAAATAAAGTTTGACCGTTGGTGTCAACACGAACGTCAGAGAAGACGTTGATGCTTGTCTCGCCAAAGATGTACAAGAAATTGTTGGCAGACAGAAGAGCTTTAATGTTGCCGTGCAGAGTCGAGTCTGAAATGGTCAGAGACCCAGCGGAGACACTGGTGAAATCGCTGTAAGAGTCTGCTGCTGAGTAGTAGACAGTGCGTCCAGCGGCCACCCAAGTTCTGCCAGAGAATGTGGCTACGGAAACCACCTGATCTGTGTTTACAACTGCGGTGACGTTGGCAGCGGTCGTGAACCCACCACCGGAAAGAGTTACGTTTGCAGTTGTGTACCCAGCGCCAGGGTTGGTCATCACGATCTGAGAGACTGTGTTTCCTAGAACAATGGCTGTAGCAGTAGCAGGAGTAGTGTTAGCACCGCCGATAGCTACCGTTGGCGCTGACGTATAGCCAGATCCACCGTTGTTGAGCAGGATGCTGACTGTGCCGGTCCTGAATGTAACGATCTGAGCTATGGCATTAGCACCAGAGCCTCCACCACCTGAAAACGTGATGGTTGGAGATGACGTATAGCCGCTACCAGCGTTAGTCAGAGATACAGTGCTTACTCCACCAGTAGAAATGACTGCTGTAGCGGCAGCAGAACCGCTAGAGAAGGTAACAGTAGGGATAGAAGTGTATCCAGACCCTGCTTCAACAACTGCGATTGAGACGACAGCCCCGGCGCTAATGCTTGCAACTGCCGTAGCCTGGGTTCCACCCGTAATGTTTGGTGCGCCGATGGTTACATCTGGCACAGCCGTGTATCCAGAGCCGCCTGAAGTCACATAGACAGATCTGATACCACCAGATCCGGTAACAATCGTTGCCGTCGCTACTGCTTGCACCCCGTTAGCATCATTGGGTGCGCTGATGACCACATTTGGCGCAGAAGTGTAGCCAGAGCCTGGGTTTGATACTGCTATCAGGCCAACAGACCCTATAGAAACTACGTTAGCGCCGTTCCAGCTCGACAAACCTTTGTCTGTGTCGGCAATGATCAGTCTTTCGTTCTTCCACTGTGCAGAACTGACGTTGGCATTGCTAAATGTGCCTGAAACGGCCACATTACTGGTTACATTGCTCGTCAGATTGAACGCTTGCGCTCTACCGTCTATCTCAAAGCTGACTATGTAGTCAGATACATTGATATTTGTAGACGTTAGGTAAGAAGTGGTGTTTGAAAAGACAACAACATTGCCTGTGCTGTCTCTAACAGCTTCTTGAGCAGGAACAATCTTGATGTTGGAGTCGCCAATCGGCATGGCGTTTTCCAACCACGAGAATTCACTGTCCTTGATGGCTGTCCGGTTGGCTTTGGTGTTAATCCCCCCGAACGTCTTCAGAACAGTGTATTTTTTTTGCTGTTCTTGGGATGCCATGTTAGTAAGGACTGCTATACGGGTCCGGAATTCTGCGCGTGAAGACTGAATTCAACACGCTCTGCACTTGACGGTTGTACTGCTGAAGGAAAATCTCAGATTCTCCGTAACTCTGTTCTTTGTACTTTGCCTTGTAGGCCGCGTAGAACGCCACAGGAACGGTGTAAGGGTCGTTAATGGCGTCATTGACCGTAGGATTGGTCAAAACCAGCGGAGAAGGCAAAATGACCGTATCCACTTCCATGCTATAGGACTGGTCAGGGATCGGTGAGATGTAAATTTGCGATTGACCATACGTTGAGAAGCACACAGGCCGTCCAACGTAGTTCTGCCAGTAACGCAACTGGGCGTTGAAGTTTGTCCAGGGCAGGTAACGCAGGGGAATCCTAGAATTACCCCAATAGATTGTCAGATTGAGTACATCCAGAGTCTGCGAACCATTAGGTAGCGACGAAAACGGGATAATTTCTGCATTCTGAACGTACAGCAAGGTTGCTGTGCCGTTAGTAAAAACGGTTGACGGAGGGAAATTGGTCCCAGATGTTGGGTACGGAGGAGATGTAGTTCCCAGCGTCCCACCTACCGTGACTTGGTAGATAAAGATATTTGAGAATATGTACTGTCCTGCGGTGACAACAAGTCCAGCAGACCAGATAGTTGCGGCTGTTCCGTCTGGAGCGAGTGGTGTAGCGGATATTTGCAGGGTACGCAGGCAACCTGTGTCCCGTACTACCCTTTCACGCCCATTGTTGACGTAATCCGTAATCTCATCGTTAGACCAAAAGTTCGCATTGGCATCATGTAAGAGCCTGCGAACGTCTGTGATGTACGAATTTAGGGTTGCCATAGTTGCCTATTGTAACCCTCAGGAGACTTTTCCCCCTACCCCTACTTTTTTGACGGGTAGGGGTACTACGCCTACCGCCGAGGGAATGCGGTCCTGCGCTGAATGTTGGCCGATGCGGAACATTGCCAACCGTTCAAGTCCGATTTCAACATCCGACGAGTGGGTTGCAAACCCCAGACGGACTGCGTATGGGAGTTTGTGATCATCTTGGTAACCAAAGATGTGCCTAGCAGCCTCTATAGGTACTGACGTAGGCACACCTTTTTTGAACTTATAGTCAACACCGGCATGACGATCTGTCAAGTCGGTATCACTACAGTTGGTTACGAACACTTCCATTAGAACGAAACCGTGTCACCGTAAATACGAATGTCAACAATTGCAGATGCTGCGTTTGTGACGTTCACATACAGAGCCGAGGTATTTGCTCCATTTATAACAGTTGTTAATGCGTAAGGGCTAGCAACCGTCAGATCTTGGAACCTGTTAACAGCAGTCAAGTTTGCCAACGAGACTGTTGCTACAACCGCATTGCTCGTGTTGCCATCATTGGTAGTCGTGATATTCACGTTTGCCAAAGATGCACTTGCATTTGCGTTCTGAACCGTAACCCGACGAATGATCACTTCCCCAGATCCAGCGAGAGCCCCAGCATTTGTGAGACCCCCCTGGAGGAGGGGAATTGCTACCACAGCATTTCCAACCGTTGCCAACGAAACCCCGGTAGCACGGCCAATGGCATAGTTACCAAACGAGTCTGGTGTGTTTGATCCTACTGCATTTGGATTTGCCATGTTTACTCCTTAGCTAGTAAACGTGGAGTTCGCAGTCAAACCACCGTTGACCGTCAACAGAGTGATGGTGTTTGCCGAAGTAGTCGAGTTGGCAAATACGTTCACGCCGTCGCTGATCAGAACACCACCAGTGTTAGCCGCCGTAAGAAGGGCCAGAGCAGTGCCATTGTTAGCGTAGATCTGGCTGTTCAAAACTGGGAACATCAGATATACGCCAGCAGGGACTACGTTGCCAGCAACGGTCGCAGGAGCGATGAGGGTTGTGGTCTGAAAGTATGCTCCGGTGGTATTGCTGTTAGCACCGGCAATCAGGATCTTGTTTAGGGCGAGAGCCATGTTTCTCTCCTTACAGAGTCAGAGAGTTATAAGAACTAACCCTAGTCATAGACTTTGGTTTAGTACTAATCAACTCAGCAATCATCAGCACTGCGCCGACGTAACCAATCTGCCAGTTAGGCAGAGTGGACTCAAACCCAGTAAACACAAACGAACCCTGCTCGTGGATGTAGAGGTTCAGGTAGTTCGTGTTGACAAAGTAGACAACGCCTTCTGGGCAATACGGATCTGGATAGATCGGCACACCAGCAACCATCAATGCGCGGAACGCAGCCTGTGGTCCGTTGTTGTCGCCATCAAACCCAGAACCTGGGGTGATGACATACTGCTCTTGACCAACAAAGTCTTGAGCCAACAGGGTCCAAGTACCGAATCCGCAAACACCAAACGATGGCACTTCTGCACCGTTCTTCACGGTTCCAGAAATATATTGCAGGATGTTCTGACGGGTTGGGTTGACGTTACCAGCGTTGTAGACCTTCGACTTCCACCAAGTGTAGGTGTTACGGTTGATGTTCCCGTAGGTCACTAGGTTCGTACCATCGTCAATCGCGCCTGGGAGGCCGATGAACTGCTGGGTGTTTGTAGTGTTGTTGTACAACGATGTTGCCATCGCGTCCATCATCACGTTGGTCGCATCGTTCATCCGCGCTTCGATCAGCGGAATGATTGCTGCGTCCTGCTGAACCGCGCCTTCCATCCCGAGGAATGGGACTGGCGTGATCATCAGCTTAAGGTTGAACTCAGCGTTGTAAGCACCCTGCTGGACAGACGGTTGAGCGAACGAGCCGCTGTAGTCTGACCACTGTGCGTTTACAAACTGAGCGCCCTGAACGGGCACTGTTACGGAAGACACACCGCCGCTGGCTTGCTGACTGTTAGCAATCAGTGCTGCGAGAAGAGGGGTCGAGTTATAGAGCTGTACAACCAGCTTCGGGATGAATGCCCTACGAGTGACGTAAGTTAACTCAGTGTACTGAGTTGATCCCGTTGCCGGTAGAATTCCGCCACCAATAGGCATAACGATCTCCGGTGAGGTTTACAAACCAATAGGACGATTCGGTCGCCGCAAATCTTGCAACGCATTGACCGCTTCGTTTCTTGCTGCTGTGATTGGGTTCTTCCAATACTTATTCAGATCAAACTTCTGAATAACTTGTGGATTGTACCCAGAAGGCGTGGGTGTTGCGGCTTGCTTCATCCACTCGTGATACTCAGCGGCGGTCTCGTGATTAGTGATACCGCGCTCAAGCATGATTTTCTCAATGCCCTTGATATCATCGTCAGAATTTGCCAATCCCTTCTGCTTCAACGAATTGCGGCGCTTTTGCAGCTCTTCCACGGCATCACGCTCTCGGAGTTTGTTCTCCAAAGATTGGACTCGTGCTTCTGATGCTGCAATGGCCGTGTTGGTGTGATCTTCAATTTCCAGTTCTGGAATCGGAAGATCAGGCTTAACCCTCTTGGTCATCCGCAAAAACTCTTTGCGGGTAGAAGGATTCTCGGCTAGTTGCTGGGCCAATGCCGCGAGTTCATCACGGGCATCGACTGATAGATTTTCAAGTGACA
>Ga0209087_1001798_pt1 | contig 12468 bp, 10 predicted proteins | sample S_130805_EF_Meta_FD_187321 | JGI IMG/M metagenome (GOLD analysis project Ga0209087, IMG submission 187321) | Freshwater microbial communities from Lake Simoncouche, Canada to study carbon cycling - S_130805_EF_MetaG (SPAdes) (version 2) | ecosystem: Environmental > Aquatic > Freshwater > Lake ...
TGAGCAAGGATTGGAGCTGGGGTGCGGCAGTGCCGGCCTATGAAAAGGTGTACCGATCCTTGGCGAGCTAACGAAGGAGAAGTGAGATGCCAGAGTTAAGAAAAGATCCGGTAGTGGGGCGTTGGGTGGTGTTCAGTCCGGAGCGACAGATCCGCCCGGAGCGGTACAAGTGTGAAGAGTTGGCACCGTCCCGACCGGAGGATGATCCGTTTCTCGAGGGGCACGAGGTGTACACGCCGGCGGAGCTGTATGCGATCCGACCGGGCGGGGGGGCTCCAAATAGTCCAGGTTGGCAACTGCGGGTGGTTTCGAACCGGTTTCCCGCCCTGCGGGTGGAGGGGGAGCTGGAGAAGGAAGCGGTGGGATTTTACGACAGGATGAACGGGATCGGAGCGCACGAGGTGATCGTGGAGACCCCGCATCCCCAGCTGGTTTTGGAAAAGCAGAATCTGGCGGGGATTACCCGGGTGTTCGATGCGTGCCGGGCCCGAATTCTGGACCTTTCCCGGGATGCTCGGCTCCACTACGTTCTGGTTTTCAAAAATCATGGCGCGTTGGCGGGGGCGACGATGCCGCATCCGCACTCCCAGCTGATCGCGATGCCGGTGACCCCGATCGTGCTGAAGGAGAAGCTGGCGGCAGCGCGGGCTTACTACATGGAAAAGGACCGAAGCCTGTTTGGGGATATTTTGCAGGCGGAACGGAAGATCGGGGATCGGGTGGTATTTGAAAATGACGGGTTCACCGTGTTTTGCCCTTTTGCGAGCCGGTTTCCGTTTGAAACTTGCATCATGCCTAGAAAGCAGATGGCCGACTTTCAAAATTCAAGCGACGACGTGCTCGTCTTATTAGCGGAGGCAGTGCAGCGGGTATTGCTGGCCTATCACAGCGCGCTGAATCAGCCTTCGTACAATCTGATTTTGCATAATGCGCCGTTTCGCCGGAGCCGGCAGCCGGATGCGTGGACGACGATCGATTTGGATTTTCGATGGCATCTCGAAATTCTTCCTCGTTTGACGGGCGTCGCAGGATTTGAGTTTGGGACCGGGTTTTATATCAACCCGACACTGCCTGAGGAGGCGGCGGGAATCTTGCGGGAGGCGGTGACTCGTGGCTGACGTCGCCCTGCTCTGGCATCTCCATCAGCCTTCGTATGTCGATGCGGCCACCGGGGAGGTGGCGATGTCGTGGGTGCGACTCCACACCGTCCGGGGTTATGCAGACATGGCGGAGATGGCGAGGAGGCACCCAGGGGTAAAGTTGAACTTCAATCTGACGCCTGTCCTCGTTCAGCAGATCCAGGAGTTGGCGGAGGGGAGGGTGAAGGATCAATGGGCGGAGTTGGCACGGAAAGATGCTGCTAGTTTAACGACGGAAGAGCGGCATCAGGTGCTGGAGCATTTCTTCAAGGTCAACTGGACGACTTGTGTGGATCCTTATCCAAGGTTTCGGCAGTTGCTCGATTTGCGGGGAAGGAGAGCGGGGGCGGGACAATCGGATCAAAATATGCGGAGGTTTCGGGAGAAGGATCTGAGGGATCTGCAGGTCTGGTTCAACCTGAGTTGGTGCGGATTTGCGGTGAGAAAAAAGTATCCGGAATTGGGCGAGCTGATTCAGAAGGGGCAGGATTTCACGGAAGAGGAGAAGCATCGGGTGTTGGAGATCCACCAGGAGATGTTGCGGGGAATTTTAGGGGAGTATCGGGCGCTGGCAGATTCGGGGCAGGTGGAGCTGACAACGACGCCGTTTTATCATCCGATTTTACCGTTGTTGGTGGATACGGATATCGCGAGGCGGGCGATGCCGGGGGTGCGGTTGCCAGAGCGTTTGCAGGCACCCGAGGATGCGCTGGCGCAATTGGAGAAGGCTCAGGCAGCTCATCAACGGGTGTTCGGAAGGAAGGCGCGAGGGCTGTGGCCTTCGGAGGGATCGGTCTGTCCGGAGTTGATTCCGCTGATCGCCCGGGCGGGGTTCGAATATTTCTGTACGGATGAGATGGTTTTGTTTCGAGGATTGGAAGCGCAGGGGTGGCATGGGAATCATTCCGAGCTGTTTCAGGCGTGGAGGGTGGAGGAGGGAGGGGCGAGTCTAAAGGCGCTTTTCCGCGAACGGCCTCTCTCGGATTACATCGGATTCACGGCGGCAAGAACCGACCCAAAGATGGCGGCGGAGCATTTACGGGTTCATTTGCAGCATATCGCACAGGTAATGCCGCAGGATGGAATCGTGTTGTTGGCGTTGGACGGGGAAAACGCATGGGAAGCGTTCCCCGATAGTGGAGAGGCCTTTTTGGATGAGTTTTATCTTCGTTTGGAAAAAACAAAGGGATTGAACTCAACAACCTTGGGGGGGTATTTGGACAAGCATGAGGGGAGACCGGCGGGGCGCTTGCATTCGGGCTCGTGGATTGGCGGGAATTTCGACATCTGGATCGGGGACCCAGAGGAGAATCAGGGATGGAGTTGGATCAAGCGGACGCGGGATTTTCTGTTGCGAGAGGAAGGGAAGGGAAAATTGGCTCCGGAAGTGAGGGCGGCGGCGTGGGAGGATCTGTATGCGGCGGAGGGAAGCGACTGGTTTTGGTGGTACGGACCGGATTTTCAAACCGACAGTGATTTGATCTTCGACGGATTATTTCGGGGGAGATTGCAGAATGTGTATCGACGTTTGGGGGTGACGCCTCCCGCCGGATTGAGTGTGCCGATCTGCAGTTCGGAGGTTCAGTTGGGGGTCCGACCGACGCGGGCGATAGAACCCAGATTAGGAGGAACACCAAGTTTTCTGGATTGGGCGGGGGCGGGGAGATACGAAGCGTGGAGGGATCAGGGGGCGATGGCGCAAGGAGACCGGCGAGTGAAAAACATTTACTACGGGTATGGCGAGAGTGACTTTTATTTTCGCTTGGATTCTAAGGAGGTAGCGGGCGACGAGGTGATTGTAGATTTTCATCTGCCGGCGCCGGTCCGGTTACGAATCATTCGCCAAGGAGAAGAGTGGCGGGTGAATCTCGAAAAATCGAAGGATGGGGTGGTGTATGAGCAGACGGATTGTGTGACGAAAGTGGCCGAGGGAAAGGGACTGCAGGTTCAACTCCCTTTTTCCTCGCTTGGATGGAGGAGAGAGGGGGGAGAGGTGAGCTTTTTGGTCCGAGTCGTGCGCGGGGGGGCGGAGGTGGAGAGGTATCCCGAGCGGGGGTTGATTGAGTTCAGCGGACCGGTGCGTGCGTTGGACATGAAGAACTGGTATATTTAGAACTCTTGATGAAGAACGTGAACCTAGTACTCGGTCTGCACATGCATCAACCGGTGGGAAATCTTCCCGAGGTGGTGGATCGGATCACCACAGATGTGTACCGGCCTGTCATTGCAGTTTTGGAGAAGTATCCAGGGGTAGCGGTGAATCTGCATGTGAGTGGGCCTCTTTTGGAATCGTGGGGGGAACGGCATGCGGATTTGGTCAAGAAGGTGAAGGAGCTGGTGGGAACGGGGCGGGTCGAGATGATGTCGGGAGGGTTTTACGAACCTGTTTTGGTGGAGTGGTCGGAAGAAGATCGGGACGGGCAGATTGCGAAAATGAACGGCTGGCTAAAAGAAAAGTTGGGAGCGCAGCCTTCGGGGGCCTGGTTGGCGGAGGGGGTTTGGGGGCCGTCGTTGTGCGGTGCGTTTAGTCGTGGAGGACTGAAGTATTCGTTTGTCGAAGGGTCATTTTTTCAGCAAGCGGGAATCATTCCAGCAAAAATGAATGGCCACTATGTCACCGATCAGGCGGGAAATCTTTTGTCGGTCTTTCCGACGTGTCCTGATTTGGCGCGGTTGATTCCTCACGCTACGTTGGATGAGGTATTTGGTTATTTGCGAAGGATGGCGAATCGGGGGGAGGACATCACTCTGACCTTGGCGGCGAATCTGGAGAATTGGAATCAGGTGCCGGGCGGGGTGGCGGGTTATCTGGATACTCTTTTTGCCAGATTGCAGCAGTCGGCCAGCTGGGTGAACTGTTTGACGGGGCAGGCGCAGCTTCAACGGCAGAGCGCGAAAGGTCGGGTTGCCCTTCCTCCCGGAACTCCGGCGGAATTGGGGGGGTGGTCGTTGCCTGGGACATCCCGGAAAGAGTTTTTCAGGGAGCGAGGGCAGTTGGCGCAACGGTTTGACGCGGGGAAGTGGTTGCCATTTTTCCGAGGGGGGTCATGGGCTTCTTTCCGAGTGCGGTATGAGGAGCTGAACTTGATGTATCGGAAAAATCTGATGTTGGGCCGTAGACTGAGGGGGAAAGGTCAGTTTCCTGGTTCGCGTGGGGTGATGGAGCGGTTGTTGCGGGCGCAATGTTCCACAGCTCAGTGGCATGGAACGAAGGGGGGCCTCCACATGCCCCATTTGCGGGGGGCGATTTGGAGGGAATTGATCTTGGCGGAATCGGAGATGAGAGCGGGCCAGACGGAAACCGATTTGGTACGGGAAGATGTAAATGCGGATGGTCAAATCGAGGTGATTGCGGGACATCCGGCGTTGAGCCTGCTTTTTGCGCCTCATCTGGGGGGCAGTTGCCTGGAGGTGGGGCTGCCCGAGTTTGGGAGAAATCTGGCAGATGTTCTGACGCGGCGGGATGAAGGACTGAATGGGACAAGCACCGGTCCGATCGACTGGTATGAGAGGCGGATTTTCCAAGATCATTTTTTTGCAAAAGGGACGACAGTGGATCAGTTGTCGGCGGGGACGTATCCGGAGTTGGGGGATTTTATTTTGCAACCGTTTGAGATCACACAGATGCGTCAGACGGGCAGCCGGGTGACCCTCAGTTTGCAGAGAGACGGAGGGTTGTACCGGATGGGGACGCGATTGCCGTGTCTGCTCGAAAAAACGTATGCAATCGATGCGGCAGGGGGATTGGTGGAGGTTTCGTATCGGATTACGAATACGGGGACTCTTCCATTGGAGGCGGTTTTTGCGACGGAGTTGAATCTAAATTTGGGACCTGACCAGTCGGGCCAGGGGGTGTGGCGGTTTGGAGAGAGCAGCAAATCGGATCGGGACAGGTGGCATGGGGATGGGGCGGCAAGAGTGGTGGCGGGGTCGACAGACGGGTTGGAGGTGACGATGTGTCCTGAGAATCTTTCTTTGGCATGGGGGTATCCGCTTTTGGATGTCGAAACGGGGCCTGAGGGGCCGATTCGACAGGGAAATTGCATTCTTTTTGGGCAACATCTGGATTTGAAACCCGGGCAAAAGGCGGAGGCGAGACTCAAAGTCACTTTTCGCAAGAAAGAGGGCAGGATTGCCCCGAAAAAGTGATTGTGATAAGGTTTTCCTCATGAAATTTCGTTGGTTAATGAGCTTGGGGATCATTGGTCTGGGCCTTGCCTTGACCGGATGCACCGTTCCTGGCGATGCCGAGAACGTGACGACCACGTATGGAGACACGACGACGGCTCCTGCATCCACCGAGACCCATCCTGATGGCGCGGCAAACACGAAACCCCAGACGGCGGCGAGTGAGGAGAAAAAGCCTTGGTCTCCTCCCGAAGGTCCGGAAAAGAGTACTCCGACCAAGGCTAGCTACCCGAAGGGTGAAAAAGTTTCCGGGAAAACGGGAATGGTGCGCAGTCCGTACGCTCCTTACGCGGGGTTGGTGGATGTGAAGGGCTTTGCTCCCGGGACAGAAGTGAAGTGCCCTTACACGGGCAAGATTTTCCTCGTTCCCTAAGTTCCCGAAACCGGGACGAACCTGAGTCCGGCGATGGATCCCCTTTTACAGATTTTGAAAGAGCGGGGACGCTTGTCCTCTGGCGAGTTGGCTCAGCTGACCGGAAAAACGGAAAAAGAAGTGGAGAAAGCCCTACGCCAATATGAGGCGGATAGAGTGATTCTCGGCTACCAAGCGATTTTGGATTCGGACAAGACGGGGCATGGGGGGGTGCGTGCGGTGATCGAGGTGAAAATCACACCCGAGAGGGAGGGGGGATTTGATCGAATTGCAGCCCGAGTCGCCCGGTATCCCGAGGTGGTTTCGTGTCAGCTGATGAGCGGGGGGTATGATTTGTTGATCGTGGTAGAGGGGCCGGATCTGAAGCGGGTGGCGGGTTTTGTGTCGGAGAAGCTGTCGACTATTCAAGGGGTGATTTCGACGGCGACCCATTTCCAGCTGAAGACCTACAAGGAGGCAGGGGTGCTCTTTCTTCAGGACGACAAAGCGGAACGTCTTTCGGTTTCGCCATGAAAAAGGCGGATGATTTTTTAGCAGAGCATGTAAAAGGAATTCCGAGATCGGGGATCCGGGATTTCTTTGAAATCGTCCAAAAGCGGGGAGATGTGATTTCCCTAGGAATCGGGGAACCGGACGTTTCAGCTCCCTGGGCGGTGCGGGAGGCGGCTATCTATTCGCTGGAGCATGGGCGAACGGGATACACCTCGAATTCCGGAACACTGAAGTTGCGGAACGAGATATCGGCCTACATCGAAAAGATTTTCGGCCAACGCTACATTCCTGAGAGTGAGATTTTGGTGACAGTGGGGGTTAGTGAGGCGATCGATCTTGCGTTGCGAGCGGTGCTGAATCCGGGAGAGACAGTGCTGTATCACGAGCCGTGTTATGTTTCGTACGCGCCGTCGATCACATTGGCTCACGGGCGGGGGAAGGCGATCCGGACCAAGGCGGAAGATGGATTTCGTTTGGATGCAAAGGCGGTGGCAGAAGCGGCGGAGGGGGCGAAGGTTCTTCTTTTGAATTTTCCGACGAATCCGACAGGTGCGGTTTTGCGGGGTCGGGAGTTGGATGCCTTGGCCAAGGTGTGTGTGGAAAAAAACCTGCTGGTGATCAGTGATGAGATCTATGCGGAGTTGAGTTATGAGGGAGCCCACGAATCGATTGTGACGCGACCGGGTATGAGGGAGCGGACGATTCTTCTGCACGGTTTGAGCAAGGCATTTGCGATGACCGGGTTTCGAATCGGGTATGCGTGTGCTCCGGCTCCCTTGATTGAGGCGATGATGAAGATTCATCAATATGCGATTCTGTGTGCTTCGACCCTGAGTCAGGAGGCTGCGGTGGAGGCATTGCGGGGAGCGGAGGGGACCACTCACGAGGCGAGGGAGAGTTACCGAATCCGGAGGGATTTTTTGCGCAGAAAGCTGGAGGAGGCAGGATTGAAGCCGACGAATCCTGCGGGTGCTTTTTATCTTTTTGTGGATGTGCGGAGCACGGGTCTGACATCGAGGGAGTTTGCCCTGCAACTGCTGGAGGAAGAGAAGGTGGCCGTGGTGCCAGGGGAGGCATTCGGACCGGGCGGAGAGGGATTCGTCAGGTGCAGTTATTCGACGGCGTTGGACCGGATTGAGGTGGCAGCGGAGAGGATCAGTCGGTTTGTGAAAAAGCTTCGGCAAGGTCAACCGCAGTTGGCGGCGGCGAGGTAATCCAGTTTTGCCCTACGACGTGGTGGTGGTCGGGGCGGGGCACAATGGCCTGATCTGCGCCTGCTATCTGGCGAAGGCAGGCTTAAAGGTGGCGGTGGTGGAGCGTCGGGACTTGCCTGGAGGTGCGGTGTGTACCCGGGAGGATCTGGTGCCGGGGTTTCGCTTCGATGTGGGGTCCTCTGTTCACATCATGATTCATCTGACGCCGATTCTTGCGGAGCTGAATTTGGCGAGAGAAGGGCTGGAGTATATCGAGATGGATCCGTGGGCCTACTATCCTGTGGAAGGAACGGGTCGGGGAATTTGTTTTCATCGGGATGTGGAGAAGACCTGTGCCAGTATCGCGGCATTTAGTACGAAGGATGCGGAGGCATACCGACGGTATGTGGAGCGCTGGACGGAGTTGAATGAGGGGGTTTTCGAGACTTTTTTGGCGCCTCCTTCACCCGGTCGGCTGTTTGGAACCATTTTAAAGAGAAATCTGTTCCGGCCAAAGTCGCGCCGGCTCTGGTCGAGTTTGGACACAGCCCGTCAGTTGATGGCTCCGTATGGGGAGGTGATTCAGGAGACGTTTGAAAACGATCATGTACGGACGGCGATGCTTTGGCTTTCTGCACAGAGTGGACCGGCGCCAGCGGAGGTGGCGAGCGGGGACATGTTCGGGTGGAATGCGATGATTCATAAATGCGGCGCAAAACGGGCGAAGGGTGGGAGTGGTTCTTTGGCGACGGCTTTGGTGAAGTGTCTGCAGAGGCATGGAGGGGAGCTCTTTTTAGAAAAGCCGGTGGAGGAGGTGAGAAAAAGCGGGGGAGGCTGGGAAGTGGAGGCGGGAGGAATGGTTTTCCAGACGGAGAAAGTGGTGGCTGCATGCCACCTAAAAACCTTTTTCTGTAATCTTCTGAAAGATGGGCCGAAGGAGTTGGCGGGGCGGATGGAAAAAGCACGGATCGGAAACGGTTTTGGGATGGTGGTGAGGCATGCGGTGGAAGAGTTGCCGGTGTACGCGCGGGAGGCGGAAAGCGGGGTTCAGGCGAGGGAGTATCATTCGGGAATGCAGTTGCTGTGTCGGAATCGCGCGATGTTGGAGAGCAGCTATCGGGATTATCTGGGGTATCAGCCTCCGTCGAATCCGAGCGTGGTGGCGATGACCTTTTCTGCGATCGATTCGACGTTGGCGCCGAAGGGAAAGCACACCTTATTTACTTGGGCGCAGTATCACAGTTACGAACTTCGAAATGGGGAGAAGTGGGACGAGATTCGGGAGCGGGAGGCGGACAAGTTGTACGATCTGGTCTGCCAGTATGCACCGAACATGAAGGGAAAGATGATCGGAAGGTATATCCAGACGCCGCTGGATCTGGAGCGTGATTTGGGGCTGTTGAGGGGGAACGTGATGCATTTCGAAATGAGTTTGGATCAGATGTTCATGTTCCGTCCTTTGCCCGAAATTTCCTGTTATCGGGCTCCGATGAAGAATTTGTATCTGACGGGGGCAAGTACGCATCCCGGAGGAGGGGTTTTCGGGGCCAGTGGACGAAACACGGCGAAAGTGATCCTGGGTTGGCGGGGGTGAGGAGAGGGAGTAGGATCTTCGCATGAGCGTGGCCACTCAAAAAACCCAAGCGGATCCCGTCCGCCAATTTTCGATCTTTTTGGCGAACAAGGCGGGGAGGTTGTTGGAGCTCATTCGGATTTTGCACAGCCGACAGGTTCACGTGGTGGCTCTTACAATCCTCGATACCACGGACAGTTCGATTGTGAGGATGGTGGTGGATGATCCGGATCAAGCACGAGCGATTTTTCACGAACAGGCGGTAGCACATACCGAATCGACAGTGGTGGCTGTGGAGTTGGGGGCGGCGACCGAACTGCCGAAGGTGCTCTCCTCGCTTCTTGAAGCGGAAATCAACATTCTGACGACGTTTGCTTTTTTGGTCCGCCCGGAAGCGAGACCGGCGCTGTGCCTGAATCTGGATGACAATGAGCTGGGGGCGCAGGTATTGGGGCGGGGCGGTTTCAAGCTGCTGGGGCAAGGCGATATCTCGAGATAGTTTCTTCAGGGATGAGTGGATTCGAAGCCAAGGTTTTGGGTGGGGGGAGAATTACGGCGGAGGAAGCTGCAGAAATCTATCGATGGCCCTTGGCAAAGCTAGGGGAAGCTGCGAATGCGCGCAGGAATTTAGCAAAAGGAAAGGATTACGACGGAAAAGGGAAAGAGGTGGTGACTTATATGGTCGATCGGAACATCAACTACACGAACGTGTGTGATGTGTACTGCAAGTTCTGTGCATTCTATCGGACCGAAAAGGATGCGGATCACTATGTGCTGAGTCAGGAGCAGATCGATCGCAAGATTGATGAGTTGGTAGCGGTGGGAGGGAACCAGATCCTTCTTCAGGGGGGGCATCATCCCAAACTGAGTCTAGAGTGGTATCTGGATCTGTTGCAGCATTTACGAGGAAAATATCCGCAGGTGAATGTACACGGGTTTTCTCCGCCCGAGTTCAATCATTTTGCTGAAGTATTTGGAATGAGTCTGGAGAAGGTGATCGAGAAGTTTCGGGAAGCGGGTTTGGGCAGCATTCCGGGAGGCGGGGCGGAGATTTTAGTGGATCGGGTGAGGCAAAAGATTGCCCCGAGGAAGTGCGGAACAGACGCCTGGCTCAAGGTGATGGAGATCGCGCACGGAATGGGAATGAGGTCCAGTGCGACGATGATGTTTGGGCATGTGGAGACTCCAGAAGAAAGAATCGAGCATTTGGGGCGGCTGAGGGATCTGCAGGATCAGACGGGCGGATTCACCGCATTCATCTGCTGGACGTTTCAGCCGGAACACACCGTTCTCAAGGCTGAAAAGACGGGATCCCATGAGTATCTCCGGATGCAGGCGTTGTCACGGATCTTCCTCGATAATATTCCGAATGTGCAGTCGAGCTGGGTGACGCAAGGACCGGCGATGGGTCAGGTGGCGTTACAATTCGGTGCGAACGATTTTGGAAGTTTGATGATGGAGGAGAATGTGGTGTCGAGTGCGGGGACGAGTTTTCGGCTGAGTTTGGAGGAGATGCGACGATTAATCGTTCAGGCGGGGTATGAGCCCAGACAGAGAAACAACGAGTACCAACTGGTCGACTCTCCAGCCACCGGGTTGGTGGCGTAACGGCTGGACAGCCGGATTACTTGTAACGGATCGCGCGACCGTTGGCGCCACCGGCAGGGCCGGTGAAGCGGAAGCTGGTGTCGACGCGGTCGAGAATCACGGCATCCGCCTTCATCTTCCAAGCCTGTTTTTGTAAGGATTCTTTCATCGATTCCTCGTCATCCCAAAGAAAGATCTGGGGAGCACTGACTAGGCCGATCACTTCGTAGGGTTTTTCGGGGCGATCGAGGAGAAGGGTGACGTCGCTCCAGGGCTCGGACTCCGAACTGGATTTCTTTGTTTTTTTCTGCGAGGTGGAGGTGCGGGACGAGGTTTGAGCCGAGGCTTCATTTGTGGAGTAGGATGAGAGAAGGAGAACAAGAAATACGAGAGAGAACAGGGAGGTTAGTTTTTTCATTATTTCTAATTAACGGAAATGGTTAGGCGGGCAAGATTGATGAAGGGCTGGTCGTGAACAACTCTTCTGCTAATTCAAGGAGGATGAAACGATCTTTGGGAATCTGGGGGCGGATAGGTTGGGGGCTGATTGCTTTGGTGGGAGCGGTAGCGTTGGGAGTAGTGGCTTGGGAACGGGGGGAACCGGTGAATGCGCTTTGGTTGGTGGTCGCTACCGGGTGTGTCTATGCGATTGGATATCGTTTCCATAGTGCCTGGCTGATGGCGACCGTTTTGACGATTGATCCGGATCGAAAGACCCCGGCTGAACGGCTGGCGGATGGTCGGGATTTTGTGAAAACAAACCGGTGGGTGGTGTTTGGGCATCATTTTGCAGCGATTGCCGGGCCGGGCCCGCTGGTGGGACCGGTGTTGGCGGCGCAGTTTGGGTATTTGCCGGGGCTATTGTGGATTCTGATCGGGGCGGTTCTGGGGGGAGCGGTTCATGACAGCATCACGTTGTGGCTGAGTGTCCGAAGGGGAGGGAAATCGGTAGGGCAGATGCTGCGGGAAGAGGTGGGACCGGTAGCGGGGACACTCGCGGTAATCGGTTTATTGGGAATTATCACAATCCTGATGGCGGTTTTGGCTTTGGTGGTAGTGCGGGCCTTGGCGGAAAGTCCGTGGGGATTGTTCACCATCGTCCTAACGATGCCGTTGGCACTAGCGATGGGGGTAGGTATGCGAGGGGCGGGAGGGTCGAGGACGGCTTGGGTGACGGTGTTGGGAGTGTTGGGACTGATCGGATGTGTTTGGGCGGGAAAGTGGGCAGCGGAGACTCCGGTTTTGGCAAAGATGTTCACGTGGGAAGCACCGACGTTGGCGTGGTCGATCATGGGATACGGACTGACGGCGAGTATTCTCCCAATCTGGCTATTGCTGGCGCCTCGGGATTATCTGAGCTCCTTTTTAAAGATCGGAACGGTGGCGGCGCTGGGGGTGGTAGTTGCGATTTTGGCTCCGCAACTGCAGATGCCTGCGTTGACGCGATTCATCGATGGGAGCGGACCGGTTTTTGCGGGACCTGTTTTCCCCTTTTGTTTCATCACGATCGCATGCGGGGCGGTGAGCGGTTTCCACTGTCTGGTGGCTTCGGGGACAACGCCGAAGTTATTGGCGAGCGAGGCAGACATTCGGATGGTGGGATATGGGGCGATGATCACCGAGATGTGTGTCGGAGTTTTGGCGCTGGTGGCGGCGTGTTCGATGCCTGCGGGGGAATATTTTGCGATCAATCTTCGGGGAGAACCGGCAGCGGTCGTGGAGAAGATCACGGCACTTGGATTTCCCGTGACAGAAAAGCAAATGGCGGATTTAGCGAAGTCGGTGGGGGAAAGTACAATGATCGGTCGGACGGGGGGGGCTCCGACCTTCGCGGTCGGAATGGCGCAGATTTTTGCGAAATCGGTGGGGCAGGCGGGGGGAGGGATGATGGCCTTGTGGTATCACTTTGCGATCATGTTTGAG
>Ga0209087_1001800_pt1 | contig 12468 bp, 11 predicted proteins | sample S_130805_EF_Meta_FD_187321 | JGI IMG/M metagenome (GOLD analysis project Ga0209087, IMG submission 187321) | Freshwater microbial communities from Lake Simoncouche, Canada to study carbon cycling - S_130805_EF_MetaG (SPAdes) (version 2) | ecosystem: Environmental > Aquatic > Freshwater > Lake ...
CGCGTGGTTGCGCGTGACGAAGGCGACCGAGTGGATCGGGTCGAGCAGGGCGAGGTCGGCCTGCGGCACGAAGCGGAGCACCCGGCGCCCGGGCGCCCCCTGCGCGGCGGCGAGGCGGGGCGCGGCTGCCGCGCCTCCGAGACCGGCAAGCAGCTGGCGACGTCGCATGGGGATAACCCTCCGATGGCCTGGCGGGAATGCTGCGGTGCAAACGCCCAAGGCGTCAACGAACAAGCAATAGCCCCGGGAATGATGGGGTAGGAAAACCGGCCGCTTCGGTGGAAAACCTTGGGGATAAATGAACGGCGACCGGGCCGTGCCTGGGGCGCAACGGCAGGGAATTCCTGGCCTTGGACCCCAGATTCAGGCCATTGCATGGGCTTGTGGATCAGCCCCCGCCGGCCCGGCCAGGGCGAGCCCGGGCGGCAGCCGCCCGGGCCCGGGAGGGATCAGTCGCGGTAATCGGGCTCGTTGCGGTCGAGGATCCGCTTCAGCGCGCCGAAATGCCACTCGGCATTGCTCTTGTCGCCGTACCGCGGCGCGGCGCCGCTGAACTGCTTCACCGTCTCCTCGACCACAGCCGGCGGCAGCACGTGCAGCGGCCGGTTGGTCCACATGGCATAGAGCTGCACCTGGCAGACCCGCTCGGCGTAGTAGAGCCGGTCATAGGCCTCGGCGACGGTCGCGCCGATGGTGGCAATCCCGTGGTTCGCCATCATCAGTACGGTCTTGTCGCCGAGGATGCCGGCCAGCCGCTCGCCCTCGGCCGGGTCGAAGGCCGGGCCGGCATAGTGCATGTCGTAGGCGGTGTGGATCATCGTGCCGATCTCGGTCTGGCCGATCGGCAGGATGCGCGGATCCTCGAGCCGCGAGAGCGCCGAGGCGAAGGGCATATGCGTGTGGAAGACCGCCGCGGCGCGCTTGCTCAGCTTGTGGATCGGCGCGTGGATCGCGTAGCAGGACCGCTCGATGTTGCCCTCGCCGGCGCAGATATTGCCGTCGTAATCGACCTCCATGAAGGTCGAGGCCTTCACCTCCGACCAATGGGTGCCGAAGGGGATCTGGTAGTAGCGGTCGGTGGTGCCCGGCACGCGCAGGGTGAAGTGGTTGAAGATGCCCTCGTGGAAGCCGTGCATGACGGCCAGGCGATGGGCGGCGGCAAGGTCGATGCGGGCCTGCCAGCGCTGGTCGGCGAGGCTGAGGTCGGCGGCGGCATGGGTCTCGAGCGGCATGATGTCCCTCTTCGGTGCGAAGCGCGGCGCGAGGCTAGAGCAAGTCCGGCCCGCAGGTACACGGCCTCATCGCGGGCGGCGGCAGGGGAACGTCCCGTGCCCGGCGCAAGGCTTTAACCAATCGTGAAGGAAGTTAACGCCGAATCTATCGCTTTAATGAGACAGATGGCTAATTTTTGGTTATCTCCCGCAGGGCAAACGCGAAGAGATCCAAATGAGACGTCTGCTATCCGCCAGCCTGCTCTGCACGACCGCGCTTGCCGGGAGCCTGGCGGCGACGCCGGCCCTGGCCGCGCTGATGATCGCCGGCTCGACCACCGGCTCGCCCGCCCTCCCCGGCACCGGCACCGCGATCCAGCTGCGATCCATCACTGCCCCGTCCGCGACCGCGATCAACGGCATCGGCTACAGCCTGACCTTCAGCGTCCCGGGCGGCCAGGGCGTCGTGGATGGCGCCATCGCCGGGCAGTACGCCATCCCCATCGCGGGCGTGAGCGGCAGCAATCCGCAGTACCTGACCGGCGATGCCGGCTCGCCGCTCACCACCGAGGCGAGCGCCGCCGGCAACTACCTCTCGACCGGCATCGGCTCGATCACGCTGAGCTTCACCGCACAGCAGCGCGCGCTGCAGCTGCTCTGGGGCTCGATCGACAGCTACAACACGCTGCGGTTCTTCGACGGCAACACCGAGCTTGCCAGCCTCACCGGCACCCAGGCGGCCGACGCCGCCGGCATCCCGGCGAACGGCTTCCGCGGCTTCGGCGGCAGCGCCTACCTGACCTTCAGCGGCATTGCCTTTGACCGGGTGGTGTTCAGCAGCACCTCGAGTTCCTTCGAGTTCGCCGCCGTGGTCGGCTCGACCCGGGGCTTCGTCGTGCCGGAGCCGGCGAGCATGGCGCTGCTCGGCGCCGGGCTGCTCGGGCTCGGCCTCGCCCGGCGCGCGCGGGCGCGCTGAGCCAGGGGCGCGGCCGGGGGGGTCAGCCCTCGGCCGCCGCCAGGATCCGGTCCACCGCCTCGGTCCGCCCGAGCGCCACCAGCACCGCGTCGATCGGCGGGCTCTGCGTGCTGCCCGTCAGCGCGACGCGCAGCGGCTGCGCCACCTGGCCGAGCTTCACGCCCTTCACATCGGCATAGTCGCGCAGCCAGTGCTCGAGATCGGCGCGCTCCCAGGGCGCGTCGGTGAGGAACACGGCGAGGTCCTTCAGCCGCACCTTGGCCTCCGGCGTCAGCAGGGCGAGCGCCTTCGGGTCCATCGGCGGAGGGCCCTCGGTGACGGCGAAGGCCGCCGCCGTCGCCAGCTCGTCGAGCGTCCGCGCCCGCTCCTTCAGGTCGGGCATCAGCAGGCGCAGGCGGTCGCCGCCATCGGTGCCGAACAGCACGCCGGACTTCGTCAGCCGCGCCAGCACCTCATGCGTCAGCCGGTCGTCATCGGCGCCGCGCAGGTAGACCGCGTTCAGATGCGTCAGCTTGGCGTAGTCCATGCGCGACGCCGCCCGCCCGACGCCGTCGAGGTCGAAGATCTGCACCGCCCGCTCGCGCGGGATCACCTCCTCGTCGCCATGGCCCCAGCCGAGGCGCATCAGGTAGTTGCACATGGCCTCCGGCAGAAAGCCCTGCTCGCGGAACTCGAGCGCGCCGACCGCGCCGTGGCGCTTCGACAGCTTCGCGCCGTCCGCGCCGTGGATCAGCGGGATATGGGCGAAGCGCGGCCGGTGCCAGCCCATGGCGTCGTAGACCATGCATTGCCGGAAGGTGTTGGTCAGGTGGTCGTCGCCGCGTATGACATGGGTGATCGCCATGTCGTGGTCGTCCACCACCACCGCATGCAGATAGGTCGGCGTGCCATCCGAGCGCAGGATGATCATGTCGTCGAGCTCGCTGTCGGCGACCTTCACCGGGCCCTGCACCAGGTCCTCGACCACGGTGTCGCCGCCTTTCGGCGCCTTGATGCGGATCGCCGGCGCCACGCCCGGCGCGTCCTTCGGATCGAGCCCGATCCACTTGCTGCCGTCATACTTGAAGGGGCGCTTCTCGGCCTCCGCCGCGGCCCGCATCGCGGCCAGTTCCTCCGGCGTGTCATAGGCCAGGTAGGCCTTGCCCTTGGCCAGCAGCTCGCGCGCCACCTCGGCATGCCGCGCCTCGCGCTTGCTCTGGAACACCGGCGGCTCGTCCGGCGAAAGCTCGAGCCAATCCAGGCTCTCGATGATCTGGTCCACCGCCGCCTGCGTGCTGCGCTGCTTGTCGGTGTCCTCGATGCGCAGCAGGTACTGCCCGCCATGCCGGCGCGCGAAGAGCCAGTTGAACAGCGCCGTGCGCGCGCCGCCGATATGCAGGTAGCCGGTGGGGGAGGGGGCGAAGCGGGTGCGGACGGTCATGCGGGCGATCCCCGTGCAGGCGATATACCGCGCCCTCTAGCAAACTCCCCGCCCCGCGAACACGTCAGCCGGTTGTCACGAACGTCGGGTTGAGCCCGCCGCCGCTCGCGACTACAGGCGAAGGATGGCAGGCGCCCCGATCGATCGCATCCCGCTCTATTCCATCGTCATGCCCGTGCTCGGGCTGGCGACCTATTTCCTGGTGGGCAAGGTCAAGCTCGAGCCCATGGCGATCCTGGTGGCGCTCGTGCTGCTCGGCAATGTGATCGCCGCCGTCCATCACGCCGAGGTGGTCGCCCTGCGCGTCGGCGAGCCCTTCGGCGCCCTCGTCCTGGCACTCGCCGTCACCACCATCGAGGTCGGGCTGATCGTCTCGATGATGCTGGGCGGCGAGCGCAACCCCGCCATCCTGCGCGACAGCGTGCATGCCGTGGTGATGCTCGTGGTGCATGGCCTCGCGGGCTTGTGCATCGTCGTCGCCGCCTTCCGCCAGCGCGAGGGCGAGTTCCGGGTCGAGGGCGCGAACGCCTTCCTCGCCGTGCTGATCCCGATGGCGGTGCTGGTGCTGGTGGTGCCGAACCACGTGCTCTCGGCGCCCGGGCCCTATTACACGCCGCTGCAGCTCGGCTTCGTCGCCGTGGTCTGCCTGGTGCTCTACATCGCCTTCCTGTTCATCCAGACCACCTGGCACCGCGACTACTTCCTCTCGCCGGGCGCAGCACCCGAGGCCGAGCACATCCGCCCGACCACCCGCATGGCGCTGGCCTCGCTCGGCCTGCTGGTGCCGGCGCTGGTCTCGGTGGTGCTGCTGGCCAAGTCGCTGGCGCCGGCGATCGAGGCCAGCGTCGGCGCGGCCGGTGCGCCCATCGCCATCGTCGGCGTCATCATCGCCACCATCGTCCTGCTGCCGGAGACCGCCTCGGCGGTCCGCGCGGCGGCCAACCGCCGGCTGCAATCCAGCATCAACCTGGCGCTCGGCAGCGCGGTCGCCTGCATCGGGCTCTCGGTGCCGATCATCGCCGCGGTCGCCGAATGGACCGACTACCCGCTCGAGCTCGGCATCTCGGCCGGGTCGAGCGTGCTGATGGCGCTCGGCTTCGTGGTTGCGATCATCACCTACGGCACCGGCAAGACCAACCTGCTTTCGGGCATCGTCCACCTGGTGCTGCTGGGGACCTGGATCTTCACGATCTTCGCGCCGTAGCGGCGTAGACAATCGGCTTTCCATTGCGGTCCCCGCCCCGCGGGCCGATGATAGCACCGCAGTGTCGCTCACCGCCACCCTGCCCCTCGGCCACCGGCCGGCCGGGCTCGCCCTCGAGGCCGCCATCGCGGCCGAGCGCGGCCGTTTCGCGCCCTGGCTGGCGGTCGCCCTCGGCCTCGGCGTGCTGGTCTATTTCGCGCTGCCCGCCGAACCGTCCGCCGCCCTGGCCTGGACCGCCCCGGCCGGCGTGCTCGCCGCCTGGCTCGGCCGCAGCCGCCCGGCGCTCGGCTGGGCGCTCGGGCTGCTCGCCGCCGCCTGGCTCGGCCTCGCCGTCGCCGCGATCCAGGCCTGGCGCCAGCCGCCGATGCCCGAGTTGCCGCGCGGCGCGACCATCCTCGCGGGCGAAATCGCCGCGGTCGAGCCGCTGCCCGACGGGCGGCGGATCACCATCGCCGCCCCCCGGCTCGACGGCGAGCCGCCGCTGCCGCGCGCGCTCCGGGTCCGCCTGCGCGGCGACGACCCGACCGTGCTGCAGCCGGGCGATACCATCACGCTCCGCGCCCTGGTCCGCCCGCCCGCCGCCCCGGCCTATCCCGGCGCCTGGGACTTCCAGCGCAATGCCTGGTTCTCCGGCCTCGGCGGCAGCGGCTTCGCGCTCGGCCGCGCCGAGGTCACGCCGGGCGAGGCCGGCCCGCCGCCGCTCGCGGCGCTACGCGCCCGGCTCGAGGCGCGCGTCAACGCGGCCATCCCAGGTGCGGCCGGCGCCATCGCCGCCGCCCTGCTGACGGGGACGCAAAGCGCGATCCCGGCGCCGGCGCTCGCCGCCATGCGCGACAGCGGCCTTGCGCATCTGCTCAGCGTCTCCGGCCTGCATATCGCGATCGTCATGGGCCTCGCCTTCCTGGTGCTGCGCCAGGGCTTCGCGCTGATCCCCTGGGTCGCGCTGCGGCTGCCGGGCAAGCCGGCGGCGGCGCTTGGCGGCCTCGTGGTCGGCGCGCTCTACATGCTGCTCACGGGCGCGCAGGTACCGATGCAGCGGAGCTTCGCGATGGCGGCCCTCGCGACCCTCGCGCTGATCGCCGGCCGCCGCGCCATCAGCCTGCGCAGCTGGGCGCTCGCCTTCGCCGCGGTGCTGCTGCTGAACCCGGTCGCGCTGCTCGGCCCGTCCTTCCAGATGAGCTTCGCCGCGGTGCTCGCGCTGATCGCGGGCTGGGAGTGGCTGCGGCCGCGGCTGCCGGTCGCGCGCGAGGGCGAGTGGCGGCGCAAGCTCATCCTCGCCGGCTTCGGCCTCGTCGCGACCTCCGTGCTCGCCGGCCTCGCCACCACGCCCTATGGGCTGCACCATTTCGGCCGCATCCAGCTCTATGGCGTGGCGGCGAACGCGATCGCGGTGCCGATCACCTCGGTGCTGGTGATGCCGGCCGGGATGCTGGCGGTCGCGCTGATGCCCTTCGGGCTCGAGCACCTCGCCCTCGTGCCCATGGGCTGGGGCGTGGAGGCCATCCTTTTCGTCGCGCGCCAGGTCGCCGCCTGGCCGGGCGCGGCGCTGGTCGCGCCGCCGCTGCCGGCCGCGGGGCTGGCGCTGGCGAGCCTCGGCCTGCTCTGGCTCTGCCTCTGGCACAGCCGGCTGCGGCTGCTCGGCCTGCCGATGATCCTGGCGGGCATGGCGAGCGGCGCGCTCGATCGGCCGCCCGATCTGCTGGTCTCGGCCGATGCCCGGCTGATCGCCTTCCACGCCGGGGATGGCCTCGCCTGGCAGCGCCTCGCCGGCGCCTCGCGGCTCGACCGCGACGCCTGGCTCAGGCGCTACGGGCTGACGGAGGCCGCGGTGCTGCCGAAGTCGGGCGCGCTGGCGGCCGGCGCGATCGAGTGCGCGCCGGGCGCCTGCACGCTGCGCGCCGGCGAGCACAGTGCGGTGCTGCTGCGCGGCGCGCCGCCTGCCGAGGCCTGCGCCGCCGCCGCGCTGGTGGTCTCGGCCGAGCCGGTGCGCGGGCGCTGCGCGGCCGCGGTCATCGACCGCTTCGCGGTCTGGCGCAACGGCGCGCATGCGGCCTGGCTCGAGCGCGACGGCGTGCGGGTGCTGAGCGACCGCGCGGCGCGCGGCGCGCGGCCCTGGGTGCCGCCACCGCCGCTGCCGCGCGGCACGCCGAGCCCGGACCCGCCGGCGCCGGTTGAGTAGCAGGCAGGCCGACGGTCAATCGGCCTTGCAAAATCGCGGAAAAGTGATGACCGAGCCAGTGTTTCGTGAGAGGAACACTCATGAAGTTTGGCCTGGTGAAGGGTGCAGCCCTTCTCTCCGCCCTCGGAGTCCTGCTTGGTGCCCAGACGGCCGAAGCGGCGCTCTATAACTTCAGCTTCAGCAACGTGAACGGACCCGTCGCCGGCACCGTGCAGGGCGAGATCACCCTGCCCGATGGCAACGGCACCTTTCCCGCGACGGGGCTCATCATCACCGCGGCTCCGGCGGCCCTCGGCTACACCACGCCCTACAACCTCTTGAGCGACATGACCTCCAATTTCGCCAACAGCTTCACCGTCAGTGGCGGCAGCATCACCGCTGGGTCGATCGCCAGGCAGAACGCGGGCGTCAACCGCGGCTTCACGATCAATTTCCTCCCGGGCAGCTTCGGAAGCACCCTGTCGCCGTTCAACGCCGTCTCCGGCAATTTCCTCACCGGTGTCGTCGACCTGAGAAACACGACGCTGAGCTTCGCCGCGCCGACGCCGGCGCCGGAGCCGGGCTCCCTCGCCCTGGCGGTCACCGGCCTCCTCGGCCTCGGGTTGCTGCGCCGCCGCGCGCGGCAGCGTCCGATCCGCGGCGACGCGGATCGACAGCCTTAGGGTGAGTTGCCGTCGCGCACAGGCCGCCCGGATCGAGCCGGGTTGCCTGCCTGCCCTGACCGGCCGCAGGTGCCGCCGCCGTCGTCGCTGACGCTCGGCAGGCCGAGCCCGGATTCGCCGGCGCCGGTGGAATAGCGCGACCTCAGCCGGCCGGGACGGCGTGGCGACGCGGCGGGGCGCCGGCCGCGATGGCGCGCCACAGCGGCCGGGGGTCGAAGCCGAAATCGGTATAGCCCTCGGCGCAGACCTGCACGTAGTCCGCGCTGGGCGGGCCCGAGCGATGGTCGTGCATGACGTAGATCATCGCCTGGCGCGCGCCATCGACCGCCGCCGGCAGGTTGATCACCCGCCGGCGGTAGTAGTCCGGCGTCTCCTCGTAGCAGTCGAGCGCTGCGAGATCCGCCGCCGTGACCCGCCAGAGCCCGACCGGTACTCGGCATCCGACGGCCGGCTCGATATCGGCCATGGCGCGCATCACCAGCCGCCAGCCGGGCAGCAGGACGACGCCGACCGGCGCCGCCGCCGGGCAACGCCTGCGCATCGAGGCCTTGTGCAGATTCGAGCCATAGGCCGCGTAGAGCAGCGGGAGATGCGGCGCCGTCTCCGGCGCGAGGGCGCGGCGTTGCCGGGTCATGGTCGCTGCCGTGCCGGCTGGGCCCGGGGCTCGATCCGGGGCGTGGCGTCGCGCGCCAGCAGCGCCGCGAGGCCGCGTCGCGTCAGCGCCGGCATGATGAAGATCGCGATGATGGTCATCGCCAGGGTCAGCTCCACGACCGGCCGGTCGACCAACAGCGGCGCGGCGGCGGCCCAGACCAGGGCGGTGTTGCGGTTGCCGCTGACCAGCCCGACCGCCAGCGCACGGCGCCGCCCGAGTCCGGCGAACACCATCGCGCCGGCGACCTGCAGCGCCGCATTGGCGAGCAGGGCGAGCCCGAGCAGCAGCAGCGCCCGCTCCGGCGCCGCTACGATCTCCTCGCCCAGGCCGCGCATCGCGCCGAGCCCGAGCAGCAACAGCCCGAGCACGCAGATGCCGGTCATCGCCTGCGGGTTCTGCGCGACCCAGCGGCCGGCCAGCCGCCGCAGAAGCCAGGCCGTGAGCGCCGCGCCGCCGACGATGGCGCCGAGCCGGAGCGCCAGCGCCAAGGGATCGAGTTCGAGCTCGGTGCCGGCGAGCAGCGCCGCGAGCGGCGGCAGGGTGAGCGGCGCGGCGAGCGTCGCCGCGACGCTGGCCAGCAGCGCGACCGGCGCGCTGATCCCGAGCATGGCGGCGATCGCCGCGGCGCTGCTGATCGGTGGCGCCATCGTCGTCAGCAGCAAGGCGAGCGCGACATCCCGGTCCGGCTGCAGCAGCCGCAGGGTCGCGAAGGCCAGCAGCGGCACGCCGAGCACGGTCCAGGCGAGCACCGCGAGCATGGTGCGGCGGCAGGCCAGCTCGGTGCGGAAGGCGGGACCATCGAGCCGGAGCAGCGCGCCGAGGGTGAGGATGAATACCGCGAGCCCCATCCATGGCCGCGCCATCTCGGCGAGCGGTGGCAGCGCGATGCCGAGCAGCACGCCGAGGCAGAGCAGCGCCGGGCCGTGCTGGCCGGCGCGCGCGGTGAGCAGCGTGCGGCGGTAGCGCTCGCGCAGCGCGGCTATGGGGCGGGTCGCGCCGGCCGGGACCAGCACCGCGCGATGCTCGAGCAGATGCGCCGGATCGGCCGGCAGCGCGGTCGCGAAGAGGGTGCGCCGGGCGGTGCGGAGCGGCGCGGTGACGGCGCCGAAGGGCGTGGCCGTGGCCTCGAGCGCCTCGACCATCGCCGGGTCGAGCCGCGCCGGCACCCACCAGACTTCGCAATCGGCGAGCGCCAGCGCACCGCGGATCAGCGTGACCCGGCGATGCCGGAGCGCCTCGCCAGGCGCGAGCGCTAGGGCCGCGAGCAGCGCGGCCTCCGGGGGCTCCGGCGTGCAGGCATGGCGCGCCGCCTGCACCGGCCCGTCGCCAACCCGGTGCTCCGCGCACCAGGCCTTCAGCGTGCGGGTGGCGCTGCCGGAGGCCAGAAGACGCTGGCTGAACGCCACGATCGCCGTGGCCTCGGACCCGGCGGCGTGGCCCGAAGGATCATGCGCGAGAATATCATATTGGAAACCAAGAACGGTTGGCTCATCCGAATTGGCCGAATGCGCCGGCAGGGCGGGCCGGAGTGCGCCGGGTCCGCCGCGCCAGGGCAGGGCTTTGCGGGCGATGGGCCGCTGGCCGAGCCGCCATTGCTGCATGGGCATGGTGGTTCTTCCCTGGTCTGGTTTGGGACGACCGGCGCGGCGCCGGGTCCCGACGCGCGTCTGGTGGCGCGTCGACGACGATGGAACTGAATTGGAGGAGGAATTACTGTGCGCACCGACACAGTAGCGGCACCGTTATAAGAATGCCGATTCATGCAGAATGCGACGTCGCGCTACCCCTCGAGCGCGGCCGCCACCCGCCGCATCCGCGTCAGCCCCCAGGCGAACAGCGCCAGCGCCAGCACCACCGCCACGAGCACCGGCACCCGCAGCCCGAACACCTCGCCCGCCGCCCCCACCGTCAGCGCCCCCAGCGCCGGGCAGGCCCGCGTGATCATCCCCCAGAGGCTCAGCACCCGACCCCGCATCGCGCCATCCGCCGCACTCTGCACCAGCGTCTGGATCGAGATGCCGTGCACCGAGCCGCAGGCGCCGATGATCGCGGCACACAGCAGCGCCAGCGGGAACCACCCCGTCGCGATGAACCCCGCCGTCGCCACCGCCTGCAGCCCGACCGCCCAGACCGCGAGCCTGGTCGCGCCCGTCAGCCGCCCGCGGCTGGCGACCCACAGCCCCGAGATCAGCGCGCCGATCCCGATCGCCGCGGTCAGCAGCGCGAGGCCCGTGGCGCCGCGGTCGAACAGCCGCTCGACGAAGGGCGGCAGGATTTCCGGGATGCCGCGCAGCAGCACGCTCGCCATGGCGGCGAAGGCGAGGATGGGCCCGATCCCCGGATGGCTGCCGGCATAGCGGAAGCCGGCGACCGTCTCGGCCAGCAGCGAGCCCTCCGGCGCATGGCCGCGCCGCGCCTCGGCCGTGACGCGCAGCATCGGCGCCGTCGCGGTCGCGATGAAATAGGCCGCCGCGTTGAACAGCACCGCCGGCACCACGCCCGCGAAGGCAATCATCGGCCCCGCGATCGCCGGCCCGATGAAGCGCGCGACGTTGAAACACAGCGAATTCGCCGCGACCGCCGCCGGCAGATCGGCGCGCGGCACCAGCCCAGGCATCAGGCTCTGCCGCGCCGGCTGCGCGAAGCTCGCGGCCACGCCGCTCAGCAATTCCAGCACCAGCAGCACGCCGATGTCGAGCATGCCGGCCCAGAGCAGCACCGCGACCGCCGTCGCCTGCAGCCCGATCGCCGCCTGGCTGATCATCGTCAGCTTCACCCGGTCCATCCGGTCGGCGATCGCGCCGGCGACCGGGCTGAACACCACCGCCGGCGCCAGGTCGCAGAACGCCACCATTCCGACCCAGAAGGCGCTCTTCGTCATCTCCCAGGCCAGCCAGGCGATGGCGATCCGGTGCACCCAGAGCCCGGTCCAGGAGATCAGCGAGGCGGCGAAGAAGATCCGCGCGTCACGATGCGAGAGGGCGCGGGCGAGTGCGCCGAAGGCGGCCGGGCTGCGCAAGGCGCAGCCTCAGCGCACCACGTTCGTCGTCCCCGGCCCCGGAGTCGCCGCGCGGTTGTTGCGCTCCATGCATTCGCGCACCAGCCGGTCGCGCTCGAAGCGCCGCCCGGACTGCTCGTTCTGCAGGCTGAGCGAGAAGGGCGAGAAGGCCATGCTCGAGGAGCCCATGCGATTGGCCGCCTCGTCCTCGCGCATCAGCTGGCCGCGGTCGCGGGTCGAGATCACCCGGTCGATGTCGCGCTGGCAGGCCTCGGCGACGGCGGCCTGGTCGCGCACCGCGCCGCCCTGCGGCGGGCGGGAACCGGCAGGCCAATTGCCGCCCGAGCCGGCATAGCCGGTGCCGCGCACCTGGTCGCGCGGCGTCACCGCGGTGTTCTGCACGGCGGGGTCCGGCCCGCGCGCGACGCCGCTGAAGATGTCGCAGCCCGCGAGCAAGGTGACCGCCAGCAGCGGGGCGGCGAGGCGGGACTGGCGAGTTGACATGCGGCGGACTCTCATCCTGGCAGAGTGGGCCGCAACAATAGACCGCGGAACCCCGCCGCGTCGAACCGCGCCCCGGCATCGAGCGGCTGGGCCGCCGCCGCCCGCACCAGGCGCGGATGCAACTCGATCCCGTCCCGCCCCAGGGCGTACAACGGCCGGAGCGCCGGCTCGCGCGCCAGCACCTCGACCAGCGCGAGCAGGCGCAGGCAGAGCGCCATGCCGCCGAGGCTCTCCAGCCCGACCGCGGCGTCGATCGCCTCGGCCCAGGCGCCGGCATCCGGGTCGGCGATCGCGATCTCGGTCGGCGGATCGGTGCCATCCGCCTCGGGGCACTCGAAGACCAGCAGCCGCGGCGGCCCCCATTGCTCGGCCTCCGCCGCCCGCCGCGCCAGCGCCCAGGCCGAGAGCAGCGCACCGGGCGAGACCGCGGGCAGGCGCTCGGGCGGCACCGGGACGGCATAGGTCAGGCTGCCGGACGGGCCGGCGGCCACGCGGATGGGGGCGGGCATCACCCCAGTGTGGTCCCGGCTGGCCGGCGCGGGGAGGGGGGGCGATGGCGGAACGGATGCCCCTGGGCGTCGCGGTCGGCGGGTGGGCTGCTGCCTGCCGGGGCGGCGTCCGCCCCTGCCACCCCGCCCCCCCCCAATCCGACCCCCCCG
>Ga0209087_1001804_pt1 | contig 12464 bp, 12 predicted proteins | sample S_130805_EF_Meta_FD_187321 | JGI IMG/M metagenome (GOLD analysis project Ga0209087, IMG submission 187321) | Freshwater microbial communities from Lake Simoncouche, Canada to study carbon cycling - S_130805_EF_MetaG (SPAdes) (version 2) | ecosystem: Environmental > Aquatic > Freshwater > Lake ...
TTTTTCTTATTTTTACAACTCCGTATCTTGCAGGAGGTTGCGCAGCCGTTATTGTGCATATATTTTTATTTTTAATGTGTGTTTTAAGAAGTCGTTTAATATCTAAATTCGCTAGCCCATCTCCATAAGTTAAAAAAAAATTCTTTTCATTTTTAAGCAAACTTTTAATTTTTAACAATCTTCCACCTGTATTAGTTTTAAGCCCAGTATATACGCATTGAACATTCCAATTATTTGATTTTATAAGATATGTTGTTGCATGTTTTTTATTTTCAATGATTTCATGATCTAAACTTTTAAAGTAATCATTAATTAAACTACCCTTGTATCCGCAGCAGATAATGAAATCATTAAATCCAAAATGACTGTATATATTCATAATATGAATTAAAATTGGTATTTTCCCTATTGTAATTAGTGGCTTTGGAATTATTTTTGTATCCTCAGCTAATCTTGTGCCTAGTCCGCCTGCCAATATTACTGTTTTCATTATTGTAATTGTGCGGTTTTATAATTATATTTTTATTTTGGTAGCGGTGTTATTTTTCTTATTAAATAAAAAAATCTTATTATTAATATAAAAGAAAAACAACGATATTCTTTCATAAAAAATATAAATAGGAGTCATTACTATTATTATTATTATTTCTAAAAAGTTGCTAAATCTTGTGTAGGTTAACAACATATTAAACTGACCTAATAATATTATAAATTTATTTTTTTTAGTGGTAAAAAAATTAGTTTTTTTCTCATTTTTTTTAATTCTTTTCAATAATGTTGCTCTAATTACATGAGAAATTTTTTTTTCGTTTAAGATTTTATAATTCAAATAATTGTCCACGTAATTATATTTTATGTATTTAGTTTTTTTAAAAAATTCTAATATTTTTAATATATGTTTACGTTCATGTATTCCATATATAATGTTATTTTTTCCAAATATTGAAGGTGTAATAAAGAATTTTAGCCTTCTATATATTGAGGATCCATTATAATTATAAATTTTATCGTTACATATATGTTTAATAAAATTATTTTTTTCATCTATTATATTTATTTTGCCAAAAGGAATTGTGTCATTAGAGATTTTATTTACTAAATTCTTTAGATATTCTTTTTCTTTAAAAACATCATCATGAGCGCAAAATAAAAAATATTTACTATTTGCTTTTTTTAATACCGAGATCCAATTTTCTATGCCAAATACTCTTTTTTTTTGTTTATAAATTGTTATATTGCTATGTTTTTTTTGATATTTCCCACATATAGACAACGTTTTATCTGTTGAAGCGTTATCATAAATTATTAAATTAAAATTTTTAAAAGTTTGCTTGAATATACTCTCCAATGCATAACGTATATGACTTTCACCATTTAATACTGGCATACCTAAAGATATTTTTGGATTATTTATTATTTTCTTGATCATAGTAATATATAAATGTGTGAACTAAAAAAATTATAACAACTGTTATACAATATACTTTTAGTTATTAACCAGCATGTTATTCAGAATTATTTAATTAAGAAACTTATTTCAAAAATAGTTCTTTCTGCAGAGTTGTCATTATAATACCATGATTTTCTAAGTACAGATGTAGAGATGTAGAAGCGTCTTAACACGCTAAGCCACCTGTTGTTAATAATTAAATTAGCTTGATTTGTGGGCCTAAAAAGTTTTTAGATACAAATTATATTGTTAAATTTATTTTATTATGCAAAAACAATGTTTGTTTTTAGGGTACAATAAAAATCAAACTTCTTTAATTAATTTTCTTAAAAAAAAAAATTTTATAGTTAAGAATTATCAAAAAATTCCTCCTTTAAAAATATTTAGGCAAAGTGATTTCATTTTGTCATTTGGGTTTAGAAAAATAATAACTGAAAATATTATAAAAAAATTAAAAAAACCAATTTTTAATATACACCTATCTTATCTACCATTTAATCGTGGGGCACATCCAAATTTTTGGTCATTTATTGATAATACTCCAGCAGGAGTTTCTATTCACAAAATTGACAAAGGAATTGATACCGGAGAAATTATTCTGAGAAAAAAAATATATTTTAATATAAGTTTATATAAATTTTCTACTTTTAAAAAAACTTATAATTATCTTTTTAGAGAGGCTGAGAAATTATTTAAAAATAATTTTAATAAAATTTATGAAAAAAAGTATAAAAAAATATTAAATAATTGCCAAGGAACTTTTAATTATAAAAAAGATCTACCAAAATGGATGAAAAATTGGAATATGAATATATCTTTAGCTAAAAAATATTATATGAAAAAAGATTAAGTTAATTTTTTAACCAAAACACCAATTCTTTTATCGTCAGAATATATTTTGGACATAACTTCAGCTGTTGCCTTTGGATTGTTTTTGAAGGCTATGCGAAGAATATTCATCCAATTAACATTATTTTTTTTTCTTATATTTTCGATTTGAGAAATAATTTTTAAGTAATTTTTACTTTTATTTTTTTTTTTCATATACTTTTTGATATTAATATTTTATTTTAAAGTCGTAATAGAAAGTATAACTTGATATCTAAAAATCCATTAAAAAAGACGCCTTTCTTTGTCGCAGAAATATCTGCAAATCATAGTGGCTCACTATTCCATGCTAAAAAATTAATAAGAATAGCAAAAAAGTATGGTGCGGATGCAGTAAAATTGCAAACATATACGCCTGATACTTTAACAATAAAGAGCAATAGGCCAGATTTCAAAATTAGAGGAGGGTTATGGAAGGGAAAAAGATTGTGGGATCTGTATGAAAAAGCGCAAACACCATTTGAATGGCATAAAGAATTATTTAATTATGCAAAAAAATTAAAAATTACCTGCTTTAGCACTCCTTTTGATGAAACTGCTGTTGATCTTTTAGAAAGTCTTAATTGTCCATTTTATAAAGTTGCTTCATTTGAAATGAATCATATTCCATTAATTAAAAGAGTAGCTAAAACTAAAAAACCAATAATTATTTCAACTGGCATGGCTAATCTTAAAGAAATTGATTTGGCTTACAAAACAGCCAAAAAAAATGGAGCAAAAGAAATAATACTTTTATATTGTGTTAGCAATTACCCTTCTAAAATTTCAGATTTTAATTTTAATAATATTAAGATTTTAAAAAAAAGATATAATTGTAAAGTTGGTTTCTCGGATCATTCAACAGATAATAAAGTTGTTGCAGCTGCGATTGCGGCAGGAGCAGAAGTTATTGAAAAACATATAGCCTTAGAACGTCAAAAAAAAGGTTTTGATCTTGCTTTCTCTTTAAAGGGGAAAGAAATCAAAGAATATGCAAAAGTTATTAAAGATACGTCTTTAATGATGGGAAAAAAATATTTTTTTAGAAATAAAAGTGAAAATCATAGTTTGCAATTTAGGAGATCTATTTATGCAGTTTCTGATATTAAAAAAGGAGAAAGGTTTACTAAAAAAAATATAAGAGTTATTAGACCTGGTTTTGGTATTTTACCAGTTTATTTTGAAAAAATAATAAATAAAAAATCTCCATTTGACATTAAAATGCAGACACCTATAAAAAAATCCCTGTTAAGAGCGCTTCAGATTAAAAGTATTTATTAAATTTTTTAAAATCTGACTTTGTAACCTTTGTTGAATAAGTGCTGTTTAATTTTAAAAATGTTATAATCTTTAAAAGTAATCATTGAACCGATGGCAAATGAATTTGCTCCAATTTTTATCATGTCTATTATTTGCTCAATATTTCCAAGACCACCCTCAAATATGATAGGCAAATCAATATTTGAAATAATTTTTTTTGATAGATCGAGATTCATTCCTTCTTCACTTCCTTCATTGTTAACAAATGTTATTTTTATTTCGCCTACACCACATTGAACGAGTGATTTCATATGCGTTAATATATCAATATTTTTCTCTTTATCTTCTAGCAGGTGGTGTTCTTGATTATGAGACATTATATTAATACCAGCAACTATTGATTGACTACCATATATATTTCTTATTTTATTAATAATCTCTTTGTCTTTAAATAGAATTTGACTTAAGTAAATTTTATCAGCTCCACACTTGAAAGCTTTTTTTGCTTGCTCAATATTTTTGATTCCTCCACCAAAAGTTATAGGTGTTGATATATTTTTTGATATTTCACTCAATGAATCAAAGTCAGGATCTTTATCGCTCTTATAAGAATCTAGATCAATAATAAATATTTCATCACATTTTTGACCCTCTAAAGCTAAACAGGTTGAGCTCGGGTATCCAGCGTTAATGTGGTTAGTAAATTTTTTTCCTTTTACTAATTTTTTATTTGATAAAAGAAGTGATGGTATAATTCTTATAAAATTCAATTTTTTTTCCAATTTAAAAAAAATTCTAATAATTTATTACCATTAGTCTGACTTTTTTCAGGGTGAAATTGAGTGCCGATAAAATTGTCTTTGTAAATAATAGCAGGAATTTCATTATTATTATCTATGTAAGACATACCAGCGCAATAATCGTTTTTTTTTAAAGATATGTAATATGAATGACAGTAATAAAAACTAGACATATCTTCAATATTGAGTTTTTTATCAATTTTTTTTATAAACTTAACTTCTCTCCATCCAATATTAAATTTAATTTTTGTATCTAGTTTTTTTACCTCACCATCTATATGTCCTATTCCTTCAGAAATTCCATTTTCATAAAGTTTTTTTGCAAATATTTGCATGCCCAGACATATACCTAGTATTGGTTTGTTAACTAAAAATTTTTTTATTGGCTCTATAAAAGAATTGAATTTTAGATAGTCTATACAACTTTTTGCTGCTCCAACTCCTGGAATTATTAATCTATCTATTTCGAATAATTTTTTTGGATTATTTATAATGATTGGATCTATTCCCAATTGATACAATGCAGAGAAAACTGAACCTAAATTACATGCTTTATAATCTAATATGCCAACTTTCATTTATTTATTTTAAGAAAATTTTTTGTTCCATTCATCAAAATCTTTAGGTTTTGTATTGGAACTTGACTTTAAGAAATTATCATAATTTTCAATTTCATGAGGTAAAACAACATGTTTTTTAACAGTTTCATAAAACTCTTTTTCATTCATATTAATTAATTTAAGAAAAATACTTAAAGATTTAGGTTTTTTACCATCATACATTTTTGTTAAATCCATACCTTCTTCTCTGCTTAGTCTTTTGTTTCTTATATCTATCGATACTAGATGAGAGGTTCTTCCAAACCCTCTTTTTAAAAATTTTATATAATCTCTTACACCTTGCATCATACACTCAATTTTTTCATAATCGTATTCTGGGGGGATTCCTTCAACTTCATCACCTTCCCACCCAAGCTCATCCTTAATTAGTTTAACTTGTTTCCTTACATCCCAAGGAATGTAATTTCCTAGGTAAAGTGCATTAATATTATTAATTTTTAACTCCCTTTGAGTTGGAAACATATAGGATTTAAAATCTTCTAATTTTATATTTGAGTCTGGATGCCTTTCTTTAATCATTTGATACATATCTTCAGCGTTAATCCCGAGATTTATTGCTTTATTAAATTTTTCTACATTTAATTCTTCCTTGTCTTTGTAAGAATAAAAAGAAGCATACTCTGCTGACGGTTCACCATAAAATATTAGTGAAACTTTTTTTTCAATCGCCATTCGTATAGGTAGCGCTGATATACCAACGTGGCAATGCCAACAAAAGTCTCCTCTTCTTATTAAACTTTCTATCATTGTTTTTTTTATAACTTCAAAATTCGTTTTAACGTTAATAAAGTCAACTCCTAATTTGCTTATTACCTTTTCAGTATTTTGAATGACTTTAGGCCTTAAAAATTGATGATCAAAACGAACTACAAGGGGTTTTATATTATAATTTTTGACAAGATAATATAAAGCAAATACAGAATCTTTTCCCCCAGAAAATGGTATTATGCAATCGTAGCTACTTTGATTTTTGTATTTATTAATTAGTACATCTAATTCTTTCTTTCTTTCAACCCAATTAATTTTTTTTTTACCGTCAATTTGAGCACATACAGAGCAAACTCCACTAGAATTAAATTTATTGGTTTCCGCAGTTTCCGGTATTACACAGCTTTTACAAATTTTCATATTAATTATAACTTAGATAGACCATTAGATTTGTATCCAACTCTAGTATTTTTTGCAGAATCTAAAAGCTTATAGGGAGTATGAAATCTATCTCCTACCTTTAGATTATTAATTATATTTTCGCCTTTAGAATTAATAACTTTTTCTATTAATAAAGAATGCCTATTTTTAGTTGATACCACTAACCACTTATTGTCATGTCTAGTAATAATTCCACTCATAAAAGGATGGTTAGGCACTTCTCCACCATGTAAATGAGCGCTCTTAATAAAAAGAGTTCCAAAATTTCCTCTATTTAATAAAGTCGAAGCTCCCTCATAAGGTTCATCAAAAGAGTTTATAAAATTAGCCAAATCGTAAGATTGAAGATTCCAGTCAATAAATCCATTTATTTTAGTATTTATTCTTGGAAAGTATTTTCCTAAATAATTCACTTGATTAAATAAATCAAAATATTCTTTATTTTGAATTCTTGTTATGAATTTTTTATAAAATTTAACAAAATTATTTGCACTAAACTCATAAAAATCCTTAGGCGTTCTGCATGATGCCGGAAAGATATTCTTCTCCGTTTGCAAAATAGGTCCTCCGTCAATCTTATCATTAATTAAATGAACAAGTTGATTATCAATTCTGTCCTCAGACATTATTCTCCAAGACATACCGCCACCACCAGCATCCAAAGGTAATCTGCTTGCATGAAAATTTACTAAATTATTTAATAAAAAATTATTTATTGTTTCTTTTTTAAAAATGTATCTTGCACCCAAAGAAATAAATAGAGTTTGCTCAATATTAAAATTGTTTGATATATATTTTTCGCAATTTTTGTCTATATTATTAAATATTCTAAAATCAATATTTTTTGAAATATTTTTAGACTGATCCGTTGAAGTTATAATAAAAGTTTTTATTTTTAATAAATTATTTATCTGAATCAAGTTCTTTAGAACTGAAGATTCTCCAAAAAATATTATATTTTTAATATTGGTAATATAAAATTTATTATTTTTAATCATAATTTTTTTAATAAAATTTTTTCTAAAAAATGCTATTAATGAAAAAATTAATTCATATTAATTTAGATTAAATATTAGATTTTTTATACAATCATTATATATATACATATAATCATTATAACTTAACTTGTTAGAATTTAATTATATTTAAATAGTATGAAAAATATACCTTATGGAAGACAATTTATAGACAATCAGGATAAACGATTAATTTTATTGGCTCTTAAAGAGGATCTAATCACAACTGGAAATTATGTAAAAAAATTCGAAAAAAGCGTTTCTAATTTGTTTGGATCTAAATATTCGATTTCTTGTAGCAGCGGAACAGCAGCACTTCATCTGGCATTCTTAAGCATCAATTTAAAAAAAAATGAAATTGTAATAATGCCTGCAATTAATTTTATAGCCGGTTATAACATGGCCAGGTCGCTGAATGCTAAAATTTTTCTTGCAGATGTCGATCCATTGACAGGCCAGATGACTCCAAAAACATTACTAGATTGCATTAAAAAAAATAAATTAAAAAAAATTAAAGCAATATTAACTATGTATCTGGGCGGTTATCCTGAAAATGTTATTGAATTTTATAAGATAAAAAAAAAGTTTAATTGTTATTTAATAGAAGACGCATGTCATGCTATGGGCGCAAGATATGCTTATAAGGAAAAATATTTGTACGTTGGTTCTTGTTATCATTCCGATGTTTCAACGTTTTCTTTACATCCAGTCAAAACAATCACCGCTGGTGAAGGAGGAGTAATTACCACAAACAGTAAAAACATTTTTGACAGAATTGTTTCTTTAAGATCCCATGGAATAAAAAAAAATTCTAGTTCTCACTGGAAATATGATATAAGCGAAAGTGGATTTAATTATAGACTGAGCGATATTAATTGTGCTCTAGCACTAAGTCAGTTAAAAAAAATTAAAAGATTTATAAATTATAGAAAAAAAATATTCAATTTTTATAGAGAAAATTTTAAAAAAATAAACAATTTTGCAAATTTTCCCAATTATAATAAAAGCAAACCATCATACCATTTATTTTTAATTTCAATAGATTTTAATAAAATGAAGTCAAGCAAGGATAAATTTCTAAACTTTTTGAAAAAAAATAATATATTTTGCCAGTATCATTATATCCCAATTTATAAATTTAAATTATTTAATCGAAAACCCAATTTAAATTTTTACAGAGGTGCAGAATTTTATTATAAAAATACTGTAAGTTTGCCCATTTTTTATAATTTAACGATTAAATTACAAAAAATAATAATCAATAAAATTAAATTTTTTTTAGCTAAATAGTAAATCTGATGAAGTTAGTATTAGGTACAGCTCAGATCGGAATGGATTATGGGTACTTAAATAACAGGAGAATTAGTCAAAAAGAATTTAGGAAGATAGAAAAGTTAGTTTTGAAATCAAAAATTAAATTTATTGATACAGCAAAAAGTTACGGATTTAGTGAAAGTGTTATCGGAAACAGTAAATTAAAAAAATTAAATATTATTACAAAAATTAAACTTCCTAATAAAAATAATATTTCTATTAAAAGTTGGGTTTCATCGGAAGTACTTGATTCTATAAAGTTATTAAAAGTTAAAAAAATTTACGGAGTATTAATACATGATTATAAAGATTTGCTTGGTAGTCACCGTAAGGAATTTTTACATTCATTGAAAGAATTAAAAAAAAGAAAGATCATAAATAAAATTGGAATATCTATTTATGATCCAAAAGAAATAAAAAAAATTTGGAAATTCTGGAAGCCAGATATAGTTCAAATTCCTTTTAATATCTTTGATAATAGAATGTTATATTCAAGATGGATCCAGATTTTAAAAAAATTTAGAATAAAAATTTATGCAAGGTCGGTTTTTTTACAGGGGACTTTGATAGATGACTCTAGTTCTTTAAGGTTTAAAAAAAAATATAAACATTTATTTAGTAAATTTAAGTACTGGTGTCATAAAAATAATATTACTAGAATTCAAGCATGCTTACATTTTGTTAAGCAGTATAAAAAAATTGATTATTTAGTAGTGGGATTTAATAATTATAATCATCTTAAGGAAATAATAGATGTTTTTAAAGAAAAACAGATTATTATACCTAATAAATTTTCTACTAATAATATAAATTTAATCGATCCAAGAAGATGGAATTACAAAAAAAAGTTTTAGCAATTATTCAAGCACGATATAATTCAAACAGATTTCCAGGAAAGATATTAAAAAAAATTAATAATAAAACTGTTTTAGAAATATTAATTAAAAGACTTTCTAAATCAAGGCGTATTTCAAAAATAATAGTAGCATGCTCCAATAATCCGAGCGATAAAGCGATAGTTGATATATGTAAAAAATTAAAAGTTAATTATTTTATTGGTTCGGAATTTGATGTTTTAGATAGATTTTATAAAGCAGCAAAAAAATATAAAAAATATAATAATATTGTAAGAATAACAGCTGATTGTCCCTTAATAGATCCTGAAATAGTCGATAAAGTTATAAATAGTTTTTTTTTAAATTATGTAGATTACGCTTCGAATGTTAATCCACCGACTTTTCCAGACGGATTAGATATCGAGATCTTCAAATTTACTGCTTTAAAAGAAGCTTATTTTAGGTCTAAGAAATCTTTTGAAAGAGAGCATGTGACCCCTTTTATAATTAATAATAAAAAATTTAAAAAATTTAATTTAAAGAATTTAATAAACTATTCTTCATTAAGGATAACTTTAGACGAAAAAGTAGATTTAATTTTAATAACCAAGATAATAAAAAATTTTAAGAAAAACTTGTATTTTAATTTTAAAAATATTTTAAATTTTTATAAAAAAAATAAAAAAATTTTTTCAATTAATGTTAATATGAATAGAAATGAAGGATATACTCTTAACTTAGGACAAAAAATGTGGAAAAGAGCACAAGGAGTTATTCCTGGTGGAACGATGTTATTTTCAAAAAACCCTGATCTTTTTCTTCCCAATTTCTGGCCTGCATACTTTGAAAAAACTAACGGGTGCAATGTTTGGGATTTAGACGGAATAAAATATTTAGACTTATCAATGATGGGTGTAGGAACTAACATTTTAGGTTATTCCAGAAGAGAAGTAGATAATGCTGTTAAAAACATTATTAATAAAGGCAATATGTCTACTTTAAATTCAAAAGAAGAAATATTTTTAGCAGAAAAACTTATTGAAATGCATTCTTGGTCAGAAAAAGTTCGTTTTGCTAGAACAGGAGGTGAGGCAGCGGCAATAGCAGTAAGGATCGCAAGGGCAGCAACTGGTAGAGATAAAGTTGCTATATGCGGTTATCATGGTTGGCATGATTGGTATTTATCTGCAAATTTATCAAACTCAGAAAATTTGAATCCGCATTTAATGAAAAATTTATCAATTTGTGGAGTTCAAAAAAGATTAAAAAATTCAGCGATTCCTTTTGAATATAATAATTTTGAACAGTTAGAAAAAATTGTATCTAACAATAAAATTGCAGCAGTAGTTATGGAGGTTGAAAGAAATGAAAAACCCAAAAAAAATTTTTTAGAAAAAATAAGAAAATTAACAAAAGATAAAAATATAGTTTTGATATTTGATGAATGTACATCTGGTTTTAGAGAAACATTTGGTGGGTTGCATCTTAAATATAAAGTGAATCCCGACATTGCAACTTTTGGAAAGGCCTTGGGTAATGGTTATGCAATTAATGCAATAATAGGATCGAATTCAGTTATGGATTACGCTAATTCAACTTTTATAAGCAGCACTTTTTGGACAGAAAGAATAGGTTCTGTTGCTGGATTAAAAACTTTAGAAATTATGCAAAATATTAAATCCTGGGAGATAATAAGTAATTTAGGTATAAAAATAAAAAATAAATGGGAATCCTTATCAAAAAAGCACAACATAAAATTAAACATCCAAGGGCTCAACGGCTTGCCAAGATTTGATTTTGAAAATAAAAATAATTTGTATTATAAAACATTCATATCTCAAGAGTTTTTAAAAGAAAAAATTCTAGCTTCAAACTCTATATATTTGTGCACCGAACATACTCCCAAAATTCTTGATAATTATTTTGACATATTAGATTTTGTTTTTTCTAAAATTAAAAAATCAATCAACGATGGTAATTCAGCACAAGAATTATTAAATGGACCTAGGTGCATTAGTGGAATAAGATCAAAATATTAAATATGAATCTAAATTTTTTTAAAAATAAAAATCTTTTATTAACAGGAGGAACGGGATCTTTTGGAAAGGCTTTTATTTCCTATATGTTAAAAAACAAAGTCCCATTAAAAAGGATTATTGTTTATAGCAGAGATGAATTAAAGCAATTTGAGATGGGCAAAATCTACGATGATAAAAAATATGAAAATATTAGGTATTTTATAGGAGATGTGCGGGATAAGGATAGATTAAAATTAGCCTTAAATAATGTCGATATCGTTGTGCATGCAGCCGCTCTTAAACAGGTTCCAATTGCAGAATATAATCCATTTGAATTTATCAAAACTAATGTTTTAGGAGCTCAAAATTTAATAGAGTGTTGTTTAGGAAGCTCAGTCAAAAAAGTTATTGCTCTATCGACAGACAAAGCGTCGTCGCCGGTTAATTTGTATGGAGCAACTAAACTTTGTTCTGATAAACTTTTTATAGCAGCCAATAATATTAAAGGTAAACAAGATATTAAATTTAGTATTGTTCGATACGGAAATGTTATGGGGAGTCGAGGATCGGTATTGCAAACTTTTTTTGAACAAGAAAAGAAAGGCGTATTTAATATTACAGATAAAAATATGACCAGATTTAATATTAATATGGAAGAGGCAATAGACTTGGTTATTTATTCTTTGATAAATTTAAAAGGAGGTGAAATTTTTGTTCCTAAAATACCGTCATTTTATATTACGGATTTAGCAAAAGCTATAAACGCAAAGTGCAAAATTAAAATTATAGGCATCAGACCAGGAGAAAAAATACATGAAGAGATGATATCCTTTTATGAATCTACTAATACTGTCGATTTAAAAAAATGCTTTGCAATTTTGAATTTTAGTAACTTTAAGTTCTATAAAAATTATAAGTTTTTAGAAATGAATTTTTCTTATAGGTCTGACAATAATAAGACTTTTTTGGATATTAATCAATTAAGAAAGATAATTAAGAACATTTCTTAAATAATTAAAATTTAAAAAATTTGGATTTTCAAAATTAACATTATCTTTTAAATTTTTATATAATTCAAAAATATCAAGCACATTGCCTTTATGTAACGTCATTACAATAGACGTATTAGTTGAA
>Ga0209087_1001813_pt1 | contig 12433 bp, 8 predicted proteins | sample S_130805_EF_Meta_FD_187321 | JGI IMG/M metagenome (GOLD analysis project Ga0209087, IMG submission 187321) | Freshwater microbial communities from Lake Simoncouche, Canada to study carbon cycling - S_130805_EF_MetaG (SPAdes) (version 2) | ecosystem: Environmental > Aquatic > Freshwater > Lake ...
CCGGTGTTTTGCTTTTGTTGGGCCCCATTTGCCGCTCGATGCGCATTTTGCCATAGGCAACTTCATCCGAGACGCCATGAAAGGGGAGCCAATCAAGGTCAAGGACGGCACGCCTTACCGCTCCTACCTCTACGCTGCCGATCTGGCTATCTGGCTTTGGACCATCCTCTTCAAGGGAGAGGCCTGCCATCCCTACAATGTCGGCTCCGATCAGGAGATCACAATTGCCGAACTAGCTCAAGCCGTTGCCACTGAGCTCAATGGTTCTATTGCGGTGAATGCCTTGCTCCAAAGTCCAGTCACCCTGCCCACTCGATATGTGCCTGATGTAACAAATGGGAAGCGCCTATTCTCACTGTTCACAGAGAAATCGTTGGGCGGATCGATTTTACAAACGAGGGATTGGATAGAAAGCAACTTAAAGAATCATGAATGACCAAGCTAACGACCCTAGCCGAACGCCCATTCCTCTTTATGTAGATTTGGATAATACCTTGATTGGTACCGATATTCTGTGGGAGCAACTTATAAGGCTGGTTTTTCATAAGCCTTTTTTAATGCCTTGGATGATTTTTGAAGGATTCAAGGGTAAAGCCCGATTGAAGGAATGGTTGAGTGATCACATTGAATTACCGATAGAACATCTTCCTTGGTCCAAATCGGTCATCGAACACTTGCAGAATCATAAAAATAAAGGTGGTTTGGTTATCCTCGCCACGGCGACGCACCAGAAAATGGCTTCAAAGATTAGCGATTATCTAGGCATTTTTGATGCAGTCTTGGCTACGAACGCGAATACGAACCTTAAGGGGAGCCTGAAAGCCAAAGCCATCGCTGACCTTAATACTTCGCTGAATGAAAAACATTATGCCTACCTAGGCGATTCACTTGATGACATTCCCATCTGGAGGAATGCCGCAGAAGCATGGATGGTTCCGGTAGGCGCATCAACTGATGCCCGATGCATGAAGGCTATTCCTCGACTCAAGGTGCTGGAGTCAAAAGAGAGGAATCGCATCTCAAGCTGGATCAAGCTGATGAGGATACAACAATGTGCCAAAAACATTCTCCTCTTTTTCCCGTTGTTTCATGCGCATAAACACAATATAAAAGTTTAAAAACTTCCTGCCTTAAAAAATATATTTCTAACTAATATTTTAGATTCGAAAGTAAACAAAATATCTTGCAGACCTTTGACTATATGATTGTTGGTGCGGGTTTTGCGGGCTTGACCCTAGCTGAAAGAATTTGTACGCAACTGGGCAAAAGGTGCTTAGTGGCAGAAAAAAGGAACCACCTTGGTGGGAATGCTTACGATTATTACGACCGCCAAGGGGTTCTTCTCCATGCCTACGGTCCACATTACTTCAGGACCAATTCTGATGAGGTTCGGGAATACCTTTCCCAATTTACAGAATGGCACGCGGTAGATTACAAAATTCTCTCATACACCAGAGGCCGGTTTTGGAGCTTTCCCGTTAACTTAAAGACTTTTGAAGAATACCTTGGTCGCGCGTCCACTAGTGAAGAGATGGAGTCATGGCTAAAGCTTGAGTGTGTCCAGTATGAGAGCCCAAAAAATTCCGAGGAGCTAATGTTGTCCCGCGTTGGGCCAAAGTTTTACCATCTTTTTTTTGAGCGTTACACGCGCAAGCAGTGGCGGCGTGAACCGCGCGATTTGGATGCAAGTGTCTGTGGTAGAATCCCGGTCCGAACCAATCGGGACGACCGTTACCTTAACGAGCGCTTCCAGGCGTTGCCTGCAAAAGGGTATACGGCGATATTTGAGGCTATGGTTCGAGCTGCGGGGCCACGCTTGGAGGTGATCCTGAACACGGATTATCGTGCGTTGATGCACCAAGTGCGCTTCGACCACATGATTTACACGGGGCCGCTCGATGAATATTTCGGCTGCGATGAGGGGCCGCTTCCTTACCGATCTTTACGATTTGAATACGAAAGCCTTCCTGCCGAAAAACTAGCTGACAGGGAAAGCATAGCCGGGAAGCGGGGTTTCTGGCAGCCCGCGATGCAGGTAAACTATCCCAATGAAGAAGAGTTCACGCGAATTGTGGAAATTAAACACGCGACCGGGCAAATATGCGAGGGTACTACCATTGTGCGGGAGTATCCCGCAGATTACCTCCCGGGTAGGGACGCTTATTACCCGGTGCCCACCCCGGAAGCCCAGCAGTTGGCGGAGAAATACCGCAGACGGGCGGCGCGTGAATCTGCGGTAACATTTCTCGGCCGATTGGCGAACTACCGCTATTTCAATATGGATCAGGTTGTCGCTCTTGCTTTGGCTGAGTTCCGCAAGCTTAAAAATTGCTGAAGAGCGCGTTTTGCAAAAAAGATGATTACAACACAATTTGCCATTGGCTCAGAAACCCCTGAACTGATGGTGGTGATGCCAGCATTCAACGAGGAGGCCTCGGTACGCAAGGTCGTTTTGGAATTTTTCCGTGAAATTGAGCATTGGACCGAAAAATTTGTTTTTCTTTGCCTGAACGATGGCTCCACTGACCGCACCGGAGAGGTCTTAAACCGTCTGCGGGAACAGCTAGGCCCCCGCTTGGAGGTTGTGCATCAGGCAAATCAGGGACACGGCCAAACCTGTCTGGAGGGATATCGGCAGGCCATTAGACGCAAAATCCCATGGATTTTGCAGATTGATTCAGACGGGCAGTGCGACCCTCAATATTTCTTCCGCTTTTGGCGTATTCGCAAAACGTCCGATGTCATCTACGGTGTTCGGATCAGGCGAGACGACGGCATGAGGAGAGTGTTTGCGAGCAAAATATTACGGTTGTTTCTGTGGGTGGCAGCTGGGTCCAATTGTAAGGATGCCAACGTACCTTACCGTATGATGAAAACTGCCCAAGTTGCTCTTGCGCTCCATAAAATTCCGAATGGAATGTTCCTTGCGAACGTTGGGCTGTCAGTGGTGTTGTCGCTTGAGCCCCGTATTTGCACATCTCACATTCCGATTCATTTTCGCGAGCGATATGGTGGGGAGCCCAAAGTTCCGTTTCAGATTTTTGGGGCCAAAGCAGTCGAGTTGTGGCCGCATTTGAGAGCCTTGTCCAAGCAGATGAAATCCAAATCTGTAAAAATGTAATCTACTAATTTTTCGCAAGAAAATGAAAAACTTGTTCACCTTTATCTTCTATCGTTGGCTACGGCCTTTGCCTTGGGTGGGCTTATAATCAGGTGGCCATTTTTTTCCGGCAGCAATATTGCGGCCCGGCTTGTCGAGAAGGGCGAAAGAGTTGCTCTTCTGGATAACTTATCCCGATTCGGGTCAGCCCATAACCTTGAATGGCTAAAGACCTTTGGATCTTTGGAATTCATTCAATGTGATACGTCCGATGCTGATGCTTTGGCAAAGGCCTTTAGAGGATTACGTTCGGATGTGGTTTTTCACCTCGCCGGGCAGGTTGCCATGACCACCTCGGTGAAGGATCCGTTCAGTGATTTTCGAACCAATGTTCTTGGCACGATAAATCTTCTCGAAATCCTCAGGGTAAATGCACCTGAAGCCACTTTGATCTTCTCTTCCTCCAATAAAGTTTATGGATCATTGGCGGGTGTTCGGTTGACGGAGGAGGCGACGCGGTATGCCGCCCCAGATCATACATCGGGGGTGGATGAGCGTGCGCCTTTGGATTTCCGCACTCCGTATGGTTGTTCAAAGGGAGCTGCTGACCAGTATGTGCTGGAGTATGCGAGAACCCACGGACTCCGCACAGCCGTGTTTCGCCATTCCACGATTTACGGAGGGTGGCAGCATTCCACCTTTGATCAGGGCTGGGTGGGATGGTTCTGCATGCAGGCCCTAGCACAGTGGAACAATCCTTCCTCCGAACCATTCACGATTTCGGGTGACGGCAAGCAGGTGAGGGATCTACTCCAGGTTGAAGATGCCGTTTTGTGCTACCTGGAGGCGGCACGGCAGATTGATCAGATCAAGGGTGAGGCCTTCAATATCGGGGGAGGTTTCGCCAACAGTTGTTCGCTCTTGGAATTGTTCGAAGTGTTGGAGGGGATGGTCGGCATTTCACTCAGGTTTACCAAGGACGCTTGGCGGCACGAGGATCAGAGATTCTTTGTGGAGGATAATTCAAAAATCACCAGAGCCACTGGGTGGATGCCGCAAGTATCGAGGGAAGACAGGGTATCAAGGACTTTGGCGTGGGTCCAAGAAGCAAGGGATCCATGAGATCCGAAAGCATGGCTTGTGGGTGAAAGGCGCGTCGCGCTATTCGTTATTTCTGATATGATTCTGGTTGTGAAAAATAGTAACATAGATTTTAGGAAAGATCTCTTGCGGATCCTGGAAATTATCCTTTGGATAACTGGTGCCTCGCTGCTTTTTATTCTGCCTTGGCATGTTGGCGGTCTTCAGCCTGTGAAAGGGGAGTCCTATGCTTTTGGATTTAATAATAAAATTGCTGTTCTAGGTCTAGGGGTCTGTCTCGCGATCCTTGCGATATTAAAAGTATGGTTTCGACGACCAACATCTTCATCCCGTTCCCTGTCTTGGTTCAATGAAAGGATGTCTCTATTTCCTTCGTTCCATGAAGGGAAGTGGGAGTATATAGTTCTTTTTCTTTGTACCTTGGTAATGTTTTCCGCGAACTTGTGGTGGAATAGCGTTCTGGCCATTCCTTACTGGGGGGGTGAGATTACATATTTCTTGGGTCGTATCGACCTCGTCGCCCTTGGCTTTAAACCTTATCAAGATTTCCAACATCTCTACGGTCCTGGACTTCTCTATATCCCTCTCTGGATTGCTCGCATTTCCAATGGCCAGCTTCCAGTTGAGGATGCCTACGCTTTTTCCGTTGCCGGTTCCTATGTCTTAGGGTTCCTTTTTGTTTTTATTTTTTTCCGCGCCATTCGCATCCCGCAAACTCTCCGCCCCTTGGTTCTTTTATTAGGTCTAGCAATGTGGATGTTTATATCCATGGGTCTCAATTATTCACCTCTCCGATTCACGATCCTCCCGGCTGCAATGGTGCTGTTTGATCGAAGTAGGTTTATCTCTGTAGTCAGATTACCGAACTGCCTGATCCCAAGTCTGATATCATTTTTATCGAGCTCAGTCTGTTTTATCGTTTCGCCGGAGATGGGCATCGCAGCGTCCGTGGGTCTTGCTGCGTACGCCTCAATGCTCTTATTTGCGCACAATGGCAAAACTGGGCTAATGATCTTGGGAGGAATTCTTTCATCCAATGCGGCGATGGGTCTTATTTTTGACGGGTATCTTCACGGAATCGCCTCCGTTTCATCCGGAGGAAATAACTTCCCAATCTTTCCCAATATCCCGAATATAATATTGTTTATTTCTTCGTTCCTAATTATTCCGCCACTTCTCTCCGACGCATGGACCGGAAAGCAGCATACTTTTGCACCTCTGGCTGCTGCCATATGCGCCTCGGCCGTGATGCTGCTTCCAGCTTGTTACGGTCGCTGTGACCCCGGCCATGTTGTTTTCAACGGATTCACCATCATGGGAATGATGTTTGCGGCGATGAGCTTTCGTAGTCGCATATACCTTTTTGTTTGGGGGGGGGTATTTGCGGCGGTATTTATTTTTCTAGGGCAGATTTCTTACTGGAAACATGGCTACTTGATGATGTTCAGGCAAGGCTTTCAAATCCGTGAAACGTATGATTCGAACCCAACCCTTGTGCGCGAGTGGGCGGATCAATGGTCCTCTCAGCGCTCTCTCTCGAGCCACGATTCCCTTTTGCTTTGGGGAAAAACGGTTCCTTTTCCAGCGGGGCTTGAGAAACTTGTGGCAGACAAGAATGTTGGAATTCCTTTTGGGGCGGATATTGGCATCGAGCGACTCCTCAAGCTTCAGAAGAAATTCAGTATCATCTATCATGAGTCACCGATTCCCGAGTGGTACACTCCCAAAGACATTGAAAGATCGGCAAAGGAATGCCTTGTGTACGATTTTCTTTTGGTCCCTGATTCAATCATGCAACAAGCATACTCCAATATCGATATCCCCGCTTATCAGAGAAGCACCTCCGAGTTTCTCTCCGGGTTGCTTTTGTATCCTGTGGATAGTTCCGTGAGAAACGCTCCCTATATACCAGAACTCGAGCTTATCCGTGCTCTTATTGCTTTATGTGAGCCCATCGGCAATATTCCGGGATATGTGCTATTGAAACCAGTAATTCGTTAAATGATACGCGTCGCTGATTATATTGCGCGAGAGCTTTCCAAGCGAGGGGTTGACAAGTTTTTCATGCTTTCTGGCGGCATGATGATGCACCTGATGGATGCTTTTGCCCGAATTCCAAGAATGTCCTATGTCTGTAATCACCATGAACAGGCAAGTGCGATGGGAGCGGACGGGTTTTCTCGAGAAAGTGGTAAGCTGGGGGTCTGTCTTGCGACTAGCGGTCCAGGCGCCACGAATATTCTGACCGGATTAGTTGGAGCTTTTCAGGATTCCGTGCCCATTCTTTTCCTGACGGGTCAATGCAAGGTGAAAGAAACAATTCAAGGACGTGGAATCAAGGGGTTAAGGCAATGCGGATTTCTTGAGGCTGACATTGTGCCAATTGTGGAGTCTGTCACTAAATATGCCGCATTTATAAAAAACCCTGATGATATTAGAATGCATTTGGAGAAGGCTCTTTATTTAGCTCAATCGGGACGTCCTGGACCGGTGTTGTTGGATGTCCCTCTCGATGTTCAAGGCGCTTTAATTGATCCGGCGAAGCTCAGATCATTCAAAAAACCCAAAGTACGCTATCACATCAAGCAGAACGATCTAAAGGCACTTGTATCTCGCATTCGGGATGCAAAACGGCCATTGATTTTGGCGGGGCATGGGATTCGATGCGCTGGGATGGTTGATGAGTTCGGAAAGTTGGTGACGGAACTAAACATTCCGATCGTCACAACGTTAATGGCTAAGGATCTTATAGCTTATGATCATCCCTTATTCGCAGGTCATCCGGGACCAAGGGCCAATCGCGGCGCCAATTTTGTCATTCAGTCTGCTGACCTGATTATTTCCATGGGTTGCAGCCTGCATATCCAGACCGTTGGCTATGAGGGGGAGCTTTTTGCACCTGATGCATTCAAGATCCAGTTAGACATGGATCAACCCTTGCTTCAAAGGCAGCATGTGGGAGTTCACTGGCAGTTGAATTGGGATGTCAAGGAATACGTGCCCAGGCTCGCTAAGGCCGATTTCGGCAAGAATTCAATCAACGTTAATTCAAAATGGATTAAGACCGCGATCCACTGGAAAGAGCTCTACTCTTCACGAAATGAGTCGCATGATTTCGGGGCCGAAAAATCAAGGATTAATTTGTATGAATTCCTTCAAGTTCTTGGCGAGGAAACCCGGGGAACGGAGTCCTTTTTAGTGGATGCAGGACAACCTCACCCAATTTTTGGCCAAGCTTTTGAGATCAAAAAGGGTCAGAGATATATTAATCCGGGTTCTCTAGCTGGAATGGGGTATGCTCTTCCTGCCGCTATTGGCGCGGCGGCCGCTTCCCCTCAAAAAAACATTGTTGCAATAATCGGAGACGGTTCATTGCAGACAAACATCCACGAACTCCAAACCGTCAAATACTTACAGTCTAATATTAAAATATTTATTATAAATAATGATGGATATGCCTCAATTAAAAATACTCAAAATGGTTTCTTTAAAGGATTTTTCGTGGGATCTACACTGGAATCAGGGGTGTCTCTTCCTAGTACGGAAAAAATTACCAAGGCGTATGGGATTCGTTACATTTCCTGCTCCAATCGCAGTCATTTAAGATCTAAAATCAAAGCCGTTCTGAAATCACCTGGTCCTGTTCTTTGTGAGGTATTGGCTCAAGCAAATCAAAAAATCAGTCCCGTGGTTCCTTCCAAAATGCTTCCGGATGGATCGATCAAATCCATGGCGTTACATGAGATGGTTCCGGAAATCGGGGACACTCTTGAGGCGTTGCAACGAGCCGCCGGAATATTCAATAAGCGGTCGTAAATTTATGAGAAGATTAATCAGCATCGTTTCCGGTTGTTACAACGAGGCGGGGAATGTGGAGGAACTGATCGCCCGTGTCACTAAGCTCATGGAGACCCTGCCGCAGTACGACTACGAGCAGATCGTTATCGACAATGCATCGACCGATGGGACTCAGGAGATTCTGCGAAAGCTGGCTTCGAAAAACCCGCGATTAAAGGTTATCCTGAATTCGCGTAACTTCGGGCATGTTCGTTCCCCGTACCACGGGATGTTGCAGTCCTCCGGAGATGCTGTCATTTATCTGGCCTCCGACCTCCAAGAACCGCCGGAACTGATTCCAGATTTTATTAAGCAATGGGAGCAAGGAGCCAAAGCGGTTGTCGGAATCAAGAACTCCAGCGCCGAGTCTGCGATCTTTTTTGCTGTGCGGCGCCTTTATTACGGGTTGGTCGAAAAGCTCGCTGATACACGGACAATCCAAAACTTTACGGGCTTCGGGTTATATGACCGGACGATTATCGACTATTGCAAAGGTCTTGGGGACCCTTATCCCTATTTCCGCGGATTGATTGCCGAAATCGGTCTACCTGTTGACAGGATCGCCTATCATCAGCCGCTTAGGATACGGGGTATTACGAAGAACAATTTCTATACGCTTTATGACATAGCGATGCTTGGGATCACCAATTTCTCCAAAGTCCCGCTGCGACTCGCCACGATGGTGGGCTTCCTTGCTGCAACTTTAAGTTTGCTCGTCGCATTGGGGTACCTGATCTACAAGCTCCTTTTCTGGCAAAACTTCGCAATCGGAACAGCCCCCATGGTGATCGGCTTATTTTTCTTCGCCTCGGTGCAACTTTTCTTCATCGGGATCCTTGGTGAGTACATCGGCGCGATTCATACTCAGGTTTTAAAGCGCCCGCTGGTTGTAGAAAAAGAGCGCATTAATTTTTAAGTCCGTATAGGTTAGTGGCTTATGCGTGGCAGGGCTAAGCCGAGAACCCTAAAAACTTTTGTCCAGCTTCCCCAAGGGGAGCTGCTTTCTTGGTTGTGCGGTGGTGTGGCTTTTTTAATTTTGGCCGGTTTTGCTTGGATCCTCAAAGGCCCCTCTGCTGAGCAAATGGTGGGGGACCCAGGTGTCCTCAAAGATTATTTCCATGGATTTTGGGATGGATGGACGCCTCAGTATCTTCTGGGTAGAAGTGAGGCCCTCCTCAACGTCAGCTTTTTGTCGATTTGGTTACTGGGCTTTATCCAGTTACTGGCATCCCCGTTGGTAGGTGATTTAGGTGGGATCAAGATCGCAGCGCTCCTTTTTGCAGGCCTTTCCGGGGTGAGCATGTACTTTTTTCTTAGAACCCTTACCCCCAATAAAAAGACGGCCGCATTGGGAGGTTTTCTGTATGTGACGATGCCTTCCATTATCGTGCGCGCCGTCATGTACGAGCATGTGGGGGTTTCGCTGGCTTTTGTTTTTGTTCCGTTACTTTTAAGGGGGCTTTGGATTTTGACCCAAACATCTTCCCCGAGGGAAGTTGTCATCCTGGGCTTATCGGCCGCGGGTCTTTCCCTGAGTTACACAAAAATGGCGGTGACTATTCTGCCCATGCTTTTGCTCTGGGCAGGATTTTGTCTGATGCAGTCGAAAGTCCCTAGATTTCGCATTTTTCTTTCTTATCTAGGAGCTGGACTGGTTGCATCCTTGGCCGGGCTCACCATTCTTTTACCAGCCTTTCACGAGTCTCGACTTGCAGCTCTGTTTGCTTTTGATCCTTTGGAAGGGTGGCAGAAGCATTACTCGTTCAAAACGGTTTTGTCTTGGGTGGATCTGTCAAAATTTATTTTAGCTTCAGCCGGACCTGACTTTGAAGGTGATGCCCAGTATTTCTTTATCGGGGCCGTACCTTTGATTGGAATATCACTGGGTTTGGGGCTTCCCCGATTAGCCAATTGGAGGGAAACACTGGAGGGCCGTTGGTTTTTGGCCTTATTGTCCTGCTGGGTTTTAACCATGTGGGTTGCCTCTGGTCCCCGCGGGATTTTTGGGGGTCACATGTACCTATTGTCTTCCTGCCAAGGCATGAAGGACTACGGCTTACCGTTGATATGGTTCCTGCTTTTGTGGATGCTTTGGATTGTTTGGACGGTTCTGCGGGGAATTTCAAGGGGAGGGCGCGTCGTACCCGTTCTTGGCTTGCTGCTCTTCGCTTTTTTCCCGATTTTTCTTTTCTTAGCGAAACTTCCGTTCTTGGGTGATGTTCGGGCTCCTGAATCCTTTTGGAGCACGGCTGGGTATGCCTGCCTTGTGGCCGCAACCGCCTTGGTCGCGGTGCCTTTGCTGACCCGACCACAATCAGAAGGGAAGCAGTGGCAACCTTTACTGTTTTCAGTGGTCTTGGTCATCTACTTAGCTCACTTACTTCCAGTCTATCAGGCCTTCGGCAAGAATGGGCTAGAGCCAAATGCACTACAGGATTTTGAACGCGCCGCAGAATTCCTTAAAAGTGCTCCCCGTCAGGGTAGAGTCCATGCCATAAGTAGCCGCTATTTCTATCTGACCATCCCAGAGAAAACGATGAGGGGATTGTCCACGGAAGCTCTTCTCAGGCATTTTCAGCTCAAGTGGGTACGCCATTTTGAGGTGGCATCTCAGGGATCGATGGACCTATTCCAAAAATATCTCAATTTAGCTGGCGTGGCATATTTGCTCATCGACAAATCCGATCCATCCATCTCGCCCCAAATGATTGAAGTTTATCGGCAAGTCTTCCCACTGGTCTTTGAGAGTAACAACATCACTATACTTGAAAATCGGGGCAGTCTATTTCCAGCATTTTTGGCCCATGACTATGTGAGTTACCCCTCCCAAAGCTATTTATCTTCGCCGGCTATGTTACAGCTTTCAGGCCTCAATTTCCTAGGTGTGGAGAATCCCCAGAAAGAAACCAATTCCCTTGGATTAGCTGGTATTTCGAGTGGTGGGGAAGAAGTTCAATTAACCCCTGAATATCGGGACCGAACGGGTCGTACCTTTTTGCCGATTCCACTTACACTTCCACGGGCGGATGATTTTGGTCACATAAAACTTATGCTTCCTGCCGGCCATGATGGGGGGTGGTTGGCTATGACGGAAGCATGGCATCCGGATTGGAGAGCTTTTATTGACGGAGTAGAGAAACCAACCACTCGCGTTGCAGGCGCTTTATTGGGGGTAAGGGTGGAAACTGCAGACAAGAACATCGAACTGCGTTTCAAGCAACCCCTTTGGTATTTAGTTATGACCTTTATCGGATGCCTCTCTTGGATCATCGGAATCATTATGCTTTTGGTGGCTCTATCGAAACGGTGCCCGGAGGGTTTTCGCGAATGGTGGGCAGGTGATAAAATTGCATTCCAAGATCCAGAACAAGTGGCCAAGAAGAATCTTATTTCACGAGAATCACCCAAGCATTTGTCTACTCAAGGCATGCAGAAACCCCTAGTAATTCTCCCGACTTACAATGAGGTCGAGATGATTCAGGCTGTATTGGACGAGATTTTAGTAAAGGCCCCCAAGGTCGATATTTTGGTAGTGGATGACGGCTCGCCGGATGGGACAGCAAGCAAGGTAAAGGGTCATCCTGCTTTTATGAAACGGCTCCATATCATGGAACGTCCCGGTAAAGCTGGGCTCGGATCTGCCTACCGCCTGGCTTTTAAGTGGGCGATAGAAAAGGGGTATGATGCTGTTGTTGAAATGGACGCAGACCTGTCCCACGATCCTGCGGATGTGCCTCGACTTTTAGAGGCTTTAAGTGATGGAGCGGATATGGCGGTCGGGTCACGCTACCTAAATGGAATCCGGATTCTTAATTGGCCGCAAAGCCGACTTTGGATCAGTACCTTTGGAGGTTGGTATGCGAGGAGCTTGACCGGTTTACCTATGACCGATCCAACGAGTGGATTTAAAGCAATTCACCGTCGTGTTCTGGCAGGATTAGACTGGAATAACTTTACTTCTCAAGGATACGGTTTCCAAGTGGAGCTTCATTTCTTTGCATGGCAGGCAGGATTCAAGATTTTGGAAGTACCCATCATTTTTACAGAGAGAAGGGAAGGTAGCTCGAAAATGTCTGCCCCTATAGCGCTTGAAGCGGCAAAAAGGGTGCTTCAATTAGCGGTAAGGAGGATATTTCCTTGAACCAAGATGCCTTGCCGGAAAAAATGCGTTGGGATTGGCCGTTTGAACGGTCGGATTGGATTGCTGCAGGTTTGAGCTGGCTGATTGCACAGTGTATCTATTTCTTTACGGCTCAACCCAATGTCGGTCTCTTAGATTCGGGTGAGTTTTTAACTGCGGCCGTTCATGTGGGGGTTCCTCATCCAACAGGGTATCCTCTCTGGACAATCGGGGCGCATATTTTCAAACTTTTCCCGTTTGGGAATGGGGCATGG
>Ga0209087_1001818_pt1 | contig 12414 bp, 27 predicted proteins | sample S_130805_EF_Meta_FD_187321 | JGI IMG/M metagenome (GOLD analysis project Ga0209087, IMG submission 187321) | Freshwater microbial communities from Lake Simoncouche, Canada to study carbon cycling - S_130805_EF_MetaG (SPAdes) (version 2) | ecosystem: Environmental > Aquatic > Freshwater > Lake ...
TTGGTGCTGAGAAAGTCATTCTCATTCCCCGCTTTCTGTTTGGTTTGTGGTTTGGATTGGGTGTTGCATTTGTTGTTGATGAATTAGATTTGATTCTAACTCCTCCTTCAACTTTTTTAAATCATTAATCGTTGCTTCATCAAGGCTCATATTGTATCGCCAGCGCAAGCAATTGATTCATCTTTACTAAATGGTTGGAAATATGGGCAGTAGTTGCAAAGGCGGCTGCTCACCTTTGGTATAACTGCCCACATTGACGGAAACTGCTCAACATCAATTGATGTAAGCAGCGCATATAAATTATCTAATCGCTCAAGGGCCGCCAGTGCGATTTTCTCATCATAATCATAAAGTTCGATGTGCATATCATCTATACCGCCTGATGTTGGTAAATAAATAAGTGCAACTTTATTTACAACTGCGCCTTGCTGGGCTAATCCATAGCCATAAAGTTGAACTTGAATTTGTTGTTGCGTAGTAGCACCGCTACTGCGGCGTTCTTTTAATCCTGATGCTCCTGTTGTTTTCCAATCCATTACGATTCCGCGAATTTCATCGTAAAGATCAATTGTGCCAGATAGCCCGCCTCTGATTTGTACCTTTTGTTCTACCTGGAATCCTTCAACTTTCATAAAGATTTCAGCGAGATGAGAATGAATTGCAGTTCCAACTTGGGCTGCCCAGTTACCATTGCTGCCTTCATTTGCTTTTGGAATATCAATTAATTTATAGGCAAGACGGCGTAAACATTCGTGGCCAATTTCTGATGGGCCAATGGATACCTGCTTACTCCTCGGTGTCCAAGTTCCAGCATCAGTAATAATTTTGGCAATATCTATCGCCATTTGTTTACTTGGTTTATTGGGTGCTACTAAGTTATTCATCATCCTCGTAGTCATCGCCTTCCTCTGGCGTTATTGGATTAAATGGTGGTGGATCAAATAATGGAGCAGGGATGATTGTACTACTCATTTTCCTGCTCCATTATGGAGAATCGCCGAGATTTAGAAATAACTTCTAAACTATCAATAACCTGCTGAGGCAAGATTTCTCTAGCCCGCTTGGTATCGAATCGCCTAGTTTCAACTAAACTCCAGCGAACAACTGGCCTGTTTTGATACATTCCAGTTTCAGCATCGCCGAGCGCAACTTCAATATGCGCTCTGGCGACATCAGCAACTTCTTGCCATTCTTTTAACTTGACTATTGCATTTTTGTAATTCTCTAGCCAAGCAGCAGTGTTGTTATCAAAATCAACAACGCCTGTTTCTATTTCTGTACTCACTTTACCCCCTTGAGTTTTTACCAGTATTTATTTTTTTGCCAGTGGTTCCAGGCAGAGCAAGCACCGCCAGAACCATAATGCCGCCCAAGATAGGCAAGGGCTGCAACCATTTGCGCTGCTGGAGCATCAGAGCGTTTCATACCCAGATTCTCCATAGTTCCATCTAGTAGTTGGCCAATTCCTTCAGCCGAACTAACTGGATTTTTGCGATCTGCCCAATGGCTTTCTTTAGTCATCAGTTGATCCCAACATTTAAAATCTTTAGCGTCTAGTAACTCCATTGCTAACTGCCTGGCATCTACCTGGTCAATTAACAATTTTTTCTCAATTGGGTTAGCCACTTGAGGGTTCATAGCACTAAGCACTAAAGAAGTCATTGCGCTGACCCCGACGATAAGCGCAATTCGTGCGATAACTTTTCTATATTCAGGTTTGATTGGATTGCTCCCTTCATTTTCATCTTTTCATAACGGCGAATCATTTCCTTAACATAAGGCAGATTTACCTGTAAAAAAGATGCTATGTGTTCTGGAGAACTTCCTTCATCGTACATTTTACGAACAGTTTTGGCTTTACCCCTGCGTTCCACGAATATAGATTGGTTTTTAAATAATCTATTGCGCATCTCGCCAGTAGTTCCACCCCAAATGCCGAATGGGATTCTCTCCTTTATAGCGTATTCCAAGCATTCCTTTCTATGTGTACAGAGTGAACAAATTGATTGTAACTCTGGGAGGCGGTTTGCCTCAAGTATTTTTCCATCAGGGAAAAAATAATCTTTATCCTCCAACTTAGCGCATAACGCATCTTGGAATTTGGGGGAATCGGATATAAGTTCAAAATCGCTCATTTACTAGCAAGCCATTGATCTAAATCTTGAATTACCCAAGATTTATTTATGCCAGCATTGCGCCGTTTTACTATTACATAAGCAGGCGGAATAAAATCTAAATTTCTGGCCCTAGAATAATTCTCGGCCTCAGTAATTGCTTCATCCCAAAAGGTAGGTAAGTCTAACTTCTTTCGATTCTTTAATTCTAAAATGTAGGTTACGCCAGAGATGATTACAACTAAATCGCCTTCATCCTTGGCGCCAGCCTTGGTCAGCCGCTCTGCTACGACACCAGCAGCGCGAAAGAATTTTAGAACCGCAGTTTCAAAAGCGGCGCCTTTCCTACCATTTGGGTTAGCCATTACTTTACGATTTCCAATCTAATCTTATTTTTATTCTGAACTACCTGGATTATTTCCTGAGCCAAATCCAATAGTTCTCTTTCGGTTAGAGTGGCAATCTTTAATGCCATTGGTGGCATATTTTTGCGAATTGAATCCAATCGCATAGTTGCAAAATCATCACGCAGATCGGCTGCTGAGGCTTTTTTCATCTCAGCAAAATCAGTAACTTCAATTTCATCAGTTACATTTTCGATTAAATCTACGCAGGCTTCCTGTTCCTCTAAATAAAGATGATAGGAGCCGTCATTGGTGATAAATATTTTAAATACATCACTCCAAGTTTCATCGCTCATTTGCCCAGCGCCTTTTTCATCTTGGCACGGCTTTTCTCAGCCCTCTTTACTTGCCCTGCCCAATCATCAGTTCCATTGGTCAGCATTGTGGCAAGGGAAGTTCCAGCCAAGGCAAGAACTGCCGCTACCAGCACGATACCTATTTCCACTTCATTACCCCCTTTTAGGCCCAGGTTTCTGGGCGTAGGGCGATTGTGGCATAGATAACTGACTTCTGAGGGGAAAATTGTCGCGACACGCCGAATCTATGGGTTGCAGGTACTTGACCAGATAGTCAAGTGTCTATACATTTATCTCAATGGGTTACACCAGGTAGCCCATAAAAAGGAAGGCACCAAATGCTAGAAATAACAAGTAACAAATCAGTAACAACCTGTTTCAATATTAGTATCTTTGATTCTTACTCTACTGAAAATGATCAAGTAGTTGTAGAAATTAATGGCAAAAAATATTTCTGTATTTATGCAGTTATTGATAAAGATTGGAACTCAGATACAACAGAATCTCAATTAGAAAGAGTAAAAAATCCAATGGGCAGAGCATCATTTGTTTCTGTTCTAAAAAATGGTAAGGCTGGTAATACTTACAAAGATGAAATAATTTACAGGCCTAATTCTTTCAATGGCATTTTTGCTCATTTATTTGATGCCTATAATAAAGAATTAACAAAACTACAATCAGAACAATTGGTAGGTGCTAAGTAGTGCAACGCTCTAAAAAGTATCTGCAAGTTCGCAAGGTAGCCAGGATCAGTTTCTGGCTGCTAACGCTGGCCACGATTTATTTCTTGGCAACTCATATTAATTACACCGCCGACGGCTACTGCTTCGGCTCAATGGATCAGTGCTACCTAAAGGAAGGTAAGTAAAATGAAACAAAAGGATTTTTCTTTTATGGATTTCTATGATGAAATCATTGAGCAAAAATGCCAGAAAAACATTATGAACCCATGTGGCAATCAAGCAGTTACTGCTTTAATTGTTAGGCATGGTTATTTACCAATTTGCAATCAATGTTTAAAGGAAGGTAAGTAAAATGAAAAATTGTATGATGTGTGAAAAACCTAGCGGCAACTTAGTTAGGCGTTGGTATCAATACGATAATGGCGAACAGTTCCAGTGCCTAGTTTGCCCAAAGTGTGATGTTTTACATTCCAATATGATGATGAAAGGGAGGTGAAAATATGGGCGCAATGAAAGCAATATTTACAGAAATGCAAATGGATATGCTGGCATCGGCTGAAGTTCTAATTACTGCTAGCAATAGCAGCGATCCTGATGAAATGAGCAGGGCTATCTATACCAGTATGAAAGTTTTAAATCCGCATCTAAAAACACTATTAGGAGAGTAATGGCTACGAAACCACAAAGATCAATTCGGATTGCAGATGCAATTTGGAACAAAGTTCGAATCAAGGCAGCAGCAGAGGATAAAACCGCCTCTGAGGTTATCAATGATTATTTGAAGGATTACATCAAGTGAAAATCCTTTGGATAGTTTTAACAGTGCTGGCAGCCGTCGGCAAGGGCAGGCGAGTGATGCCCTGGGCGATCCTGGCTTACTTTGGGGGCTGGGTAGCCTTGGGCATAGTTTGCCTCACCCGCCAGCGCCCACTGCGCCCAGTTCCGCCCTGGATGCTTAATCTGGGCTACCAGAGCCAGGCTAAGCGGGCGTTCGCCAGGATAGACACGCCGAAGGATTTATTGGGTTAGGTACTTGCGCGTATAGACATTTGCCTATACATTTATCTCATTGGGGAAAGACCCCTAAAGGAGGCAACAAAATGAAGTTAGTAGCAACAGATCAGAAAGTAACTATCAAGTGGTTTGTTTATGCAGGCAATGAAAAAATTGCACACAATGCAAGCCACCAAGGAGATTGGGGTTACGATGTTAAATGTTCTTGCGGTTGGGAAACCAGAACTGGTGGAGCAACTCGCAGTTATGTTGCAGATGAAGTTTGGTATCACAAAACACAGGATCACAATTACACTTGGGTAACAAAATAATGAAGGCAGTAGAAGTAAGAAAATTAATTAAAGATAATTCTTTAAATAATTTAGTTGCAAGAGGTAGAACAAATGGAATGGTAATAGTAATAGGAACTGCATCAAATGATGATTCAGTAACTCTTAATGAATTATTAAATGGATTTGGATATGAATTAAAATCATATAAATATTCAGATCATTCTGAGTACATAGTAAATCCTAAGTAAAAAGAAAAAAATCCCTACCTCCGCCGACGGCTGGCGAGGTAGGGATTTTTTATTGGGCAAGCGCTAGCGCAATGCCCTGCTCTAAGGAAATCTTTGGTTCATAAATCATATTCATAAATCTCGGATTACCAACACGATACTCAACGCCAACTGGCGCATTTGGATTACTTTGTATTGGTGCTAAGTAACCAGCAGCGAGCATCATCATTTCTGCTAATTCAATAAAAGAGGTTGCCCTACCAGAGCAGATATTCATAACTTCAACGCCGTTAAGTACGGCTGCAAAAGTTGCTTCAACTACATCGTTAATGTGTACAAAATCTCTTACTTGGTTACCAGTTCCCCAAACAGGAAAAGGATTTACTTTTTGCCTAGCCCTAGCAACAAAAGATGGGAATGGATATTCTAAAGATTGATCATTTCCATAACCTGAAAATGGGCGAAGGATTGTTACTTTCAAACCTTCATCTCTGGCGTACTGCGCAAGCATCTCGCCAGTTAATTTACTCCAGCCATAAGTTTGATCAGGAGTTCTAATGTGATCTAAATTTATATCTTGCTCACTTAGTTGCGCTTTAAATCTTGCTCGCTGAAGCATTATTGGATAAGCAGCAGAGGATGAGAAATAAACAATTCGACCAGGGCGAGTTCTAAGCGCCCATTGGAATAGATCAGAATCAATCGCCAGGTCGGTGGCAACCGCCAAAGGATTACCTTCAATGGTGGCACGGCCACCGACTACGGCGGCTAGATGAATTACTACATCAAAGTAAGTGTTATCAGTTGCAAAGAATTTGCGAGCATCAATGCCTGATTTAATATCAAAGCCAACTACATCATTATTCTTTGTGTCCAGCGCTCGGTGAAAAGCCCTACCTACAAAACCTTCATCACCTGTAATCAGGATTTTCATTTAAGTTTAGCCAGCAGTGTTTGATATTGATCGCTAACAATATAATTATTATAGGCAACTTTATCGGCTGAATAAACCTCTGGTGCGTTCACCCTGGCGTAATTATCATCCATAGGCGCTTTGCCGTTAAAGGCGTGGCAATGTTCAATTATTACCTCTGGCATATATTTAATCTTACCTAAATCCTGACCTAGTTTTAACCAGAAGTTATCTAGGTATAAGTGGCGCAAATTATCAGGAACCATCCCGCCGAGATGTTTAACTATCTCAGCCGACATCGCTACCGCAGTTGGCAGTGCTGAGCCTTGGAATAAATCATTTCCATAAACAATATCTGAGCCTGAATAAAGTTCCTCAACAAATAACTTATCCCAGTTGGCAGTTCTTGGGCGGTGATCATCTCCCATAAATGCAAAGTTATCAAACTCGCTAGTAAATTGGCGGGCTATGTAATTTAATGGGTAAGCCATCCCACCAGTTTCATTATGAACCATAATTACAGATTCAACTGGTAGTTTGTGAGTATATTCTTTTCTAGTTTCATCAGTAAAATCTACAATATAAAATCTTTTAGCCGTCGTATTTGTATCTACAAAAGCCTGCTCTAGCGCAACAGCATTATCAGGCCGCCCGCGAGTAGGAATTAAAACTATTAAATCACTCTCCACCATTTGCCAACTCCCCCGCTATTGCAAAGTAAGCAGCGCCATCAATGTAATTATCAGCCTTATAGGTTTCCATTGATCTTGCCACCTTGATTAGTGCGCAAATCATAGCGCTTTGTTCAGGTGTTACTTCGCGCTCAAGATAAGCAGATAGAAACTTGCTAATACGATCAAAGTTAATAGCAGGCGTTCCATAATCATTTTGCCTGTTGGTGTAGGTGAGTGCCTTAGCCTCATCTAAAATTTCCCCCCGATCCATATGTTACTTTGAACCTATGCCGTATTCGCGCTCTGTTTTATCGGCCCATTTAGCGGCAGGTGCGGCTAACGCTCCAATTAGAATTGCCTGTTCTGGAGCAAGGTCAGCAGCCAGGGCTAATCCCATTGTTATTGCTGATGCAATTACTGCTCTTAGGTAAGACTTAAATGCAGCCTTACTCTTTGGGTCTTTTAACTTAGCGATTAACTTATCCATTTTTATCCTTTAAGGGCGAACTACACCCATTATCAGGGAGTAGGAGCGTTTTTTTAAAAACACACCATCTCCATTTGATTGGCTTCCTACATTACCACTTGAGGTATTACCCTCAATAACTTGAAGGTATTTTAACGCAGTGTTGTTAAATTTAACGATTCCGACATGATCAGGCTGCGCATCAGCATCAAATTGGAAAAATACAATATCCCCAGCCTGGGCTTGACCTATTGGAATTACTTTATTTTTGTTACTAAACCATTTAAGGCCAGCATCGCAAGAGGCAAATCCTTTTTTACTCTGGGCGGTGATAGTAGATATTAAACCAGCCTCATTAAAGCACCAGGAAACAAAGGTAGCGCACCAAGGTTGATTGTTTGCACCATACCATTTACCAAAGATTGTTTCATTATTAGAACCTTCTTTGTAGCCAATTTGGGCTTTGGCTATTTCAACTACTTTACTCATAACACCCCTATTGTTTGTTAACTAATAATCTGTAAATTTCATCTATCCTGGCTTCTAGCCGATCAACTTGGCAGGTTATACTATCAATGCGATCACGCACCGAGTTTCCACCATTGGGCTTAAGTTCTGAAAGATAACTCTTAACTAAGAACCTTACACCTGTTACTAAAAATCCAATCAGCGTTCCAACCGCAACACATATTGCGGCCCATTCGTTAGCGGTCATTTCGTAATTACCAATACACTCATCGTTGCGCTACCTGTTGAAGTAATGCCGTATATTGCGTTTTCGTGATTAGCAAAAACTGCTTTATCGCCATTATCCATTCTGTACCCAGTTGATGAGGTTACATTACTATCACCTAAATAAATTGTGCCTGATGATGAATGAAAATGAACTTCCTCGGCCTGGGCATCTCCTGCTACTAATAAAGTTGCGGCAGTGGTAACGCTTGTTTGGCTTGAACTAATTGGCATTGCTCTCCTTTAAATCAGCCCCGAATCCTCAATAGCATCAATGGCTTCATCAATACTTTTTGTTATATCTGGGAAATCGTAAAGCAATTAGAATGCGGCAATCTCAGCGTCGGATAACCCTAATGCTTTTAATTTGGCATTGGCACTTGCCTTCGCGGCAGCCTTGGCGGTTGCTGCTGCCTCGCGCTCTGCACGATCTGCCTCAGCCGCTACTCTTGCAGTTTCCATATCCGCAATTTCCTCAGCAGTTAATTCAACTTCGGTAGTTATACCTGTTGAACAATCTACGATTAGTTTAGTTGGCATTGTTTTCTCCTTTGTTAAGCGTTGGATATTCCGTATAAATAAAATGATGAGCCTGAAGCAAAATTAGGGTTGGTATTTATTGCTAATGTAATGCTAGTTATAGCCGTTGTATTTGACCAAATTCCACCACCACTTACCAAAAACTTTGCAGTTGTAGAATTGGTTTCAACAACACTATAAACTGAATAATTTTTGTTTTGACTTAAAGCATATGAAGGAATATAAATTTCATGGCTTGAAAATGAGTTAGCAGTTAAATTAGCGTCAGTTATAGTGCCAGCCCAACCATAGGCGATAGAACTAAGACTAAAAGTTGCCACAGTACTACCATCTCCATATATATCTTTTGCACCATAACCACTTGTATTGCTATTGAAAGTCATGGCAACAGCACCTTGATTGGAATCAACATTATCCCTGATTGAAGCCCTTATTACTAAATCTGTATAAGTTGAAGGTATTGATGAAAAAGTTACAGATGATGTTGCAGAAGATAAAACATTAGAACTAATTAAAGTATAGGTTGCCATAGTTACGCCTTTAGTATTCCGTAGATAGTTGCGATTGTACCAGTATCATAATTACCTGTTCCTGGTTCTAATTTAATACTGGTAATAGCGTTTGTGTTACGCCATAAAAAAACTCCTGCATCTGTACCAGCCCCAGCATTGTTATTTTGTGATATATAAGTTTTGTAAGTTGTTGTATTTGAATAGTTTTGAAAATTAAGAATATTCATTGATGATTGTGCTGAAGTATTGTTAAAATAATTTATGATAACTGGCGATACATTTGATAAACGAAAAGACCCAGCCGTTGAACCATCACCATAAAACCAAGTAGCAGAATAATTAGTAGTAGTATCTGAGTTAATGGTCAATTTAGTCGCAGTAGTTGATACATATTTTGGCACTAATACTAAAACCAAATCTGTATAAGTATTTGGTATAGAACTAAAAGTTATGCTTGCAGTTGCGCTATTTAAAGTAGTTGATGCAATTTTCTCATATGTACTAGCCATTATGCACCTTTAATTCCATATAGGGCGAAAGTTGTAGATGTAGTCCAATTTGCCGAACGGTAAGAAGTCAAATCAATTCTATTTATTGCTGATGTTGATAACCACAAATTAGACATCAATCTGATCTGACCTGTATTACTACCACTATTTTGATCTTGTCCACCTATCGTGCGAACCGTTTTATATTTAGATGTACTGGCATAATCTATTATGTCTATAACTGCCGCTCCCATAGCGTTTGCAGTTGCGGCAGATCCAGTTATATTTGTATCAAGTGCGACAGTTTGACTGGCTGCACCAAATGCAGCAGTACTTGCTCCATCACCTTCTAAACCGTGATAGGTATAATTGCTACCAGTATCACTATTAAATCTAAATTGAATATAATCCGTTGCAAATCCTGTATCGGTACGAGCAATACATCTAATTTGTAAATGGCTGTAAGTAGCAGGTATTGAACTGAAAGTTATTGTGCCGCTTGAACCTGTGCCAGTAGCAGTAGCAATAGATTCGTAAGAACTGGTGCTAATTTTACTACCACTTATTGAACTTGCCATAATTCCTAACATTGGGGTCATTAGGCTAAATCACCAAACACTATCCAAGAATTTGCTGCTATTTTTTTGCAAGTTGCACCAGAGTTTGCCACACGCAATTTAGGAGTTGCGCTAGTGGCTCCTGTTGAAATAACAGTGGTAGTTCCTGGTGTTGCTGCACCTATGGTTGGCTGACCTGCGCCTGTAATCCAAAATACATTTATCTCAGTTCCAACCGCAAAGTTAAAAGTAGCATCTGTTGGTATATTGAATTGCTGCGTTGCAGCATTATTCATTGAGAACAATTGACCTTCATCACCGCTTGCAAAGGTATATGCAGCAGTTTTAGCAGTATAGGTAGATGAAATTTTAGGCGAACTAATTGTTGGAGTTGTTAGCGTTTTATTAGTAAGCGTTTGAGCAGTAGTCAAATCAGCAGTTACGGCAGTATTAATGCTTAAAGTAACAGTTCCAGAAGTTCCGCCTCCTGATAAACCTGTTCCTGCTGTTACACCTTCAATATCACCAGAGGCTGGTGTAGCAAATTGGAAAAAGATAGCAGCACTTGCGCTAGTGAAATATAACTTACCGCCTTGATTTTGGGCTAAAACTAATGAGCCTGATGTAGTAACTGTTGCAGTACCAGCAGTAATAGTCGTTGCTCCAGCGCCAAGATTTTGGATAAATACAACATCACCTGCTGCAAATAAACTGGTATTTACAGTTATTGTTGTTGAACCTGCCGCGTTCATTGCAACAGTAGTACCCGCATCGGCTGCTACTAAAACATAACTGGTAGTTTTTGCCGTTGCTGATCCACCGCCCATTGCCGTTTGTTGAAGGCTAGTCATCTGGGCTGCGGTCAGTACCTGCCCAGTGGTGAAGGTTTGTTTTGCCATTTTGCTCCTTAGTTAATAACTTAAGATACCAGAATCCAAGCGACCTTGAGAGGTTGTACTATCAAGGATAAATGCCTGAATTAGAGGTTCTGAAGTTAGCAGTTTTGTAGTAAACATTGTTTGAGTTATATCTTGCTGGACACCTTGCACAAATAGTTCTTTGGTAATTGTAGAGCCACCTGGAACAGTTTTAGTTACATTTACCAAATCAAATATTTCAAGGTTTAATCCAGCCACAATTTTGGTAGGGGCTGAGGAATCCAAAAGGTTTAGGGTCATTGAATCTATACGATCAGTTGTATCTTTTCGGGCGACTAGCAGGGTTTGAGCCTGATCTAGCGCCTCGGCATCGGTTTGAACTAGGATTCCATCACGCTTGCCAGAGTGAAGGAAGTAAGTATCTATCGAAGTTTGATCGAATGTATTTTGGCTAGTTCCATTTAGGCGAGTAACTGTTACATCATTTACTAGCAAGGTATCATCATTGGCAAACTCAATTTGTTGGTAAGTAATACCTGTTCCATCATCAGCAAATACTGTTGGAGTTTCATCAGCCTTTTGGCTAATTGTATCCCTAGATAAAAAGGTTGCGTTGCCCTCGGCGGATAGAAAAAAACCGCCGAATTCTGAGGATTCAACCAGTTGAATTGCTCCAAGTAAATCTCTATCAGATGTGCCAGGATCAGCCTGGAGCGTACTATTTCCAGAATTTATATCACGCTGAGATTCTGGCCAGTTTACAACATCTAATAAGGTATTTATTCTATCGCCAGATAATTGAGGTGAGCCAGCACCTGCAACAGTGCTGATTCCAATACCATTTAATAATCTAAAACCATCAACACATTGCAAAGTAATCGAGGATGTTTCATCTACCCCTAAACCATAGGTGCTGTTGTAAGTTGTAATATAACCAGAATATAAGTAATAGCGATCTACTCCGCCACCATCATCATAATCTGCATAGATACGAATCTTGCGCAAAGGTAACAATTTGCCATAGTAGGGAGAGGATGTGTTAGCGGGCGACCAATTGCCATTATCATCGGCTAAAACTACTACCGCAGTGCCAGCCTCAAATTTGTTAAGGATGCGGTTTCTGCCTCTACGAATGCTAACTTGAATAGCAATATCTGAAACATCAACAACATCGCCAGGGGCATCAGCCAAAATACCTGTTCCAAGCGGAGTTGTTGGATCATCTAAAATTAATGGGTTACCAAAGGCGGGGCCATTTGCAAAGTCAATGGAAACACCAAGGGTTGGAGTACCTGGCATTACAAATCCAAAACTCTTGCAGTAATTGATCTACCTGAAGTTTGACCAGCCAAAATACCATTTCTAACTGTTTCAGTTAAATCATTTGATGAGGTAACACTGCCATTAACAGTAATATTTACATTAGGAGATGAGGCTCGCTCACCAGCCCGATAATCTTGATAACCAGGTAATCCACTATTGCTAGTCATTGGGCTTGATGTATTTCTTTCACCAGCACGATAAGCACCATAACCAGGTAATGAGGTTTGTGGGTTAGGAATTGTTTCAACCGCTTTTGTAAAATCTTGAACTATTTTATCAACAAGATCGGTAGTTGTAGGATCAATAATAGGGCCACCGCCG
>Ga0209087_1001821_pt1 | contig 12404 bp, 17 predicted proteins | sample S_130805_EF_Meta_FD_187321 | JGI IMG/M metagenome (GOLD analysis project Ga0209087, IMG submission 187321) | Freshwater microbial communities from Lake Simoncouche, Canada to study carbon cycling - S_130805_EF_MetaG (SPAdes) (version 2) | ecosystem: Environmental > Aquatic > Freshwater > Lake ...
AGGTTGTCGATGATAAAAACCACACCGAAATTAACCACATCCAAAAATGCCACATGTTCATTTGATGCTCCCGAATGTATCAATGAAATACGCCTCGATCATCTCTTGTGATAACCGACCGCGAAGCTGGGGCTTTCCCATGCGCTCCCTCGCGAATTTGCGAATCAGACTTGCTTTGACGAAGTTAACTCCATCGGTGTAAGCCCCTGACTGCTTATCAAACTTAACAACCATTGCCGATGTACTCCCTACTTCTAAATACTGGGTATTCGCACTTGCAATTCTTAGTGCCAAGCCCACAGTTATTACAGACAATTAGGATAATTGCCATTGTTTCTCCCGATCTAGCAATTCAAATCGAATTGCTGGTATCAGCGTGGCAGTTGAATTGGATTTGAGCAACACCTGTGTCGGCGTGTCGCTGAGTTAATTCGAATTAAATGTAGGTTTTACCTAATGCGACGAACGATCCGTCCTTGTTAATTGGAATTAGGGTTGGCGTAAGCGTCTTTCCGTTGGATTCCAGGATAGCAATACCCATCTGCCAATTTGCGACTCCTGAGCGCAGATACGATGCTTTGCCCTTCGCCATGAGGTTTCCTACCTCGATGCCGTATAAAGGTCTGTAATGGCTTCCTATGCCCTCTGAATAGGCACTCATGCCGAGCCTATGGGTGTGACCGCAGATCACTGATTTGCCGATCTTCCTGGCTAAATTGAGCGCAGTAACTCCAGCATTGGGATTGATGTTGCCCTCATCGCCATGAGCCAGAATCCAGTTAGGCTCGAATTCATAGAGCTTCTTGTGATAGGTAATGCCCATAGTCTCAAAGTCCATGAAACGGGTGTATTGCAATTCTGGAAGATCGATCAATCCTGGCACTTTGAGAAGCGTGTTATAGAGCCGATCAGTGTGATTAGACCTGATGATGTGAGCTTCTTTTGAGTGCTCAGTTAAAGCCCAAAGAATCTCTTGGGTCGTTGTGCGATCCTGATGGATGGTCTGTTCGTAGGCTAGTGGTGTTTTCTCAGCCCATCGACTAATAGTCTGAAAATCGATCTCATCCCCAACGCACAGGACAGAATCAAATCGCTCTTTACGTGCGAGTTTGATGACATTGGCGACTGCTTGTTCATGATGGTAAGGAATCTGTAAATCACTGATTACCAGATAACGCTTAATTTAGTCCTCGATGTCGTCGAAGTCATCGCCCACTGGCTCTAAGCCAGGGAATAGCCAATCAGGAAGCGGCGATTTTGCTTCCGCGAACCACAACGCATCGGATTGAGATAACCCAGCATTTACTAATGACTGGATCAACTCTTCAACAGCAAATGCCCACTCTTCTAATGGAGTTGGGAAATCGATCTCCTTTTGTTTAGGAGTTACTTTTGCTGCTGGCTTCTTGCGTGGTGTTGGCATGGACGAATTCTACCTTTCTTGGAGTAATCTCATCATTTCCTCTTGGCGTGTCTCAATTCTTGCTAAACGATCTGCAAGAGACGAACCACTGTTAGGAGTCAGCGTCCAGAGCCAGCCTTTAACTAACCAGCGAAGCCCTGCGAGCACTGTGCCTATTGTAGCGGCTAAGGCTGCGAAGAACGCAGACCATTCCAGCGGACTCACTTTTTCTTAGGGTTGCCACCTGCGAGAAGTAATGAAACTACGCAGGAGAGCATGACTCGATAGTCGAGATCAAAGTTGGTGGCTTGCCAGGTAACGAGAAATCCGGTGGCAGCCATAGCAGCTTGTTTTGCATTAATCTTCATTGCTCTCCTTAGTATTTTGGGTGAATTACCGAACGAATAAACTCAACTGATCGAACTCGCTCATAAACGCCATCGCCATTACTTCGCGAAGCGTCTCCAGTGTTCCCTTCAATGGTCTTAACTGTTTTGGTTTTAGCGTTGTAATCCTCGATCGCAATGCCAATGTGTTCTGGTTTGCCAGCTTTATGAAAATCAAATAGGACAAGATCACCTTTTTTAATCAGGATGGGGTTGACCAGATAACCCTTTTCTTTGCCCCACTTTTCCATGTCAACGCAGGAAGCAGTTTTCTTTACCCGATTGGCGACTCCAGCCTTATCGAGAATCCAGCAACAGAAGATGGCGCACCAGGGTTGATGATTAAGTAAAAACCATTCCCCGTATTTGTTCTCGTTATTCGCGCCTTCTTTGTAGCCGATTTCCTTCTTGGCTAATAGCACGATCTGATTGATCGCGCCGGACATTAGCCGAAAAGTATCTTAGCTTCGTCAGCAGTTAATCCTAATTTATCGATAATTGCTGATTTCATAACCTCTTGTTGTGCTGCTTTTTCAGACGCTTCTTTTATCATTTTAGCTTCGCCGTCAGCAATTTCCTTTTTTGTAGGAATTTTAACATCTGAATTCTCGAAAGTAATTTCTTCTCCCTCGATAAAGAAAATTTCATTTGGACGCAAGAATTCGACGATTTGTCCTAGAGAGTATTTCATTATGCAATCTCCATTAATGTGATGTAAGAGGTGGAGGCATTCGTAATAGTGTTGTTGATTTCTATCAATGTCGCAGATGGCTCAGAAGCGGCATAGATTGTATAGGTTGTGCTTGATGTCGTTGCTGGAGAATCAATGTAATTAAGAGTATGTGTAGTACCGAATGGAATTCCAGTGCCATACCAATCCGCGCTCGCCATTGCCTTAATGCTGCTTGCCCCACGATAAAGAGCTAAACGAACACCATTGTTGTTATTTGTTGCCTTAGATACATGGATACCAGCCATCACTAAAATTGTTGAACCGCTCGAACTTGGCGTAATGCTTAGAGTTACACCAGTTGCAGTCATCGTGGTTGTGTTTAAAGTAGCGTAAGTTGAATAAGTCATGTTAACTACTTGCAGGATTTTTCCACCGCCTGATGGAGTTGCCCACGATGGTTGACCACTAGCTACAGTCAAAACCTGACCAGTTGAACCAATGCCCAATCGTGAATAAGTGCCTGAACCAGTGCCGCGAATGAGATCGCCAGCAGTCGTAATAGTAGTAGCCATGTCATTTGTAATAGTTACTGCTCCAGATGTTCCACCGCCTGAAATGCCAGTGCCAGCAGTTACCGCTGTAATGTCTCCCTGATCGTTTGCGATCCATGTAAATGCCATGTCGGTGTTGCTGGTCTTGCTAAGAATTTGACCAGTAGTGCCGCCTTTGAGATAGACCAGAGAAGTATCGATCGATGAGCCAAGAGTACGGATCGCCGACGCGCCGTTCTTGACAAGATCAGTATCGTCTGGTGTTGCCCATCCGAAGTTCGTTGTTGTTGCCATTAATTAACCGCTCCGATCGCTGTCTGCCATGTCAAGGTGGAAAGTAAGGTATTCCAAGATTCGCTGGCAGAAACCTGCCCCCATTGTACCGCGACTTGGCTAAATTCTGTTGGTGACGCGTTGAGTGTTAGGACGAGATCATTCTTCGATGCCCTGATTGTCCAGCCTTCCACATACCCCTCGAACTGACCATCGTTGATGTTAGTCGGTAGATTGGTGATCCGGATAGGCATACCCATGAAAATTCCCAGCAGCTTGTCGCGCAGGGTGTCATCGATTTCTGGGTTGGTAATTGGGAAAGTAATCGAGTCGAAAATCGGACGCGGATAAGAACGCAAGGAAAGTCGGCGATCTGCTACTGCCTGAGCATCGGTCGATCCATGAAGGTAAGAATTGATGTTCTCAGCGAATCTGCCGTATTTAGAAATCGATGTAGTATCGCTTGAATAAACATGGCTGTTGAACTTATTTCCATAGTTAAGGGTAATGTCATTGCGGATGTACCCAGATCGAGTAAGAGTACGAACTCCAGCACCAAGAGCATAATTGCCATTCAGGACTGTATAGCCATTGGTAGCAAGATAATTCTGACGATGGACTGAGTCTGCATAGCCGATTCGACCTTGATTATCTTCATAGATGTATCCAAGACCGCTCGTTGCGATGTCTGCAACGATTCCATACATGTCAATAGGATCGGCAGATCGGTTTTCCATCGTGTACTGCCCAGGATTATCGATTTCTCCAAGACCGACATTTTCAGCATTTGCCCAAGTAGTCGTCGCTGTGTAAGTGCTCCATTGAGTTGCTGCTGGTACTTCTGACCAGTCGTTCAGAAGAAGATCACTCAGGATCTTGTAAATCTGTGTGCCCTCTTCGGTCTGACTTAGTGATCCAGTCCAATAGGTATTACGAAGTCTTGCCAATGCTCCGAGAGCTGTAATTTGAGCAGTTGTGACAGTGCCACGAGCACCCGAATCTCGAATGCCTACTGCGAAGTCTGTAATCGTTCCACCATAGAGAGCGACATAAGTTCCAGCAGTATTCTTTACCTCGATGGTGATCGATGTGCCGACATCGAAGTTATAAGCAGCGTTCGTGGTATTTACTAGCTCGACATAACAATAACCAGCAGCCGCTTGGGCATAGATGTCTGTTCGACCCGAAGTGATGGTCAAATTGGATAGCGTAGAACTGGTGTAATTCTCGCCACCAATGAGAATCCTATAAACGGGATCAAATGTGCTCATTTAGAAAGCAAGCCCCGGAATTCCAAGATAATTGATTCCAGTACCGCCACGAGTCGATGAGTCGCCTAGAACACTGCTGATGGCTCGTGCTGTGCCTTCTGGATCGATTGCTCCTGAGACATAAAGGTTATAAGTGTTAGCCACTGGAGCAGTTGCAGCAGCGACGATCTGAGCGGCAGTCATCCCACTAGTAGTTTGACTTTGCAAGCTTGTGGCTGCTGTTGTGCCAGATTGTTGAGCGGTTGCAACGCCAGCCGTCGAGTAACTTGGAAGCGATGCGATAGCCGCGTTAGTAGCGCTAGTAACTGCATTGGTAGTTGAGCCGCTCGATGGATAGGGATTACCGATGTATCCCTGACCGCTTGGCAACGATGTCATTGGATTTGCTATGTAAGCAATGTCCTTGCCTGGCTTTACTAAATTAATGAACTTGATGGCTTGATTAGCTAGTTCAACGACCAACCCGATCGTCTCTTTGACGAAAGTGATAAATCCACCAATGATCCCAGCAGTAATGCGAATAGCATTTCCAAATGATTCCGCGCCCTTTTGGCTATCATCAAGCGCGGCTTTTAATCCGTCATTCCCAGTAAGACCAGCAATAAAGGCATTGAGAATCGGAATTCCTTTAGTGTTGAGATAACTAATAAACTTTTCAACATAAGGCAGTAAGGCGTAACCTAGACTTTCTTTTGCTTCGTCGAAACCTTGCTTTAGACGATCGATCTTGCCCTGAAATGTCTCAGCGTTACGAGCTGCTGCTCCACCATAGAGATCGGCGAGAGCTTGTGTGGTCTGGGTAAAATTCATTGCCTTTAGATCGGCAGCTGAAAGACCGATACCTAAGCGAGCGAGTTTGGTGTCTTGCCCTTCATAGGCTTTTGCCAATGCTTCTGTGACTGACGCTAAATCTTTGCCGCTGCCTTTCGACACATCAAGTGCCAAATTAAGGAGTGCCTGAGATTTCTGAACATCTTTTGTCGAGACTGACAGGCGCTGCATAGACTCGCGAAGATCATTATCGGAGACGCCTGTAGCCAGTTGCATCTTTGTGATGTAATCCTCGGTAGACGCGATCTGAGCGTCTGTAGCCCCTGTGGCGGCTTTAAGAGCGCTAGATAGACGCAGTTGTGCCTGTTCGTCTTCTAAGGCTGCCTTAACGCCTTCAATAGCCAATTTGCTGGCATAGGCGGCAGCGGCAGCGGCAGCAACTGCAAATGCAGCGGCAGCGGCTTTGCCGAAACCTTCTAGTTTGGCTCCGAATCCCTCGACTTCGTTCGAGCCTTCATTCAACTTCTTTTTTAGATCATCGACATCGGCAAGGATCGAGAGTTTAAGCGTTCTACTGCCAGCCATTATTCGTACTCCTTCAGAATCCTGCTAAATGCTTCTTCCCATTGTCTCACTAATTCAGGCTGAATCTGGCGAAGCGTTGGGTAAATGAAATAGCCTGCGTTACCTCGTCCGTTATTTGGAGTGCGGCGTGGGAATTGCTTAAAACGATTAGAACCGAATTCAAGACCAGCCCAGAGGATTTGAGTAGTTCCACCACCTGAAAATCTTTGCGTGGCGAATCCATAACTAAATTCACCCACTTTAGATGACTTAGATACTCGAACGCCATCAGCGACGCGGCGCACAGCTTTACCCGAAACAGTTCGAAATGCGGCAGCTTCTTTAATCTTGCCAGCAGCGAAGTCAGCCAATGCAGAAGATTCACGCTTGGCTTCATCTGTCGCCTGAGTTTCCATCGCTTTGAATGCGCGGATAATAGAACGCAATTCTGCGCGATCATAAGCGATCGTCTCAGTTGCCATTGCGCTCCTTTAGTATTTCAATCGCAGTAAGAACATCCTCTGCTTCGATCCAGTATTCCATCGGAATTCCTGTCTCGATTGCTAATTGGACTAGGAGTCGGCTGATACTTCCTGCGGCGTGGCTTTTGGGTCGGATTCACCGACTGTCACTTCTGCGACTGTCTCTTGCCAAACCTCGAAAGATCGAACTGGCTTTCCTGCAGCTTCACGCTTCATTGCGTTATAACCCAAGAACATCAAATCCCAGATTCCGATTTTATCGTTAGCCTGTGAAATGGTGTTACCAGTTGCCTTCTCCCATTTAGCCCATTCAGGTGGGCAAGCCACATAAGTGGCTGCCTCACCGTCCTGGTATGTAATTGTGATTGGTAGTTTCATCTTTGCTCCCGTTGGTTAAGTTAAGAGATGGTTAGAGTTGGTGTTCCAGAGACTTGGAATGAAAGAGTGATGCTTTGTGCATCGGCTCCTGTGCCATTAACATCTGGGAAAACTGGGTACACACTGCCACCGAAAACTGCGCCAGTTGCAGCAGTCAAGCTAAATGTAAGGGCTGTGTTTGGTGCTGAGTTAGCAGCAGTCCACATTGCTTCGCAAAGTGAAGTGACTGCGCCAACGGATGCGCCCCAGTCAGCGAGCATTGTGACTGTCAAAGTCCAGTTATCGTCTGAATGCTTATAAGCCTTGCCATCGATTGTCTGGTATGTGACGAGAGTTGGAGCATTTACAAGGGTAACGCTGGTTGCCTGAGCATCGTAGGTCTTTGAGTCGATTGTCAGAGCAAGATCGCGACCTGTAATTACTGTGGTTGCCATTTTGATCTCCTAGTTGGTTTGGGTATAGACGGTGCTCACGCGGATGTCAGCGACCAGTAAGTTAGTTGCTCCCACTTGGGTAACGGTTGGTCTTTCGACCACTCCGATCTCATAACCTGCTGGAATGACTGCGAGAATTGAAAGGATTAGCTTCTCTAGGTTGTCCAGCGAGCCAGGATTTGAGTTATAGGCTACGCAAGCGGAAATGGTTAAATTGATTGTGCACTTAATTGCGCTCTTATTGATGAGCTGCATTTCCAGGTATGGGGAGTCTGGAATGATGACAACTGCTGGTGGGATGATCGCTTCTGGCACATGATTATAAACATTCCCAGCAACAGAAGCGAGAGCAGTTGCTAAAACTGAACGGACATTATCTTGGATTGATGATGCGGTCATTGAGCGATACTTTCAACATCGATGACGCTACCGAGAAGTCCGGAAACTCGATTGAATAAAGATCGACCCATGCGGTAAGGAGTTGGAGCAAAATCCACGCCTTCGATTTGTCCGCCAGGTGCTACGCGACTCTGAAAAACCTCTACCGATACTGCTAAGACTGCTGACTCGACTGCTGAATTGCCCACATAAGTGGATGCGCTCGTCAAGGTTGCGCTTCCAGCAGGAATCACATTCTTTTCTAAAACATCTGCGTTGGTGATGTTCGCAGTAAATGTGTATTCATAAACATCGGCATTGACTGTTCGAGTGCCGTTAAAAGGTGTGCCACATCCAGCGATAACTACTGATTGACCCTCAGTGAATGGATGGATTGTAGAAGTTGTAAAGGTTGCGACATTGGAAGTCAGCGAAACCTTAACGATTGGCTCACTAAAAGTTGTGAGCATTGGAAGAATAACAGTCTCGGCTGTATCGATGATGTCGCTAAGAACTGCGTCTGAATAGAGGGATGAGGAAACGCCCAAGACTGTACGCAGCTCGGTGGCTGTAATAATCGTAGGCATTTCTTCTCCTTAAAAATAAGTTAGAGGGAGCGATCGGGAGCAACCGCCCCCTCTAACATTTGTTACTTACTTAGGTGAGGTTGAAGCGACGGATACCTGCGCCGACCTTGGTTGCGATTGCGTAGTAGCCATAAACTGCTACCTGCAGACGACCGTTGGCAAGTGCCTGTACCTGGATTTGAGTCTGTGGTGCTTCGTAGAATGTCACTGATTCTGGAACGACGAGGAATGCTGAATCGTCGATGAGAGTAGTGATGCTCATGTGTGGATCAACGAAAAGATTTTGACCCATGACTGTACCTGTAAGTGAATTTACTGCTACTGCGCCTGGTGCATTGTTTGGCTGAGCAGCAATGAAGAGCGGACGATTTGTGGAATCTTCTGCTGAAATAATGGTCTCCCACCATGCTGTGTTAGCAATGAGGTTTTTTGCAAAGCGACCAGCAGCCTTGTAAGCAGCAGGAGTCTCTTTTGCAATGTAAGCCTTCAAGCCAGCAATTGTCGCAGCTTGTGTTGATGCTTGTGTACCATCGGCGATCAATTTTGCTACGAGAGCAGAATCAGTTGCCTTTGCGTATGCATAGTTGAGCTCAGAAATAAGAGCATCATAATAGCTGGGCTGGCTGCGGTCGAGAAGCTCCCAAGAAATATTCTGAAGTCCGGCTGCTTTTTTCACATCAACAGTTATATATCCAGAAGCCATCTCAGTACCACCGAGTGCTTCGCCTTCTGTTGAATCTCCGTCAACTGTTGGAGCAGTTGTCAACTTAGGAATTGTGAATGACATTCCTGATGCTGGAAGTGTGCCACGAGAAACTGCATCAACCGCTGGACGACCATCGATTGAAGTAGTTACGAACTCGTTCATGTGTGGTGGCAATGTGAGACCAGTGTTTGTGCTGGTGTCGTTTGTTGCCTTGACGATTACGCGAGCATCTTCATCGCCCATTGCGGCTTTGATGTTTGCTTCGAGGAATTGACCTGCTGTGAGGTTCTTGTTGATGCGTGGAGCGGAGTAAGCAACTGGCGCATTGGCTGTCACTACTGGCTCTGACTTAGCAGCTTCGACCGCTTCTTGTGCGGCAGGAGCTTCTGAAACGGTGTCAGACACTAATGTCTCTCCTTCTGGTAATTGAGCCACTTCTGGCTCAGTGATTGATTCTGCTTCATTCTCAGAAGCAGCTACTTTGTCCACTCTCGCGCTATTAATAGCAGGATCAGTGACCAAAGAAATTTCCATAACTTTGGCGGCTGTTATTTCCATAACACCCTTCTTGTTAGTCCAAGCATCGACCGAAACGCCAACGCTAAAACCATCGCGAAGACCATCGCTCGCTTCAACCAGCGCATCTTCGCCAGCCATCGTGTTCGCGATCTTGAATGTCGCATCGATTCCATCTGCTGACTCATTCCATGCAACGATCTTGCCGATTGGACGAGTGCGATCGTGCTCCAGTAGTAGTTTGGTGTTCTTGTTCATCTCGATGGAATTGGCTGCGAAAACAGTTGCGCCAGCGGATGTGTTGCCTTGCTCATTCCAAGTGACTACGCGACCAGAGATGGTGCGAGCATTGGTATCTGCTGCAACTAATGACATTGAGAAGTTAATTTCCATTGTCGATTAAGTCCTCTTCTTCTTGAACTTGTTGAATGGACATTGCGCCCATGCCAACTAGAATCTGGTAAACCTGTGCTCGCTGTAAAGGATCGCCACGAAGGAAATCATCGAGCGAAAAGCGAACTTCTTGTGTGGTAGGCGTAATGAAATCGTTCATGCTCAGGCGTTGTTCAATGGCGATAAGAATTGGACGAAGTGAGAAATCGATCAGTGACTTGCGCTCGCTAATTGCGTTGCTGTAAGTCATTGATGTTGATTCTGCACTTAAGAAGTATGCAGGAATACCGGCATGGCGAGCGATTTCGAGAGCGACATACTGACGAGCTTCATTGAGTTGCAATTTAACTGGATCAAAGCCAAGTGAAGTAATTTCAACATCGGCATTTAAGAATGCAGTCGATGAGTTGCGACGAGCAGCATTCCATGAGCTAAGCAATGATGAGATGCGCTCTTTTGTAAGGTTTGCTCCATTGGATTTAAGAACTGTCTTTGGTGCTGGCTCTTTTGCATACATTTCCGCAGTTTGCTCTAGAGCCAAAGCTGCGCGGACAGTCCTACCTGCTTTATTCAGAAATCCCTCATCGAGACCATAGAAAACTATGATCGAACCGACTCCACTCGATGGAACTGCATAACCATCCACTAGATAGGATTCAATTTCTGTGTTGTTGTAGTTGTATTTTGGAGTTACGCGATGAGGTGCAACGCGTGTCCATGATGCAATGCGACCGTCTGCATAAACTTCTAAAATTTGACCATAAGCAAAACCCGTTAGCCATAAGTCTTCTGCGACCCAAGCGTAAATCAATGATCCTGGTACTCGCGGATCGGGCTGATTAATCACGCGATTGGCGTCCATGTGAGCACCAGTAAATTTGTTATAAACTTCCAGAGGTAATCCTGCGACTGTTGATGCGATAATTCCGCGAGCGCGAGCTACTGCTGGAACTGCCATTGCTTCAGGACGAGTTACATAAGAGCTCACTGAGACTAGTGGATTCATGAAAGCACTCATCGGCTCATAAGGTAAGCCAGCGGTTACATCAACTGAGTTATCTGATTGAGGTGAACGCGAAATTAATCTATCTAAGATTCCCATTGGGTAGATTATAGCGGATTCTTAGCATTATGCGACAATGATGTCAATCTCTGAATCAGGTCGTGTCGCGAAGTGAGAAACCATAGCCGAAGCGACTGTTGCGCAAATTGTGGAATTCGAGACCTTGCGTCCGAAGATCCAACCGCCATCTCGCCAGGGTAATCGAACTGCTGAAAGAATTTGCTTCGTTAATTCCTGTTGATTTGTATGGATAAGACGCTGGGTAGAAATTGCGCCAGTAAATTCATCGCACGCCTGAGCATAATCAGCCCCATCGATGTCAGAGCATGGAATTCCTGCTGGGATTAACCGAGAAGCTACCGCGCTGGCAGTCTGTCTTGAATAGGCAACTGTTTCCACCTGATACTTGCGATACCAAGTCGCAACATCGTTGGCGACTGCCTTACTATCAAGGTCGACTTCGTTCGTCCATGTCTGGAGTAGAACGATGAGGAAGCGATCCCCCAACCTCTGTCCTGCAACCAGCGCGGCTGCCCTTCGATCGGGCGATAAATCAAGACCTAACCATAATGGCTGTTCGCGATCGAGCTCTAGACCCTCTTGAGCACAAGCGGCGAATGCCGACGGATTTATGGCTGGCATGATTGTATCGACCCATTGACAGAGCAACTCTGTACGCACGATGGATTCGTCGTCGTTCATTGCTGCTCTTAAATTGTCTGGATGTATCGTGTGTCCTAAAGATGGATTGGCTTGCGCCCATGCTTTCGGATCATCGATGGCGGCTCCTGGCTCAGCAGACCATTCGAACCATGCGATGGAGTCATCTGATCCAGCAATGGCAGATAGAGCTCTCTCGCGGAGTTTGTTCAGAACTACAGAGTGCTGATCCCCAGCATTCGAATAAATCCACACTTGCGGATTCTTGCTCGCCATCTGTGTGTATCTCATCGCTGACCATACTTCGTCATCCTTATACTCTCGAACTTCGTCTAGGTGAATTACATCGGGTGCGGCAATACCGCGAGAGGCTGAGTTATTAGCTCGGACAAGATAACGAGTACCATCTTTGAGTCTGAGCTCTTGGGAACCCTTGCTTTCAAATTTCTTACCGAACTGATCTGATAATTGTGGGTTTTGCTGGATGATCTCCCAGATTTTATAGAAGGTTTCACTCGATGTCGTCAGTTTGTGGGCTGTGGCTACCTGTAGCTTCTCACCATTGAACATTCCCCAGAGAATGCGCAGTGCCATAAAGGTAGTCTTCCCATTCTGACGCGCAACACACAGACCTACTTCAGGATGCGCCCATCTCCCGTCTGGCTTTACTTTCATTGCGTGGTGAGCAAGATGCTTCTGCCAAGGCAACAATTCGTAGCCGATTGAAGCTGCAAAGTCGATTAATTCTTGCCCACGAGAGGGTAAATCGTTCGTTGGAGTCTGAATACGCGGCTCCACAACCCCCTGCAAGACCTCTATAGGGCTATCTAAAGCGTGTAAGTCTGATTGGGTCATAACTATTCGGATGCTTCCTGATAGTGGCTGACCGAGTCGTTTTTCGGGGTAAAAACATCAC
>Ga0209087_1001822_pt1 | contig 12401 bp, 11 predicted proteins | sample S_130805_EF_Meta_FD_187321 | JGI IMG/M metagenome (GOLD analysis project Ga0209087, IMG submission 187321) | Freshwater microbial communities from Lake Simoncouche, Canada to study carbon cycling - S_130805_EF_MetaG (SPAdes) (version 2) | ecosystem: Environmental > Aquatic > Freshwater > Lake ...
ATTTTCTATAAATTGCAATATTTAATTTACTCAAATAATAAATAAATATAATAACTAATTTAGGTATCTGATTTTTTTTTATTTTAATATTGTGCAACTCCCACTTTCTTTTTTTAATTGCAAAATCTGTGCAGTCAATGAGAGATACATTTTTTTTAAATTTTAAAGAAACATACTTAGCGAAAGTAAATTGAAATAATTGATTTCCTAAGCCACCTGAAATCAGTATATACATCATCTTATTTGCTTACTTTGTGAATTTTCTTAATTTTGTACATATTGATCACTAGAACTAATATTAAGTAAATTATAAAAAAATTCGAAGAAGAATGAAAAAATAAAAATAACAAAGTAGTAAATAGGAGAAAATTTACCAATTCTAAATCTACATCACTTGAAAATTTTAATTTTTTGATCATAAAAATAAGTAATACAATTAAAAACAATACTCCATAAATTCCATAGCTTACCACTATATCAACGAAAGTATTTTCGCTATGAATCCAATTTTCATAAGTTAAATCATAAACCCCTGATCCCCACGGATTATCTAAAAACTTGAGTAAGGTTAATTTAATAATATAAAATCTTTCCTGAAAAGAACTAATGTAGCTAAAATCTCCAAAAAATCTATATTCAAATAAATTTATCTTAAAAAAAAGTTTTGATAAAAAAATTAAAAATTGAAGAGACAATAATAATAATAATAAAATATAAAATTTAAAATAGAAAATGAATAAAAAAATAAGTATTAAATAAGCTGATAAAGATTGGGAAAGAATTACAGATAAAATAAAAAATATAAAAATAAAAAAATTAATAAAGCGATTTATCTTTTGAGATCTTAAATAAAAAAAATATGACAAAACACATCCTAAAATGAAATAAAAGGAATTATAACCTCTTGCACCTGGTGAATAATCCAAAGATAAAAAAGGGTAATGCTCAATATATATATTATTTATTACATTTTTACCAATAAATTGATTGTAAAATTTGTACCATGCAAAAAATAATAAAAAAATTAAAACAAGATGTAATACTTTTAAAACATTCTGAATTTGAAAATAATTAAGTAATCGTGTTGTGGATGATAAATAAAATCCTATGCAGATCAGTATAGAAATAATTCTTTTATCAGCAATAAAAATATAGTTTATTATTAAGTAAATTAATATTGGATAAATAATTAAATTTTTTTTTACAAGTAAAATTTTTTTTATTTTTAACAAAGCCAATAACAAGAATATAAGCATCAAAAATAATGTTACAGAATAATCGGCCAAACGAATATTTGTTGGTTGAAAAACAAAACTAAAAGTAAGAGAAAGAAATAAATAATAAAAAATATTTTTTTTAATATTTTGAAAATAAAATTTTTTTTTTATCTCTTGTAAATTCAAATTATATTACTCCGATAAAATTTTTTCATAAAATTCTTTAGTTTTTTTTCCAACAGCTTCATATGAAAAAGATTTTAAGACTCTATTTCTTGATAAGGCTTTAATTTTTTTGTAACTACTTTTTTTTGATACTTGAGAAATTAGCCAACATAAACCATTATAGAAATCTACTTTATTCATAGGTTTGGCCAAATACCCGGTTTTTTTATGCAATATTATGTCTTTTAAACCAGCTAAATTAAATGCGAGAACTGGCGTTCCACATGCTTGGTTTTCCAGAACCATTTGTCCGAAAGACTCAATTTTTGATGGTGAAACAAAAATATCAACTGCAGAGTACAAAGCGCTCAGCGAAAAATCATCTTTTAACCAATCAATATAAACAAACTTTTTATTTTTTTTTAAATTTTCATCGTATTTGCCTAATATAACTACTTTTACACTGTTATAATTTCTTAGAATTCTTTCGACTATTTCCTCGAAAATTAAAAACCCTTTTTTTGGGTCACTTATATCCAAGGCTCCAAATAAAATTACTAATTCATTTTCTTGTAAGTTAAATAATTTTTTGCAAAATTTTTTATTATTTGGTTTAAAAATATTTGTGTTTATAGGATGGGGTATTACTACGACCTGATTTTTTTGAAATAATAAACTATTTTGGACTAAACTCTTCATCCACAAAGAAGGTGCTATTAAATAAAAATTTTTATTTTTCCATAAATTTTTTTTTCTGTTAAAAACAAAGTGGTCATAAAGTGGTATTTTTTTCCTACAATTTTTTTGCCATGTGTTAGTTAAGTCTAGATGATGTGCGCCTAAAAAGGGCCACATATCATGCATAGTCCACACAATTTTTCCTTTAAATTTTGAAATATCTCTAATAGACAAAAACTCAGCTCCTACCCAATGTAAATGAATGATTGATGGTTTTAATTCATTTATAATTTTTGGATAGTTTGAATTAAGTAAAGCAAACGAAGTAATAGAATGCGACTTTGTATTCAATAATTTTGAAATTATTAAGCCGATTACAGAACGAATTCTAACTATTAAAGTTTTTTTTAGCCCCCTTGGTGCAATTACTTTGTCATCTGCGGTAGTTTTTATATTACAAAAAAAAAAAACATCTAAATTTGTTTTTTTCAAACTTTCAAAAATTCTATAAGCAGCTCTTCCAGCGCCTCCAATACCGTCTATATATGAAAGATGAAATACTTTCATTTAAATTTTGCACTTATAAAATATAGTAATTTAAAAAATATATAAGAAATATAATTATATGCGAGAATTTTATTATTATAAAAACTTTTTTTAAATATTTTTTCATCAATATCATGATTTTCTGGTTGAATTTTATTGTCTATAATAATTTTTTTTAGATCAATATTATTTATTCGCGATAATCGTATTTTTGAAAAGATGCTATTAGTTTCTTTAGTATGAGTTGCGCCCTGCCCAAAGCCTAAATTTGAAACTAAATTAACTCCTGGATTTAAACTTACGCCATAATTATTCCAGATAGCTGCTAACCACTGAACATCCCAAGTATTAAAAAGTTTTTTTTGAGATAATTTTATACTATCTTGCCAAAAATATTTTTCACTTACAGATAAATTTTTTATATTAAAAAAATTATTTTTACTACTATCTTTAAAAAATTTGACATTTATTGAATAATTATTCCAAGCTCTTTTCCATGTTGCCCAGCCCCATATATATGGGTATTTGGAAAAAAAAGGCCTCATTTTTTTATCTAATAAGTGAGATCCGCTTATATGCATAACTTCGCTTTTATTATAAAAAGCACCTAGAGCTGTTTCGCAAAATTTAAAAAAGGATCTACTAGCTAAACAATCATCTTCTAAAATAATTGCACAATCTACAAAATTAAAAGCCCAATCAATGCCACTGACAACTCTATTTTTACATCCGAGATTTACTTTAGAATAGTTTCTATATACATCGCATTTCCAATTAATATTATTAACAATTTTTTTAACTTCTTCAATCTTATTTTTTTCAAATGAACTTTTTGGTCCATCACAAACAATAAATAATTGATTTGGTTTATAGTTCTGAATGGCCTTAAAGGTAATTTTGGTCAAATTTGGTCTATTATAAACAATATATATAACTGGAACTTTAAATCTCATTAACTATTTTGATAATTAGTAGATGAGTAGGCATTCTTAACAGAGCCGTGAACAAATATAGTTGGCTCAGTCCAGTATACAGAAGCTTTCTTTTTATAAAATAAATAATTTAACTCGAAATCAATAGGCAAGTTAAATTTATGTTTACTTGAAAATATTTTACTTAGGAATTTTTTAGAAATTATATATCCGCATATAGTTCTTGTTAATCCAGGGGTTACATTAAATAAATTTTTATTATGATTATTTTTCAATATTTTACTTGATTTAATTAATGAACCACCAGCAAGACAAATAAAATCAGCATTTTTGGGAAGGTTAAGTAAAAGACTATGTAATCTTTCGAACGAATTGAGACTAAAAATAATGTCATCTTCTAAGACTAAAATATAACTCTCGGGACTTTTTACAGCATATTTCCAAGCGACAAGATGTTTTAAAGTATTAGAAATTTGCGTTTTAGTAAATTTAAAATCTAGTAATTGCGTACGGATATTCTTAATCATAAATTCATTAGACTGATAGTTATTTTTATATTTTTTTAGTACTGAAAGTAAAGTGTTTACTTTTTTTGTTGGTGTCTTAACATTTAATATAATTTTTTTTTTTAGCGAAAAAAAAAATTTTTCATCATTCTTTGATATTAAAATTGTGTTCAAGTATTTTAAAAAAAAATTTAGATATTTTAACCTGTCTTTATTACCATGTGTTAAAATATAAATTTTACAATCATAAAGATTTTGATTGTAGTATCTTGAAAAATTTTTTAAATAAAATAAATTCAGACTAAATAAAAGTTTAGAGAAAAAAAAAAAAATTCGAAAAAATATTTTTTTATAATTAAACATTTTCATAAAAAGCAGATTAAAAAAATGATTTAAACTTTGATTTAATATATTTATTTAAATTTTTTTTTGTAAAATAAATAAATGCATCGTTATAAAAAAATAAAAATAATATTAAAAAGATAATAGTTAATATCATAAAAAATTTATTAATTAATATTAGTGTGAATCGATTAACATTAAATTGCTTTACATTTATTAACTTACTATTCATAACTTCAATTGCTTGAATAAAATTTAGGTGCAATTCAAGGTTCATTCTTTCCAATTCTTTTTTTCTTTGATCAATTTTGCAAGTTTCAAAATCTTTTAAAATATAACTACTTCTATTTTTCAAAAAAATTTCAATTTTACTTTGAATTTCAGAATTTTCATGCTGAAATCCAAGAAAATAATGGCAACCCAACTTATTTATAGAGGGGATTAAATAACTTTTATTTTTATTATTCGATAGGAACTTTAAATTATATAGGTAAAGAGATTCATAAAACAAGTAGTCCCTATTTAAAATTTCTAAAAACTTTTTTTCTTCAAAAATAATATTTTTAGATATAATTAATTGTGATTTTTTTGTCTGGGTTATTAATTCATTTTTAATAGACTGATCCATAAAATTAATAAAATCAGTGAATTTTACTAAGTCATCACCATAATATCTTAACTGAAAGCTATCTGATTTAATTTTTATATAACTGATATCTTCTTTATTAATTTTAAAGTCTTTTTTATTTATATTGTTGTAGTTGAATAAATAGTTATTTAATTTTTTAAAGTCCTCAAATTTATTCTCAAAATAATTATAAAATTTATAATCATTTAAAAAAATTAACTGATTATTTATTTCACTATTTAATATAAGCTTATTAGTTTCATTTAAATTTATTATATATGATTGTATTTTTTGATCACTTAATGATAATCTTTCGAATTGAAAAACATTTACGCTTTTAAATAATTTTTTTGAAAAAAAAAATAAATTTAATGTAAATATTAATAAAATTACGATTATTAAAAAGTGTTTTTTTTTCAACGTAGTATTCAAAAATATTATTAATGATTATTTTTTTTATTAACGATACCAAATGAAGAATAAAAAAAAAGTATTAATTTTTTTTTTTTTTATTACTTTGTTTTATATAGGCTTTAATTCATACAAAAAATTTGGATTATCTGTCGATGAACCAGAAATGAGAATGCAAGCAGCACAAACTGCTATGTTTATCGTAGGAAAATTCTCTGAAACCTTTAAAATTGAAATTGCGCCTATCAATTATAAATTTGAAGCAGGCGAAAAATACATTCCCCTAACATTTAATTTTAAAGAATGGACTGATTATTCATTACACGGTGGAGTCTCGTTTACTATGCCGGTATTTATCATTGAGAGAATTTTTTTAGATTATTTTCCAAAGAAAAATATTTGGTTTTTATGGCATCTAATTAATTTTTTATTTTTCTATATAAGTATTATTTTTTTTTATTTACTTACCGCAAAGTTTTTCAAAAATTGGAAAGTTGGTCTTTTAGCATCTTTAATGCTTGTCTTATCACCCCGGATCTTTACCGAAAGTTTTTACAATTCTAAAGATATAATTTTTATGTCATCTTTTATTATAGCAACATATTCATTAATTAATGTTTCTAAAAAATCTAATTTTAAAAATATTATTATTCATGGTTTTACCACAGGTTTCTTAATAGACATCAGAATTATGGGTATAATATTTTGGCTACCTACTTTTGTTTTAATTTATAAAAATTATTTAAAAAAAAAAATTAATCAAAATAAATTTTTAATTTTATTATTTTTTTATATTTTAAGTTGTGCTTTTACAATTATTCTATTTTGGCCTGAACTTTGGCCGGATATAAAAGTTTTTTTTTTAACATGGAATAGATTATCTAAATTTACCTGTGGAGAAGAATTGTTTATGGGCAAAATTATTGACAACTGTAATCTTCCTTTTTCATATATTTTTATTTGGATATCATATACAACGCCAGTTATATTTTTATTATTATTTATTTTGGGACTTGGTTTTGCAATTTTAAATCAAGCTTTTTTTTGGTTTGAATTTCTTAAAAATAAAAACAAATTTATTACAGATCAAAAACTACACCAACTTGTTTTTCTTTTTTTTTTATTAACGCCTATAATTGCAGTAATTATTTTAAATTCAACTTTATACGATGGATGGAGACACCTATATTTTATCTATCCATTTATAATAATTTTAGCAAGTAATGGTTTGATAAAAATAATTAAGATTGCTGATTCAATTTTATATAAAAACTTTTTATTTACAATTTTTTTTTTACTACTTATTCAAATCTTACATTGGAATATAGTTAACTTTCCTTATGGAAATATTTTTTTTAATTCTTTAGCTGGAAAAAATTTAAGAGACAAATTTGAATTAGATTATTGGGGATTGGCCAATAGAGAGGCATTAGAATACATCGTAAAAAACGATAAAAATGAAAAAATTATAATAATTCAAGACAGTCTTTCTCATTTAAGAGTTAGCTTACAAATGTTAAATCATGAAGATTCTAAAAGAATTACAATTGTAGATAAAGCCCAATTAGACCCTGGCTCACAAATGAACAACTTTAAAAAAGATAATAAATCAATTTATAGAATTAATAATTACAAAAAGGTAGAAAATCCTTATGACGAAACTAATTATAAAAATTATAAATTATATTACAAAATCATTTCTGGAAATGAAACAATTTTAACAATATATAAAAAATTAATATAAAATATACCTTATGCTAAAATCAAAAAAAATTGTTGAGGTGTCAATAGTAATTCCAATTTTTAATGAAGAAAAAAATATTCAAAAACTTATTAATCAAATTTATATACACCTAAAAGCAAGATATATTTTTGAAATAATTTGTGTAGATGATGGCAGTACGGATGAATCGCTAAGTCTCTTAAAAAAAATAAAAAAACAAAAAAAAATTAAAGTTATTTCTTTAAGTAAAAATTACGGCCAAACTACTGCTTTTATGGCTGGTTTTAATTCTGCGAATGGCCAAATTATAGTTACCATTGATGCCGATTTGCAAAATGATCCTTCCGATATTCCTAAAATTATTGAAGCATTAAAGAAAGATAAAAATAAATATGATGTAATTTCTGGCTGGAGGCATCAAAGAAAGGATCCCTTTTTGCGTACATTAATAAGTCAAATTGCGAATATAATAATAAAGAAAATTTCGAATATCGAAATTAACGATTTCGGATGCTCACTAAAGGCTTATAAAAAACATGTTATAAAAAAAATAAGTATTTACGGAGAAGCTCACCGCCTCATAATTTATTATGCCTATATTATTGGCGCAAGAATAGGGGAAATAAAAGTATTACATCATAAGCGTGTATATGGTTCATCAAAATATGGAATGAGTAGAATATTAAAAATTATATTAGACATTTGTTTTATAAAATTTTTCGAAATTTATATATCTAAACCAATTTATGTATTTGGAACCTTGGGTATTTTTCAATTATTTATCTCAATTATTCTATTTTTTTTATCTTTATTTCTTAAAATTTATTATGATAAATCTTTCATACAAACTCCATTGCCTTTATTATCTGTAATGCTTTTTTCAACCGGCATCATATGTATACTTTTAGGTTTATTAAGTGAGATTTTAATTAGAATTTACTTTACAAGTAAAAAAAATAAAAATTTTTATTTAAAAAGATAAAAATTCAATAAAATATGTGTGGTATCGCGGGATTTTATGGTGAGGGGAATTTTTTTTTAATTGAAAAAATGATCTCATGTATAAAACATAGAGGTCCAGATAAATTAAGTTTTGTAAAATTTCCAGAAAAAAAGATCTTCATTGGCCATGCAAGACTATCAATTATAGATATCAGCGATGGCGGTCAGCCTATGAGTGACAATGAAGGAAGATTTACTATTACTTATAACGGGGAAATATATAACCATAAAAAATTAAGAAAAATTTTAGAAAATAAATTTAATGTTAAATTTATTACATCACATAGTGATACTGAAGTTATTTTAAATGGATATAAAATATGGGGAAAAGAAGTATTAAATAAACTTGATGGAATGTTTTCTTTTGCAATTTTTGATAAAAAAAAAAATGAATTTTTTTTAGCTAGAGATAGAGTTGGTCAAAAGCCTATGTATTATTATACTAATTATAAAAATTTTGCTTTTGCGTCTGAATTATCATCATTATTACAATACCAAAATGTACCATTATCAATTAATAATTTAAATTTACAAAAATACTTTGCTTATGGTTTTTTTCCCGGTGACAAAACATTATACGACAAAATTTTTAAATTAGAGCCTGGATGCTATCTAAAAGTAAAATTATCTCCAAATATTATCTTAGAGAAAGAAAAGTATTGGAAGTTTGAAATAAATGAATCACAAATAAAAATAACCGAGAATGAAATTTTAGAAAAATTAGATGACTTGTTATCTAAATCTGTAAAACTAATTACAGAAAGTGATGTACCCATAGGTGCTTTTGTTAGCGGAGGAGTGGACTCTAGTATTCTGTTAACTTATTTAAAAAAAAATAATATAAATGATATAAATACTTTTACACTGGGTTTTGAAGAGTCATCCTATGATGAAAGTTTAAAAGCCAAAATTGTCTGCGAGAGACTTGGATTTAAAAATTTTAATAAAAAAATATCAATTAAAAATATATTTTATTTAACTAATAAAATTATTCCTAGAATTGACGAACCTTTTTGCGACCCGTCTTTAATACCAACTTTTATATTAAGCCAATATGCTAAAAAAAAAAACAAGGTAATCTTAAGCGGAGATGGAGGTGATGAATTATTTTTTGGATATGACCCTTTTAGGGCAATTAAAACCGGAATTCTGATAAATAAAATATTTTCAAAGAATATAATAAAATTTATAGAAAAATTATCACAAAATATTCCCGTTTCTCATAAAAATATGTCTTTAGATTTTAAAATAAAAAGATTCTTAAATGGGATACAGTACGAAAATAAGTATTGGAATCCAATATGGTTATCACCACTGGATCATAAAGATATGAATACTTTTTTTCCTCAACATAAAAAATATACAATTGAAGAAATATACAGTGAAGCATTAGAACTTTGGGATAAGTCTAAAATAAAAAATATTTATGAAAAAACTGCAGATTTTTACTCAAATTTTTATTTACCAGGAAATGTATTAACAAAGGTTGACAGAGCTTCAATGCTAAACTCAATTGAAGTAAGGCCAATTTTTTTTACAAATAAAATTTTAGAGTTTTGTCTCAAAATGCCATCAAAATACAAATATAACAATGGAGTTTCTAAATATATTTTAAAAAAATTACTGTTAAAAAATTTGCCCAAAAAAATAGTTAATTCAAAAAAAAAAGGTTTCGGAATTCCAATTGCAAATTTTTTCTTAAATTATAATATGAAAATAAATCCAGTTAATAAACTTAAATTATCAGAGACGTTTATTAAAAATAAAATTATTGAACATAAGCAAAAAAAAAGGGACAATAAGTTATTCTTATGGGCATTATTAATTTTTTTTAAATCTAAAATACTAAGTTAAAATTAAAATCTATTTTTTTTTTGCAATAACAACATACGAGTAGTTACGTCTATTAAATATTGAAAAATTATTTTTAAATCTAGATTTTAGAAATAATGAGTTAAGTTCTTTTTCTTTATAATATTTTGAAAAACTCGGATTTAATTGATCAAAAATAATATAATTTCTTTTTTCAAATGAACATTTATTAAATACATTAAGCATATAATCTTTTAGTGGTAATGAGATAAATCTAAGTAAAAAGATATAAAACGAACATAATAAATTAAGAACTTTACAAAATGATCTTAATAAGGGATCGGGCAAATAGATTGTTATTCTTCTTAAATTATTAAAAATTAATATATATAGAAAATTATTTTCATAACCATAGACCCAAATAATAAATTTACCATTTTTTTTTAAAGATGCATACGCTTTATTGATCACTGGCAAAGGTTCAGGGATATGATGAATAACTCCTAAGGACAAAACATAATCTAATTTATTTTTTAACTTAATTTCAGAACCTTTGATATTTAATAAATGTATTTTTTTAAATCTAGAAAATTTTTTTTTTAAAATATGATAACTAGCTGACGGTTCGACCGAAAATATAGATTTAGGTTTAAATTTTATTAAATTTTTTATGATTCTTCCACTTCCTGAGCCAATCTCCATAATTTTTTTATTTTTAAGTAATTTTAAATCAAAAGGAGAAACAATATCTTTTAACATTTTTAACCCCCCCCAATAATTGTCTATCTTATCGTCAATTAAAAATTGTTTTCCAAAATCTTGGTAGGATTCTTTATGATCTATTTTCATTACAAAGAGTTTAAAATTCTTTCTGCAAATATTTTTTCTTTATCTAAATTAGGTGTTTTTAAAAACAATGGTTCTTTAGTAAATTTTTTTAAATAATTTTCATCTTTAAGTAAATTGGATATTTCATAATAATTATCTTTTACATGATCCAAAAGATTAACGAATGCATTTTTATTAAAATCTAAATTAATATTATGATCTGACCAAGATATGGGTAAGCATTTTGCTGAAAATGCATCAGGAATTTTTTCTGAATAACCTCCAGAATACAAAAGATTTTCTGGACACAAATTAAATGCGTAATTTTTGAGTATATCTTTTTTGAAAAATAGACTTTTATTATGATCTTTAATTGCTTTATTGAAATAAGGACCGTAACCATCGACGTCAAAATATTTAGATAAATGTTTGTAAATACTTCCTCTGGGCTCAGACATGTGACTCGTAACTAAGCACATTTTTTTTGGTCTTGACAAAAACTCCTCACCTAAAGGGTTTAATAAATCCTCTATTTTAGGAAATAAGCCAAATCTTACCGCATTTCCAATATCATTTTCCCTAACAACATCTTCATGACTCCAATCAACATGTTCCTTCCAATTAGGAATCCTTAGATGATTTTCATTGCAAACTCCAATGCTTGTACTTATATAATAATCTGCACTTATTAGATTGTATGGCAAATATTCAGTGCAATAAAAAATTTCTAGAGGTTTATAAATTCTTTTTTTTAGATTTTTAATAACAAAATTATTGAAATAATAATCTATTTTTTTTAGTAAATTATATTTTTTTTTTAGAACACTGTATATTTTTTTTTTATAATTAATTTCATTATAAGGACCAATAAATAATAAATCGCAATCGTTTGGACTCACAAACTCTATTTTTTTTTTAGATAATTTAGAAATTAAATTAAAAAAAATTGTCTCTTTAAAAATGGGCATTGAAACAAAGGAAATTTTTAAAGTCTTCATTCAAATTTTTATGAAATCAGCATCAGAATCTCTTTTTGAAATAATTGGATCTTTTACTGACAATTTAATTTTAAAGAACGGATCTTTGTAATTCAATGTAAACTGTTTATTCTCTCCACTGTAATATTTGCTTTGTTTATAGTGATAAACAGCGAAATTACTTAATACTAAAAAACTATTACCGTGAGAAGGTGGAATTAAAATTTGAAAATAGTTTTTTGAAGACAAAAAAAATCTTTCCCAAACTCCAAAGTATTTGGACTTTTTATTCCAATTTACTATTATCGCTTCACATTTTCCATAAACACAAGACACTAACTTCCAAGTTTTATGATCTCCGTGAATTCCTCTAAATACTTTTTTTTTATTTGATGAAAAATCATCTTCAACAAATTCAATGTCTAGTATTTTTTTATAATTTTTTTTATTAAATGTTTCTAAGTATACGCCTCTAAAATCTTTATAATTTGTTTTTGGAAAGATCTGTAAAAGTTTTAATTTTTTTGATTTTTTTATAATCATTTAAAAAGTTTTGAGTTTAAAGCGTTTATTGAATTAATAAATATTTTAATATTCTTTATCCTATTAATAATACTATTTCTCAATATAAACA
>Ga0209087_1001824_pt1 | contig 12396 bp, 18 predicted proteins | sample S_130805_EF_Meta_FD_187321 | JGI IMG/M metagenome (GOLD analysis project Ga0209087, IMG submission 187321) | Freshwater microbial communities from Lake Simoncouche, Canada to study carbon cycling - S_130805_EF_MetaG (SPAdes) (version 2) | ecosystem: Environmental > Aquatic > Freshwater > Lake ...
CGATGTAGCTGGCGACGTGTGCGTCCAAATCAGTAAACAAAATGTTTACACCTCGCACGCGCTTGCCGCACCTCAGAGATCCTGGTGTCGCCAGCTCAAAGTCACCCGCCTGGTTGTTGGCTGCAGCCGTCCAGGTTGTGTTGTTCTCCTGGTCGCACCACTTCACCAGGCGCGGGTTACCCGATGCGCCCAAAGCAAACATAATGCGCTCGTTGGTGACCAGAAGAGCCGCGCAGCTTGTTGGTGCGTTGGTGATAGCAGCCGCAAGCGTGGGCGTCGTGAACCCTAGCTGCCACTCGTATAGTTTGCCGTCGGTGCTGCTGCAAGCCACTAGGTACTCGCCCCAAGTGTCTAGGCTCCATGTGGTGGCCGGAACTGATCCGGTGTCAGGTCGCGCCGTACCATAAGACAGGCTCCCATATGTCCAGTAGCCGTAGCCTGTAGTGCCAGTGGCGTTAGCAGATCCAGCCGTGAAACCTGTCGGGGTAATGTCCTTGACCACTCCTAGCGCATTCATCGCGTACAGCTTAGACTGAGTGCCCATAGCCGCATAGCGGGTTGCGCTGTTGTCACGCCAGGCAATGATGCCTCGGCATATGCCGGTCATGGCAGACGTGGACTTCACCCGCCACCCGCCAATGGGTCGCAGGGTATTCTCAAACCAGCGAACCAGGTTGGAGTCGTACCAGCGTCCAGCCGACTGATATTCAGTGCCGTTGCGGTAGACGCCTGGTGGGATTTTTAAGGGGATGAGTGCCATGATTACACCGATAGGTTGGAGACAAACGACAGTGTAACGATGGCCGACGGTACTGCTGGCCTGGTTGGAGAAGTGCTGGCTGCAAAGTGCTCAATGCTGACGCCAACATTTGTTGTTCGCCACATAATCTCTACATAGTCGTTTGCGTTGAGATTAACAAAGAAGTTCAACGCGGCAATTAAGTGAGATGGATCACCCGCCGATTTTCTTGCTGGAGGATGAAATCTGCTGTTTGAATTGTCAATGTTTGTGCCGTTCTTGCGAAACCATACATCCACATCTTGGCCGTCGTTGGTGGTATTTTTGAATTGGATACTGAATTGCAAGTTGTATATACCAGACTGCAATACGTTCAGCCTGGATGAATTTGAGAGCGTAACGCCGTTGCTGAAGTCGGTGGTGTTAAGCGTGATGGCGTAGGCCGTTGTAGTGTTAGCCGCGACCTGGTCTGTAGAGTCCTGGAACGCGCCATATGGAGCGTTGATGTACTTGCCTCCACGCGGTCCGAATAACGCTGCCAGAGCGTTTGTGACGCGGACGGCGTAGTTCCCGATGTTGCTGAATGTCTGGCTAAAGAACAGGCGGTCATACACCTCACCAGGATTGCCGAGATTCGGCTGCGCTGGCGTTGTGATCTGGCCGCTGAAGTCGCTCATACGTTGCGTTCAAAGTGTGGGCAGTCCACCAGACTTTTGAAGAAATATTTCACCGACCCGTACTGAACATTTAGCGCCCGTGTTATTTCCGACATTGATGCGCCAATTGCTTGCATCTTAATGGCTAAGTCTTTTTTCTCTTGCGTCATTTTGTGATGATGTGAATTTTGAGAATTACCGGCAAAACTGGTGTAACGCAAATTTTCAATTTGATTGTTTTTTTTGTTTCGGTCAATATGGTCAACAACTAAATTCGATGGGCGCTCCCCCAAAAATGTTTCTGCCATAAGCCGATGGACAAGAATGGTTTTATGCTTACCTTCAACCACAGAATTGAATCGCAAATACCCGTCTTTGTCTGCACGCAGTTTTAGCTCTCTTCCAGAAACTTGACATGAATATGGAGAATGTCCCCTAGAAAAACTGTGCTTTACACGGTCTTTTGTGAATACCCGTCCACAACGGGTAACCAGTAAGTGGCTGTACATTGTTTGCACTTTTTCAATCAGTGACTCGTCTGAATTCTGGTTTCCCATCTGGGCCTCTGGAGAAGTGTGGTGCATCCACTAATTTTACTCCATTGCCACCCCATGAGTTAGCTTTATTTAAGCTCTCCCAGTACGCTCCAATTGGCACTAATGGAGCCTTGTCCCAGATGATTTTCCCATCCTTGAAGAAGTTCAAGTCGATGGCGCACCGCTTGAGATGGATGCTGTTCATGGTCTTAGACCGACCGGTCTTGAAGTAGATAGCCTGCTGCTCCGGTGTACGCGCCAACTCTCCACCAGTGACCATAAAGCCCTGCTCTGTAGCGTGCTGGATTAGCTTGCACATATCCAGCAGGAATGCGGCTTGTTCTTGACTTAGGCTCATTTGTTGGTCCTCATTTCTGCCAGTTTCTCTACGGTTCTGCCACCAAAGTAAGCGCCCATAATTAGCATCCCCCAGTTACCTAACAGTGTCACATAGGACTCGTTTGCGTTGAGGCCGTAGGCACTCATCATGGCGAACAGGAAATATCCCATGAAGATAGCGATCAGGCTCATGGGACGTATATTTTTTGAGAGCCAGGAGTCAGAGTTCATATCAGCCTGCCAGCGATCTGTCACGTTATCCGCATCACTCTGTGCAGCCTTGGCAAACAACTCCAACTCGGCCATCTCCAGCTTGGCTTTCTCTATGCCTAACTCAATCAAGCGCTCTTCATGGTGGAACTGCAACTCGCGCAGTTTCTCAACGTCAGCCGGTGTAGGGTTGTCGGGTATCTTGACGCCCAGAGTGTTCTCGACTACCTCCTTGCCTTTGGCCTGGATAGCGGAAGAAAGCAGCCCCAGGCCGCTTTCCGCAAGAGTACCGAGTAGTGCGCCAAGAATTGGAATCATTAGAGACCTCTGTTAGTGATAACGTGAAACGTGATGCTGACAAGTGGGACAACGATAGCGGATGCGCCGGAGATCCAGAGTGTGTTCATAATGATCGCAACCTTCATCTCTTTGTCCTTCTGCTTTCTTTCTGACTCTTCTCTTTCCATCGTGTTGCGCTCCTTGATCATCCTGGTGCGCTCTGCCATCATCTCTTCCCATACCGGCGCATTCCCAGAGTAGAAAAGAATATCCTTCAACTCCTTCTCATGCTCTCGCAGCGCCTTGGATGCCAGCGCGATCTGGAGTGCCTGAGAACTGATCTGAGCATCTGTCTTTCCTATGCTTGCAATCCTGGCCTTACTGCTCGCTAAGTGAACCGTGTCTGCCGCTTGATAGAAACTGCTGAATTCTTTATATAGGCCGTGTATATCTTTACCAAGGGCTACTGCTTTTTTATGCCAGCCACCGCACCCTGGGCAATAGCAAACGCGGTGAAAGGATCTATCACTTCTTGTTCACAACCGCCCACCGGCAGATGCGTCCATCTTTGTCCATAAACTCATTTGCTCTAAGCATCTTGTCCTCATCTTTCTTAGGGATACGACAAACCAAAACTGTCTTTGTCTCAGTGTTAGGCCACGGGCTTTCAGCCGAGGCAAGCAGAGAAATCACTTGTCGGCCTTGCTTTCCAGTTTGTCAAAGATTCGCTCCAGAGTCGCGTCAATCTTGTCCAGGCGGCTCTCAATGTCTGCCTTGCTGACGTAGTGCTTTGGCAAGTCAATCTCAATCTGCTTGATGTCTTCCTTCAACGTCTTGACAGAGTCCCATATCTCTTTACACCACCATCCAACGGCGACTAGGATTGCGCCGCCGATGAAGTTGAACATTGGCTGGAATTCCATTTATGCCTCCAACGCAGCAATGCGGTCTGTCAGGGAAGTGATGAGGGCTTGCTGTTCTTGGATGGCTGCGGTCAGGGTTGCAACAAGGAACGAAGTGTCAATGCCTTGGTACTTGGGGTTGCCATCTTCATCCACAGCATCCTTCTCGCCTGTCACCGCATGAGGACACACCTCTGCCAACTCATGAGCAACAAACCCCTCACCATCTGACCCGTCACGTTTCCATTTGTAAGTAACGGGCTTGAGCGCGGCAACTTTATCCAGAGCATTGGTCATGGGCGCAATGCTGTCTTTCAAACGATAGTCAGACGATGTGTTAAAAGCAGTTGCAGAGCTTGTTACAGAAATGCCGCCTACTTGATTTCCTGCTGATGCGGCTCGTAAAACACCGCCCGTTGTGTCTACACGATTTACAGACAATGCTTCAAAACCACTTCGACTTGCCCAAGTTGTTCCATTGCTGCTTACAGCAAAACCTGATACGTTATTACCGCTTCCATTGCCCGGAGTTGAATTTGTAGTCCCCACCATCAAACTTCCGCTGGAGTCAATACGCATAGCCTCCGCACCGCCTTCAGTAAAGGCAATGGTGTCAGCAGCGGGGAAGAAGATTCCGGTGTTAGTGTCGCCTGATGTAGTGATGGCGGGAAGTGCTGCTGTTCCAGCTTGCACTGTTGTGACTCCAGTGGCAGATATAGTGGTAAATGCACCGGTGTCTGGTGTTGTTGCACCAATGGCTGTTGCATCAATCGTGCTGGCCGCACCGGTAACAGTCAGCGTACCGGCCACCGCCAACGTCTTACCGGCTCCCACATTGAGACCGACGCTGGTTCCATTACCAGCCGCAGCAAACACCGCGTCCACCGAATCTAGATCGGTGTTGATCTTCGTTCCCCATGTGTCGGTGCTTGCGCCTACCTCTGGCTTGGTAAGGAGTAGGTTGGTGGTGGTTGTATCAGCCATGATTTACCTCATTGGGTTGTCCAATCCTTGGACGTTGCGCCTACTGGTGTCCAGGGGTCGGTGTTGTCAGAAATTATAGTCCAGCTACGTGAATTCGGGGACTGCGTAGTCCATGTGGTGGTAGATATGCCAGAGTCGGTCCAGGTGTCTGAATTTGCTGGTTCCGGCTCCCACTTCAGCCGCTGCGTAATGAGGTCCAATGCGTTTGCAGCCTCGGAAATTGACGCGACAAACTCCAAACCGGACAAGTAATCATCCAGCGCCAATCCTGATTCGGAGATGTTCGCTACAAAGATACCGACGTTTTCGTAGGCATCTATGGCTGCCAAAGACTCCGCAACATTCACCAGGAATGTTGCTGTCATGGTTGACGAATCAGCCGCAGTTACAGACTCAGAGTTAAAAACTTGATAGCCAAATGCTGGGAGTATTGACTCTGTAGCTGTCAATGCCTCCGCAACAGCAACAGCCATATCCAATGCACCGATGCTGGAATCTGACGCTGTGAGCGTTTCGGATACAGCCGCAACTGCTTGCAGGACATTGGTAATCGCATCCGATACGCTCAGTGCCTCCGATACCTGAACCGGTATCGTCAAGATGCAGACTTGCGCGTCTGCTGCGCTTGCAGCTTCAGAGACAAGCACCAAGAAGACGATGGTGCTGCTGAGTGAGTCGGATGCTGTTACAGACTCGCTGGCAAAGGCCACTGCCACCAGGTTAGTGTCTATTGAATCAGCGGCAGACCCCGACTCCGCAATGCTCGCCACCATCGTGGCAATGTTGGTGAGAACGTCAGATGCTGACAGGGTCTCCGATATGGTCAAGCCAAGCGTTGTAGTTGCTGACTCGGCGTCGGCAGCAGAACCTGACTCTGCCAGCGACTTGTCATATCCAAAACCACCTATCAATAAATCGCTAGTGAGGCTGATGCCATACGGTCCATACCCGTAGAAGTTGCCGCCATAGCCACCCGCGATAGCATAAACAGAGTAAGAATTCCCTGGTGCGCTGAATGGTGTACCGAATGGCGCAAGACCGAACATGATTAGCTAGTTGATAGAAATGACATAATCATTTATGCCCAATTTCCTATGATTGTGTTAGCGCCTGATGCACTTAGTGGAGATATTTTTAAGTAACTTCCTGCTGAAGTTGTATATGCGCTTCCTGGTGCAGCCGATAAAGTATATCGCGGAATAAATGTACCTCCCGCGTTAATAGACACTGTACCTTTAATAAAAACAAACCAATTTACTGCCGCAGTTGCCGTACTTGGCAAAAATTGAGTGTTACTTACGGTACTCACCCAGCCATTACTTATGGTAGAAGCGGTTTGTATTGCTGCACCAGCACCAGCAGCATTATTACTTATTTGTGAATAATAAATATTGTTTATAGTTGCAGTACCACCAAAACTAAAACCAACAGTATGCGCTGTAGTTCCAGTAGACTTAAATGCCATATAAACAGCTTCAAATTGGTAAACTGTAGCACCTGCTAGGGTTACACCAACACCTAAAACACTTTGCGCTGTGTTTACGTTTGCACCAGCTAAATCTGAATTCAAACGATACACCATCTCTCCTGGCAATCGCACAGTACCAAGTCCTGCCGTTACTGCTTGCGGTAAATTTCCAGTACCATCTAAATTTATTACACGACTTGCTGGGTACGTCACAAAGACGTTTTTGCTTCCTGCTGGGAAGTTGACCAAGCTGCCAGAATTGCTTGACTCAAAAACCGTTGTCCTTGCAAGCGTTGTTCCGGAAGAAGTGTACGTTCCTAGTCCAGTCTCCCAATTCGTGCCGTCAGTGATGCAGTAGTAGGTGGTATTACCATCACCAATAGCAGCAAATGATTGGTAACCAGTTGTAGCACCAGCAAGCGTTACGGTGCCAGTACCCGTTGTGGTAGTGGTCTCCTGTACGCGATCATCAAGGACTAGAGCCATTAAAGACTCCTAAAAATCAGCTGGCGACAAGTTCGTTTTCTTTGAAGAAACGCTCTTGTGCCTGGTTGGATTGATCGGTGTATTGGACCTTGAACAACAATGTTGACTCGTCATCCACGACTGCACCGACCACAATCGTTCCGGTCATGGATGTGCCCTTGATGGTCACGCTATCGCCTGTCTTGAACGCCATAACTACTCCTTATACCGATGCGGTGTATGTGACGTTCAACGTGTCGCCAGACGCGATAGAACGATTGCCGCCAGTGAAGCTACCAGCAGAGTACAAAGTGCCAGCAGTGCCTGATTTAGTGCTGCTGGTGGTCATAAACGCGCCTGCAACAGTGGCTGTGGCGTTGATGGTGAAAGATGTCGCGGTGGATACCTTGGAGCCGGAGGATGCCGAGTTCCAGGCTACTGATGGACGGGTGGAATTGGAGTAAGGCACTGTCTCGCTCCAGCCACTGTGCGATGACATGGTGTCACCAGCAGCGTAGGTAGGCGAAGATGCACCGTCAACCAGGCCGATGTACCAGGCTGCGGTGTAAGCAGAACCAGCGAAATACTTATCCAGCAGGTCATTCTTACCGACAGTCACCACCAAGTTTTTGATTGGCTCTGACCACTTCAGATTGCCGTCCTTGTCGAAACAAGTCAGCTCGTAAGAGCCGGTGATGCCAACGCCTTCATCCATAGAAGATTGACGCGAGATTGCTACGCTTGCAGCATCTTGACCATTGATACGCTCTAATTGCATTTTGTTCTCCAAAACTGGGAAAATTTTAACCGAAAGACTTGGCGCGTGACTTCAGAACGCCGCCGCTAGTCGCTCCGCGCTCGTCTGCAATTTGCAGTTCCTCTATGCCTGCCTTGTACAGGCCAGCCCACACTTGGATTCTTGCGTCGTCCTGTAGGTAGGGGGCAGCCTGTAGCAAAGAACCGTACAGGTAGACATCAGGCGCTTTGGTGAGCAGCCAGTTGGTGGTGTTGGAGTTTGATAGCTTGGCGAGCTTGCTGTAGTAGATCAACTCGCCCGTGTAGCTGGAGTCAGGGATAGGCACAACGCGTAGCTGCGACCCGACTACGCCAAAGAATTTAGGCTTCCCACTGGATGTGTACTGAGTCAGCAAGTCATCCAGGCTGTCAATGGTCTCAAACTGCAATGGACTGACGGGGTTTGTGTCCATCTTGAACGTCCGCGCCTCCAGGAAGTCGCCTGGCGTTGCGTTGTACTCGGCGTCAATGGTGGCCGTGGCGCGGGTAATCATTTGGGTGGTGCGCAGTGTGCGCTCCATCTGGGACTCAGCGAGAGATACAAAGTCGGTGATGGCAGACGTGAGATCGCTACGGTTGAGCCAATCGGCGACCGAGGCTTTCAGTTCAGCGTAGGTGCTAAGTGCCATGCTCTGCCTTTTCCTTTTCGATGTCGCGCATCATCCAGGTGTGATCGTGTTTAAATTCAAAAGTCCCGATGTGTCCAATCTCTTTGCTCACATCATGGTCTATGTAGATTTTATACCCTGCCGCCTTCGCCTTTTGGCAGAAGAAAATATCCTCTCCGATGTAGCCTCGGGCGTCGGTGCGCCAGGGAGTCTCAAACCAGGGTTCTGTCAGCTTCTCAAAGACGTTGCGCTTAATCAGCATCACGCCCATGCCGATGCTGCCTACTTCCTCGATGCCGGTGGACTCGGGCATGGTGTAGATCAATTCGCGCTTTCCATCAGAATCGTACTTCTGGGCAGTCGGGCCGGTAGGGATGCGTCGGCGTGCGCAGTTGGTCGCCACGATGTCTAGGTCATGCTTGAGCAGGCGCTCCACCATGTCCTGCGGGAACGTCATGTCTGAGTCGATGAACAGGATATGCGTGCAGCCCTCGGCCATCGCGTCCAGCGCCAGGTCAGCACGCTGGTTCTGGATCAGCGTGCCCTGCATGATCTTGAGAGACACTGCGTCTGTCGTGTTGAGCGTGTGGTAGCAGACCATATTCACCAAGCAATAGGTAAAGTTAGCATGGACCATGTCCCGCGCTGGGGTGCAGACTGCAATGTAGTTGTTCATACTTGTCCAGGTCTCGTTCTAAAAAATCTATTGTCGGGGTCATTGAGCCAGCGTTTCATGTACGCCTGATCGTCCAGCTTGCCCTCGGCCTTGAGTTTGTAGTAGACGCCTTCTGGAATGCTGGCGACGTGATGCCACTCGCCTTTCCAGTTTGCGCGCTCATCTACCTTATTGAAATCCGCTTTGTTTGCTTCAACAACTGCTGTGACATCCTGCTGAGTCTGAATTGTTGCCTGGCCGGTTTCATCGTTGAAATGCCAAAAACGGGTGATACCCGCTTCCTTGTTCTCGTCAAATATTTGATTATTCATGCGTTAAAAAAGGGACCAGGTTGCCCTGATCCCTTTCACTTGATTACGAAGTAATCAGGTCAGCAGCCAAACCGTGGGCGTTCTCGGCCAGCACCTTGTGACCCCACTCCACCAGCAACATACGCTTCTCAGCGTCGCCGGTCTTAGCGAGTTCAACTTGCTGGTAAGGACGCAGCACAGTCATCTTGGCGTATTCGGGATCCAGCACCCATGCATCACGCTCACGTTGGAACCTGTTCGCTATAACGGCCACTTGACCGAAGTCGCTGACGTAAAGATCAACCGCGCCGATCAAGGTCGCAGGCTTCTCACCGCCATTGATGTTGTAACGGCTGGAGGCGATACCAGAGAAACCGCTGACGCGCTGCTTGTTAACAGGGCCGGTCATCAGAATCTTTGGAGTGCCGCCAGATGTCCACACTTGCTGAATCACATTCTTGAGAATGGTCTCAGTAAAGGTACGCACAGTGCCGTCAGTACGGGCGCTGTTTGGCAGCGTGGTGTACGACGGGTTAGTACCATCAGTCTGCTTATCGACGTTGGTCTTGATAAACGCGCCCAGAGATGCTGTACCGCGTGCAACGCTGGTGCTACCGGCAGCAGCCACAGCACTGTTCAACAAAGTGAACTCTTGATCGCGACGAAGTTCAGAACCCCGCTTCGCGATTTGGTAGGCTAGCTCACTGCGACGCCCTGCCTTGTTAACCACCTCTTCAGTCGCGGACAAGACAATGGTCTTGCGCGAAATCTGAGCGTAGTTTTGCAGGCGAACGGTTGCGGTAACAGAATCAAAAGAGGAGACATCGTCGCCCTCGATCTGCTTGTTGGCTGCAGCCGCTGCCAAGGTATCGGTCTGCCACTCAAACAGCGAATTGCTGATTGACTCGCGGCCAATGTTCGATTGGTACGGTACATCTTCCGGTGCTATGTTAGTAATAATATTCGAGAGGTCTTCCCGAATACCCTTTGCGTCAAAGGTGGTAAATGTGTTGGTTACGATTGCCATAATGTTCTCACTTCAATAAAAGTTCAATTGCCGATGCCGCATCTTGGACGCGGCCACTTTTTGCAAGACGTTGTTTTGCACGCGTTGACTCGCTTGTTGTAGAGACTCGACCCGCTGCACCTGGCTTGGCTGGTCTTGGGCCATTGTTGGTCACCGGCTTGATGTTGCCCCGCTTGGACATCATCTGCTCGTACAGTGCCGCTTTACGCAACACGTTCACGACGCGGTGGTCAAAAATGTTCTTCAGTTCATCAGGCTGGAATCCGGCTTTCTGCCCGAATTCAATGAGTAGCGCTTTCTCTGCCTTGGCCTTTGCTGGGTCCTTCCACTCGGGTAAGACTTCCATCAATCTTTCCTGCTCTGTGGCGAGAAACGCCTGCATAGACTGCGCCTGTTCTGCGCGTGAGATTTCTGCAAGTCGCTGCTGTTCGCTCTGAATAGCCGCGTACTTAGTCTGGTTCTCACGCACTAGCTCTTTCTGCCTCACCCACTCGATGGGGTCCTCTTGGTAGAGGCGGTCCCAATCGATCTGAGGCTCTGCCGCCTGCTGAACTTGCTGCTCCAATGCTCCTAACAGTTGAGCGTACTGCGCACGCTCGGCGCGGATGGCCTGGCTCTCTTGCTCGACTTGCTTGCGCACCTCGGCAATCTGCTGGGTCTTCCGCGTGTAGTCTTGGGTACGTGAGTAACCTTGTTGGAGTTCGTCAAGCGTTACAGAAACTTCCTTACCGTCTACTTTGACGGTGAAAGTCTGCGGCTCTTCGCTCTCCTCTGATTCCTCATCTTCCTCTGACTGTTCGGTAGGTGTTTCATCGTCCGATGCGTCTGCATCACCGGACAATTCTTCATCCACCGCCGCCTCAGTTTCCTGAGATAACGCCTCGTCGGTTGACTTTTCTCCCTCGTCGGGAAGTATGGCCGTGAGTGCCTGGACTGCTGCGTCCATATTGAGTGATTCTGTCATTTGTTAACCCGTTCCAGCGCACGCTGCGCCACTTTTGCGTTGTCGATGGTCTTTGTGAGTTCACCTTTGAGGTTATCTATTGCCCTCAACATGGACCAGGCCATCTCTCGCTTTGCGGATTCTTCGGGTTTGCTGCTCTTGAAAATCCAGAGTTGCTCGTTCTCAATCTTGCTTAGTGCAGTATTGAACGTCTCGTCCTCCATGAGTTCCTGCGCCTTGCGGCCAGAGCGTATTGCTTGTTCTGTCATGCCATTCCAGGTTGGTTGATGGTTGCCTCTCGATTCATGCTGGTGACAGCTTGAATCTCAGCGTTGCTAATCTGTGCGTTGTACTTTAACTCAATTTCGTATTTCTTTAGTAGTCCATCCTGCGCCAGTTGGTCGCGCCGGAAATCATCGTCGCGGATCATCTGCTCGCGCTTGAGTTCCAACTCGGCTGCCTTCTTCTGGATGTCGGCCTCGATGGACTTGGCCTGCACCTCGGCCAGCACCTCCTCGGGTGTCGGTTTTGGAGGTGGGGGCGCTGGCGGCTGGTAGTCGGCGGGGATGTCGTTAAAGAACTGGCTGGAGTCCTTGAACCCACTGAGTTCCACAATCTTGCGCAAGGTGCTGGCGTACATGGACGGGCTTACCAGCGGGTTTTGTGGGCCGAGTTGCGTCAGCGCCTCCTGCTGCTTGGCGCTAATCATCATCAGAGCCTGGAGTCGCTCGTTGGTGTCGCCGTTGCCAAGTCCGATGTTGATGCTCACGTCCATGTTGGCGTTCCAGGCGCGGGGATCAATCTCCACAAACTGGTCGCGCAGGCGAATCATGCGGGGCTTGTCCTGGTGGGTCACCATCAGGAATAGGATGCCCTTGAATAATTTTTTCATGCCCTCGGCCATCATCCGCGCCGTGAGTTCGATACGACCCTGGGACGCGCTGATGGTTGCGGCCACCGCCGCCTTGGTGCTGGACTGCAATGCGTCGGCGTTCAGACCCATTGCGGCCTTGCTCATGCCGGTGCGGTCTTCCTTGATCTGGTCGATGTAGTCCAGCATGGGGAACGCGGCCTGTCCTACAAACGGGCTGGAGAACGGCTGCACCATTCCAGGTGCACGCATACGAATGATTGCGCCGGTCTCGTTGTTCAGCACGTCATCCATGTTGACCTGGCCCTCGACCACCGCAGTGCGGGGATGGATGGACTGAGCCAGGGAGTCCAGCGTGTTGCGCAGGATCTCAGACTTGATCTCCTGGATGTCGTGCGTGATGTCGAAAATGGACATCGCCTCGATGGGGCTGGTGTGTGGCTCGGGGTCGCATGGGAAGTCTACAAATGGGATGTAGGACGCTGGCAGATTACGCACAACCTTGTAGCCGGAACCCATGCAGCAGATCTTGCGCAGCTCTGGGATGCCGTCGCCGTCGTAGTCAATGCGCTCGTACGCCTCAATGTACAGGACGCGGCGCTGCATTG
>Ga0209087_1001826_pt1 | contig 12392 bp, 12 predicted proteins | sample S_130805_EF_Meta_FD_187321 | JGI IMG/M metagenome (GOLD analysis project Ga0209087, IMG submission 187321) | Freshwater microbial communities from Lake Simoncouche, Canada to study carbon cycling - S_130805_EF_MetaG (SPAdes) (version 2) | ecosystem: Environmental > Aquatic > Freshwater > Lake ...
ACTCCCTTTATTCTTTTGAGTAACTACTCTTGCAATATTATTGAAGTCTGTATCCAAGCAGAGATTGCAGGTTAAGCCAAGATGGAGCGTCCCTCAATCCGCAGCTACTCACTTCGTGGAAATCGGATGACCCGCGCCCAAGGTGAGGCAATAAATCAGCATTGGGATCAATATGCAATACCGCTTGATCAGCAATTAAATCTAAATCAGATTTTCCCAGATAAGCAAAAAGTTATTTTAGAGATCGGCTCTGGCATGGGGGAGGCAACTGCGCAAATTGCGCAAGCAACACCTAACACTGGCTATGTCGCAGTTGAGATGCATGAACCAGGTCTTGCCGCACTTTTAATGTTAATAGTTGAAAAAGAGTTAACAAATGTTAAATTTATTAGAGAGGATGCTATTTACCTACTTACTCATTTCATTGCTGATTCATCCTTAGATGGAATTCATCTTTTATTCCCAGATCCATGGCCAAAAAATCGGCAACATAAGCGGCGGATTGTGCAGAGTGAGTTTGTGCAGATGGTGTGCGAAAAGTTAAAGCCAGGAGCTTTTATTCACATTGCAACTGATTGGCAGCCATATGCTGATTGGATAAAGGTTAGATTTGATGCCAATCCAAGTTTTACCGGGGGAATTACACCAAGACCAGATTGGCGGGTCTTATCAAAATTTGAAGGACAGGGATTGCGTAAAGGGCATCAAGTAACAGATTTTAGGTATGTAAAGCTTTAAATCTTTCCATCACTTTCAAACTTTGAAATCTGACCAATTCTTCTCACATGTCGCTCATCTCCGGTAAATGGGGTGGCAAGAAATGTGTCTACTAGCTCTAAACAAAACTGCTCATCATGCATACGGCCACCGATTGAAATTACATTTGCATTGTTGTGCTCGCGGGCAAGTTTTGCAGTTTCAATTGACCAAACTAAAGCCGCTCTAACACCTTTAACTTTATTAGCTGCCATCTGCTCACCATTGCCAGAGCCTCCTAAAACAATTCCAAAAGAGGCAGGATCTGCTGCGGTTGCTTGTGCTGCTGGAATACAAAAAACTGGGTAATCATCTAGAGCGTCATATTGATGAGGACCATGATCTTCAACCTGATGGCCTTTACTTTTTAAATGTTCAATAATCTTTGCCTTAAATTCAAGACCTGCGTGATCACTGCCGATATGAATCTTCATGTGGTTAGTTTGGCATAAAAACAAAACTGGCTTACCTTATTTTCATAATGTAAGCCAGAAGTGTCTAGGTTGGGAAGGTATTTAATGCAATTTAGGCGCGTGCTCCGGCCTTGTTACCTTTATGGCCAAAACCTTTTACTCGCTCAACCATGTTGGTTACGCGCTCTGTGGTCTTAGTTTTTTCAGTACTTGCTTGAGCAGCGGTTAACTTACCGGCGGTAACAGCAGCATCAATTTGCTTATTAACCTCAGTAGAGATTGCAGTAATTAATGCAGCTTTCTTATCACCTGCAATTGCTGCAAGTGTTTCGCCAGCTTTTAATCTGGTTTTAATCGTATCGATTGAGATACCAAGTGTTGAGGTAACTACCGCATCAATTGCGGCGCGATCCTTATCCATTGCCACCTTGCCAGCAGCTCTAGCATCTTTAGCAGCCTGCACAATGGCATTTGCTTGAGATTGCGAAATAGTTCCCTTGCTTACCAGGGATGAGAGCAGAGAGGTAATTTTATCTTCACCCTTACCGCCCTTGCCATCATGAGCTGATGCAACTGCACTACCTGAAAGGGTTAGCGCAACTGCTGCAGTTGCAATTACTGCAACAACTTTCTTTTTCATCGATCCTCATTTCTTCAAGTACTCACTGCACCTGATGGGAGTAGATAACTGCCTTTGTCTGTGGCAGTAATCCATAACACCTGAGTGCTAGGTCAGAATCTTTTTAACTGACTTAATCATAAGCCCGCTTATCAAAGTGCTAACCCTCATTTTCCTGAGAATTAGGTGTGAGTATTTCAAGTGCGGGTGCTACCTCTCTAGTCACTGTGCGTAATCAGATTGACCATTTATGTAGTGCAATGCCAATCAGGTTTTGCCATAAGACCCCAATTAAGGGGGGATGGAGCAGGGTAGAAATGGCAATCAATAATCTAAAAGCCAGAGTTTCAAAAGTAATAATGGCTTCAATACTTATTACATTATTTATTCCAACTAACTCAGATGCAGCAGGTCGGGCTAATGAGGTGGTTAACACCATTAGAAGCGGAAATGGCGTACCAGCAACAACACTTGGCAATGATGGTGATTTTTATATTGATTTAAAGAGTATGAATTTTTATGGGCCTAAGAAAAATAAACGCTGGCCGCTTCCAACCTCATTGCGTGGACCAGTTGGCGCAACAGGTCCATCAGGAGTTGATGGAAAAAATGGCGCAACAGCTAATGCAACAGCTGGTGCACAGGGACCTGCTGGTCCTAAAGGTGATGCAGGTGCAACGGGCGCGACTGGTGCAACAGGTGCAACCGGACCCGCTGGTCCAGCTGGATCAAACACTGGCACCGCTGGACCAAAAGGTGACACTGGTGCAACTGGAGCAACTGGTGCTGCCGGACCTAAGGGAGATACTGGAACTGCTGGGGCTTCAAATTCATATTTCGGTGGCATAACTTTCCCAAGTGTTCTTGCTGGTAGCACAGGATCCACCGCTGTTTCCAATGGCTTTGCAAATTTAGTTATAGGGAAAAAGTATCTGCTTGACGTAATTATCTACACAACAAACAATGATCCTGTTGGAGATTATCCAATCAAAATCTCTTTTGCAGCCAGCACAGGTAGTCCAACCATAACTTCGAAATATGTGGTTACACGTGGACAAAGTTATAGAACTTCAAGTTCAAGAGTTGAATACTCGATCTATGCAAAAGTAATTGTTGACGCATCTTCGGTCTCAGCTAACTTCTCTTTAGTAGCAACAATTACTAGCGGAGCGAGTACAAGCGGATCTAATGAACAATTAACTCTGGCGGGAGATTATGTAGCCGAAGAAGTCGGATCTATTAACTAAATATGGAGCGGGTGACCGGGATTGAACCGGCACAGCTAGCTTGGAAGGCTAGAACTCTACCATTGAGCTACACCCGCAAATTTGTTGCGTGATCTGCTACTGCTTCACCAAGTTTAACTTGGAATGCGGTAGCAGGTCATACCTTATTACTTCGGTTAGGAGAAGGGAAAATCACCCTCTAGACTTTCAGCCTTCGGGGCGTAGCGTAGTGGCTAGCGCGCCTGCTTTGGGAGCAGGAGACCGTGGGTTCGAATCCCTCCGCCCCGACCAAAATATTTAATGTAACTAATATTTAAAGGGAGTAACGTAATTGAAAAGCGCTGTTGAGAAACTTTCGCCAACTCGGGTAAAGCTTTCAATTGATGTTCCATTTACAGAGTTAAAACCACATATTGATGGTGCTTACAAAAGCTTAAGTGAAAAAATCACAATTCCAGGATTTCGCAAAGGCAAAGTGCCTTCGGCGATGATTGATCAGCGGGTGGGCAGAGGCGCAGTTCTTGATGAAGCAATCAATGCAGCTATTCCAACCTTTTACTCCCAAGCAGCTAAAGATAATGATGTATTAGTTATTGGTCGGCCAACTGTTGAAGTTACTGAGCTAAAAGATAATGAGAATTTCACCTTCACAATTGAGGTTGATATCAGGCCAGATATTGCACTGCCTAACTTTTCTGAGATCAAACTTGAAGTTGATGATGTCAAAGTTACTGAGGCTGATATTGATGAGCAGGTGCAGGCACTTCGCACTCGATTTGGCACCTTAACTACAGTTGAAAAAGTGGTTTCAAGTGGAGATTTTGTAACTATTGATTTAGTTGCAACTAAAGATGGCCAACCATTAGATGGTGGCACAGCAAATGATCTCTCTTATGAGGTTGGTTCTGCATCTATGATCGATGGTTTGGATGAGGCATTAATCGGTCTTTCAACTGGGGGCGAGAAAAGTTTTGAAACTGCATTAGTTGGGATGGCAGAGGGTGAAAAGGGAAGTGTGAAGGTGAGTGTGAAAGCGGTGAAGGAGCGAGAGCTACCACCTGTTGATGATGCATTTGCAAAGCTAGCATCTGAGTTTGAAACTTTAGCTGAATTAAAGGCAGATTTAACAACTAGATTAACTAGATTAAAAGAGATGGAACAGGGCGCACAAGCTAGAGATTTATTAGTTGAGAAGTTAATTTCATCAGTTGATATTCCACTGCCAGCTGAGATTATTGAAGCTGAAGTAAATGATCACCTGGAAAAAGAGGGCAGATTAGAAGATGAGAAACATCGCGCTGAGGTTAATGAAGAGGTAAAGAGCACAATTACTAGAGAGTTTTTGCTTGATTCAATTGTAAAGGCAGAGTCAGTTGCCGTAAATGAATCTGAGTTAACTGAGTATTTAGTGCGGGCAGCATCACGTTATGGCATGACCCCAGATCAATTTATTAAAGAGGTATCACAAGCCGGTCAGGTAACAACTATGGTGGCTGAGGTTGCGCGAGCAAAAGCATTGGCTCAAGTACTAGGCCGGGTTAAGGTTGTTGATAAATCTGGCAAGAAGGTTGATCTTGAGGCGCTTGCCCCAAAGAGTGAACCTGAGAAAAAGAGCGAATAATCGCTTACGGCGAACAAAGATCACGCCTAATCGGGGAAGCATTTTTGCTAAAAGATTGTTAAGGTCATGACAGTATTTTTTCAAGATAAATCAAACGAGGAGATAAAAGTGGAGCTAAGTACTACCCCACGAAATGCAACTAGTGGTGCTGGTGGACTTGATGATCAGGTTTATCAACGATTACTAAAAGAGCGGATTATTTTCCTTGGTTCAGTTGTGGAAGATTCAATGGCAAATGCAATTTGCGCACAGATGTTGCTGCTAGCTGCTGAAGATCCAGAAAAAGATATTTATCTTTACATTAACTCACCTGGTGGTTCCATCTCAGCAGGTATGGCAATTTATGACACGATGCAATACATCAAAAATGATGTGGCAACAGTTGCAATGGGACTTGCGGCCTCAATGGGTCAATTCTTACTTTGTGCCGGCACAGCTGGAAAAAGATACGCACTTCCACATGCTCGCATCATGATGCACCAACCATCTGGTGGTATTGGTGGCACCGCATCTGATATCAAAATTCAAGCAGAGCAAATGAGCTTTACTAAGAAGAGCATGGCGGAGTTAATCTCCTTCCACACTGGCCAAAAGGCTGAAACTATTACAGAGGATTCAGATCGTGATCGTTGGTTCACAGCAGCTGAAGCTAAAGAGTATGGATTTGTTGATCATGTTGTTAAATCAGCTGGACAGGTATCTGGAAGCGGAGGCACATCACGATGAAGCCAGATATGAATAAGCTAAATGAGATTACCTCTCGTTACATCCTGCCGACTATTGAAGAGCGCACCAGTTATGGCTACAAGCGTCTTGATCCATATACCAAGTTGTTTGAAGAGCGAATTATTTTCTTAGGTCAGGCAATTGATGACACTGTTGCAAATGATGTGATGGCGCAATTACTTACTCTGGAATCAATGGATCCAGATCGCGACATCATGATGTATATCAACTCTCCAGGTGGATCATTTACTGCATTAACTGCAATTTATGACACGATGCAATTTGTTCGCCCAGATGTAATGACAATCTGTCTTGGACAAGCAGCATCTGCAGCGGCTGTATTACTAGCAGGAGGTGCTGCTGGAAAAAGATATGCACTAGAGCATGCTCGAATTTTGATTCACCAACCATATTCTGAAGGTGGCGGACAAGGTTCTGATATTGAGATTCAAGCAAAAGAGATTTTGCGTATGCGCACATTGCTTGAAGAGATGCTGGCTCGTCACTCAAAGAAGAGTCAAGCAGATATTGCCAAAGATATTGAGCGAGATAAGATTTTAACCTCAGCTGAAGCGGTTGAGTACGGGTTAATTGATCAAGTTCTGGCAACTCGTAAGGCTAAAGCAAAAGCATAATCTGGAGGCAGTGATGTCTAAATTAAGTAATGCTTTTGAGATTATTTTATTTAGAGCGCGCTGGTTATTGGTTCCGCTCTATGTTGGTTTAGTAGCTGCCCTAGTACTTTTGATTTATCGCTTCGCTCTTGAGTTCGTCCATATGATTGAAAATGTTGGTGATGCGGATGCCCATAAATTCACTCTTGATCTGCTGGCGTTGTTAGATTTAACCTTGCTAGCTAATTTGATTTTAATTGTGATCTTTGCTGGTTATGAAAACTTTGTCTCTCGAATCGATATCGCCCATGATTCAAAGGATCGACCACATTGGATGGGCACCATCGATTTTTCTGGTCTAAAGATTAAATTAATTGGATCACTCGTTGCTATCTCAGTGATTGAGTTGTTAAAAGATTTTATTGAGTTAAGTGGTCAAGCAGAGGTGACAGAGGGAACCGTTTGGCGAATCATTATTCACATCACCTTTGTTATTTCAGGTGTCTTATTTGCTCTGATGGATTGGATTGCAGATAAGCGCGAGTTTCAGGGCACTCACTAACTTCAATTCGCCTATAAGCGAACAGATATACGCTCACTTTCTAAGCATCTAAGTCGCATCTCGTTCTACCCTTATCTCCTTCCCAACTGAACAGGAGTAGTAAAAGGTGACAACACGTATTGGTGAAAGTGGCGACTTACTGAAGTGTTCCTTTTGCGGCAAAACTCAAAAGCAGGTTAAGAAGTTAATTGCCGGTCCTGGCGTTTATATCTGTGATGAATGTATTGATCTTTGTAATGAAATTATTATTGATGAGTTAAATGAAACCTCATCCTTAGGACTTGCAGAATTACCAAAGCCACAAGAGATCTTTGAGTTCCTAGATCAGTATGTGATCGGACAAGATCAGGCAAAGAAATCTTTATCAGTTGCCGTTTATAACCACTACAAGCGGGTGCAATCTGGAGATTCAAAGCGTGAGGATGCTATTGAATTATCAAAGAGCAATATTTTAATTTTAGGTCCAACTGGTTGTGGAAAGACTTTGCTAGCGCAAACACTAGCTCGCATGTTAAATGTGCCATTTGCAATTGCAGATGCAACCGCTTTAACTGAGGCTGGTTATGTTGGCGAGGATGTGGAAAACATCTTGCTAAAACTTATTCAAGCTGCTGATTTTGATGTTAAAAAGGCTGAAACTGGAATTATTTATATTGATGAGATTGATAAGGTGGCTAGAAAAGCTGAAAACCCATCAATTACTAGAGATGTTTCAGGTGAAGGTGTTCAGCAAGCATTACTTAAAATATTAGAGGGCACTACCGCCTCAGTTCCACCACAAGGTGGTCGCAAGCATCCACACCAGGAGTTTTTGCAAATTGATACGACAAATATTTTATTTATTGTCGGTGGCGCTTTCTCTGGCCTTGAGAAAATTATTGAAAGCCGCAAAGGAAAAGCTGGCGTTGGATTTAATGCCAAATTACAAACAATTGATGATGTGGTTAAGACTGATATTTTTGGTGATGCAATGCCGGAGGATTTACTTAAGTTTGGCATGATCCCGGAGTTCATTGGCCGTCTGCCAATTATGACTAGCGTGGAAAGTTTGGATCAAAAAGCTTTGATGCAGATATTAACTGAGCCAAAAAATGCATTGGTTAAGCAGTATCAAAAACTATTTGATTTAGATGAGGTGGAGTTGGAATTTAGTAATGAAGCCCTGGAGGTAGTGGCTGATCTTGCAATTAAGCGCGGCACTGGTGCTCGTGGACTTCGCGCCATCATGGAGGAGACTTTGCTTGGTGTGATGTATGAAGTGCCAAGTCAAAAAGAGATTGGCAAGGTAATAATTACCCCAGCAGTTGTTAGAAAAGAGGAAGCACCAACTTATGTGCCACGTCCTGCTGGTGGACCAAAGCGGGCGGTTAAGGGTGAAAAAAGCTCTGAGGAAAAAAGCGCATAAGATTCAACCCTTATGAGTGGTGATAAAAAGAAAGAGTTAGCTGCCACATTTTCCCCTGCCGAGATTGAAGCGCCGTTATATAAGAAGTGGCTAGATGCTGGTTACTTTAAAGCGGATGCAAACTCTAAAAAACCACCATTCACAATTGTTATCCCACCACCAAATGTCACCGGTTCATTACATATTGGTCACGCCTTAGATCACACAATTCAAGATTTATTAATTCGCATGAAGCGAATGAAAGGCTTTGAAGCATTATGGCTACCAGGCATGGATCATGCTGGTATTGCAACGCAAAATGTGGTGGAAAAACAATTAGCAACCCAAGGTAAATCTCGCCATGACTTAGGCCGGGAAGCCTTCATTGAAAAGGTTTGGCAGTGGAAGGCTGAATCTGGTGGTGCGATTTTAGATCAGATGAAACGGCTTGGAGATTCAGTTGATTGGGATCGCGAAGCCTTTACGATGGATGCGAATTTAAGCAAAGCGGTTTTAACAATCTTTAAGCAGTTATATGACAAAGGTTTGATATATCGTGCAGAGCGAATCATTAATTGGTGCCCAAGATGCTTAACTGCACTCTCTGATATTGAAGTTGAGCATAAAGATGATTCAGGTGAGTTTGTTTCAATTAAATATGGTGATGACAATGTGAATATCACCGTTGCTACCACTAGAGCTGAAACAATGCTTGGTGATGGCGCAGTTGCGGTTAATCCAAATGATGAGCGATATAAGCATTTAGTTGGCAAAAAAGTATTACTGCCATTGGTTGATCGAATGATTCCAATTATTGCTGATGAGTTAGTAGATCCAGATTTTGGAACTGGCGCAGTTAAGGTGACCGCCGCCCATGATCCAAATGACTTTGAGATGGGTATGCGCCACGGTGTTGAGTTAGTAATTATTATGAATGAACATGGCGTGATGGCAGGAACAGGGACAAAGTTTGATGGCATGGATCGATTTGATGCCCGTAAAGCGGTGGTTGATGAACTTAGAAAATTAGGAAGAGTTGTGGCAGAAAAGCGGCCATATGTTCATGCAGTTGGACATTGCCAAAGGTGTGACACAACTGTTGAGCCAAGACTTTCAAAGCAATGGTTTGTAAAGGTTGCACCCCTTGCTAAAGCTGCCGGGGATGCTGTTCGTGATGGCCGAGTAAAGATTGAACCTGAGCAGATGTCACCAAGATATTTTGAGTGGGTAGATAACATGCATGATTGGTGTATCTCGCGCCAACTTTGGTGGGGCCATCGCATTCCAGTTTTTTATGGACCAAATGATGAGGTTGTAGTTTGTGGACCAGATGAAACTCCACCTGCTGGTTACACCCAAGATCCAGATGTATTAGATACCTGGTTTTCATCTGCGCTTTGGCCATTTTCAACCTTAGGCTGGCCAAATCAAACACAAGATTTAAACAAGTTTTATCCAACCTCAGTATTAGTAACTGGCTATGACATATTGTTTTTCTGGGTAGCCAGAATGATGATCATGGGATTATTTGCGATGGATGGCAAGCAACCATTTGATGTGATTGTTTTGCATGGTTTAGTAAGAGATCAATTTGGCAAAAAGATGAGTAAGAGCCGGGGAAACACTATTGATCCAATTGAATTTATGGATAAGTACGGCTCGGATGCATTGCGCTTTACCTTAGCTAGGGGAGCAAATCCTGGAACTGATCAAGCATTAGCTGAAGATTGGGTGGCAGGCTCTAGAAATTTTGCAACTAAATTATGGAATGCCACCAGATTTGCGATGCTAAATGGCGCAAATATTGATGGGCAGCTACCAAAGAGTGAAGATCTAGGGGCAATTGATAATTGGATTTTGACCAGATTAGATCAAACAATTGCATCAGCTGATGAGTTATTCGAAAAATTTGAGTTTGCTAAAGCATGTGAGCTGATCTATCACTTTGCTTGGGATGATTTATGTGATTGGTACTTAGAGCTTTCTAAATCAACCTTTAATGCAGGTGGGGCAGAGGCGGAAAAAAGTAAGCGAGTTCTAGGTGAAGTCTTAGATCAACTACTTCGTTTAATGCATCCAGTAATGCCATTTATTACTGAGCAAATGTGGTGCACATTAACAAATGGACAATCTTTGATGATTTCAGATTGGCCAACCTCAAATCTTTCTACCCAAAATCATGATGCGGTGAAATTAGTTGAGCAGATGCAAGAGATCATTACGGAGATAAGAAGATTTAGAAATGATCAGGGAATTAAGAGCACTGCCAAGGTGGCGGCAAAATTTACCGGATTAAATAAGGTTGGCCTAGAAGTTTATGAGGCGGCAATTAGATATGTTGTTAAGTGTGAGGCATCTGGTGATAACTTCACAGCTAAGACACAAATCGGGGATGTTTTAATTGAGTTTGATTTAACTGGCGCAGTTGATTTGGTTGCTGAGCGAGCTCGGTTAAGTAAAGATCTACAAACTGCGCAAAAAGATCGAGATACGGCCAAGATTAAATTAGATAATGAAGGGTTTATGGCTAAAGCGCCAATGGAGGTGGTTACTGAGATTAGAGAACGGCTTGCGCAAACAACCGCTGATATTGAACGAATTACCGCCTTGCTTGAAAAACTTCCTAAGTAAATGAGTGATCTTCAAAATATAACTGAGTTAGCTCAGATTGAGGCTGCGTTAAATAAAAAATGGCCTGAAAATAAGATTGAACCAACATTGGATCGAATCTCAGCTTTAGTTGACGCACTTGGCTCACCGCAGTTGTCATATCCAACTATTCACCTAGCTGGCACAAATGGAAAAACGACAACATCTCGAATGATTGATCAATTACTCACCAATCTTGGTTATCGGGTTGGTCGTTATACCTCTCCACATCTTGAATCCTTTACCGAGCGAATCAGTATTAAAGGTGAACCAATAACTCCTGCGCAAATGATTGCTACCTATAAAGATATTGCTTTGTATTTAGATTTAATTGATTCCCGCCAGCCACATCCAATCTCCTACTTTGAAGCAATGACCGCAATGGCATTTGTGGCCTTTGCTGAATACCCAGTTGATATTGCAGTAATTGAAGCGGGGATGGGTGGGCAATGGGATGCCACAAATGTTTTAGCCTCTCAAGTATCTGTAATGACCCCAATTGGCTTTGATCATATGGAGTATTTAGGAGACACCTTAGAAAAAATTGCCCTAACCAAAGCAGGTATTTTTAAACCAGAATCTAATGTGGTGATGGCTGCGCAAACTGCTGAGGTTGCAAAAGTTTTAATGGCACAGGTGGCAAAGGTTTCAGCAATTCCATTTAGAGAGGGAATTGAGTTTGCAGTTAAAAAACGATCCCTTGCAGTTGGTGGTCAGTTAATTTCCCTACAAGGCTTACATGGTGATATCGAAGATATCTTTTTACCTCTTTATGGTGATCATCAAGCAAATAATGCCGCCCTTGCCTTAGCTTCAGTTGAGGCGTTCACCAGTGTTGCATTAGATCAAGAGTTAGTCAGGGATGCTTTTAGCAAAGTTTCATCCCCTGGCAGATGTGAGATTGTTTATAAAGATCCAACAGTAATTATCGATGCCGCTCACAATCCACATGGCGCCGCTGCGATTGCCAAGACAATAAACAGTGAGTTTGATTTTGAAATAGTTGTTGGCGTAGTTGCTGTCTTGGCTGATAAAGATGTTGATGGGATATTAGAGAATCTATCTACCTGTCTTGATTACATAATTATTTGCCAAAACTCATCTGCCCGGGCAATGGCTGCTGATCAATTAGCCAAGATTGCTGGTAATTACTTTAAACCAGAGCAGATTGAGGTGATCTCAGATTTAAGGGGAGCGATCACATATGCAGTTGAGAAGGTGAGTATGGCAAATCAGGTTAATGAGGGAGTTGGCGCAGTACTGGTCACCGGATCAGTTGTAACTGCCGGAAGTGCTCGAAGTATTCTCAACTCAATTGGGAAGGTGAAATCATGAGAGTGATGGCTGCAGCAGTTCTGGCAATGGAGTCAATCTTGATGGGCTTTGCACTTTTAATTGCCAAGGATTCAGCGTCCAGCCTTCAACTATGGCTAGGTGGGCTGCTTTCAATAATACTTTTGTTAACCGCAGGTGCATTAAAGCGCAAGGGTGGGTATTTGCTGGGAAGTATTTTGCAACTTTTCTTAATTAGTTATGGCTTAGTTGTGTGGCATATGTATTACATGGGCGGCTTATTTTTGCTTTTATGGGTTGCAGCAATTTCACTTGGCCGCCGGGGTGAGGCGATAAAGGCGAGATTAATCGCGCAGTCGGATAAAGATGGGTCAAAACAGCCATAATTTTCAGCCTGAGCCAAAGGTGCGTAGAATAAGAAAGTGAGTTCAGAGCAAACATTAATTTTGATTAAACCAGATGGCGTAAAGCGTGGTTTGGTTGGCGAAGTTATTGCTCGCATTGAACGCAAAGGTTATGTAGTTACCAA
>Ga0209087_1001829_pt1 | contig 12377 bp, 22 predicted proteins | sample S_130805_EF_Meta_FD_187321 | JGI IMG/M metagenome (GOLD analysis project Ga0209087, IMG submission 187321) | Freshwater microbial communities from Lake Simoncouche, Canada to study carbon cycling - S_130805_EF_MetaG (SPAdes) (version 2) | ecosystem: Environmental > Aquatic > Freshwater > Lake ...
CATCGTACTTAGTCCTAATTTTGAACAGCTGAACACATGAGTGCTTGGAGTACTTAACAGCATCCGGTTGCACATCAATCTTATCTACTATCTCTATGTCAGTTTGTTCAAACATAATTCTAATGCATAGGCACCCAGTGCTGCTTGACATGCTAGAATGAAATCCTGATGCCATGCCAATGTAAGCCAAAAGGCCACACACTTACTACAGCTCAATGCATCTAGTAAGACTATGGCCCATGTATCTGGTCTTAAGGACAGGTATATCCTAGTAATAGTTGCTTGCAGTGGCTCAAAATTGCACCACCACCAAGCTATAGGTATGATAAGTAAGAGTTCCATTTGGACAAATATACTCTAAAAAATGAGTCGTATATCTCAGTAGTCACATTCCTACCCTGCATGAAGCGGTATAGCTTGGCATAATTTACCCCCATGTCCTCGGATAGATGGGTTAGCTTATATCTCTTGGATAGCTTGCCCCGTATCTCTTTACGCATCCATTCGGATAGCTGTTGGTCCTCAGAAAGGTAAATCGTCACTGCTCTCATCGGTGGTATCAAAAGTTTTTCTTAATTTATCAACAGCACTGTTTTCAATCTTTGAGCTAAGGCTCATGGTCCATGCCTCAATAGAGTTGAAGTACTTGATTGTACCATCCTGTGCCTCCCATCTACGACCTCTTAGGTTGTATTGCACCTCTACCACTTCACCTGTTTTAAGATTGTTTGCTAAATCGCATTTGTCCTGGGTTAATTGGAACGTAACATACTGAGGGTACTCATCCTGTGACTTCAGGGTTATTTCTCTTTTCTTAAATTTGTCAGACACTGACGTTGTTGGGGTAACGAATACCACCTCTCCTTTGAATTTACTCATGGTTGTTTATGTATTTGATATAGTTTATTGTTGAAATCCACCCCCACACTATTGCAGGGGCTAGTAAAATTGATGCTAAGATAATCATTGTATTAAAGTTATTACGATTATTGTTCCTACTATGTACCCTAAGCTCAGTGCAACTGCATTGAATATCCTCTCACTCCAATTAGTAGCCTCAATCATGTAAGCTAGGAATGGCAGCCCAAGGAATGGACCAATAGCTGCAAAGAATATCATACCAGGTGCATTGCCCTCAGATACAAATCTAATGTAAAATGTAGAGCATATCTCTATTACAAGAGCTGATAAGAAAATTATAGGGTATCTCATTTGTCTAGGTTTATTTCGTGGTCATCTAGGCTACTCATTAGGAATTCCTGTATCTTCTGCACTATCTCATATTGTGCATCAGGTAGCTCTCCATACTTCAACATACTACGGAGCTCTGATTTGAGCTCCCATAGTACATTAAGCATATCAGCACCTTTGATGGCACAGTAGTGTTCTGCCTGTTCATCCGGTAGGTTAAATTCAAGTGTTGCTTTCATAGCTTAAAATATACGTTCCTTAGGCCATTCAATAGGCGGACCATACAATTGGTCAGTTAATTCTGCAGCGTATTCTCTAGCAGCACTGGCTACATACTCACATGGGTTTTTAATCAGCTCATCTCTATAGTGCCCTGAAGCAGCTAATAAGCCTTGAAAGGCAGCTAATACTGCCTTGTCAAAGAATTCCTCTCTAGTCATCTTATTTGTTTTTTAATTGGGTTAGTACTTCGTTGTAAAATTCAGTAGCTAGAATTAATCTCTCAGCCATCTGAATCTCTAATTCCTTATCTCTTTCAAAGGTAATGGATGTGATACGCTTCTCAGGTGCAATATGATCAACATAGTGCAGTGCTCCATTCTCATACTCACCTAATAGCTCAGGTGCAGTAGATACCATGACATAGCACAGCTCAAAAGATGGCATGTCATACAGCCACATGTAAGCACGTCCTTGCCACTCATAGTCACTTAGGTCCTTGAGCTCGTAGTTAGTGGCAGGAAACGTATCTAAGGACCACGAGGTTTTAATATCTATGATACTTGTCTCAGTGATGATATCACAGCATCCGGTTAACCACTCATTCTCTACCCTCTCCGAGCTCTTTATGTAGTCCTCTAGCCTAACTAGGTTAAGTAGGTCGATACTGTCCTGCTCCTGGGCTAATCCTTTGGTGATGTACTTGCTGTTCAGCTCACTCCTGTACTCAAAGAAATCCTCTTTAGCCTTCTGAATAATGTAGCTCTTAGCTGTTTGGCTCAATTCCTCCCCCTTAGTACGGGAGGAGGTCATTAACTTGCCTAATTGTGATGCTCTGAACTTCATAGTTGTGCCTCCTGCTCTTTAGTTAGGTTGTACATTTCTTTAATCTGCTCAGGAGTGAACTTACCATTCTTAACTGCATTCAATGCCTTAGTCCATCTCTCACCATCTAGCGTAGGCTTTGCCTTGGGTGCTCTAGCTGCAGTCTCCCCATCATCATCCACTGCCTGCAGGGATAGTAAGCTAACTAGTGTATACCTACGGAAGTAAGTAATAGCTCCACCTAGCTTTTGTGCATCAGTGATCATTGGTAAGGGCATAAAGCTTTCCAAAAAATCCTCATTCTCAATATCAATAATGATAGTGTATACCTTGTCATCCTTAATGGGCTGTATGAGTAGCAATCCACAGTCTAATAGGATAGGCTCTACCGTATCAATGATGCTGTTAATATCTGCATAGTTACGCTTGAGATGTGGGTTAGTCGCATTCTTAATGACCTTACCCATTGACTGCTTAGCTAGATGCAGTTTTTGGTAGATGTTGAGGGTAACCGCCTCGGGTGCTGTTTGCTCAGCTGCTTGTTTTCTTACTGTTGCCATAATTTTAAGTTGTTAATTTCTACAAATATACAAATTAATTGCACTTATTTACAAAATCATTAAAAAATTCTACAAAATCATCAAAGTTTCTAGCGATGTAATAGGTACCTCCTGCCTTTTCAATGTTCTCCTGGTATCTCTTCTGAGCCTCAGACTGCCTATCCTTGCCAATCTTTACCTCTATTTTAACTGAGCGGCCCTTGATGGTAGCAGATATATCAGCACTCCCTGCTGTAGATGTTCCTTTGGTCCATGTGACCCCGATCACCTTTCCTGCTGTAGTCTTTTTTTCTCTTGCTGTACCCATTGTATTAATGCGTTCTGCCTGATATCCATGATAGTTAATATAATCACAGATGGCTCTTGTTAATCCGTTTGCCGTTGAATCTTTGTACATAGTCTTAGGTATATAGTCTTGGGGGTAATTAGGGTGAGTAATGGCATAGCGTTGAAGCTTCAGCTCATGGAGCAGTGCCTTATATTCTTTTTTCATTAATCTTGCTTAGTTAGTTCAAAATATCTACCATGCTGGTCTCTATTTTTGGTGAATTTATAGCCTTTATAGCTTGCATAGGATTGCACCCATTTAATGTACTTCCTGCTGTCAAGGTCTTTGAAGCCATTGGTATCTGCTTGAAATGCCTCAAATGATGCTTTGTTGTAGTGTCTTACATCCAATGAGATATTTCCATCATGTACAAAGTCATAGAACTCTTTACAGGTGTTTTGGATGAAACGTTTAGCATCTGCATTGATGGATACACTTCTAACCAATCCATTCTGGAGGTACATTTGCAGGTTAGATAGCATGTAGTTATCAAAGTGTGACCATTCCTCTTTGGTCCACTCATCAAATAATAGCTTACCATACTCATCCTGTGGGTTACGTTGGCTATTGAAGTACTGAAAAAACTCTATTTCATGCCTCCTCCTGTCATGTGAGGTACCTGCACCACTTATCACATAGTTGGTAGTGATAACTATCTTTGGTGAACGTTCAAATGGGATGTAGATCTCATCCTTATTCTTTCGGTTGACCGGTATGCCCTCAGTGATTAGTGAGAATAGCTGCTCAAAGTCAAAGTGTTTCTTAACATCATCAAATGCTAGCACCTGAGTGTCCATGTTAACACGTTGGTACACAAAGTCATTCTTGCTAGGGTTGTAGGCCTTACCATCTATCTTGATTATTTTACGGATATTTCCGATGGCTGTCAACATCAAGCTCTTACCACTACCTCCGTTGGGGTTATCATCTATCTCTTGGTCATTGAATATGATTGCCTTTTGGTCAGTCTTATCCTTAAAGGTATGGATGAGGTAGCCAAGGGTTGACTCCATTGCTTTGATGCGTTGCTCATCTTGGGCTGATACTTTATGTACAAAGTCCTGAAAATTATTATCGTGTATCGCGATTTGGATATAGTTTCTTTTGATGATTTGTTCCCTCCAAATATACCCATCAATATCAATGTAGCTCATGAGCTCCACTTTGTCCTTGGATACCTTTGCCACTCCGTTGTTGAATGGGATGTAAGATGAGTAACGGTCATCCTGCAGGATACGCATGTTAATGGACTCTAGCATGTTCAGGTGTGACTCAGTGAAGAGCTGAGCACTCTTAGCACAGTGATTGTAGATATCAAGTTCACCCTTGGCTAGGCAGTATTTAAGTACAAAGTCCTTGATTAACTCCACTGAGCTTTCACTAACCTTGTTTTCCTCAATGTACACATAGGTAGGCTTGTTACTTCGTTCCGGATAGTACTTAGCAAACCCATGTTTTTGTAGAAACTTAGCATAGTCATGCGGCACGATAGTAATTTTCTTACCATCTGCCTGCCAAAATACATCATCTGAGTTCTGCACCTCCTCTTTCACTGACTCAATAATTGAGCTACTAACACCTAGCTGTTTTTGGATGTCCTCATCCTTGATACCCTCTTTTAGTTTTAGTTTTACCTTGTTAACAGTGCTCGCATCCTCAAAGTACCTGGTGTTGAAGTTGCTACTTTTGTATGCATTGGCTACAGTGTTATTGATTTCACTTGCTGTAAAGTCCTCCTGTTGATATTGCAGTAGGTAATTCTTAGCAGCATACTGATCTATACCATACTCACACATGCAGCAGGCTACCTTGAATGTCCAATTATTCCTGCCCTGTTCAAACGCTCCATGATTAAACTTCATGATTAACTCAATGATACGGTCCTCATTAGCAATGGGGAGCACTGCTATCTTTTCTGCTTTGTGGTATCCCTTATCCTCGGTAATTCCTTGGAACACCTCGCAGAACTCATTGAGATAGGCATCAGGGTCATAGCTTTCAAAGCAAACCCTTGACACGTTGCTATTGGCCACATCAAAATAATCACTTTGGATGTATTCCTTGTATGCTTCAAACCTTCTTTTATGTTCAAACTTGTTGCTTTCAGGTGTACGGATAACTACCTTGAGTCCATTTCCACTAGGTGAAGTGAACATCATGTAAACATAGGGGCATTCCTTAAGCCTGTTCCGTTCAGCTTTCAATGTCTTAGCATCGGGGTACTTATCAAAGTCTAGGACACAAAGTCCTGAGTGTTGGATGAGTCCATCATCCTTGCGTTCAGAGAATGTTCCGTTAAACATGATGGCCATGAGTTGCATCTTGCTTTCACTGTCTCCAGCACGCAGTTTTTTAATCTTACTAATCAGCTCGGGGTTACCTTGCTTAATTCTATTGTACACTTCTATTGCCTCAAGTGTAAAAGGTGTCTCTTTGGAGTTAAACAAGCTCCTGAAAACTGATATTTTTGGGTTATACATGGTTGTAAATATAATTAATGACGATAAAAAGACAGTTTATGACGATAAAATAAAATCATCGTCATGGATATAAACCAATGCAGGCTTATGTTTCAGTGATTTCATGACGATATGACGATAAATTTTCCAAAGTACAAAGTTTTTTAGTGGTGTATTTTATAAGGACCCTATATAAGAGAACTGTCACATCGTCATACGGTCATAAAAAAGAGGAGCCGAAGCCCCTCCTTAGTATTAACCCTTAAAAAATTATGATAGCTCAAATGTAGATACAATCTCATTCTTAGTCATTCTCTCTTGAAAACTTTTTAACAATTTAGTAGGGAAGTTACCTGTGATTGTGACCCTAGTTTCCTCGTCATCTATTGGCATAACATCGACATCAAAGATATTAATGTCTGACCTCTTGGGTCTAATGAGTTCTGGAATGGGGTATATCATCTTGAGATAATTTTGGTCTTTTTTATGGTACCAATATTTGTGCTCTTGGATGCCATGCACCACTGTACTATGATCACGATTAAAGTACTGACCAATCATGGTAGTGGTCATGTGCCTGTTTTCATACATGTAGTTGTACAGGTAGTATCTCTTGCTTACTATCTCCTGCTTTCTGCTAGGTGTGTTCAGCTGATATGCCCTAATGATATCCACTATGTCTTCATTGAGCACCTTGCTGAGTTCAAAAAGTTCTGCATTCATATCTCTTGAATTTTGTAGCCCCATTGCAGGTACTGCTCTAAGGTCTCAGGTTGTTCATTCTCTTTGTATTGGAAGTTGAGCTGCCATAAAAAGTTTTTCTCATCAGCTCCCATGTAGCACCATGTGCCACCTTCTGGCTCTACTGCATCTTCAAGCCACATTCTGTAGTATTTTACGTATTTCATTAGTCTAATCTTTTAGGGTCATTCACTCCTTTGAACAGGTTGCTTGTAGTAGCTATCATGCCGGTAGCTTTCATGAAGTCAACCTCAGCCTTAGCACTGTTTATCACTGAGTTAGATAGGTTAGAAATTGCCTGAGCCTTTTCTACCTCAGTAGATAGTTGTTCAGGTGTTAGCTCATCATCATTTAATCTCTCTAGAGCTGCGAAGAGGTGATCACGTAGATCATTCATGCCGTTTCTTGCCATTGTTTATTGTTTTATTAAGTTTACTTTTTAATTTCATGACCTCCTGTAAGTCCTTTGGGAACCGTTGGATTGTATTCTTAGTCATGTTTTGGTTCATTGGGATGCATTCCAGGTTACTGAGTTCTAAGTTCATGGTGTTTCCATCAATAAACCTAACTATGTGTTTTGCAGGGATGGGTCCATTAGCCTGCTCCCATGTTAACCGGTGAGTTAATACCCATACACCATCTGATATCTTAGTATAGTGATACTTTCTACCACTGCTATCAGTTCGGATGCTAGTTGCATTAGCCTCCCTAGTATTGAATGGCTTGTTGCCTTTCTTAAACATCGTAGCAGCTGCATTAGTTAGCAGTAGATTAGGACATTTAGTACCTTTATTGAATGGCACATGACCCTTAGAATACCTGGTGTACTTACCTGCGTTCAATATCAGGGATCTATTGATTGCTTTTTTTGTCTTAGGGTCTTTCTTGATGCCCCTGTTGTACGTTCTATTGTACACTTGGGATGCAGTCAACCCTAGATACTCACCTAGCACTTTTGCAGGGATGTATGGGTATAGTATTTCTAGTATCTTATTTTGTCGCATACTTTCTCAATTACAAAGTGTCCGTAAATATGAGTACCTGCTGCTCTGAATTGGTTGACTTTCCAATAACACAGGGCTTTGGTAGGGAATTCATAGCTCTCTGAGAGCCTTTTTTCATAGTAGTATAGTAATCGGTACATGAGTTTTTACATTTAAGGTATTCTAAATATAGGGAGGTATTAAAGGAGCCTCCCTTGTCTCCTGCAAATGACTGCTTAGTCCACCATCTAGCCATCTCTGAGATATCTCTATGCATCATACCTCCACTCATCCTCATCAAAGTCGTTATCAAACTCCTGCATATCTCTTACAATGTTGGTATCCTGGATGCACCAAATGATTTCCTCATTGAGTTGATCAAGTTCGGTATCAGTTAGGATGTAGTCAAGCTCTACCTCACCAATTATTTTAGTAGCTACCACATTGCTAAGCTCTACCTCATAGTCATCCTCAGTGATGTTAGTTATTTTGAACTCACAGCTACCATGCACATCATCAAAGTCAAAGTAAGCTACTTCAATACCTATTGTTACTTGCATATCATAAAGATTAAAACGTTATACATTGCTACCATGGTACCCACGACCACAGCAAAGCTTGCTACTACATTCAATAGTTCTTTTTTCATTTGTTAGCGTTTAGGATGGTTAAAAAATCTTCGGTGTTATCTAATGCTTCCTGAGTCATTTCCTCAGTAGCTTCAACAAGCAGCTGCTCTAGGAATAAAGCAAGTACCTCTGCGTTGTTTTGGTTGTTCTTGATAAAGTCAAGGGCTCTTTCAAACTGTTTCATAAATAATTTTTAAGTGTTAATACCTTACAAAGATATATAAAGTTTCATATATGCAAAACATTTTACATAATTTTCCACAAATTTAGAATGAGTCTAAATAAGATAATCACACAAAAGTGCGAGAATATCTATTAATCTCAGAGAATTTCGCTTAATTTTAAGGCTATAAGCTTAAATAATCTCCGCAAAAATCAGGCTATAGACTTACGCTTGTAGAGATATTCCTGATACTTAGTGAATACCAGGTGATTAATTTTGTAGTGCTTTTTACAGTCCTTGCATAGTATCCAATGGTGTACAGTACCGGCAGCTGTGACTACTTTCTTATTGTGTATTACGTTTATTCCTGCACATTCAGGACATTCGTACTTTTCTCCTCCGTATTGGATGGCATAGTTATGGTTGGCAATGGCATAGCTGTTGAGTTTATCAAATACTGACTCAAGTACCTCCACATCCATTTTACAATAGGCCACCATCTTATCAAGTGCTTCCTGGTCTTTTCGAAAAACAATATCTTTCCATAGGTCAAGGCCTCCTGTTTCCATCTTAGCACCTACCTTGAGTAGCTTAGCTATGTAATCAAGCTTGTTGCTATTAAAATTAAAGTACTTTTTAGCCCATTTAAGCGTATCTATGGTCTTGGGTGATGGCATAAACTGAATGCCATGGAATAAAGCCCTTGTACGTATCCATTTGAGGTCAAATCTATCCCCATTGTGAGCCACAATCTCATCCGCTTGAGCTAGGACCTTGACAAACTTCTCAATCATTTGCTTATCACTCTGACTTTTAGACCAAGTTAGGCTGTGAATTTCATCCTCCCCCTCCCATTTGTAGCAGATGCAGATGATTGCACGTTCATGAATGATATCACCCGGGTTGATTGTTAGGTTGTATCCTGTCCTCCAGAACACACCGACATTGAATGATGTTTCAATGTCATAAAATAAACGTTTTCTCATTTATTAAGTTTACTGAGGATTGCGTTCCACGCTAGTCTAAGTATGTATGGTATAGCAAGCCCTAACCAAAATGGCCACCATGACCATCTATACTTAGTCACCTCATGTTTTTTTGTGATTGTGTTGCCTCGTATCTTTTCAATTTTGGTCTTATACCTGTACTCAATACGAGTCTGCCATCTTGTTTTTGGCACATAGACATTCTTAAAATACACCACCGTATCCTTAGTAGTGTAGAATTTCTCCCATACAATGGTGTCATTCTTAATAACAGGGAATGAGTCAACAGTGGTTATCCGGATGGTGTCATTATCCTGGACTAACTGCAGTCCATTCTTTAATGCTTTCTTATAGTGCCATTGAGCACGCTTAGGAGCTGAGCAGGATATAAGTATCAATAGTGGTAGTAAGTATCTCATAGGCTTTGTAACATCTTAATCATTCGGGGGCATGGGTAAATATCTGCCTTATCTTTTCTCACTGAGTTATGCGTGTAGATCCCTGCAGTTCCTTTGAATGCCTCTTTATCAATGGCAAATATCTCTGACCGGTAAGTTTTAGGAATGTCATAGGTATCACATAGGTACTCCACCAACTGCCGAGTGCTTTCAATCTGCTCATCCGTATATTTGTACCAATACTTATTACCTTTGTAGGGTGTATCTAAGGTAGTCACCATTGATGGGTCCACCACTCCCTTAACATAGTTGTAGTACTTCCCATCTTTTAGCTTCAATGGACCCCAATTGCACACCTCAATACCTACGGATAGCTTGTTTAAGTTTTGATATTTGAGTCCATGTACTGAGAAATCTTGACTATCTATGCCTAGATGGTAAGCCCAATGCATAGAGCTGAAGCACTGTACTATGCTACCCTTTTCACCTATTACAAATGCAGTAGCAATCCTATCTCCGTTGCTGTTCCACCAACGTGATACAGCTATAGGGTTACCATTGCCTGCAGTGTGGTGAAGATAGATTTGTTTTTTCTCAGACTCCTCATGGAAGTACTGACTGTTAGATAGGCGTTCCTGATATATCTTGCTTGTGTCTAATTTCATCCACCTCTTTTTTAATATCCTTAGCTCTAGCGAATAAGTTTTTCATTGCCTGCCATAGGTCAAGACCTTTCACTGCTTTGTAATTTTCGTTAATGCTCATTACCTCAATAGATACCAGAATGAGTGCAAGTACCTTAGTGAGCAATAAATCTACCGAGAAAAATTGTAAGATGATATTATTTAATATAAATTTATCAATCATATAAAACAAAATAACCGTTACCTCATAGAGTAGCATCTTGCTAATGATTGCAGATAGGCCCCTGCTAGTTATCTTAACCTTGTTTTTAATGCTTTTCCATACACCTGTGATAGTATCAAGTACAATCACAAAGCCTACCAAAAACAACAGCCCTGAGATAGGCATTAAGAATGCACCAATGGTAGCTGTAAGCTTCAACCAATTGGCTTTCATTGTAGCTAGTAGTATTGCGAGCTGTGACTTCATTATAAGATTAGGATGCTGTTGTTGTATCCATTCTCAAGGAAGTTACCACACATTCCTGTGCAAGTTGTTTGATACTGAGTGATGCATGAGCAATGATTAAACATTGGTCGTAGGTCAGTATCCATGTTGGTAGTGGATATAAAGATAGGGAACAGGTTACGGTTAGCAAGTAGCCATCTAATTAGACGTTGCTCAAAGAATGATGCCTTTTGTGCATAGTGTTCCATACCAAAGGCTACTTCTGAGCGTGATACGCTTGCTGAGAAATCACCTGACTGAGTTTGCAAACCTTTGTTCTTTAATTGATAAGTCAACCCAAATACAGCATCCTCTGCACTTCTCCATGCAATGACCGGTTGAATGAACTCAACTAGATCTATCTCATCAGGTGTAAGTGTTTGATTGTTGTATGCTGTTAGCATGTGATTGTAGAATGTGGTGCCTAAGATAGGTTGAATTCTCAATGCTGCCTGAGTTGCTATGTATGGAGTCACATCCGTTACATCAACATTAGCTGTGATGGGTGTGTTAGTCTTTAGGTAGGTTTCAGTGATAAAATATAACATCAGATTGCAGGTGTTTGTGCTGCTGCGTTGGCAGCTGCTTGTGTAACATCTCCACCCTCTACAGGAGGCAATGAAGCCAATGCTCTAATCTCATTAATGGTCATGGTCTCAAGTACTTTGGTAGCTACCAATGGACTCAATGTGTTCAATGCATCATTAGTCTTAGAACTTTCACCCTCAAGCTCCACGATGGTCTCATTAATGATTTGAAAGTTGTTGATTGTGAACTCAGCAGGGATGCGAGCAATGGTTAATATCTCTTGAAAGATAGTTACTACCTGTTGACGTAATTCCATTACCACGTTTTTCTCAAATATCACATAGGCTTGCTTAATATCTGACCCATTACCCAAGCTTCCAGTGGTACGGATACCCATTAGGATAGGGTCAATGGTATGGCTAAAACAAATTTGCTCAGTGTTCAATGCAGATGCCTCATGGAATAGCTTGTCATTAGCATTAGTAGGTAGGCTTTCTATCTTAGGTAATTGGTCAGCTGAGTTAGCAAAGAATGCAACTGCCTTTCCTGCATTTGCTGCACCTTTAAGGCGGTCAATAGTTTCCTTGATCATGTGTTTTTCCTCCTCCGACTGTGGTCTCTTAGGGAACATCATAGCAAAGCTAGGGAACACACTATTTTGAATGTTGCTTTTTGCGAAGTAAGATAGCTCTCCACTTAAAAAAGCAAAGTTTAATGCACTTGTATAGGTAGGTAGTGGATAATAATCTTGACCAACTGACTTAACTTCGTAGCAATATAGCTGACATTCATCCGTACAGGTGATGTGGTAAGGCTTAATAACCTCAGTATCTATCCTGGTGCTCCAATCATCGGACAAATAATACAATTTTCTGCATGGTGATACCCTTACTTTCTCAGGGGATACATTCTCAATCTTGATTAGCTTTCTTTTTTCTCCAAAATATAGCTTAAAATACACACGATTGTGGATGATTAACTGCTTTGTGACAGCTTTCACAGTGTGCTTGAGGTTTGCTTTCTTTTCAAAGCTATACATTTCTAGCTTTTCCTGTGGTGTTAGCTTGTCAGTTGTAAGGTTAAACCCTCCACCAATTACAGCGTTGGTTTTAAAGTCTACAATGGCACCATGTAGTGGTGAGCTGTAGTACATTTGATTAAGCATCTCAGGGTATAGGTTACCCTCACCAAATCTAACCCATGACTCCTGCACATATCTACCATTGACATAGGGCA
>Ga0209087_1001830_pt1 | contig 12376 bp, 8 predicted proteins | sample S_130805_EF_Meta_FD_187321 | JGI IMG/M metagenome (GOLD analysis project Ga0209087, IMG submission 187321) | Freshwater microbial communities from Lake Simoncouche, Canada to study carbon cycling - S_130805_EF_MetaG (SPAdes) (version 2) | ecosystem: Environmental > Aquatic > Freshwater > Lake ...
TATCGCCAAGGAGTCCGAGCAAGAATGGTGCTCCAGCAATTGCTGTTCCAGCTGCTAATGATGCGCGGCCAATAGCCAAATCTGGACGTCCATCACTTAATCCAATTAAGCGAATTGAAGAGAGTGCAAACTGCATTGAGATTCCCATTCCAACTACAAATAGGCAGAAGAGAGAAAGAATCATGTTGTGTGATAACCAGAAACCAACAAAGCCAACAAATTGCAGAGCGATCACTGTGAGAAGTTGAGTATCTAGCTTTAAATGTCCAAGAACTAATCCACCATACCAACGACCAAGCCCCATGCCTGTGCCAAGAGCCACGATTGCAACTGTTGAAATCGCTGCTGTTGAACCAACACGATCCTTTAGCAGCGCTGCTGCCCAGAATGATGTTGCAAATTCACTTGAAATACAGGCAACAAAACCAAACCATGAAATCCAGAAATGGCGGGAAAGCTTTCCACCCTGCGGTCCTTCTTCATCTGGAACATGTTCATCTTCATCTTTTTCCCGACCAACAAAAAATAGGATTAAGGCAACAGGTAATGCAAGCAATAGACCTAAGCGCCATAACTGTGGATATGCAATGGCAATAGTTCCGATTAATGCAGTTCCAATTACAAAACCAACGGAGGCGATTCCATTTGCTTGCGGGATAGCTACTTCAGCAGCTTTTCCGTAGTGATGAGACATCTTTGTAAGCATTGCGTTGATCACTATGGAAACACCAAAACCTGTTATCAATGTGGCAGGAATCGTGATGTATACAGGGGGAGAGATAACAAAAAGGGTTAAACCTGTAATAAAGATTGATAAACCAATCCAACTAGATTTTGAACGACCGTAACGGTGTGCGATGCGTGGGTTTGCCCAACCAGCAAAAATAGATGCAACTCCCATTGCGGTGCCATGTAAGCCTGCAATAGTTAAAGAAGTGCCTTGATCTGCACGCAGCAATGATTGCGCAGGGCCAAAGCCACCAAGATAGAAATTAATAATTGCGGTCTGAACCGCTGCGACCCAGAAGAAACGGTCACGTTGAAAACTCTTTGGCATTAAAGCGCTGCTACAACGTGATCGATGCACTTTGTAAGTGCTTCAACATCACTTGGATCAACAGCAGGGAACATACCGACACGAAGCTGGTTCTTACCAAGCTTGCGATATGGCTCTGTGTCAACGATTCCGTTGGCACGAAGTGCTGCAGCAATCTTTGTTGCATCAATTGCATCATCAAAATTAATTGTTCCAACTACCTTTGAGCGCATTGCTGGGTCTGTAACAAATGGAGTTGTGTAGCTGGTCTTTTCAGCCCATGAATACAAGATGTCAGAAGACTGTGTGCTGCGACCTGCGGCAAATGAAAGTCCGCCATTTGAGTTCATCCACTCGATTTGTTCTGCAAGCAACATCAAGGTGACAAGAGCAGGAGTGTTATATGTCTGATCCAGGCGTGAGTTTTCGATCGCAATACCAAGATCAAAGAATGCTGGAACCCAACGGCCACTTGCCTTGATTTCTTCAGCACGTGCGACTGCAGTAGGAGACATGATTGCAATCCATAGCCCACCATCTGATGCGAAAGATTTCTGAGGTGCAAAGTAATAAGTATCAAACTCTTTTGCATTAACCATCAATCCGCCAGCTGCAGATGTTGCATCAACTAGGACAAGTGCTCCATCTGTACCTGCTGGGCGAATAATTGGCATTGCAACACCAGTGCTAGTTTCATTGTGAGTCAGCGCGTAAACATCGATACCAGCCTCTAGTACAGCAACTGGGTGTGATCCAGGCTCAGCTTTGATAACTGTTGGTTCTCTAAGAAATGGTGCTTCCTTTGCAGCAGATGCAAACTTTGATGAAAACTCACCAAAAACCAAGTGCTGTGAGCGCTCTTGGATCAAACCGAATGTTGCGATATCCCAAAACGCAGTTGAACCGCCATTACCAAGAATAACTTCGTAACCTTCTGGAAGATTAAATAGAGATGTAAGACCTTCGCGAACGCGCTTAACTACATTTTTCACAGGCTTTTGTCGGTGCGATGTTCCAAGTATTGAATTGCCACTTGCTGACAATGCTGCAAGTGCTTCTGGACGAATCTTTGATGGTCCGCAACCAAAACGACCATCAACCGGCTTAATACCTGAAGGAATAATTATCTCTGCGCTCATGGGGTAAGACTACGGGTAGTACCTATTGAGTTCCCAATCGGCGGTGGTGTTATCCCTCTCATAGCGCAGGCGGTCATGCAAACGTGAGTATCGACCTTGCCAGAACTCAATATTTAATGGTGTTACGCGATATCCGCCCCAATGTGGTGGGCGCGGAACCACGGTTCCTTCGGGCCACTTCTGTGATGCCCCTTCAACTCGTTGTTCTAATTCTGCGCGAGATGCCAAAGGTGATGATTGATGACTTGCCCATGCACCAATTTGGGATCCCCATGGACGAGTTGCAAAGTAATCATCTGATTCTTGTGCTGAGACTTTTTCTGCAATTCCACTAATTGAAACTTGTCGCTCCATTACATACCAAGGGAAGAGTAAAGAAACATTTGGATTTAACTCAATTGCATGTGCTTTACGAGATTCGTAATTTGTAAAAAATGTAAATCCACCATCTGAAATATCTTTAAGTAAGACTGTTCGAGTACTTATTTGTGAGTCACTTGAAACTGTTGAAAGCACCATTGCATTTGCTTCAACAATTACTGTGTTCTCGTGTGCTTGTTTTAACCACAGTGCAAAAGCATCAAAGGGATTGGCAGGCAAAGTTTCTAAACCGGCATCGCCATAGGAACGACGCATCGCTCGGATCTCGTCGCGGGTAACCGGTTCTTGGCTCATGGCACTATCGAACCCCACTTTGGCCGCCAGCGCGATTTTTCAGGCTGGTCTGCAAGTTGGTATGTAACGAGTCCCCTTTATAACAATCTAGTAAAAGAGCGGCCAAATTGAAGTAAAAGGTGTTTCCTGGCTTGCTTCCACGCGTACAAGGGGGTTGCATTGCCTCAACAGCGCACGCCCTCGTGTGCGCGAATTCCATCCATGGAGGATATACATGAACAAAAAGCGTCTCGGCATCGTAAGTGCCATAGCAACCGCTGTTCTTGCAGCCTCTGCACTTGTTGTTCCATCAGCACATGCAGCAGGAAAGTCTCTCGTCATTTGGTCTGACGAAAGCCGTGCAAAGACTCTTCGTGAAGCAGCTGCTTCATGGGCGTCAAAGAATGGTGTAACTCTTACAGTTGTAATCAAAGACTTCGGTAAGGTTAAAGATGAACTAATTACCGCAGCACCAAAGGGTCTTGGTCCAGATCTACTCGTGGGACCACATGACTGGGTTGGCCAGCTTGCAGCTTCAGGTGTTCTAGATCGTATGGTTAACATCGATAAGAATGCATATGCAGCATCAGGAATCCAAGGATTCTCATACAAGGGTCTGCTTTACGGCCTTCCATACAACGTAGAAAACATTGCGCTGATCGTCAACACAAAGCTTTCACCAACAATCCCTACAACTTTTGCTGATCTAGAAAAGACATGGGCAACATTGAAGGCTGCTGGAACAGCTAAGGTCGGTATTGAAGTTCCTTACGGAGATCCATACCACCACATGCCATTGTTCTCAGGTCTTGGCGGATATGTATTCGGTGTTGGTGCATCAGGTATCAATGCAAAGGATCTAGGAATTAACTCAAAGGCATTTGCTGCTAACGCATCAAAGGTAGATGGTTACTTCTCAAGCGGCCTACTAAGCAAGTCATCAAACTATGACTTCGTTCAGTGGTACGCAGGTAAGGCTCCATACATGATCACTGGTCCTTGGAACCTTGCAAACATAAAGAAGTCAGGAATTCCTTACGCGATTGCATCAGTGCCATCAGTTAATGGAACTCTTTCACGCCCATTCGTAGGTGTTAACGGCTTCATGCAGAGCAAGTTTGCAGCGAACAAGATCGTTGCTCGTCAGTTCCTAACTCAGGTTGCTGGCTCTGATGACTTCCAGCTAGCGCTTTACAAGCTCGGAGATCGTTTGCCAGCACTTAAGACTGCGGCTGCAAAGGTCACAGATAACAAGGATGTAGCAGCATTCGGTGCTTACGGTGCTACTGGTACTCCTATGCCAAACATTCCTCAAATGAACTCAGTGTGGGATTCATGGGGCAATGCTTGGAAGAACGTTGCTGATGGAAAGCAGACTGCAGCAGCAGCATTTGCTCAAGCATCAGTAAATATCAAGAAGTCAATTAGCTAATCAATTAGTAGCTGAAAAGGGGCGTCGGTTTCCCGGCGCCCCTTTTCACTATAAAAAGCACTGGTTATTTCAAATTAATTTCAGGAGAATAGAAACGTGAAATTCAGCAATAAAACTCCAGCACTCCTGCTGAAGATTATGTTGCTTGGCGCACTTAATGCTTTTACTGTGTGGAGTGTTCCTATTCTTATTTCAAATAAGACCTGGCTTTTTGCTATTTATTTCGTCATTTCAACTTTGGTTCTTGATTTTATTTTCTTAACTAAGAAACGAGTTGCTCCTAAATATATTGTTCCGGGGGTGGTACTCCTATTAATGTTTCAGGTTTATCCAGCTTTCTTCACGGGATATGTAGCTTTCACGAATTACTCCAACGGTCACTTTTTGGACAAAGAAACCGCAATTGATGTGATGGTCTCAAATTCATTTGCACCAGTTGGTGATACCTCTAATTACATGCAGGTTGTCCGCGACAACACGACAAAGAAAATTGCGTTAGTAATTCAAGATGCGAATGGATATGGTGTTGGAACACGCGATGGATACACAGCTGTTCCAAGCTCAGATTTGAAGTTAAGCGGCAATGGAAAAATCGAATCTGTCACGGGTTATACAACTCTGACTGAAGATGAAGTTTTTAATATTTTGGATGAATTTAATGATTACAAAGTTCCAATCGGAAATGACAAGTTTTACTCAGTCTCGGATATCAACGCTGTTGAGTTAGTAGCGCAGAATTTAAGTTATAACCCAAATACCGACAAAGTCACCGATACCGTAACTGGAACTGTCTACTCACCTAATGACAGCGGTTCCATGGTCAGCGAAGCTGGTGAGGAAATTGAACCGGGCTGGACCACTACCGTTGGTTGGCGCAACTTTTCAAAGGTCATTAACGATGAGCGCTACCGCCAACCGCTTTTGCAGGTTCTTGCCTGGACCTTTATTTATGCAGGATTAGTAGTTCTCAGCACCTTCTTCTTAGGCCTTTTACTTGCCTTGGTGCTCAACCACCCTCGCATGAAATCTCGGAAAATTTATCGAACCCTTTTAATTGTTCCTTATGCGATGCCATCCGTACTTTCAACTTTGGTGTGGGCCGGTATGTTCAATGTTGATAACGGTGTAATTAACAAGCTTTTAGGTAGCCCTATTCCTTGGTTATCAGATCCTTGGCTAGCAAAGTTTGCAGTTCTCTTGGTCCAACTCTGGGCTGGTACGCCATACATGTTCCTCATTGCTACCGGTGCAATTCAATCATTATCAACTGAAACTATTGAGGCAGCCCAAGTTGATGGAGCATCACCATTCCAGGTCTTTTCAAAGATTAAATTGCCATTGGTTTTGATGACACTTGCTCCACTTTTAATTGCAAGTTATGCCTATAACTTCTCAAACTTTGGAGCTATTTACCTACTGACTGGTGGTGGACCAACAATTATTTCCTCAGGTGGAATTGCAGGTCATACAGATATTTTAATTTCCTATACTTACAAGATTGCATTTGCAGCTGGCAAAGGAAATGATTATGGACTTGCAAGCGCGGTTTCATTCTTTAACTTCCTCTTAGTCTCATCCATGTCTATCTATAGCTTTAAGAAATCTAAGACAATCGAGAACATGACATGACCACAAATCAAATTTTGAAACAACGACCGCTCACTCCGGCTCAGTGGGCTAAGAAAATTGCCTGGCGGCATGCAGTTGGCCTTGTTGCGGTCGCCTTTGCGCTGTTCCCACTTGTGTGGATGATCTCTGCCTCCTTCGACACCTTAGGGTCATTGAGCGCTCAGAAGTTGATCCCAGACAATATTGGCTTAGACAACTTTCGCACACTCTTTGGGAATCCAGACCAGCCGTATCTGAAATGGTTGCGAAACTCCATCATAATTTCAGCCTCAAATGCGGTTTTACAGATGTTTATCGGCGCGACCGCTGCCTATGCGCTAAGCCGATTCCGTTTCAAGGGACGCAAATTAACTTTGATGACGATTCTCGTTGTACAGATGTTCCCGCAGTTGTTAGCAGCTACTGCGATCTTCTTGATGCTTGCAGATCTTGGTAAGAGCATTCCATTCTTAGCTCTCGGGCAAACATCAGCTTTAATTATAGTTTTTGCAGGTGGTGCTCTTGGAATTAATGCGTGGATGCTCAAAGGTTTCTACGACACCATTCCCGCGGAAATTGATGAATCAGCAAAAGTTGACGGTGCATCGCACGCACAGATTTACTTCCGAATTATTTTGCCGCTAGCCCGACCAGTGCTTGCTGTAATCACTCTGCTTTCATTTATTGGAACCATGAATGAATTTTTGATTACCTCCGTTATTTTAGGTGGAAATCAAAATGCCATTACTTTGGCGGTAGGTATGCAGCAGTACATCGATGGTCAATACAACGCTCACTGGGGTCCATTTGCTGCAGGTGCTTTGATTGCATCTGTACCTGTCATGATTCTCTTCCTATACCTACAAAAGCATGTAGTATCGGGCCTAACCGCTGGTGCAAATAAGGGATAATGAAAAACTTACCTCATCACGATGGCAGTGATCTTTATGTTAGCAATAGTGCGCCAAAAATTGGTGACAAGATCACTTTGAAAGTTCGAGTTCCTAACGACTACCTGTTTGAAAAAGCAATGCTTCGTATCTATCACGATGGCGAGCCAAGAATATTTGAAATGAAGTTAGGCAAAAAGGGCGCAGTCGAATCCTGGTATCAAGTAAATGTTGAAATTATGAACCTTCAGAGTTCATACCGCTTCGCATTTATCGGCCACGGAAAGTACGAGTATCTCAATGCTCGCGGTCTCTTTGACCATGATGTTCACAGCAATAATGACTTTCAAATCGTGGCAATTCCATCTAATCCAGCATGGATAAATAGCTCAGTTTTCTATCAAATTTTCCCAGATCGATTTGCTCGTTCAGGGAAGGTAAATATCACCCCCGATTGGGCATTTCCACGCGAATGGAAATTATTGCCCCGCGGTCGTGGAAAGTACACTGGGCAGGAGTTGTATGGCGGAGATCTATACGGAGTGCAGGAGCAACTTGATCATGTGATCGATCTTGGTGCAAATGGAATTTACTTCACTCCGATTTTTCCTTCGCGTTCTAATCATCGTTATGACGCGACTAGTTTTGATCACGTTGATCCAATTCTTGGTGGCGATGAAGCATTTAAGTCCCTCATAAAAGTTTCAAAGAAAAAGGGAATTCGCATCCTAGGAGATTTAACGTCAAATCACTGTGGAGCAGGACATGATTGGCTTGCCAAAGCGAAAAAGGATAAGAAGTCAAAGGAACGAACATATTTCTTTTGGGATAAATCAATCAAGTGGGGTTACGTTGGTTGGTATGGGCTTGAATCTCTACCCAAATTAAATTACGCATCCAAAGCACTACGTAAGGCCGTCTATGAAGGTAAGAATTCAATAGTTAAAAAGTGGATCTCTCCAAAGTTTGGCATGGCAGGTTGGCGCATTGATGTTGGAAATATGACAGGTGTGCAAGGCGCAGAGGACCACCATATAGAAGTTATGCGTGGAATTCGTAATGCAATGCAGGAGGTTAATCCTGATACTTGGTTAGTTGCTGAAAACGGTGATTTTATTGCCAGCGATCTTGATGGCTTGGGCTGGCAAGGCGCAATGAATTACCAAGGCTTCATGCGCCCATTCTGGAATTGGATTAACCGTAATCCGGAAATTACAGGTGGATTCCAAGGATTGCCTTTTGCGATGCCAAAGATCAACGGTCAGCAGCTAGTTGCATCTATCCAAGAGTTTAATTCAACTATTCCGTGGCGTTCGTTAACTGCAAGCATGATGCTGTTGGATTCACATGACACTGCGAGGTTTAGAACCGTTGTATTAGGGGATATTTCCGCTCACAAAACAGCTATGACCATGATGTTGTCCTACCCAGGTGTACCTTCGATTTTTGCTGGAGATGAAATCGGAATTGAAGGTTCTTGGGGTGAAGATGCTCGCCGCACTATCAACTGGGACGATCGAAGCGGTTGGGATCTTGAATTTTTTACAGAGGTCAAGAAATTAGTAAAACTACGTAAATCACAAGATGCGCTCATTAATGGTGGATTACGTTGGATATCAGTGGAAAATGATTACGTCGCATATTTGCGGGAATCTAAGAAGCAAACACTGTTAGTTTTGGTTTCGCGCGGACCAATAAATACAACTATCGATTTAAGCACCTATGGCTACAAGGTGGCTAAAACTTTATACGGCCATGAAGTCAAGGGTGAAATTTTCTCCATTGCATCAGATTCAGCAGTTCAGGGAATATGGGAGCTTAAGTGAAAAAATTAATTGTAGCAATCGCTCCAATCGTAATCTTCACTTCACTAATATCTCCAACCCAGGCTGCCGAAGATCTAACCTCGCTGGCTAAACCAATTGCACGTGGTCCACTTGCTGGTGAATCTGTTTACTTTGTAATGACAGATCGGTTTGCAAATGGAGATTCAACTAATGATGGCGGTGGCTTAACTGGTGGCCGACTTGGCGGCGGAGATGATCCAACAGACAAAGCGTTCTACCATGGTGGTGATTTCAAGGGATTAACAGAACATTTGAAGTACATCTCTGGTCTTGGATTTACTTCAATTTGGATAACACCTCCTGTTGTGAACCAGTTTGTTCAGCAAGGCTCGGCGGGGTATCACGGCTATTGGGGAACAGATTTCACAACTATCGATCCACATTACGGAACTGAGGCAGATTTCAAAAACTTTGTCTCCGAATCCCACAAATTAGGAATCAAGATCATCGTAGATATCGTTGTTAATCACACAGCAGATGTCATTAAGTACACAATTGGATCTACCTCTTATCGTGAACCAGCAGATTTTCCCTATAAAACCTGTGCAGGAAAGGTTTTTGATCCCGCAAAAGTGGCAGGTTTAGCTAACTTTCCACAGTTATGCGCAAAGAACTCATTTGCCTATGTTCCGCGAACATCGACATATGACAAGAACATAAAGAAGCCTGCATTCCTTAATGACTTAACTAATTATCACAATCGTGGCGATTCAATTTGGTCGGGATCATCTGTAACTGAAGGTGACTTTTCGGGTCTCGATGACATTTTCACTGAAAAACCTGCGGTTGTGAAAGGTATGTCTGATCTTTGGTCAAGCTGGATCACACGTTTTGATATTGATGGATTCCGAATCGATACCGCTAAACATGTGAATCCAGAATTCTGGAAGGCATTTCTTCCCAAGGTTTCAGCAACTGCCAAGGCTGCGGGAAAGAAAAACTTCCCAATCTTTGGAGAAGTCGCAGATTCAGATATTCCATTTTTAGCAAGTTTTGTGACAGAACAAAAGTTTCCTGGGGTTTTAGATTTCCCATTCCAAGCTAAAGTTTCACGATTCGCCAAAGCAGGTGGAGGAGCAGCGGATTTAATTACATTATTTAATGCTGATGATCTTTATACAACTCCTACGACTAGTGCATATTCGCTTGCAACATTTTTGGGCAATCACGACATGGGACGAATTGGTCGATTTATCGCAATCATTTCTGAAAGTGATGGTCAGCAGGTCCTTGTTGAACGATCTGAGTTAGCAAACGCCCTGCTCTTTACCTTACGTGGTGGTCCTGTTCTTTACTACGGTGATGAAAAGGGTATGACTGGTGATGGCGGGGATCAGTTAGCTCGCCAAGATATGTTTGCGACGCAGGTTGATGCCTGGAAGAGCGAACTTCGAATCGGTAACTCACCAATAGGAAACGCTTCTGCTTTTGCAGTCAAAAATCCGCTTGAAGGCAACATCTCCGCTTTACAAGGTTTATATGCGAAAAATCCTGCGTTGCGCATTGGATCTCAGCAGCTTCGCTACGGAGACGGATCGGTTTTTGCGATAAGTCGTTTCGCAGAAAACCAAGAAATCGTTGTTGCTTACAACTCAAATGATGAGCCACAGAAGGCATCTTTTAATGTTTCGACAAAGGGTTCTCAGTGGAGCACACTTCTTGGTAAGGCCGGGGTTGAGATCCAAAATCAAAGTATGACCGTTTCACTTCCAGCTCGTGGTTGGGTAATTCTCAAAGCGGACACTTCGTTTACACCTCAAACTCCATTGGCAATCTCACTATTAGCTCCTAAACCTGATTTTTCTACCCCAGGCTGGAGTGCTGTATCAGCCAAAGTTCCTGGTGATGATTTTGTAGAAGTTACCTTTGCCGTTCGTCAACCTGGAAAGAGTTGGCAGATTCTAGGTACCTCTGATCACCGAACTTTTAAGGATGACAATGTAGCCGGTGGATTACATCGAGTCTTTTTGCATAACCGTTTGTATAAGTCAGGAACAAAGTTTGAAATAGTAGCAATTGCTAAGAATACTCTTGGTCAAAAAGTTACTTCAAATATTCTTCAATACGTTGTTAAGTACTGAGCCAAAAGCGCAGCGGCTCATTTAGATACTTGGCCCACGATCTCTCGTTATGACCACTTCGGTTATAACTCTTAGAAAGATAACGGTTACCAAAGCCTCGCGCCACCATAAGTTGATCAACGAAGTCTTGAAGCGGTGGATATTCAGCATCCAGTCCTTTGTTTCCACGGCTCATCCATACCTTGTGAGTTATTGGAAGGGCCTCAACCATCTTTCGTGCAAAATCCTGATCGCTAATAATCCAATGGGTCGATAAAGCTAGCGCTGTTGTGAACTTATCAGGATGGGTAATAGCTGCATATAGTGTTGCTAAACCACCCATACTCGAGCCAATTACTGCAGTTTTCTCAGGAGTTGATTCAGGAAAAATTGCTGGGACTATTGTGTTGAATATTTGATCAAGATAATCATCTGACTTAACAATAAATGAGGGATCCTTGAGTTTCCATCGTGGATCGATATAAGCATCTTGTGTGAAATATCGTTGCGGCGCTAAATCTTGCGCCCGTCCCCATGGATTTTCCTTGGTGGATGAATGCCACACCGCGATGATTGCCGGGGGATTTATTCCAAGCTCTTGGCTGACATGAATTGCAGATTGAGCCATTTTCCAGGTTTGCCCGCGATGAGTCGATGTCTTGCCGTCAAATACATTCTGACCGTCGTGTGCGATTAATAGACGATCTGTGCCACCTTTTGGAATCCAGTAATCGACTATGCGGGAACCAAACTGGACCCGGACAACTTCCCCCGGAACCCCACGAACTTGGAAGCGCTTAATCTCTTGCATGATGCTTTAATCATCCCATGTCTTTGGCGAAAACTTCAATCATCTGGTTTCGTCGCGACCTTCGAATCAATGATCACCCGGCTTTATTGGCCGCTATTGAATCAGCCGAACAAGTGTTACCTCTTTTTATTCTAGATAAGAAGCAAATTGATGAAGCTGGCGAAAAATTGTTGGCCTATATGGGTCAATCACTAAGAGCACTCGATGAATCTCTTGGAAATCGTTTGCATATTATTGAGGGCGATCAAGTCACAATACTTAAAGAACTCATTGCACAGCACGGCGTTGAAGAGGTTCACATATCTGCCGAATACGAACGATTTGGAGCAGAACGTGATGCTCGAGTTGAAGCAGCAGGAATTAAGTTAGTTAGAACTGGTAGCCCATATGCCGTTACTCCTGGACGAGTTTTAAAGCCAAGTGATGCGACTCCATACAAGGTATACACACCGTTTTATAAGGGATGGCGAACACATGGATACAGAGCACCGGCTGTGACACCTAAAAAATTTAGTGTTGTGGAACCAACAGATAAATACCGTGCATTTCCAGATTTTCTTATGCCAGAAGGCGTACATGTCATTGAAGCAGGTGAAGCTGCAGCCCTCAAACGGTTCAAGGAGTTTACGAAAAATGGCTTAGATAGTTACGATGAAAATCGAAACTTTGCTTCCATCGATGGCACCTCAAAGATGAGTACATATTTGAAGTTTGGAGAGATTCATCCACGAACACTTCTTGAAAATCTTGGAGAAAGCAAAGCCCACGATACATTCCGTAAAGAGATTGCCTGGCGCGAGTTTTATGCCGATGTGCTCTTTAACAATCCAATGACAGATCTTGAGTACTACGCACCAAAATTTAAAGAGATGCGATATGACAAACCTGGTAAGCAGTTT